>OBLT010000771.1_pt1 | contig 20646 bp, 19 predicted proteins | sample 1518721 | NCBI WGS metagenome assembly OBLT01 (sample SAMEA3539307, study PRJEB22396) | soil metagenome | biome: tundra; feature: field; material: soil | place: USA | collected 2010-05 | depth 0.15 m | reverse complement strand
TCGTTGGCGACCTGGTCGCGGAGTGCCTGCTTGTCCACGAAGACGCGCTCGCCATGGGCGATCACCGCACGGTCGACACCCTTGGTGTCCGGGCCATGGTACTTTTCGTGTAACCCTTTGCCTTCTACTGCAGTCCAACTAATCGACCGCAATCGTGTGACACGCACAAGGAGAGGCTCAATGCTGACCTTGCCAAACATCTGCCCCGGCTCTACAGCAATGGTGGAACTGCCTTCGTCGTTCACGCCAAAGCGGACGACATGAAAAGCGATCCGGCCGGCAACGCTGGCGATCGCATCGCCTGCGGCCTGATTGTGAAGTAGACCGGCTTCACTTCTTTTTCCATCAGGCCGAAAGGGATGGCGACAAATCCAGTTCTCGGGCAATTTCGGCGGAGACCAATCGAACAGCCAGCGAGCGTGAGCATAGTGCATTCAGTGCGACCAGGAAAGGCTGGTCCGAAAGGAGTGAATCATGCGATGAATTCATGAAATTCGGTATGTCGTCCAGCGGGTGCGAATCCCGTCCGGCGAAGGGGGTAACCGGCAGGTAGGAGGTTCAAGCCCGCATCTCGTTCCAGCCGATGAACGTCCATTCGATGGCACCGCGCCTCATCCGTCTACTACATCCCCAATGCCGGGGGCCCGCATAAGGCGTCGGCTACCTGCTGGCGATGATCGCTTCGGCGATCAATGAGCAGGCTGTTTATGACTTGGCCCGCAACCGACCAAGCCGAGCTGTCTCCCGACTGGGAGCACGGCCGGCTGGCCGGAAGCCGTCAAAAACGCATGGCCACACGGGGCACAGCAGCACATCGGTCGGGTCGGGCATGGCCTGCTTGGGCGCATGGATCTGCAGGCGCGTCTATCTGATGCTGATCGACGCGATCATGCCGTGATGGGCTTAGCGCCGGCGATAGACGAGCGCGACCGCGCCGCCATCGAACCGCGTACACTCGACGAGCGCGAGGATGCTTCGAGCTTCGAGCTTCGCGAACAGCGGTTTGCCGCGGCCAAGCGCGACCGGGTGTACGACCAAGCGGTACTCGTCGACGAGATTGGCGCGCACGAGGCTCTGCGCGAACGTCGCGCCTCCCTGCGCGAGGATCGGCTTGCCGTCTTCGCGCTTGAGCCGCGCGATCTCGTCGGCGAGAGGGCCCGACGCGACGCGCGCGTCCCGCCAGCTCGCAAGCGCCTCCGCGCTCGGCTCGGCTTTCGCGTTTGCGGGCGCAGGCTCGATCGGCGGCCGGCCGCTGCGCGCGAACACCACCTTCGGGATCTCGTTCATCGGCGGCGCGAACACGTCGGTCGAATACGGCCAGTACGACGCCCAGCCCGCGAACGAGCGACTGCCCATGATTTGAACGCCGGCGCTGGATACCGATTTCAGCTTCCACTCCTTCCCGTCGGGGCTGCCGGTCGAAAAGATCCAGTCGTTCTCGTCGTTTGGGCCGGCGACGAAGCCGTCGAGCGACATCGACATCCCGAGAATCAGGTCACGCATTTCGATCTCCTTTTACGTCACGCATTTCGATCTCCTTTTAGGACAGGACGAACGAGCCAGCCCGAAATCGACAAGTCGGTCGAACGAAACTTCGCTGGCGCCGGCGATACACGAGCGCGACGGCGCGGCCTTCCTTTTGGCGCGAAAATCCTGCGTCATGATGGCCGGTGACCGCCGTGGCTGCGACTTGGATGGGCAGGGTACCCACCCCCCAGTACTCGTTTCCCAGGTTCGTGGGGACCGGCCGCTTCTGCAGGGTTGTAGCTTACTCGTCTGGCTGGACAGACGATGCCACACCTAGGCTATGTTCACGTCCATCACCTGAAACCCCTCGCTTCCATTGGCCGCGAATATGTCGTCAATCCCGTCTCTGACCTTCTACCGGTCTGTGCGAACTGTCATGCGGTCATTCACCTTCGAACGCCCCCGTACGAAATATCGGAAGTCATCACAATGCTACAGGGCCCCTTGCGCCCCCGACGACGCCAAGACGGGTCATGACGTTGTGCCATCAGAGTGAGGCTGCCATGGAGCCGTTACTTACTGACCGTCCAGCCGTAGGGTCATCGTAGTGCAACTGACACACCAATCCGAGCTGCTCCCGTTCGGTGTGGCGTCGGCTCACAGAACGTGTTCGCCCACGGTGCCCCCCCATACCCCCTGGCTCTTTTCCCGCCGGGATTTTTGGAACCGAAAGCGGGAACCATTCCTCGAAGTTTGCGTGGCCCATGCCGGTTTCTGGCATCTCAGCCTGTTCTTCCAGAAATCCGCGCGTACTCACAACACCACCCGCTCGACTGAAGCTCGGGAACAGCGACATCGATGAGCGTACCACCCTAGGATAGCGAGGCCGGCATCGTTCTGCAGGCAGGTAGCTTACTCGTCCGCTCCATCATTAGAATCGAAGAGGCGCGGGCAAGAGAACGCATCGGCTTGCTTTGTGGTGGCCAACACCGCGAGCTGTGGCGGATGTGGCGGGTCTGCCATGGCAGGAGATGAAACGCACACGGAACGACCCCAGGGAAGGCGTAGGCGCGAGATTGATAACGCCGACAACCCGTGGCCACGCGGTCTAAGCGCCTCAAACGCGAAAACAGGCCGCTGGCGTGACTTCGAGCACGGCCGCCCATGAGAGGCCGCATCGCACTCGAAGTACACTTGCAGGGCGAGGAGGGCATGTCTTGGACCAGGTAAACCGCACGGGCAGAAACGAGGGCTGGTGGCTGATTGGCACGGCCTCTGCGTTGCTTGGTCTGCTGTCCGTCGCAAGCTGCTCCGAGCCTCTTCGCGGTGGGCTGGCCGGTACTGGAGGCGCTACAGGCAGTGGTGGTCTGCCAGGTGCTGGCGGCATAGTCGGGGCGGGAGGAGCATCTACGCTAGGCGGGAGCGGTGGCGTAACTGCTGGCGGTGTGACCGGCTCGGGCGGAACCGAAGCCAGGTGCCCTGCGCTTCCTTGCCCCGCGAACCCGTGTCCCGAGGGCGATACGCCCCTACCTCTATTCGACTGCAACTGCAACGACCTGTTCAAGACGCTGAAAGAACTGACTGTGGCTGGCAAGAATGCCACCCTGGCCGGGGTGGTGCGCGGCGTGTTCGAGGACGCCTACAACTATATGAAGTCCGGCACCCTGCTGAGGCAGGTCGTCAACAAGCTGGGTGAAATCGACTTCAACAAGCAGGGCGACCGCCACGAGTTCGGCGAGGTCTACGAAAAGATCCTATCCGACCTGCAGAACGCCGGGAATGCAGGCGAGTTCTACACCCCACGCGCCGTCACCCAGTTCATGGTTGACCAGGTGGACCCGAAGCTCGGCGAGACCGTGCTCGACCCCGCCTGCGGCACCGGCGGCTTTCTCACCTGCACCATCGACAACATCCGCAAGAAATACGTCAAGGACGCCGAGGACGAGGAAACCCTACAGCGCTGCCTTCAAGGCGTGGAGAAGAAGCCGCTGCCGCACCTGCTGTGCGTGACCAACATGCTCTTCCACGGCATCGCCGTGCCCTCGCAGATACGCCACGACAACACCCTGGCTCGCCCCCTACGCGACTACGGCCCCAAAGACCGCGTCGATGTCATCGTCACCAAACGGCACATGCGAGTACACGACCGCAGTGGGTACCTCGACGAGCGATGCCTCTTCGACGAAGGGTCAAGCCAAGTACGAGTCCGTCGCCAGAGCCATGTGCGCGAGTGGAGCGGGCGGTGCGGGGTCGATCTCGTGAGGCACCGGGCAGGAATTGTTGTGGCTGATCTGAGGACAAGGTAGGCGCGTGGTCGTCGTGGGGCGCTGAGAAACAGCTGGTGGCAAGGCTTCGCCGTAGCACGGCCATGCCGCGGAGAAAGTAGGTCAAGGAATTACGAGGCTGCTAGGATACACTCCGGAGAAATGGCAGCCGTCACCCTCACCACCGATTCGCGCGCCAAGGTCGTCGCGAACAGCCGTCGTTGGAGCCGTCCGTGAAAGCGTCCGGCAGGATCATCGCTTCATTGGGCACGCTCCTGACTATCGCCGGCCTAGGCGGGTGCTCGGTGGGTAAGGGCGTGGGGGCCGCCAAGGGAGACATTTTCGAGCTCGGCTGCTCGAAGAACGGCGACTACTGCTACGCGCCCGGCGTGTGCGGTACTGCGGCCCCGGATGGCGGTACTGCGTCCCCAGATGGCGGTACTGCGTCCTCGGGTGGTCCCGTACCGTACGATTTGAGGCCGACATTCTTTGCTGGCGAGCCCATCGACGATTTGCGCCAGGTCAATCCCGGCAGTGCCATCATGAACAACCGGCTCATCATTCGCTTGCAGCGTTCGGGCAAGCAGATCGAGCTGAACGACGTGCTCACCTTCGATATCACCTCGTCGTACGAAGTCGCCCGCTGCGTACGCGGGGCGGTCGATCCGAAAACGGGCGAGAACCTCTGGGACCCGGTCAATTGCTACCGGGATCCGACCAACCCCAACGCCCCAGGCCGCATGCGCGTGAACTTCGACAGTCCGGTTCACGCCAGCCTTGCCCTCATGGTCACTTGCACGGCCAACCTGGTGGCGAATGCGGTTTCTTTCGTCCCCGTACCCTTGAACTACAGCGCGACTCCGAACCCCGTGGTGACGGACGGTAGCTGGGCGTCGTGGGTGGAATTCCAGGAATTCGGCACTGCCGCGCAAGTGGACAAGGATCCGAGCCAGCGCGACAAGGTCGAGAACACGTTTCACATCGAAATCGGCCAGCGCATTTACGCCACGACCTTCATGCTGACTCTCCAGGACGACGCGGTCGTGAATGCGGCCATCAACAACTTGCCGAAACCGGCGCCCAACATTGGCGGCACGCTGGGCGGAGACCCGACCACCGGCAGGTTCGACTTCGACGTCGAGCGCGGCCAGGGCGCGCAGTTCTTCCCCTAGGCCAAAGCGAGCCCTTGCTTGAACGCCAACGCGTTGGGCAGACAAAGGATGGCTTTCTTGTACACGTGGTGTAGTGGTCCATCGACATTCGCCAACGGAAAACAGCGACATTTGAGCACGTAGTTCGAGGTCAAATCGACTCGCCGAGAACGCCTTTGGCCTTGGATTGGAGGTTTCGGAAATGCCTGAAGCGCGCCACTTGGTGCTTCTTTCAGACGCCAGGCAGACGTCGCCCTTGCCGGAGAATGCGCCGCTGCCACATCGGCTAGTTTGCCCGCCGGATCTCGACCTGCGCCAAGTGCCGCGCGCCTCGGAACGACGTGGCCACCAGCTCGAGTCGAGATCCAATCTTGGATCGAGCTGGCGCCCATGGTGCCGCACAGGCGCCCTTCGCCGGGTACCTCGCCCTCGTCTCAAAGCGCCTGCGGTGGTTGGCGGGACGTCGTCGATGAAAGACCTCGTCCGGCGTCGCACCGCCGATAGACGAGTGCGGTCTGACCTCGTTGTACCAGTCCTCGAACTGCGCCACAGATGCGCAGAAGGCAGTGTGGCGGAGAGGGACGAACTCGTGCGCAAGCCCCTCTTCCTTGAGGGTGCGGATAAACCGCTCCTCTACCGCGATGCTGCCATGCCGGCCAATTGCGCCGAACCGAGCGCGAACGTCGTGGTCCTCGCACCATTCGAGGTACTCCTCGCCGAACTCGCTGCCCTGGTCGCTCACCGTGTACTTGGGCACGCGTCCGGCACGCCTGGCCGCCTCATCAAGCACAATGCAGATCTCCTCGGCCGACGGTCGCCTCTTGAAAGAGGCAAGGCCGAGGGAGCGGCGCGACGAGTGGTCGATGACAACGGCAAGCCACCAGCAGAAAGGCCAGGATTGAGCGAGGGAGAAAGGGAGCCAACTTGTCCAGAAACCCGCGCTGGTCGGGACAGCCGTGGTGTCAATTCCCCAGACGTGATTTGGGTAGTTGGCGATCACCGTACGCGGTTTGGCCGATGACAGAGGCTCGTCGGACTTCTTGGCAGGAGCCACTGGCGCCTGCGTCTCGGTTGCGGGCGGGCGGTTCAGCATGCGCCTGACGGTCGACGGCGCGATGTGAAGGCCTGCGCGGGCGAGGAAGTCGGCGATGCGACGTCGGCCCATCACGGGAAAGAGCCTCTTTAGCTTGGTGACCATCGCGGCGACGAAGTCGGGAAACTTGTTGACCGGTACGGTGTCTTTCACGAGTGCCCCGGGCCCATCCTCCTCGATCCGGCCGTTCCAGGTAGCGACCGTGTCGTCGGTGACCAGGAAGCGGCGGCCGGCCTGGGCCTTGGACCAGCCACGGGCGGCCATGAGTTGCAGGATGGCCATGCGCTCGCGGGGCGGGTAGTGGGGACGTCGGTGCGGAACCAATGCGGCCGTGCGGGCGTCCTTGATCCGGACTTCCTCGCGCAGCATGGCGACCTCGCTGTTGAGTTGATCGTATGACCTCGCGCTGCCCCCAGGGTACCGGCATGACCGTCACCACCGATTCTCGACTACTCGGCTGTCGTGGGTAGCGTGACCGTGCCGGGCGTCGTGATCGCCGCCAGTGCCGCCCGCTGCAGATACGCCGAGGGATCTTCGCCTCGCATCTGTGCCGTCTCGATCAGCGAGTAGAAAAGCGCTGCTACTTCGGTTCCGCGCTTCGACTTGCTGCCGTAGTGATTTTTGCGGCCCACGACCAAGGGCCTGATCTGCCGCTCGACAAGGTTGTTGTCGAGGGGCACCCACGGATTCTCAAGAAACACTGTCAGGCCGTGCCAGAGATCCAGCATGTACTTGATGGCCTTGCGGAAGGTGCTCTCGGGAAATCCTTGTTGTCGTCCGGCCCACGCCTTGATTTCCTCGACCACGGGCGCGGATCGCTCGCGGCGTACTGCCAGGATGTGGGCCAGCGCTGACTCTTGCTCCGTGCCTATCAGCGTGTGTGGATTCGGCAAGTCCCGCTCGATGTCGTAGAGCTTGCCGATCAACTCGATCGCCTCGGCACACGTTGGCGCAAAGGGCTCCGCCTTCACGTACTTGCGGCGTACGTGAGCCCAGCAAAATGCGAGCGTGTAGCGGGGCACTCCATCAGGGCCGGCCCGCGCCACTGTCTGATAGGGCTCGTAGCCGTCGGCGACCACGTTACCGTGGTAGTCGCCCAGCACTTCCCGCGCCGTCGCAGTCGAGCGACTGTCGAAAATTCGGTGAAACACCGCCCTTGGCGATGCCACCGTCCAGGCGTACCACTTCTTGCCCGCACCTTTGCTAAGCATCAGCCAGTACGTCTCGTCCGCGTGGATGAGCGGCGATGCGAAGACATCGTCACGCAAGGCCTGGTAGCTCGGCGCCAGATGCTTCGCCAAGGCTTCGATTTGATCCCACAGCGTCTGGCTGTCGACGACGAGGCTGTTGGCCAGATACATCTTCACCTGCCGCTCCAGTGGCAAATGGTACAGATATTTCGCGATGGCCACGTAGACCGCGAAGTCCACCGAGTAGCGCCCACCCTCGACGAGCTTGAGTGGTGCCGGCGCTGTCACCGGCGCGCAGCCATGCTTGCAGCGGTACTTCTTCCGTCGATGCTTGCGCACGATGAAGTGCCGCTCTACCACCGTGATCTCCTCGGAATCTTCTGTCTGGCCTTCCCACTCGGCAAGCACCGCCCCGCAGTCGGGACACACGCGGTCTGCCTCGGCCAATTCGTGCGCATGCTCTTCGACGAGCAGCTCGGTTTGCTGGCGCGGCCCGTGACCGTTGCGCGGTGGGCGCGGCGTCGGCAGCTCCGTGCTCGCCTTGCGCTTCTCGCTCGACGCCCCGAACATCTCCTGCCGCAACGTCGCCATTTGCTCCTGCAACCGCACAATCTCCAATTGCAGCTGCTTGGGACCGTCGTTGCCCTTGAGCTTGGCAATTTCCACCGTCAGCTCGCGCAAGCGCGAATGCAGGCGCGCATCTCCTTTTCAAGCAGCAGCGCCGCCTGCTTCACCAGCGCGGGGCCATCGAGTTTCTCGACGGTGGAAACCACGTTTCTCTATTGCTCATACCGAGATCTTCACTGCAAGTTCTTTCTGGTCGAACGTGGGTGGTGCCAGTGATTTTCTTCCGATGAGGTCGCTGCCTTCGAGAAACAGCGCCAACTCACTCAGCGTCAGCGACACCGCACCACCAGCCGAGCGCTCCCACGGCCGCGCGAAGCGGCCTCGCTCAAGCCGCTTTGCCAATAGGCAAAGGCCGGTGCCGTCGAAGTACAGCACCTTCGCCCTTTGCGGTTTGCGCCCGAGGAACAGGTAGACATCGCCGTCCAGGAGCTTGTGCTTCATCTCCTGTTCGACCAACGCCGACAAACCATTGAATCCCTTGCGCAGGTCCACGGGCGCGCCATACGCAAACACGCGCACAGCGCGAGTCAGCCCGATCACCGACTACCCAAGCTCCTGCAACATCGCCACCGCCAACTTGACCGGCAAACCTTCCAGCCGATACCCGCGCGGCGACACCAAGGCAAAGCGACCCGGAGCTGTCTCGTGCGGCTCCGCGCGAACGACCTTCACGGACACCATGCGGCTTCCCTTCGGCGAGCTTCGCCACAAGTACAGCGTCGCTGCACATATGCCAATCCGCTTTGCAACCACATTCATCGCCAGCCCTTGCGCCTGTAGATCCTTGGCCAGTTGCAAAGCCTTGGTCTTCATCTCCGCTGTGTACGGCAGTGCACCTTTCCGCCGGGTACCACGCCACCGCAGAACCTCTTCCCGAAACGTCTCGATCTTGTCGTCCATGGGAACCTCCTTGGCCAGGAAGGTCCCATAGCGCGCGGTCTACGTCAGGAGGGGGACGGGCGAGGACTTACAGTTGATCGCGCTCGGCAGCGAGGCGCACGCGGAGGATTGGGCTATTGGCGGCCCATCCTCGGACCTGGGTGAGGGCGAAGTGGGCGAGGGAGATGACGTGGAGCGTGGCGGACTTGGCGTGCTTTGGCCAGGAAGCGGGCAACGGGACGGAGAATGCGGGGGTGGGCATGGTGGGAACCGGCAGAGTGGAAAAGCTCAGCTCGAAGGATAACGGAGTGCGGGCGTGGACGCTCTCGACCTGGTCGGCTATGGCAGTGCCTGGATCCCTTGCGGCCGGGAAACAGAGCTGCAACGCTGCGATTTCGCGGCAGGATCGATGTGCCATGCTGGCGGGGATCTGCCGGGAAACACGTGGCGAAATTCGGTGGACCGTCACACCCTCCTAGCCAGAAAGCATCATGGCGACCTTGTCACCTGATCTATCCACCTAGCCAGGCATCGGCGGCTGCCGGAATGGCTGGGCGCGCAGTGACCACGCGATTATGCCGGGATCTGTCAGGGTCAACGCCTGTCGAAAGTATCTGCAACAACCTTCTGGCAGACGTCAAACCCATCACGACAGCGCAATACAGTGCGCTCACAGCGAGCATATCCGATGGTCGCCTGGCTTTCGGTCTCGCCCAACAAAACGGAGCGTTGTTCTGCAGACAGACAGAACTGAGTGTAACGCCACAACAATGTTCGCAATTCAAGCGGGTCCAGCGTCCAAACCCGCGCCGTGTTGTCGGACGAACCGGTCAGCACTTTCTTGCCGTCTGGGCTGAACGCCACTGAACTTACGCCGCTCTCGCTGCGCGACTCGAAATTGACAACCGATGCCACCCGCGTTTCATGGCCCTTCAATATGACGGGTTGGCCGGTACCGTCCGCATTCCAAACCCGGGCTGTGTTGTCCGATGAGCCCGTCAGCACTTTCTTGCCATCGGGGCTAAACGCAACCGAAGTCACCCAACCCCGATGACCCTTCAATGTGACTGGTTGACCAGTGCCGTCCGCATTCCACACCCTCGCCGTGCTGTCCGCCGGCGGAGGTGGTAGTTCCGGTCTTCTGTTGAGTCCCACCTGCGTACCAGGAAGCACTTCATTACCAGCCCAGCCGAATCCCGCCGATGAACCCGTAAGCACTTTCTTGCCATCGGGGCTGAACGCCGCCGAAGTTACCCAGCCTTGATGACCTTTTAGCGTGACAGGCTCACCGGTACCATCGGCATTCCACACCCGAGCTGTATGGTCGAGTGAGCCCGTCAGGACCTTCTTGCTATCGAGGCTAAACGCCACCGTAAGCACACCGCCTTGGTGGCCTTTCAATATGACAGGCTGGCCGTCGCCATCGGCATTCCACACCCTCGCCGTCTTGTCCCTTGATCCCGTCAGGACTTTCTTGCCATCGGGGCTGAACGCCACCGCAAGCACCCAGTCTTGGTGGCCCTTCAATACGACAGGCTGGCCAGCGCCGTCGGCATTCCATACCCTCGCCGTGTCGTCAATTAATCCCGCGAGGACTTTCTTGCCATCTGGACTGAACGCCACCGAGCGGAATGGCGGCGTTGACGCAAATTTGTGGTCCAGCAATAGCACAGGGCTGCCCGATCCGTCGGCATTCCACACCCTCGCCATTCCCCACGAGCCCACCAGGAGTTTCTTGCCATCCGGGCTGAATGCTACCGAAGTCACCCAGTCCCAACTATTCAGCCCTTTCAGTACGACGGGCTGACCAGTACCGTCGTCGTTCCACAGCCGCGCCGTATTGTCCGCTGATCCGGTGAGGACTTTCTTGCCGTCTGCGCTGAATGCCACTGAAGTCACCCGCTTCTCGTGGCCCCTAAGCACGGCGACTTGACCGGTATCGTCGGCATTCCACAGTCGCGCTGTGTTGTCGAACGATCCTGTAATGACTTTCTTGCCATCCGCGCTGAATGCGACTGAAAGCACTGCAGCTTCGTGGCCCTTCAACACGGCAACCTCGCCGGTACCGTCGGCATTCCACACGCGCGCGGTGTTGTCCGCCGAGCCCGTCAGCACTTTCTTGCCGTCTGGGCTGAATACTGCTGAAACCACTGCGCCTGCGTGGCCCTTTAGTACGACGGCCTGGCCGGTACCATCGGCATTCCACACCCGCGCTGTGCTGTCCGATGAGCCCGTTAGCACTTTCTTGCCGTCTGGGCCGAATACTGCTGAAACCACTGCGCCTGCGTGGCCCCTCAGTATGACGGTCTGACCAGCGCCATCAACATTCCACACTCGCGCCGTGTGGTCGTCCGAGCCTGTGAGGACTTTCTTGCCATCCGCGCTGAAGGCGACTGAAAGCACTGCAGCTTCGTGGCCCTTCAGCACGAGGAATTCGCCGAAGGCCTCGCCGGTGCCGTCTATATTCCAGACCCTCGCCGTGTTGTCGGCTGAACCTGTGAGGACTTTCTTGCCATCGGGGCTGAGCACCGCTCGATGCACCACACCTTCGTGGCCCTTCAACACGAAGGCATCCCCGGTGCCATCCACATTCCACAGCCGTGCTGTATTATCCGCCGAGCCCGTCAGCACTTTCTTGCCGTCTGGGCTGAACGCCACCGAACTCACCCAGCCTTGGTGACCCTTCAGCACGGTGATCTGACCGGTGCCGCCGGCATTCCAGACTTGCACTGTTCCATCGATCGATCCTGTGAGAACTTTCTTGCCGTCTGGACTGAACGCCACTGACCATATCCCATGGTACTGGTCTGTTAGTACGATGGCCTGTCCGGTACCGTCGGCATTCCACACCCTCGCCGTTCTGTCCCTTGATGCTGTGAGGACCTTCTTGCCGTCTGGACTGAACGCCACTGATATTAGTGCGGCTTCGTGGCCCTTGAGCACTTGGGTTGAAATTGGGGACCAAGATGCAGGACCGGCTGCCGCAACCCACTCGATGGGAGCAGGAAAGGGGGCCTCACGCAAGATAGCGACGCTCACGGCAGGATCCATTGCCTTGGTGGCGACCGTTAGCATTGCAAGGTTGCGGGCTCGCGTAGCCTCGGCGTTCGCCTGCCGTTGCTTGACGATGGCCACGCCGGCAGCAGCCGCCAGCGCCGACAACGCTGTCGCGACGCTTAGTCGCACCAACCACTTGCGGCGGCGCTCTGCGGCGATGCTGGCCACTACGAACTTCCCTTCCATTGGGGAGAGTAGACGCTTTTCCTTCTGGAGCCACAACTCTGCCCTGTAGACCTCGGGCCGGTGTAGCAGCTCACGAATGGGGCGACCCGATTGCTGCCAGCTATCTACTGCACTCTCTAGCTGCTTGCGCCACGCCAGAAACTCGCGGTTTTGCGCTATCCAGTCCTTTAGCCTTTTCCAAGATCGAAACAGGGCCTCGTGGGCGACCTCTAGGGTTGGCTCCGCTCCGTCGCCTTCCGAGGACACCAGTAGGCGGGCCTTTACGAAGTCCTCCAGCATCGGCTGAACGGTTTTCGGAAGCTCATTCCAGCGGCGACGGTGGCGTGCAACTTGCCCATCGTCCGTCGGCTGAACAAGGGATAGAAATGCCGCACGCAGCTCGGCTTCATCGCCGCCGCCAGGTGACAACTGCAACTTGCCAAATACTTCTTCGGCCTTTTTCGCCACCGCCTCCCGCAGTCCACCCAACTCGCGGTAGTGTCTTCTTTCGATGAGTCCGCCTGTGCCGTATTGATCGTATAGTTCGCGCAAGGTGAAGGCTAAGAGCGGTAGCGCATCCTGAGCCACAGTGTCGCGCACGATTTCGTCCACGAGCCCGTCTTCAAATGCGATGCTGGCCAGGATGGCCGGCTCCTGAATAACCCGCGGAAGTTCCTCCAGCTGTAGTGGTTTCACAATCAGCGCCACCGAGCAGAGGCCGCGCAAAGCCGGATTGCTCTGAAATGCCCCCAGAAAATCGGCGCGGAGCGTGCCCAGGACGAAGAAGGGGGCACCCTCGATGTCGGCGAGCTTGCGAAGAAGGGCAAGGAACCCATTGTCTGTTTCACAGGAGTGTTCGGTCGAAGCATCTCCACTGGCGGCTCTCGGCCCGGCAGGTGCAATTCGAGTCGCCAGAAGTTCCTCGAACTGATCTACCACCATCACAACTGCGGCTTGGGCATTCTCCGCGGCCACGCGCAGGTCTCGGGCCAATCCCTCAAATTCTGCAGAGTCGGCGGCTATGAGAGTCTCCCGAAGCTTCGATGCTTCTCGCGCGCAACCAAGTCGTCGAAACGCTTCCACTAGCGCCAACGCCGCGCTTTCGAACGGATCCTTCCCTCGGCGGAAAGGGCCAACGACGACAAAACGATGGCGCTCATCAGCTCGAAGCGCTGGCACCAAGCCAGCGCGAACCAGCGACGATTTACCCGAGCCGGAGGCGCCAACCATAACCAACCAGCGCGGAGTCCCCGCCTCATGCATCCCGTGCATGCGCGCCACGTGGTCGACAATGTCACTTTCGCGACCAAAAAAAACGCCCGCGTCCTCCTCCTCGAACGCCATCAAGCCAGGATACGGCGCCCGTTTGGTGTCCCATGCCCCCTTCGATACCCTGGCCTTCTCAAGACCCGCAAACAAGGATTCGTAGACCACCGGGTCGCTGGCCTTGTTGCCACCCATGTCCGCAAACTGTATATCGCCCAGGATGCTCCAATCGCTGTCATCTAGTCGTACCGGAAAGACTGCTTTTCTCAGCGCTTTCGCCTGCCGCATCTCGGTCTTGCACCAGTCGGACGCCAGCCAATCGCGACTGACAAGCAGGATCATCGCCTGGCAGGCCCGAATGCGACGGTATAGTGTCTCCTCCCACTTCTCCCCAGGCAGAATGCCCTTTAACGGATCAACGTCGAGGAACACAGAGGTGTAGCCTTGCCGACGCAACCGCTCCACAAGTAGCTTCGCCGTTGCGGCATTCTCCCTGCTGTGGCTGATGAAGATGGCACTCATCGCATGGAGATAATACCAGACGTCTAGAGTGAATTGGCGGCGGCAATGGGCTTGTGCCTGAGCAGTGTGGATAGGCAAAAAAAAGCGCCATTTCCCCTTCACTGAATGGCATACACAAACAATTGTCTGATAAGCCGCATTACGAGGCAGAGGCAACAAATGGCAGAAACGGGCTCGAATGACACGTGGGATCGCGGTGTCCAGGCGAGGTCAACCTAGTAACGGTGATGTTACGACGCCACATCGCGGCAACGGCTGTGCGCCATGGCCCTCATGACGCAACAACGAGGCCGTTGGGCTCGGAGCGCTATCGGTGAATGGCGCAGCGTAGCGGCATGGTCAGGAACGGTCAGCCAGCGAGTAGCAGACGCGGGGATTCAGGTCGCGCATCGGTGGCGTGGGTCGTGGTCAGGAACGAGAGGGCGGCATCGAAGTGGTGCCGCGTGATGGCGATACCCTCGTTCGCCTCGCCAGCGCTGACGGCGTCCTTGACGCAACACATGGCGGCCCGTTGGCAGAGATACGCGATATCCGCGCCGGTCAGGCCATTGGTCGCGCTGGCCAACTCGGCAGCGAGATTGTCGAGCGCCAGCTGCGGGTCCAGCTTCAGCCCGCGGAGGTAGTGTTCAAATATGTCGGCGCGACCGCGTTCGTCTGGGAGCCCCATCCACGTAACACGTTCTCAAGGGCCGGTGAATTGCGCGAGGGTCAGCACCTCGGTGGCCGACAAGGCCCGGCGGTAGACGCGAACCTCGTCGATCTGCCCATCGAAGTACGGGTCCACGCCCCACGGGGATTTGCCGAGGTACGCATAGTCGATCGTGCCGAGGTCGCTGGGCCGCAAGGTCACCGTGTTGCTCGTCGTCGTCGTCCCCGCTATGCCCAGGCCGTTGACGTACACCACACCCCGGCTTCCGTCGAGGGTGACCGCGACGTGCCGCCAACCGTCGGCCGGGACGATGGCGTTGGCGTGGATTCGCTGCTCATTGTTGTAGCCGTTCGTGGTGATGGCGAGCTCGAGCTGCGAACCTGTCTGCGGTACCAGATTGAAGTACTTCCCTCCCGTCGGTGGGTTCTTATCGAGGTGCAAGTTGATCCCGACGTCGAAGGCGCGCTGATTGTCCTGTGCCCTATTCACCTTGATCCAGAACGCGACGGTGACCGCGGTCGCTCCGTTGAAGATCGACGGCGGCATGGACACGTAGCCATAGCCGGCCTGAAGCAGGATCAAGGCATTGCCGACCTTCCCCGCCTCGAATCGATAGCTAGTTCCCGACGGCGCCGTGCCGCCGTCGGGGGGCAAGCCGATGCTCAGCGTAGCGTCGTAGCCATTCCCAGATCGATCGGGCAAGACCACGCCGTTGGCGCTTTCGCACGGGTAATACGCCACCAGCCCGGTGGGCAGCGGAATCGCGTCGACGATGTCTACCGCGACATCGGGCGGCGCATCCGGGCCACTGTCGGGCCCGAGGTCGTGTCCGACATCGGGTCCGAGATCGCGGCGCAGATCCGTTTCGGCATCGCGCAATGTCGTGCCGCCGGTGCCGCCCAAAGGCGTGTCGGTGTCGCCGGTACCGCCCGTGGACGGCCCGTCCGTCTTTGGGCTCCCGCCGCCGCCCTCGAGGCCAGCCTCGACCCCGGGCGATCCCCCGCTCGCCCCGCCCCTTCCCCCGTCGATGCCACCCGAGATGACGCCACCCGTCCCGCCCACGGGCAAATCCGGCCCGGCATCCGAGGATGCGCCTCCCGCCCCGCCGGCGCCGCTGGGCACGCTGCCACCGTTGCCACCCGTGAACCCCGACGTGCCACCAGCCGTGCCACCGCCCTCCGCGCCGGCCGCGCCGTCGTTCACGCGACGCTCCCACGGCTTGGTCAAGTCGACGCAGGCTGCGACGAGAAAGAGCGAGCCCACCGCCAGAGCGGCCAAGCGCGGGAAATAGGAAGTGCTGCTAGGCATGGCTTCCGATACCTCGCCTGCGCATGCGGCTCCCAATACTTCCGTGCACCTTGCCTCCGGTAACGATTGTACTCCCAAACCGCCACGTTGTCTCATATGTGGACGTGTATTCCCCAGAAGCGATGCGCAGAGGCGGACTTCGCCCGTTGGCCTATCTTCACTCGAAGTTCTTGCAAACTGATGGTGGGCTTTATAGCCGGGCATCGTTGTTGGCCCGCGACCAGATCAACGTCGCCTGGAAGCTCGCACGCGACCGTGAGCTCAAAGACTCTGCCTTGTTCGCGTTGCTCGCGATGCGGGCAGAGCAAAACGAACGCTTGGCGGAAATGAGCCTGATTGTCGACTTTTTCGTCGGCCGATCGGATTCTTTGGGCCTTCCTGGGATGCAGGCTGCGCTCAAAGCAGTGGGCATCGGGACCATCGAAGAGTTGCAGGAGACCGGGGCTCTGAACCGGATTTTCCATGATGCCTACGCTCCGTTCCGCCTGCGCCGAAGAAACGCCAAGGTCAGGACGGCAAGCCACAAGCTCGCCACGGTCTCGGTTCGGTCATGTCTCCCACGAACGTCGAAGGAGCAGCCACCGCCGAACGTCGCGCTGTCGGAGCCGCCCGCGGCAGCGCTTGGAAGGTTATAGACGACGTCGGAGATGGCGCCGATGTTGCCGTACTTGTCCACGGCTGCGATGCCAATACCATACGGAATCCCATTCTGCAGTCCGGTGATCCTGTGGCTGGTCGAGGAGGCCGGAAGCAAACCCGAGCACAGGTAGTTGGGGTTGAGATCGGAAAACGGACCGCCGGTCATCTGCGCGGTCGCCGTGGCCGGGCAGAGGGTAGCGGCGGTTAGGTAGGCCGGGGCAAACGAGCCGGATCGAAAGACCTGCGTGTCGGTGTCGCGTTGGCAGAAAAGCTGGACACCGGCGAGGGTCGTGTCGGTGGCGATGTTGATCCCCCCCCCAATCCCAGCTCACGGCGAACGCCTGGTTGCCGGCCTCGACGGTCACATGGGCGGGCGTCAGCGGAACGTAGCCCACCAGGTCCACGGCGGCCGGCGGACCGGGGTCGAAGTCAGGACCGATGCTAGAGTGGGTTTGCGCCCAGAATTGGATGTTCGTCTGCGTGGCCGTCGTACTGCACCGGGCGGCCGAGTCGCAGGTGCCATTGGAACCGCAGGTGGGGTTGTTCAAGGAATTGAAAAGGTAAGCCACGGGAATCGGTGCGCTTTCCACGAAATTGACGGTTCCGAAATTCGCCATGGTCGTGAAGAGCCTTCCCGGGTAGTTCCCCGGGTCGAGAAGATTGGTGCATACGGCCCCGAGGCCGAACCCGCCGATAAAAGAGTTTGGGCTAAGGCAGTCGTAGCCTTGGGTGCCTGCGAATAGGTATGCGACGCCTCCCCCGCCAATCAAGTTGGCTTCGAGCTGGGACTGGATCTTCTGTCCGGCGCCCGGGGCCGGCTGGACGACGATCTTGAACTCGCCACTGGGGTCCTGGTCGCACAAACAGCGTGCCCGGTTAAAGAAGTACTGCTGCTGGCCCGAATTCATCCGCACCCATTGGCCGTTGCTATAGGCCTCGAAGGAGATGGTGAAGTCGGACGGGGACAGCGCACCGGTGGCAACCTGGGCAGACGCGCCCCCGGCCGCAAGAAGAACTGTGGACGTGATGACGAGGGTCAGGACCAATCTAGGAATGGTGGAAAACATTTTGAGAATTCGAAACTTGCAATACCGGTGCCGGCTCGCTTCATGGTGAAACTCGCTTACTCTACTCCCAATCATGCAGGGAGCAGTGGCGAAGCGTCGAGAGCCCTGATCGGATGGCGCGCATGACTCTGGCCTCAGGCCAAAATGGCAAGACGAGATGAATTTCTGGTGGATAGTCTGGGGTTGACCCGGTTTGGTGGACGGTTTTCTTACGCTGCCTTTTTCACCGATTGCATCAGCTCGAATTTGATCGGGGCTATTGTAGTTGAGCGCCGAGTTACCTTGGTGCATGACTCACATTTCGGCAATTCGTCTCCTGGTCCCACGCTCCAGGTCAGTCTACTCGGTGACTCTTGGGCATCCCCAGAGCGGCCATCCTGTTCAGAATCCGACATCCGAATCTCGATTCTACCCTCTGTCCCTGTAGCGTCCGGCTTCGCATCGCGGGCCCGATGATGGACTTGTAGCGATACATGGTGTTTTCAACCATGCTGCGTCGGCTGTATCCAGACCTCTGGTGCCACTGTCTCTTGCCGTGTCTGGCTCGTGATCGAATATTTCGGTTCCGTTCCCTGGTCGTCGACGTCGCACGTCTCAATTGGGCGTGCTTATTCGGTGGGATGAGCACCCTCGGCGAATGACCTGCGCTGTGGTTCTCAACCGCCTCGTAGACGTCTTCGTTGTCGTACGCGCCGTCGGCGCAGACCGACCCCAGTGGCCTTTCGATCTCCCTGATCAGCGCGGGCACGCGAGACGCGTCACGCGCGCTCTTGCTGGTCAGATCAGACGCGATGACCTCGCCGGTGAGGGCGTCGACCGCAATGTGAAGCTTACGCCAATCCCTGTCTTGGGGCGGCGCTGGCGGGGGCGCGGTTGGCGAACCTGTTGAACGCGGCCCTCAAGTGATTCGCGAGCAGATGCCACTTGCTCAGTTCCAAGCAGCGGCGGACACCTACCGCACGCGCTGAGACCCAGGCTCATTGCTGGCTTCTCGCCAGTCTTCTTCTCGCCGGTCTTGCCCCGGCAGCAACAGGCGAGTCCGACATCGACCCTGCCGCGATTGTCTTGGACTTCGCCAGGAAAGGGGGGAGCCTTCCACTACACAAACTGCAGGAGGCGATCACCATGGGCGACAAGTCACCGAAGGCGAAGGACAAATCCAGGAAGCAGGACATCGCGGACAGGAACCAAAAGTTGCTGGCCGCTAAGGCGAAAATGTCAGTGTCGGCAGTGTTTCCTGGAACGAAGACCAAGTAGGCCCCATTCGCATAAGCAGCGCCGGCATCGTCTTCCGGACCGCAAGTTTCTTGGGTCCGCTCTCACAAAATCGGCTACGGTTTGCAGCCAACAACCCCAACCCAAGGATACCCAATGGCCAAAGGTCCTCTCTCGAAATCCGACCTCATCCAAACCGTCGTCGACAAGCACGCTCCCAACCTTACCCGCAAGGATGTGAAGGGCATCCTTGAGGCCGTGGCCACCATCGGCCACGCCGAGCTGAAGAAGAACGGTGTCTTCGTTGTTCCCGGCCTCGTGCGCATGATCGTCGTGAAGAAGCCCGCCACCAAAGAGCGCAAGGGCATCAACCCCTTCACCAAAGAGCCGACGGTCTTCAAGGCCAAGCCGGCTCGCAAGGTCATCAAGGGACGCCCGGTGAAGGCGGCCAAGGATGCCGTAGCGTAGCGAAGCTGTTTCAGGAGGCGGGCAGACCGGAGCCGCGTACGTGGTCGAGCCTGAAACCACGCCATCCGCCACTCGCCCCAGACCAATCTGTTCAGCTTCGCAGTCTTGGGCTGCGACAGCAAGTGTTTCGGATTGAACGCCAATATATATAGGTGTGCTGCACTCAGGTTCCGCAGGGACAGCAGTAGAACGCGACGCCTGCCGGAGTTTGCAGCCCAAGCCGGCAGCCAACGGGAAGGTCGATTGATGGTGTCGCGGCCGACGGGCCGACCCCGCCGTAGCTCAACCCGTACTCAGAAGCCGTGCATAGGTTGCTACAGCCGAGCAGATTTCCACCTGTCAGAACGGGCCCAGGGCAACCAATGGCGTCGCTGCTGATGCAATCCTCGATAGTCCCACCCGCATAGTTACACCGGAGAAACTCGCGACCGGCGGTATACCCAACTTGTGCAGCGTCGGCTGGATTCAGACTTGCCAGCATGGGACACGCGGTTGGTGGGCCGTCGGCAAGGACAGCGTCTTTCCCTGCCGCAGCATCAGGTGCCGGCCCGCAGAGGGGGCAGCCGCAGGGATCGGGGTTCGGGTGAGTGCCGCTTACACAGGCAATCGCCGGGCACGAGATCGGTTCACAGATGGGCTGGGTGTCGGCTCGGCCGGCGTCCTTCGCCACGCCGGCGTCAGGAGGCGCACAGGTGGGACAGCCGCATGGTTCAGGGTTCGGCAGGTACCCATTCACGCAGGCCAACATTGGGCAAGCGATCGGCCCGCACAGAGGGCCGCTGTCAGGTACACGAGCGTCCTTGGTGGCACCTGCGTCTGGCGTGTTCAGCACGCAGACGGGACAACCACACGGATCGCTCGGGCTCGGCCGAAACTCGCCGCTGACACAGACGGATGCTACGCACAGGATTGGAGGACACGAACCAGTTCCGCCCGTTCCGCCCGAACCCATTCCGCCCGAACCGACAGCGCCGCCCAATCCGATGGCACCGCCTCCAGCGTTGGGGGGTGGGGCGCACCCTCCACAGCCGCATGGAGAAGTGGATGGCTCGTACCCATAAGGACAATCGAGGGCGACGCACGGAGGTGGAATACATCCCCCGGTGCCGCTGGTTCCACCAGAGTCAGCTTGGCTCCCACCAGTAATGCCGGCCACGAGACCGCCGCTACCGACAGCCCCACCCGAGCCGCCCAGGATGCCGCTGATGCCACCACCTGCCTGGCCCCCATTCGCCCCACCAAGAGCGCCGCCACTGCCCCCACCATACTTCAGACCGGACTGGTCGGTACACCCCAGTCCCCCCAAGCCAGCTAGGAAAAAGGCTGCAACACCTTTGGACATCTTGCGCATTGGATCCTCCAGTGCCTAGTCGCACAGCAATCTACATGCCGATGACCGCGAGCCAGCTCCAGGAGCGATTCTGCCGTGTTGACAAGCATCTCGACTGGGGCGTTCTCAAGAATCTGAGACCAGCCACAAAATCCCAGCCATTCTTCGGCTGGGTGGTATCGACTTGGTGCTGCTCTAGCCATGCTGCGCGGAGAACAGGAAACGGTCATACTTCCGCGCGGAGGCACACATGGAAAAGACGCGCAGTCTACAGGATCTGATGCAGGCC
>OBLT010000770.1_pt1 | contig 20653 bp, 19 predicted proteins | sample 1518721 | NCBI WGS metagenome assembly OBLT01 (sample SAMEA3539307, study PRJEB22396) | soil metagenome | biome: tundra; feature: field; material: soil | place: USA | collected 2010-05 | depth 0.15 m | reverse complement strand
AGAAGATAGAATCCGTTGTTACTTCGGGTAATAATAATGTTCAAATACAGGATTTAAATTCATTGGCTCCGGGTATCTATATCGTTAATGTTGCTCTCAATGGACAAACGATCAATAATCAAAAAATCGTAAAACTATAGATGTATTATGACTATAATGGCAGTTAGATAATTTTTTGCCAGCACGAATTTTCAAAGTTTTTCCTTACATCGAAGGCTGCCATATCTGAATGAGGCAGGCTTCTTTTTATCACTTTCACCAAAGAATATTCTTTTGTAACCTTTAAAAATGGTTGTGGTATTGTTGACCACATTACCATACAACCAATCGAAGGATTGTTCAATTATAGCTAATTAGCCGGGTAAATTAAATGATGATATTATTCAAATATTTTTATTTTATTTATGCAATGTATACCTTAACACAGTTAAATAAGGTTCTTCCAAATGGTGTAATAAGGTAAAATAAATGGCTTCACGAATTTCTCCACGTAAAAGGTTGCATGTATTGCAACTTGCAGCTGTAATATTTTTTACGGTTTCAGGTGGTCCTTATGGATTGGAGCCTTTACTTGGTTATGCAGGGACACATGGGGCAATAATACTCCTGGTAGTAACTCCTTTTTTATGGGATGTACCGGCAATTCTTACTGTATTAGAGCTTAACAGCATGATGCCTGTTACGGGGGGATATTATCAATGGGTGAAAAGAACGCTTGGTCTTCGATATGGTTTTTATGAAGGTTGGTGGACGTGGCTATACACATTTGTAGACCTTGCGATCTACCCTGTTTTATTTGTTGAATATGCGTCCTTTTTCTTTCCGCATTTAGAGCAATATAAAATTCCCATTTGCCTGGTCATCATCTGGCTGGGAGCAGTACTAAATATTGCAGGTATTTCCCCGGTGGGTAAGATGGCCACTATGCTCAGTCTTTTTGTTATAACACCGTTCATAGCATTGTTTGTAATGGCTCTAAACGATACCGGCCATGTTTCCTTTCCCGCTCCATCCCTTAAAGGAATTTCATTTTCATCCTTTGGAATGGCCCTCTATACTGTTATGTGGAATTTCTTTGGATGGGACAATACCTCCACCTATGCCGAAGAAGTAAACAAGCCGGCACGCACCTACCTGAAATCAGTTTCCATAGCCTTTATTACGGTTATCACCGTTTATGTCATGGTTTTATATGCCACGTTACATTTTGGCATCAATGCAACAACCCTTAATGATCAAGGCTATCCTTCATTGGGCTTACTGGCCGGCGGTAAGTGGCTGGGCAGCGCTATCTCGATCGGAGGCATGGCGGGTGCATTGGGATTGTATTCCGCTGTATTGCTTTCAGTATCCCGTGTGCCACAGGTAATGGCTGAGGACGGTTTGCTTCCGGCAAGATTACACGTGCTCCATCCCCGCTTTAAGACACCTTACATTTCAATAATCATTTGCGCCACTGTCGTAAGTTTTATGATATTATGGACCTTCCAGGAACTGATCATTATAGATGTGACCGTTTATGGAGCTGGTCTTTTCCTGGAGTTTATTACATTGATAGTATTGCGCCTGAAAGCGCCTGATCAGCACAGGCCTTTTCGAATTCCATTATCCGTGAGAGGACTATTCGTTTTAGTACTGGTGCCAGTGATTGTGTTCGTTATTGCTCTTACCGGCGCTTTTGCTGAAGAAGGTAAAATGTTTATCCCGGCTACCTTTGCCGTGAGTGCTCTGGTGAGCGCAGAAGTTGCCTGGCAATTAATCATATGGAAAAAGAGAAGAAACTGACAAGTTGATTCACAGGTTGATTTTTTTAATGCATAATGGTATTGAGATTCAATGCAGAATTCATTCACCATTTTTTGAATTATTATGATCATTATGATTTTATTAGAACCATGCTTGCCTGAGTTAAAGAATCCAATTTTCCATAAAGTTCAAATACAAATATTCTGTTAATGCATTTGAATTGTCAATCCATTATCATTACATTTGAACTCAATTTCATTCAACAACCAGCCTTAAAAAACGAATTTTACAATCCTGCCTTTGCCGGGCCATTTCAATGATGCTTCAGCAGAGAGCATAATTATTGTTAAGATCTTAATTACGTTATTAAATTATATCTTTTGAAATCAATAGTGTATCGTTTTTTAATCCTCTGCGCAGGCTCAGATGAAGATATTCTTAAAAGATGCCCTCGTTCGGAACACATCAAACATGCCGGTTTTGGCGCCCTAGTACTTGTACCAGCCACACTCGGCTTGTTTTCTATGACCTACGCCATATCCACCTTTGCAGAAAAGCCATTCTTATATATTACAGCAGGGCTAACCTGGGCAGGTATCGTTTTCATATTCGACAGGTTCATTATTTCGTCATTTCGAAAAAGGGATTCTATTGGTAAGGATATTGGTTCAGTAACATTTTTATCCCGGCTTGTTTTCTCCATTTTTGTAGGAATTGCTGTGGCTCATCCACTCGTAATGCTATATTTTCATGAGAGTATCGAGGTAAATATGGATGAAGTAGCCCATGCAAAAATTGACAGCATAGAAAATGTGTACGGCTTGCAGAAGCAAAATTACCAGCTTGACCTGGATACATTGAATAGAAACCTGGTTGGGACATCAGACACCATTCATCTACAGGAAGGAATTCTTCATGATGAAATTAAAGGTGTAGTAAGAGGCGACCAGAGAACAACCGGTATATCCGGAGAGGGGCCAACTTTTAAGTATGATACTGCCTACCTGAAAAGGCTTTATGATCAATTGGCAGAAATAAAATTATCAAATGCAAGGAGGATAAATGATGACAGTATTCAACTTCTGAAGCTCGATTCAGCAAGAACTTCAAAAATCAACAGGCTAACCTTTAGCAGGGATTACCTGGAAAGGGAAAAAGCCCTCAGCCGCTTATCCGAATCAAATAATATTATTAAAGTCACAACCTGGTTCTTAATTCTATTTTTCATATTGGTAGACATATTGCCTGTTACCTGGAAAGGTTTTACCAACCGCGGTCCTTATGACGAATACCTGAATGAAACTGAATCCCGAATAAGAAATGAGGTGAAGGCAAACATGATTGATTCCGAAACTAAACTGGAATTGCACAAAAGGAAAAGAGAAAATGAATTAAGCGCTGATAATATTTCTGCATAAGGTTTTCTGTGGGCTAAAATGAAAAACCGAAATTCCTTAAATAAACAGAACGTTTGATCTTCTTCCACTGCCTTTATACCTCCTGCCTCAATACCTCAAGAGGCGGCTTGTTTAAAAAACCAAGGCTATTCGAAAGCCCGGTGACTGCAGTAATAAAAGTGACTAATAAAAACAAAATTAAGACAGGAATTAGCTGAGGATGAAAAGGGGTCTCAAATGTATAACGTGTGAGGGCCCAGCTAGCAGCAAGCGCTAATAATATTCCGGTTAAAGCGGCTAATGCTCCGAGAAAACTATATTCCAAAGCTGTAATAGCAAAGACTTTTTTTCGGCTGGCACCAAGAGTACGTAGCAATACACTTTCCTGCATTCGTTGATATTTACTGATTAAGACGGAGGCAATCAATACAATTAACCCGGTAACTATGCTGAAGCCTGCCATAAACCGAATCACAAAGCTGACTTTTCCCATAAGGTCATCGAGTACTTTTAATACAAGGCCAAGGTCAATAATCGATATATTGGGAAATTGCCTTACCATTGCCTGCTGAAACTTTGCAGATACTTCCTGCGACGGAACTCTTGTGAGCAACACCTGGAACTGTGGTGCAGATTCAAGCAGGCCCTTTGGAAAAACCACCAAAAAATTTGTTTGTATTCCCTTCCAGTTCACTTCACGAAAACTTCCGACAATCGTCTTCATTTCTGAACCCTGGACATTAAATAGAAAAGTATCGCCTATATTTATGTGGCTCCTTTTTGCAAAATTCTGCTCCAGGGATATCGATGGAATTCCCGCGCCTGCACTGCCCTGCCAGGTTCCTTCAGTAATTTTTTCAGTTGAAGTTAAAGAATCGCGATAAGTAACCCGGTATTCCCTGTTAAACAACCATCTTGGAAATTTCACAGAAGAATCTTCAGCAGCCCGTGCGGAGTTAATACCATTTACCTCTTCAAGCCGCATATTTACTATAGGGATAAATTCTTTTACTGGTAAACCATACTGGCTTGCCAAATTCTCGACGCCATCCTTCTGGTTGGTTTGAATATCGAACAAAACAATATTAGGCTGGTTTTCTCCTGATGATAAGGCTACCCTATCAATTAAAACAGACTGAATAAAAAACAAGGTGCAAATAAGAGCCGTACCTAAACCAATAGAAGTAATTAAAATTGTCGTCTGATTATTTGGCCTGTATAGATTGGCCAGGCCTTGCCTCCAGAGATAATTCCATGAAGAAGGAAAAAAGCGCCGAACCATCCACATCAGTAGATGGGCTGTACCTGAAAGAATAAGAAGAGCGCCGGCAATTCCCGCAGTAAAGGTAAGCGCCTGCTTCCAGCTTTTAATTTGCATATACGTAAATCCATATACGAAAAGTATAATTAAAATATAAACCAGCCATTTCAGAAAATCCCGCTCCCGGCGCGGAGGCTCATAAGAAGCCCTGATTGCATTGAGTGGTGAAATTTTCCGGATGAATAATAAGGGCAATAACGCAAATAAAACAGCGATGATAACCCCCAAGGTAATCCCCTCAAAAACAGCAATCCAGGAAATAGATGTTGTTATCGTTACTGGCAGAAAATCCTTCAAAACAAAAGGCAAAAACTGCTGGATAATTATTCCCAGCATTGCCCCAATGAATGAACCGATGAATCCGAAAGCGGTAATCTGTATCAGGAAAATAAAAAATGCCTGGGAAGCCTTCATGCCGAGACAGCGCAAAATAGCAATGGCATTCACTTTTTCTTTTACATAAACATGAACAGCGCTGGCAACTCCTGAACAGCCAATTAATAATGCTATAAATCCTACAAGCGATAGAAACCTGGTAAGATCACTGAATGATCGTCCGGTGCTTTCCTTCTGGCTTTCAACCGTCTCATAGTTGAGGTCATTGGCTTCCAGCCGGGGCTTTACCTTTTCCACTAATTGTTCGACATTTAACAGCGGACTGAATTTATAATAATAATGATAACTGATACGGCTACCCTTTTGCAAAAGGCCCGTTTGTTGCAAATATTTAAGCGGGATATAAACTATTGGCGCAATAGAAGCCGAAAATCCTGTTTGCCCGGGCGCATTCAATAATTTACCTGCAATGGCAAAATTCATCTCCCCCACTTTTATGGAGTCGCCAGTTTTTGCCCCATATTGTAGCATCAGCGTTTCATCAACAAGAGCCTGCTGCTTATCCCGGAAAGTGGTTCCTGCAGAGCCCGGAAATGTTTCAAGCGTTCCATAATAAGGATATGCCCCTTCAAGAGCTCTCACCTGTACAAGTCTTGTCCCGTTATTTTTTGTAAATAATACCATTGAAGCAAAACTGCGCTCTGCTGATCTTTCATTTCCCAAAGAATCTACCATATTTTTTACTTCAGGAGTAGCAGGCTGATTAGAGGATATTTCAAGATCGGCTCCTAACATAGTGGCTGCCTGGTTATTCACTTCATCATTGAGATTATTTCCGAGCGAATAAATTGCTACCAATGCAGCTATTCCAAGGATGATGGAGGATATAAAGAGCAAGAGCCTTGAACGATTTTTCCTGCTGTCTCTCCATGCCATTTTTACCAACCAGGAAAAGTGCATGCTGTCAGTATTATCCATATCCGTTTTTTCTTCAGGTATCCCTTGCTTCATGATCAATTTTTAAACTAATATTATCATAATTTCGGTTACTATAAACAGTTATACAGATGCTGATACCGTTGGTTTGTCAGAAACAATCTTACCCCCTTTTAACTGAATAATCCGCTGTGTCCTTTCAGCAAGTTCTGCGTCATGTGTCACAAGTAATAAGGTAGTGCCTGCTTCTTTATTAAGATCAAAAATGAGATTGATTATTTTATTGCTGGTTTCCACATCCAGGTTTCCGGTGGGCTCATCAGCAAACAAAATCCTGGGCCGGTTGGCAAAGGCTCTTGCGACCGAAACACGCTGCTGCTCCCCGCCACTTAATTGTGCAGGATAGTGATGGCTTCGATCAGCCAATTCAACTTTTTCAAGCAGATCCATTGATCTTGTCCTGACCTTTTTTTCTCCCCGCAATTCCAGCGGGACCATTACATTCTCAATGGCAGTTAAGGTTGGCATCAACTGAAAGTTTTGGAAAATAAAGCCTATATATTTGTTTCTAACCGAAGCCAGTTGGTCCTCGTTCAGCTTTTCAAGCTGATTATTATGTAATTCTATACTACCTGATGTGCAGCGATCAAGACCGGCACATAATCCAAGCAGGGTAGTTTTACCACTTCCCGAAGGCCCGACAATTGATAAAGTAGTGCCATCAGGTACAGAAAAATTTATATTTTCCAGAACAGTCAAAAGACGGTTGCCACTCATAAAGGTTTTGCTAACCTGCCGAAGATTCAGAATTGTTTCCATAGCGCTTTGATTTACCTTGCCAGCCAATTGGCTCAAAAAACGACATTTATTTTATGATAATATTGTACTCAAAAAAACAAGAGTTGTAAAATTACCTGAAATCTTATTTTAAATTCGTTCAAAACAAACTTTATCAACTATTTGATATTTAGACCTTTTTCCTTTTTCTGCCTGCTTATTGCCATTTTAGTAACAAGTTGCAATAATAACCGGAAAAAAATAAACAACGATAAGCCGGATGTTCCGAAAGATACTGTTGTGAATGCCTTGCCAACAAAGAAAACCATTGTATTTTTCGGAAACAGCCTCACTGCCGGATTCGGCCTTGAACCTTCACAGGCATTCCCGGCTTTGGTTCAGGATATCATTGATTCACTAAAACTAAATTACAAAGTGATCAATGCCGGTGTTAGCGGGGAAACTTCTTCCGGTGGCTTGGGCCGGATAGATTGGATATTGCGCCAACCTTTAGATGTATTCGTACTTGAGTTGGGAGGTAATGACGGGTTAAGAGGGATTCCACTTTCTGTAACCAGGAAAAATCTGCAGGCTATTATTGATAATGTTAAAGCTAAATACCCAGGTGCTAAAATTGTTCTTGCGGGTATGCAGATTCCACCAAATATGGGGCAGGATTATACACAAATATTTAAGGGAATATACCCCGAACTTGCTGCAAAGAATAATATAGCTTTAATTCATTTTTTATTGGAAGGGGTAGGTGGAAATCCTGACCTGAATCAGCAGGATGGTATTCATCCAAATGCCGAAGGCGCTAAGATTGTCGCCCAAAATGTTTGGAAAATATTGAAGGAGATTTGTAAATGATAACACGATATAAGTTGTTTAACTAATTAAAAAAAGTCAGATGGTGAATCAAATTTCTTTTTCTATTAATCATTTACAACATATCGGGATTCCGGTTTCGGATATTTCCGTTTCAGAAACTTTTTACAAACGACTTGGCTTTAACAATGTGATGCAGGCACCTTTTATACTGGAAGGTGATATCGGCACCTGCATTATGATGAAAAACAAAGATGTAATTATTGAGCTATACCAGTTACCGGGAAAACAATTAGGTGAGATTAGAAAACGAAACAATGGACATATCGATCATATTGCGTTTGATGTAAATGACATAGACGTGGCTTTTAAGGAACTAAAAAATAATTCTTTCCAGGTACTTGAAAAAGAACCTGCCTTTCTCTCCTTTTGGGAAAAGGGCTGCCGATATTTTAATATTTCGGGACCTGATGGAGAGCAGATTGAATTTAACCAGCTCTTAAAAGATAGCCCTGGATAAACATTATAGAGCATAACGATTAACTTTGTTTTGCGAGAATTGGAAAAAAGAAATAAAGATCCTTTATTATGGAAAGAATTTTTTTAGGGTTGGGCGGAAATGTGGGAAATGTTGCCATGGCATTCGATAATGCGATTGAAAATATAGAAACTGAAATTGGAAAAGTAATCAATAAATCAAAAAGATATAAAACTGAACCCTGGGGAATCAAAACTCAAGAGAACTTTTTAAATATGGTTTTAGAAATTGAAACCGAATTAACCCCGGATGAAATACTGTCACAAATTATTGATATTGAAAAAAAGATGGGAAGGTACCGGGACAAGCAAAATCAATTCGGCCCTCGTACTATAGATATTGATATACTTTTTTATGGGGGTAAAATTATCAGGAATAATAAATTAATTATTCCACACCCAAGACTGCACCTTCGAAATTTTGTATTGACGCCATTGAAGGATATTGCACCTGACTTAGTACATCCTGTTTTAAGAAAAAATATTAAAACTTTATTTAAGGAACTTCCGGATGATTCCAGGGTAGAAAAGGCCTGATTTAAAATGGCAGGAATACATTTGACTAAATCAATAACAGAAAATTTTTCAAAAAGTTACTTAATAACAATATTGGCAGCTCATTCACCACTTTTTAGCAGGCCTCGGGCCTCCTCTTTCCTCTGCCTGCGTTACAACAAGGGGCTTTTTCCCCAACGAAATATCCTTGAGGTTATCAATAGCCTCCTGGGCTTCTGCATCATTTGGCATTTCCACAAAACCAAAACCTTTACTTTTCCCGGTCATTTTATCTATAGCAACTCTAGCAGAGGCAATCTTTCCAAATTTTTCAAATATTTCCTCGAGTTCATTATCATCAAGATCATACGGCAGGCCTGCTACAAATAGTTTCATAAAATGATTTTTGCAAAAGTACACAACTTATGGTATGATTTCTTGCCTAAATCTTTGAGTTTAAGAGTGTGTATCCAAGTATAAGAACTCTCAATTCATGATAATTGACCATTGAAATTGTTATCTTAACAAGGAATATTTGTTTCAGGTCCACTGAAATATTGTACCTTCATAAGGTTTTGCTGCACAAGGCCATTTTTAGATGTCCTGGTGAGATTTAGCACAATATTTTAAAATTAACCATATAATAAATTATGAGTAAATCGCAGGAAACCTGGAATAAAAAAGAAAGGGAAAAGAAAAAGCAAAAGGACAGGAAGGATAAACTGGAAAGAAAGCAGGAAAGGAAGGACAGTGCCAAAGAAGGAAAAAGCTTTGATGACATGCTTGCATATATTGATGAAAATGGAAACCTTTCATCAACTCCACCTGATCCAGGAAAAATGAAAAAAATCAAATTAGAGGATATCCAAATTGGTGTACCAAAACAACTGCCTCCGGATCCTGCGGATGCAATCAGAAAAGGGAAGGTTACTTTTTTTAATGAATCAAAAGGATATGGTTTTATCAAAGACCATGTTACACAGGAGAGTGTTTTTGTCCATGCCAATGGATTAATCAATCAAATAAAGGAAAATAGTAAGGTTACTTTTGAAGTAGAAATGGGGCCAAAGGGTCCAAATGCATTCAACGTAAAACTGGAAGATTGAGATTGTTTCTGGATATCAATTCGAAATCCCATCCAGGTATTCGAGTAATTTTTCAACCTGGTTAATATGATCAAAATTTACTTCATGATGCTGCAAGTATTCATTCAATTCTGATTCCTGGTCCCGGAATAAATCATAAATATTACTTTTTGTAGCAGGAAGAAATTTCGATGAAGAGCCTTTAATGAAAAAATCATTATTAAATCTAAAAATCGAATTACTTTCTAACTCGCCATCCTTCCTGGAAAGATCATTACTGCCATAGGGAAGTTCAGCTGAATTTCCATAATTGATTACCGGAGTTCCAAAAGTCTCCTGCTTAGCCCTTACATAATATCCCAATGTTTGTTTTGTATATAGGTTAACGCCCGATAGGTGAGTTAATTTTTTCAGGTAGCCGAAATCGCAATAATTGAAGGTATCATTGCTGATGATTATTGACTCAATAGCATCCGGATTTGCAAATGCCAGAGTTTTTCCTCTTCCAATGAAGAGCATCTGGCTCAAAACCCTGTTGTAATTAAGTCTTGCACCAATTATGGATTTGTCTTTCAGAATAATTATGCCATTAGTGAATTCAGGATACATAAAAATGCTATTTACAAACTCATTCAAATTTTGCCTGTAACTGATTTTATTTACTGTGCTATCTTCCTGGGCATTTGATTGCAGTGCAGAAATACCTAATAATGAAAAGAATAAAAAAAATTTCATAAAAAATGAAAGGAATAATGAACTCCTGGAATTTAAACTATCATTGAAAAATTCATAAGTCTAGATGCTCCCCTAAATATACAAAAATTCCAAAAATTAAGGCTGGAAGGATTTACATCTTTAAACCTCTGTCTCAAAAAAAAGCTCCTGATTTTTTGCAGGAGCATTTGTTTCAACATCATGAGAAAAGAATTATTCCTGGGTTTGTTGGTTTTTCAGGATAATTTGGATTCCGGTTTACCGGCTGGTTTTCATGGGGATAATTCGTTATAAAAAGATCGTTATTTTAAAAAAAAGAAGTTGACTGATATCAGATTTTATTTTGGTTTTTCCTGGATTGGGAAATAGTTATTTTCAGGGGATTTGGATTCATGATTAATGTTTCTTGAACATCAATCAACTTCTGAACCAAAGATATCGCCGACACATTCACGAGCCAATAGCATTATTGCTGAATTATAGTCCTCTTGTATTTACTGTCTATCTCGTAGATTGCACATTTTATTAGTTAGTAGAGTTACGATCTATTAGGGGTGATCTTACGTGTCATTTTTCAGATAAAAAATTTTATTTGCCATAAAATTGTAGATACTATGCAAGAGATGCAGGCATTTCAAAGAAATGCCCTAATTTTGCGCGTTCCACAGTAATAAACTTTTTGTAACTGCTAATTCGACAATAATTAGGGCCATTTTCAGTTTTAAACCCAAAATTTAATAAAGCATGAAGTATTGTTTAAGCCTATTGTTGTTATTCTCTAACTATTGTAATGCCCAGGAATGGCAGGCGGAATTTCTCGCAGGCTTTTCCGGATATAACGGTGACTTAACACAAAAACGGATCAATATTGAAGAGTACAGGCCCGCTTTAAATTTGAACATCAAATATCACACAGGAAATTTTGTGGACCTGCGCGGAGGTATTGTCTATGGAAGAGTTGGTGCAGATGATAAAAACAATTCTGAACCCGGTTTAAAGGCCAGAAACCTGAATTTCAAAACCAATATTTTAGAAGCAAATATTATAGCTGAAATTAATTTTCTCGATCCGGAAGTATATACAGCTTACCCCTATTTTTTTGGTGGGATCGGAGTGTTCCATTTCAATCCTTTCACCACTGATGATAATGGTAAAAAAGTCTTTCTGCAACCTTTAAGTACTGAAGGAGAGGGTTTGCCGGAATACCTGAACAGAAAGAAGTATTCACTCACGCAGATTTGCATCCCGGTAGGCTTGGGCTGGCAAATGCCGCTTAATGATATGTGGAAAATAAGCTTTGAATTTGGATATCGGTTTCTTTTTACAGACTACCTGGACGATGTAAGCACAACTTACCCCGATCTGAATTTGTTATCAAATGAGAAGGGACCAGAAGCTGCAGCACTTTCCTATAGAGGTACGCCGACTACAACAAGTGTTGCCGGACATCAAAGGGGAAATCCTTCAAAAAACGACAGCTATTTCATAGGTGGCGTAAAATTTACGACATCACTGGATAACCTTCTTGGACGAGGCGGTGATTAACCTGCATAAATCTTTTATTCCAAAGGCAATAGCTCTGCATTACCTTCAAGCCACTTGTCAAAATTTTGCAGTTCGGGATTCAATTCTTTTGAAAACTGAACATTGCGGGTGGAAGTACAAACTTCTTCAAAGTCCCGGTAAAACTGAAACATATTACCCATTTCATCAGCACCAGGAAATCCAAAACTTCTGTACAAATCTGGAGACACTTCGTTGTATCTAACTTCCTCTCCCAGCGCCTTGGTTAAGGATGCAGCCATATCTTTACAGGTTGGTTCATCCCCTGCAACCCCAATAGATTTCCCTACAAGTGAAGTCCCTTTTTTAAAAATACCATAAGCACATTTACCTATATCAGCTGAGGCAATTCCCGAAAGTTTTTTATCGCCCATAGGTAAAGTGATGGCTAAAACGCCATCCTGTCCTCTTTTGGGACCAGCACCAAAATAAATCATGTTCTCCCAATAGAAAGAAGCAAGAAGGAAGGTGACAGGTACACCAGCATCTGTAAAAAAATGGTCGGAATCTCCCTTGGCGTCAAAATGCGGTACTTTATAGTTTGCCATCAGAGTTGGCATTCTTTTATCGGTAAGTGGTATCCATTTCCTCGTATCTTCCAGTGTCGACCAGATAACATGCTTCAATCCTGCAGCCTTTGCCGCATCAGCCATAATTTTTGCCTCGGCCATTTCCTTTTCAGGTGAAAAATGTGCCCAGAAAAATGTGACACAATATGCGCCATAAGCTCCATTCATAGCCTTATGCACACTTACCAGGTCATCAATATCGGCTACCATTACTTCCGCGCCCATCGAGGCCAGTTCTCTTGCTTTATTAGATTGAATATCCCTTGTTACAGCCCGGACAGCGAATTCGCTGTTTTTGTCCATTAAAATGGCTTCGGCTAATCCGCCACCTTGGGCGCCGGTGGCACCGAATATGGTAATAAGTTTCTTTTGCGGCATAATTATTCACTATTTATAGTTATTAAGAAATCAAAATTCTATTTAGTAGTTTAGAAATTAGATTATATTTTTCCGGCAATCAAAGAACTGAAGTTAATCAAACTCCCTATCCTTTTTATCCTTATTTGAATCCTAATTTGCAACTTAATTTTTCGAGTCAGGGTAATTTAAAAAATTATTTCATGCTAAAATAAACAGAATTTTCTATAACAATTATAAATGAAGAGCAGTAAGAATGGTTCAATTAATATTTACTAATTTCCCCTTTTTACTGTATTTAACCTTATCAAAAATCCAATAGGTGAGTTTTGTAGATAAAATACCCAGTGCCGCACCTGCAAGCACTTCAGTTAAGAGATGATCCTTATCGTAAATTCGTAATAACCCAACTGAAGCAGCGATCACATAGCCTGAATAACTCCATACAGGATGACTTTTTTTCAATTCCTGGCGAACGATTTCTGCTCCCCTGAAGGCATTGGCAGTATGACCGGAAGGGAATTCTGTTCCTTTGGTGTTATATGCTTTTATTTGACGGGCTATTTCTCTCATTACATAGCCAATTCCACCTGTGATAATCATGGAACCTGCATCGAGTATGATATGTTCACGGAAATTATGTTGGGTTTTAACTTTAAATACATCCAATGCATAAATTGAAGCAGAAGGCGTCCACATAATGTAGTCAGCCGCGTTCGTATGAAAGTTGGGGTATTTTTTTTCAACTGATGCCATTATATTGTTATCAAGATATTGAATGCCAGATACTGCAGGTTTTAATGCCACATATAGCATAAATGTTCCCGGCACAATGAGAGAGCCTGTTTTGAAATATTGATTTTGATCTTCCTTATTCCTGGTAATTGAAGTATCTAAAGCAGATTTTGTAACAGATTGATTCAGTTGAGCGCAAGCTATATTGTCAAAAAAAATAGTACTGGTAATGGCAAAATATAAAACCAAAATCTTACTTAACATCCAAAAGAGTTTATAATCAAATTGAAGATGCAATCAGCTATTTTCCGAAAATACGGTGGATACACTTTCTATTTTAATTTTCTTACACGATTAATCCTAACCCTTATCATATTGCTATGATGATTGCGATTAACATGATTACTATAAATCAATGATTACATTTTTTTCATTATTAGGATCAATTTTCACTTTAACTTCCTTTCCCGGTTGAAAAAATACAGGGGATTTTCGGGAAACAACTGTTTTACATTGTGCATTATAGAATTCTCCCGATTTGTTTTTTAATTCCATTACCAGTTTGATCTGTGGATTATTATTAACAGTAATATTGGTTTCGATTACCTCTAAAATTTTGGCCTTCCCCGGAATGCCATCTTTTTGCAATCTGCGGACATTAAACCTCGGCTGCCATAAGAATTTATATAGAAGGAAACCCATTGCTCCAAAAACAACCACCATAGCAACGGCAATTTGTACTTTTTCAGGATCGCCGGATCTCAAAACGGCAAATACGCCAAATAAAACCCCTCCAATTCCTCCAATAATTCCAATCAAATCCCAGCGTAATTTTTTCATAAATTATTTTTTATCTCTGTTTTTTTTCAATATATAGTTTCTATTCCTAAGAATGCTCAAATAATTATTGCCAGGTTGAATCTAAACTAATATTCTAACCACACGCCGCATCTTGTTTTGTTTCTCAATTATAGAAGAAAATTGAAATTTTGATATTAAATATTTTGCTTCTTCAATTCTTTCACCGCATAATCACAGGCCCTTGCAGTTAGCGCCATATAGGTGAGCGATGGATTTACACACGATGAGGAAACCATGCATGAACCATCGGTAACAAATACATTGGGCACTTCATGCAGTTGGTTGAATGGGTTCAATACAGAATTCTTAGGATCACCTCCCATCCTCGCCACGCCCATTTCATGATTGGCATTACCGGGGAAAGACATACTGCCAGTAACAGAAACATTTTTAAACCCTGCTGCTTCCATAATTTCTTTCGCTGTAGCAGCCATATCCTGATGCATAGCTTTTTCATTTTCTTTAAACTCACAATTAACTGCAATCATCGGCCGGCCCCACTGATCTTTCTTATTATGATTCAAAGTAACCCTGTTATCCGAATAAGGAAGGCATTCCCCAAAAGACCACATATTCATTTTCCATCCCCCGGGTTCACATAAAGAGTCTTTAAACTCAGCTCCGAGAGAAGTTTCATGCTTCGCTGACCTGCCTGCCCCTGCACCAAAAAAATAGCCCCTTACATAATCTGTTCTTTTCTCAGAAACATTCCTGAATCGGGGCATAAAAATCCCCGTAGGCCTGCGGCCATAATAATAACTGTCTTCAAATCCATCAACATCAGCATTTATGGAAAGTCCCTTATGATGATCCATGAGATTTCTGCCAACCTGGTCACTACGATTGCCCATACCATTGGGAAAGCGGCTGGAAGTGGAATTCAATAAAATAAAGGCAGTAGCTACCGTGGCCGCATTGAGGAAAATTACCCGGGCATAAAAAGTTTCTACCCGCAACGTTTCCGTATCTATTATTTCCACTCCTGTTGCCCTTTGCTTCTGCTCATCATAGATAACCCTGTTTACTAATGAATGTGGCCGCACCGTTAGTTTACCCGTAGCGTATGCTGCCGGAATGGTACTGGCATTCGTGCTGAAATAAGCGCCAAACGGGCATCCGCGATGGCACAGGTCGCGGGCCTGGCACTGACCGCGCCCCTGCACAGGTCGGGTAAGGTTAGCCGTTCTCCCCATAATGACTTTCCGTTCGGGAAATTTCGATTCCACCTTTTGTTTAAACACCTTCTCTACACAATTCATTTCAAACGGTGGTTGGAATTTTCCATCCGGTAATTGTGGGATTCCTTCCTTCTGCCCACTGACTCCAATAAACGATTCTACATAATCATACCAGGGAGCAATATCCTTATAACGTATTGGCCAGTCAATCCCAACGCCTTCCTTCAGATTAGCTTCAAAATCCAGGTCGCTCCAGCGATAACATGCTCTAGCCCATAACAGAGAACGCCCTCCCACAATATCACCCCTTATCCAATCGAAGCGCTTGATTTCTTCATAAGGATTTTCAACATCATTGATGTAAAATTGTTTATTGTCTTCCCTGAAAGAATAATGACGGCTTTGGACATAATGCATCCTCTTATCTTCTTCACTGAGATTCAGGCGATGCGCAAATTCCCAGGGCACTTTGGTAGCCGTTGGGTAATCAGGATGCACTACATTGCGCCCCCGTTCTAGCATTAAAACCTTTAGGCCTTTTTCGCAAAGTTCTTTGGCAGCCCAGCCTCCGGTGATGCCGGAGCCCACTACTATGGCATCATATGTATTGTTGGACTTTGCCTTATTATTGACGAATGTAGAATCGGGCATATTATTTTTATTCAAATACCAACCTATGCAACTTATTCTTTCGAGCTCAACTAAGAATCAAAAATATTTTTTTTCTCAGATAGATTAATTCGAAACCTGATTTTTTCTTATAGGTGACCGTCTATGCCTTATTAAAATGCTTCAGCATCACCGTGGCATAGTCAGCAATAGCCAGTTCAGGTGCATCAATGTCCGGGTGCCAAAGCTTTTCCCATTCAAAGCTGTAATACCCTGAATAACCGTCCTTCCGTAACGCATCAATAGCGGCGAATATGGGAACTTCCCCCCTGCCCAGCAACACATAGTGCTCTTTGCCATCTATCATCTTCAAGTCTTTAATATGCGTGTGCCTGATGTATTTTTTTAATTTTTCATACACTTCTGCCGGGGGTTCTTTGGTGATGGACCACATATTGGTTACATCCCATACCAAACCAGTGTGTTCGTTAAATGCAGCCTGCATAACTTTTTCAATATCGTTTGACCACAAAAGGTCTCCATGTGTTTCCATCAAAACACTCACGTTACTTCCTTTTGCATAATCTCCCAGCTCCAACAATCCTTGAATCATCAGGTCCATAGTCTGATTCTTATCCCGGTCTTTGGGTAATTTATTGGGAAATACTCTTACAAATGGGCAATTTATTTTTTGCGCCAGGTCAATAAAATGTTTTGCCTCATCGAGGTTTTTACTTCTTTCTTCAGGCTCAGTAATGTGAAGATTGGTGGAGGAACCAAGATCAGCAAATGCAAGATTTTTTTCTTTCATTAAAGAAAGTGTTGCTGAAATATTTTCCGGCGTCCTGAATTCAGGGCAGTTGGGAAGATACATCTCGTGGAGCAGCCCACGAATTTCGATGCCTTCATAATTATTTGCTTTGGCAAAGTCTGTTATTTGGTTAAAGTTCCAGTCCGGGCAGCCAAGGGTGGAAAATGCGAGCAATGGTTTAGTCTTTTTCATATTAAAAAATAGGGGGAAATAGGGCGCAGCCATTACCAGCGTCGTGGCTTTAAGAAAATCTCTTCGGTCAAAAGTACTCATGAAAATACGTGTTTTTGATATATGCAATCGAATCAATCCATGGAGAAATATTTATTAAAGTTAAGGGGAAATGTTTTTTCATTTTTGGTACCGTTATTAGTTTCCTCTTCCAGATACTGAATCAGGGAAATTTACGTTTATTGATTGTTAACCATATTGACTTTCAAAAGCCTTAAACTATGAAAACCCTTAAAATTCTGGCAGGTTCAATTCTTCTGGCTTGCGCAACCCTTTCATTCATACCCCTGGATGAATGGATAATGGTAAAGACAGCAAATTGTAAAATCTTTTTTCCAGAGGAACCTATAGACCAGTCAAGAACGGTAAATACTGACAAAGGAGATCTAAAAGTAAATATTTACATATACAAGGCTTCCCCGAATACCAAAGATGAAAATATCGCTTATATACTCACTGAAACTGAATACCCCGACTCTGTGATGAGTTCAGATAAAACTGATAAGCTGGAAGAATTTTTCAAAAATTCCATCGATGGAGTAGTGAATAATTTTCACAGCAAATTACTTAGCCAATCCACCACTGAGATCAACGGTTTCCCGGGAAGGGAAGTGAAATTAGATCTTCAGAACGGAAAGGCAATAATGAATATTCGCTTTTACCTGGTAAAAAACAGGATGTATATGCTGGAAACCATCACCAATGCCGATAAAGATGCTAATAAATCCATAGAAAAATTTATGAACTCTTTTGAAATTACGAATTAAGATCCATTTGAAATAAAAGTGCCCATTAGAAAATATTGAATCACGCCCTGTTGATTATTTGAATACTGATGCCTTCCCCTGTAAAATTATCCACAAATTACCTTTGTATTTTTCATCTCATTTTTAAAGATTATGATTCATAGAACCTATCAGGGTTAAATACGGGTATCAAAATTCGTTACTTCTAAGAACAATATTATAGAGTGAAATAAATGTGTTTTCCGCTTTTCCAATATAAATACTTATTGCAAAGAATATTATTTTTGCCATTACAATTTGATAGATAATCGATACAAATATCCAACATACCGTCCCGAATCAAAGACGATGCTCATCACCGGTTTCCAATAATTGGAATTCTGTATATAAAATTGCATAAAAGTTCGAGCCCCGGAGGTCACGTTCATAACCTCATAAAATCATTTCACTGCTACAGGTACCCGGAGGTTTTCCCATTCCAATGCGAACCCCATGCTGTCTATAACAAACTTCATGCGCTCCTGAAGGCTTGCCGATTTTATAGGTTTAACTGTTACCCGTAAAACATCATTTGTAGGATCTTCGGTCGTGCTCTCATCATTTTTAACTCCCCATTGCCCCGTTTTGGAATTAAAGATGATCACCCATTCCTTTTCTCCGGGTATAGTATATAGACTATATTTTCCGGCAGCAAGTGATTTACCTTCCACTTTAACATCCTTGTCTGTTGTAAACAAAGTAGCCTCGTTAGCCCCGGCTCTCCACACTTTATCATATGGCACCAGGCCGCCCCAAATCTTTCTTCCTTTAACAGCAGGGCTGCTGTAATCAATGGTTATAGTGGCTCCCATTACTTTACCGGTGGCTATTGCCGGCGGGCTGGCACGTTTTGATTTATCTTCCTGCGCCCATATCAGGGAGGCCATGAACATTCCAACAATTGTCAGGAAAAACGCCTTAGAGTTGAATAACTTTTGCATGATTGTAAATGATTTAAATAGAATGAATAATATTTTTTGGAGATATTAAAGTTAAAGAATACTTGCGAGGCTTGAACAATATTTTTTTATTATGTAAGTATGAAACTCATTTTATAGTGTCTTATGAAGAAGGGTAATTCGCCCTGATGCCTTTTGTATGGCTCAAACCAGAAGTTGAGCCGCAATAGTTTTTATACGATCAATAAATAAAAAAGTCAATAGGAAAATTGACAAAGATTCATTGTACAGATACCGATACATCACATGATGCACCGCCAATGGGCGAAGGCCCAATAATTTGGGGAGTAAAAGTATAAGTTCCGGGAGCCTGTGGAGTGCCGCTACCCATGAGTGAAACGGAATATGCACCCGCAGTTGGAAAATTTCCCGATGCAGAAAAGATCACCCCATTTATCCTGTTCGTGGATATCGTGTAATTACCAGGCAAAGTTGCATAAGGGGATATAGTGATGGTGTTGGAACTATTCAATGCTTCACCTGCAGTTTAAGTTCCCTGTATCGATTGAGGAGTACATACAAGCCCGGAAGGACCAATACCATATTGCAAAACATAGGTTGCAAGAGGCTCTGCATTTTGAACAGGAACACTGAAACTGCAAGCGGAAGAATCTGCCTTCACATTAAAATAAAATAAACCCGGATTTTCAGGAAGGCCGTTACATCCTAAAACAACTGTTTGTGCGCCCGAAGTAGTAAATTGGCCTGAAGCTGCAAAACTGATACCGCCGATGGTATCAGTGGAAATCGAGTAATCCCCGGGTGTATTCACGATCACATGCAGTGTTACATTGTCATCTGGTTTGATGCTGGTGCCAACAACATAAATTCCACCTATCAAAGGGTTCCCGCAATCATTGGGATAACCTGAAAGCGTATAGCTTGCCGGCGCTTTTTTCATTATATTCAGCATGATATTGCAACCACCTTCCCCGGGAATTTTTAAAGTGAAAATACCTGCAGTATCTGGAGCACCGCTTCCCTTTAGTATTACTACATGCAAGCCGGTGTCGGCAAAATTGCCTGAAGCCGTAAATGACACGCCATCATTGGGAAGTGTATAAATGGTGTAGTTGCCTGTCCTGGTTACATCAATTGTAATCTGAAGCGTATTGCCTGTTCCAACAGCTGTCCCCTCGACGTAAAAACCGGAAAGAACCGCTGGTGAACAATCAGCCGGTGAGCCTTCGACAATATATTGGGCCTGCAAACCTCCCTCATAACTGTATTCTTTCTTGCAAGAAGCGAAAAGAGCCAAAGTGAGCAAACAAACTATAGTATATGTAAAACTTATTTTTTTCAATTTTATCAAACGCTTAAAAAATATTGCTCTATTGAATTTTCCCTTTTAACAAATTTAGAATATTTTACAACCAATAATGCCTCAATATTTTTTGGTATTGTTGTCTTTCAAATTATGAATGGAATTATGCCGCCATGAAGAAGGGAACACACTATCTTCTGATCAATTGGACTTGTTTTTTTTGTTTTCGTTCTTCCAAAACATATCGAAAAGATCAGGGTTAATGCTGCGATGTGATTATTTTTGATTTGAATAAGGCAATGGCAGAAATCAAGCCGGTTTTATTTTTAATGGACAGGCAAGCTAAATAAGCCATTGGTGACAAATATACTGTCACTGCCCAGGTCATTTTTGATCATACCGCTGAAAGTACCTTGAATAATATTGACATTTGCGCTTGTTACAACGATTGTAAATGTTGGCTGACCGGAACTAACGACTGACCACATTTGGCTGAGACTGTCAGTATAATTAAAATATGCTTTTACGGTAGTTGTGTCAGTGTAGGTGCCGGGTCCAA
>OBLT010000769.1_pt1 | contig 20659 bp, 15 predicted proteins | sample 1518721 | NCBI WGS metagenome assembly OBLT01 (sample SAMEA3539307, study PRJEB22396) | soil metagenome | biome: tundra; feature: field; material: soil | place: USA | collected 2010-05 | depth 0.15 m | reverse complement strand
CTCTTCTTCGACGTGGATTAGGGCGCCCCAAGAATTCACCTCGCCCCGCGCAGCGGGGAGCGGTCGACGCGCGGAGCGTGTCGGGTGAGGGGGCTTGGGCACATATCTCGCTGTGGTAGACTGCTTTTCGTGGCTGTGAGCGTCCCTTCTGCCGTCGGAAGCCTGCTGGCCGGTGCAGGCATAGAGGTGGCCATCCTGTTCGGATCGGCCGCCACCGGCAAACTGCGTCCCGACAGCGATGTCGATATTGGGATTCTTTGTAGCCAGGACGGCGGCTTTGACGTGGAGTTGGCACTGGGAGCGGATCTGGAACGCGTCTTCGGGCGAGAGGTCGACTTGGTTCGCCTGGACACGGCTTCAACATTGCTGCGCTTCGAGGCTTCGCGAGGTCGATGCCTCCACGAGGCACGCGAAGGCGCCTTCGCGGATTTCGTGGCGCGATCACTTTTCGAATACGAGGATCTACGGCCCATCTTGCGTCGATGTGCGGAGGGAATGTTCCGCCGATTGAAAGGGGCTCATGACCAATCCTGACCTGGTGGCGCACAAAGCCTCGCGGGTCAGTACCAGGTTGCTTCGGGTCCAATCCGGGATTGCAGTCGGTTCCGAGGCATTTCTGTCTCGCATCGATCTCATCGAGCAGGTGGCTTTTAACATGTTCCTGGCTATTCAGGAATCGGCGGACATCGCCAGCCACATCGTGACGGACGAGGGGTGGGGAACGCCTGCCACGGTTGCCGAGGTATTCGAGTTCCTGCATAGAAACGGGGTCCTCAGCGCGGAAACTGCGAGCGCCATGCGGCGCGGAACCAGGTTGCGCAACCTGATCGCACATGCCTACGGCGATCTGGATGCTGGCAAGCTGTTCGCTGCCGCAGCAGCCGGCGTTGGGCAGATCGAGCGCTTTCTAGTCGAAGTCGGCACGTGGGTGGCGACCCGGACCGTGTAGCCGCTGCACGGAAACTCTACCGCCCGATGCGCAGAAGCTCGATGAGGGGCGCGCTTTCCTGGCCGGGCAGAAGGGGCTCGCTGAGGTCGATGCGGGTGTGCATGGCGAAGTCCTCGTCGCCCTCGGGATCGACGATGGTCTGCTGCGCCTCCCAGATGCGCGGGGCGACCTCTGCGAGGGTGGTGTTGCGTGGACTGCGCGCCAGCGGCGTGACGACGATTTGCTTGTGCTCTTCGAAGTAGGGAGCCATCTCGGCGGCCAGGCGCTCGCTGGTCCAAGCGGACGTCTCGTCGTCGCGTAGGGCGGCACGGGCCTCGTCGAAATCGCGGCGAGCGAGCGCACCCAGCAGGCGGTGGAGCTCGGCCCGAATGCGGGCGGCGAAGGCGCGCGGGTCGGCGGCCGGGTCGCGCGGCTTCTTGGGTTCGAGCGCCGCCGGCAACGCGCCGGCGACCGTCGTGGGCGCGCGCATTTCTTCCCACTCTTCGAGCAGGCTCGAGTCCACCGTGCGCACCACGCCGCCCAGGCTTGCCACCAAATCCTCGACGGCCTCGCTGCGAAAGCGCACGGGCACCGACCGACTCAGGGCGCGGTAGGCCTCGGACAAGTAGCGCAAGAGCACGCCCTCGAAACGCTGCAAGCCCATATCGCGAACGTAGTCGTGAAAGCTGCAGAAGCGCTCTAGGATTTCGCGCGCCACGGACTTGGGCGCGATGTTTTCCTCGCCCACCCAGGGATGCTTGTCGGAAAATGCGTTGAAGGTGTCGTAGATGAAATCGCGGTTGGGCTTGGGCCACTCGAGCTTGTCTAGTTCCTCCATGCGCTGCTCGTACTCCATGCCCTGCGCCTTGAGCGCCTCGATGGTTTCGCCCTTCAGCTTGTCGAGCTGGGCGAAGAGCACCGGCCGAGGATTTTCCAGAATGGCTTCGACCAGGGAAAGCACGTCGAGGGCGTAGCTTTCCGACGCTGGGTCGAGCAGGGTCAGGGTGTCGACCAGGTACAGCGACAGCGTGTGGTGCAGCGAAAAGTCATCCTGCAAGTTCGGGCTGGGCACCGGGTGCGGACACCTTGCGCGTTCATCGACGACGACATCGACCAGGCCCGCCTTGCGCAGAACGCGGAAGCAGGCGGCCGCCGCCCGACGGTGCCGGCGTTTCAGCACGTCGCTGTCGTGGCAGGCGGCGATGAGCTCGAGCAATTTGCGATAGCCGGCGCCGCGCGAGGGATCGCCATTTTCGCCCTGAAGCAAACTGAGCAGAAGGCCGTGGCTCACGGCGAAGCGCGACTCCAGCGGCTCGGGCGTGCCATTCATCAAGCGTTCGAAAGTGCCGCGGTCGAAGTGCACGTAGCCCTTCTGCGGCGGCTTCTGCATGTGCACCTTCTTGCCGCCCGCTGCCTTGGCCTTGAGGCGTAGGTTCTCGACGATGTGGGCGGGCGCCTGCGCCACCACCCAGCCGCGATCGTCGAAGCCCTTGCGGCCAGCACGGCCTGCGATCTGCTTGAATTCGCGCACGCCCAGGATGGCATCCTTCTGGCCGTCGTATTTGCACAGCTGGGTGAACAGAACCGTGCGGATGGGAATGTTTACGCCCACGCCCAGGGTGTCGGTGCCGCTGATGACCTTGAGCAAGCCCTGCTGGCTCAGGCGCTCGACGATGCGGCGGTAGCGCGGCAGAAGACCGGCGTGGTGCAGGCCGATTCCGTGGCGCAGGAAGCGCTGCAGTTCTTTGCCATACGGGCTGTCGAAGCGCTCGCCGGTCAGGGCCTTCTTGATGGCTTCCTTGTCGGGCTTGCTGATGACCTCGACGGACATCAGGTTCTGCACTTCTTCCGCGGCGGTGCGCTGGGTGAAGTTCACCAGGTAGATGGGCGCGCGACCAAGCTTGATGAGCTCGGCGATGGTCTCGTGTAGCTGGGTTTCGCGGTACTCGAAATCGAGCGGCACGGGCCGGATGGCACCGCGCACGCTGGCCACTTCGCGGCAGGTGTTGTCGGCCAGTTTTCTTTCGATGGCCGTGGTGTCGCCCAGGGTGGCCGACATCAGCAAGAACGTCGTCTGCTTGAGCACGCACAGGGGGATCTGCCAGGCGATGCCGCGCTCGCGGTCACCGTAGTAGTGGAACTCGTCCATGACCACGAAGTCGGCGGACACGCGCGAGCGGCGCAAGGCCATGTTCGACAGGATCTCGGCGGTGCCAACCAGAATCGGGGCGTCGCTGTTCACCGAGGCGTCGCCCGTGACCAAGCCGACGTGCTCGGGACCAAAGGCGCCACACAGGTCGAAGAATTTTTCGTTCACCAGGGCCTTGACCGGGCAGCTGTAGAACCCGGTCTTGCCCTCGCACAGGGCCTTGTACAGAAACGCGGTGGCGACCAGCGACTTGCCCGATCCCGTCGGTGTGGCCAGCACCACGTGCTTGCCTGCCAGGATCTCGAACAGGGCTTCCTCTTGCGCCGGATAAAGCGAAAGCCCAAGACCCGCCACGTAGTCGAGGAAGCGCTCGAAGATTTGTTCGCCGGTCACGGGCCCAGCCGGCGGCGCAAGCGGCCTCGAAGTGTCCTTAGTCATGTCCGGTCTTACGGGTGCACTGGTTTGTGCGCGGGCATGAGCCGAACCGAAACTTGTAGGCGGACTTCGCGATCGTAGCGGAGGTTTTGGCGAATGGGCTCGAAGCCCTCTTTGTGAACCTCGACCACGTGCTGCTGGTGATCGCGCTGGACCTCGACGACGGCAGGCGTGTTGCCGAGCACTTTCTTGCCGTCCACATACACATCGGCCCCGTGCGGTTCGGAAGTGACGTCGATGAAGGCGGGACGGAAGTACGCGAAGGCCACCGGCAAGGGCATCACGTAGATGTGGATGGAAAACAGCGTGCTCGAAAGCAGGGCACCCAGAATGAGGAAGGCCCAGGCCACGTTGTGGTGTCGGCGCGCGACCCCGATGGGGTTCAGCCTGTCGCCCATGCGCCTGGCCTGTGCGGAGGTCGCGAGCGGGGGCGGGATCTTTCTTTCCCCGGACGGCGGACGTGTGGCCTGGCTGGCCGGCATGGGCGACGGGCTTGGGCGCATGGCTGGCACGGGCGGGGGGGCCAGCAAGGGGGGCATGGGCGACTCGGGAACCGTCACGTCCTCCCACAGACTCGGCATCAGGCTGATGACCTTGGAGGGCAGCTTGCTTTGCGCCTTGGCCCCCGGGGGCAAAAGCGACGCCAGCAGGTTCTTGAGCTCGCCCGCCTCGCCGTTCTTTGGCCGGGGAATGCTGGCCAGGGCTTCGCGACAGGCGTCGACGAACTTGCGAGCGTCGGCGAATCGATCGCGCGGATCGGGCGACAGCGCGCCCATGAGCACGCGCTCGATGGTGGGGGGAATGTCTGGCCGGTAGCGCTGGGGCGCGTTCATGATGCCGGAGGCCGCTTTCAAGTAGTCGTCGGGGCTGCCGCTCAAGGTGCGCAGCGGATTACCGGTGAAGATTTCGAAGGCCACCGCGCCCAGGGAAAAAATGTCGCTGCGCCGGTCGGTCGGGGCACCGCGCGCTTGCTCGGGCGAAATATAGCCGAGCTCGCCCTTAAGCGAGGTCACCACCGAGCTGTCGGAGCTGCGTTTGGCGACGCCGAAGTCGGACAGTTTCACCTCGCCGGCATACGAGAGCAGGATGTTCGTGGGCGAGATATCGCGGTGGACGAGGCCGAGTTGGTTGCCGTCGCCGCCGCGCAACTCGTGCGCGAAGTGAACGCCCTCGGCGACTTCGCTCATGATGTAGAGGCCGACCGCATCGTCGATGCGTTTGCCGAGCCCCAGACGCGCTGTCTTAGGACCCGTGTCCAGCAAAGCACCGAGGTCGCGACCGTCCACGTACTCGAGCACGATGAAGTATTCGCCCTCGGCGGAAACGCCCAGATCGTGAATTTGGACGATGTTCTTATGCGACAGCGAGGCGTGGATGCGCGCCTCGATCTGAAGCATCTGCACGAAACGCATGTCGTCGGCCAAGCGCGGCAGCAGGCGTTTGATGACGACCATCTTTTCGAAACCCTCTTCGCCGCGCGCCCGCCCGAGATACAGCTCGGCCATGGCGCCCACGGCAAAGCGGTCGAAGAGCTCGTAGTGGCCTAGGCGCGTTCGCGTGGCGGCGGCGAACACGGAGGTTCCCATGGCTGGCGTTGTGCCGCTCATCGACTCCTCTGTCGCTCGACCTTCGTTGCTGTCATCACTGCCGTTTGGGGGACCGAAACCTGGTAACTTGCGTCCGATGGCTCCCGATTTCAATAGCCTACGGCGCTTCGCACGTGAGGCCATCAACGATTGCGTTATTCCCGGGTTGGTTGTTGCGGTTGGGCAAGCCGGCCAGACCCTGCTTGTCGAGGCCTTCGGGCAGCGCCAGATCGATCCCTTGCCCGCCCCTGCGACGGTGGACACCGTCTACGACCTGGCCTCGCTGACCAAGGCGGTGGTCACGAGCCTGCTTGTCATGAAGGGGGTGGAAGAAGGGCGTTTGCATCTGGACAGGCCGCTGGGTGAGCACCTTGAGATGCTCGAAGACCGGCCCGAGGTGACCTTGCGGCGAGTTTTGGCCCACGCCAGCGGTTTCCCCGCCCACCGAAAATTCTATGAAAACACCCTGACCAAGGTTGAGCCCAGCCAGGCGAACCGGACGCGCATCGTCGACGGGGCCGCCGCCGAGCCTCTAACCTACGAGCCGGGCAGCAAGTCTGTTTATTCGGATCTGGGCTTCATTCTGCTCGGCACACTGGTCGAGCAAACCATGTCCGCGCGCCTGGATGTCCTGGCCGAGCGCTTGCTTTGGAAGCCTTTGCGACTTTCCAACCTGGGTTTCGTGGATCTGCTGGCAAGCGCGCCCGCAGCCTGGTTGCATGGTCGCCACATCGCGCCCACCGAGCGTTGCCCGGTGCGCGGCAGGCTCGTGCTTGGCGAGGTCCATGACTTGAATGCCTTCGCCATGGGCGGCGTCGCGGGGCATGCCGGACTGTTCGGCAGCATTCAAGATCTCTTACAGCTCGCCTTCGTCCTCTGTGCGGCCTATCACGGCCGTGGTACGGGCGGTGGCGCGCCGTTCATCCGTCCCGAGGTGTTGCACGAGTTCTGGCAGCCGGCCGGGATTCCTGGATCGACGTGGCGCCTGGGCTGGGACGGTCCGTCCGTGGCGGGGTCGCTTGCGGGCGACCTGATTTCCCGGCGCGCGGTCGGGCACCTTTCCTTCACCGGCTGTTCGCTGTGGATCGATCCCGAGCAAGAAACCTGCGTGGTCGTGCTCGCCAATCGCATCCATCCCGAGGTGCGCGACGACCCGCGTTTTCGCGCGCTTCGCCCAGCGCTTGTCGATGCGGCTTTGCAGGCCATCGGGTACCAGGCAGGGTAAAGTACCCACCCAACGTGAAGATCGCACTCGGCCAACTCGACCCCACCATCGGCGATTTCGGCGGCAATCTGCGCCTGGTCCGCCAGGCCATGACCGACGCGAGCGCCGCCGGGGCCGACCTCTTGGTCTTGCCCGAGCTCATGGTGTGCGGCTATCCGCCCCGCGATCTGCTGGAACGCGACGCCTTCTTGCAAGCCAGCGATCGCGCGCTCGGCGAGATGTGCGGCAGCGTGCACGGCCAGCTGGCCGTGCTGGTGGGATTCCCCGAGGTGCTGCCCGAAATAACGGCCGGTCGCCACATCGCCAACTCGGCCGCCCTGATCGACGACGGCAAGGTCGTGGCCATTCGGCGCAAATCGCTTCTGCCCACCTACGATGTCTTCGATGAATGGCGCTACTTCGAGCCCGCCACCACCATCGCGCCGGTTTTGTTCCGCGGGCGCAGCCTGGGCATTTCGATTTGCGAGGACATCTGGAACGACGGCGATTTCTGGCCGCGCCGGCTCTACCGTGAAGATCCCGTCGAGAAGCTGGTGCAAGCGGGCGCCGATCTTCTCATCAACATCGCGGCGTCGCCCTACACCGTCGAGAAACGGCACTTGCGACCGCGCATGCTGGCGTCCGTGGCGCGGCACTGGCAGCGTCCGCTCGTATTTGTGAATCAAGTCGGTGGGCAGGACGACTTGGTGTTCGACGGTTCGTCGTTGGCGGTGAACGCCAAGGGCGAGGTCATCTGCCGCGCGGCCGAGCACGCGTCCGATCTCGTCGTCGTCGATGTCGATGCTGGCTGCGGCGACGTGCGCCCCTTCACCGAATCGGATGCGCGTTCGGCGCTGGACGCGCTGGTTCTGGGCACGCGCGACTACGCCCGCCGCTGCGGCTTCGCGGGCGCGCTCATCGGACTGTCCGGCGGCATCGATTCGGCGGTGGTGGCGTGCATCGCCAGTCGCGCGCTCGACCCGGCAGAGGTGCTTGGCGTGGCCATGCCGTCGCGCTATTCGTCCGATCACTCGCGCCGCGACGCCGCCCTTCTGGCCAAGAACCTGGGCATCGAGTTTCGCGAGATCTTCATCGAGCCCATGTTCGCGGCCTACCTCGATGCGCTGGCGCCCGCCTTCGCCGGCCGTGAGCCCGACGTGACCGAGGAAAATTTGCAGGCGCGCATCCGCGGCGGCCTGCTCATGGCCCTGTCGAACAAGTTCGGCAAGCTCTTGCTGTCGACGGGCAACAAGAGCGAGATCGCCACCGGCTACTGCACCCTCTACGGCGACACCAACGGTGGGTTGGCCGTGATCTCGGATGTGCCCAAGACGTGGGTCTACAAGATCGCCCGCGAGATCAACGCCGAGCGGCCGGTCATTCCCGAATCGACCCTGACCAAGCCGCCGTCGGCCGAGCTGCGGCCGGGCCAGGTCGATCAAGACAGTCTTCCGCCCTACGACGTGCTCGATGCCATCCTGGCCGCGCACGTGGAAGAGGGCCTCGACACCCAGGCCCTGGTCGCCGCCGGCTTCGAGCCTGCCGTGGTCGAGAAGGTCCTGCGCCTGGTCCGCGTCTCCGAATACAAGCGCCGCCAGCTGCCGCCCGGCCTGAAGATCACCGGCAAAGCCTTCGGTACCGGCCGCCGCTACCCGGTGGCGCAGGGATTCCGCGGCTAAGTAGGCGGCTTGAGCAGTTCCCAAAGCCGGCGCGGGTCCAGGATTTTGAGGGGGGCGTGTTTGGCGATCGAAAGCAAATCCTTGTCGCCAGTGACCAGTGCGTCGGCGCCGCCTGCGACAGCGGAGGCAAGCACCCACGCGTCGTCTGGATCGCGAACCTTGAGCTGCAACGTATGCTTGGGCACCGGCACGATCGTATTTTGGCGTAGCGCCAGCTCGGCCTCTTTCGCTACCGCCGGAGGCACCCGAAATCGCTCGCGCAGGACACAGCGCAGTTCAAGCAGATTGAATTCTCCAGTGAGAAGCTCGTGCTCAGCCACGACAAGACGGAAAAGATCCGCACACAGCCCCCGCGTCGCCAGCGCACTAGCCAAAACGTTCGTGTCGAAGAAAATCCGCATGCCCTTATTGTTGCGCCGTCTTCGCGATTTTCGTCAGCTGCCCCTGACGATTGCGTCGAAGAGATCCCTACGAGACGTCGCGGAAGACGTCCTCGTCGGTCAAGTAGCCCGCGGCCTCGGCCAGGGGTTTGAGTTGCCGACGCACTTCTTCAAAGCGGAGCAGTGCGAGTTGGCGCCGCAAGGCATCCCGGATGATGTCCGAGCGCGAACGGTGCTCCTTGCGGCTGACCTGGCTGAGCTGCTTGTCCAGCTCCGGCTCTAATCGAACGGTTACGACGGCCATGTAATACAGGGTAATACAGGCACTGGGTGAGGGCAAGGCGCGAGACGCTTTCCCGTGACGCATGCGTTTCGCAAAGTCCGTGCTAAAGAGACGGCCCATGAAAGCAACGATTGCGGTTCTCCCGGGAGACGGCATTGGACCCGAGGTCACGGCCGAAGGCGTGAAGGCCTTGCAGGCGGTGGCGCGCAAGTTCGGTCACGATTTCGAGTTTCGCGAGGGGATCATCGGCGGGCGCTCCATCGACAAGACGGGCACGGCCTTGCCGGCGGAGACTTCCGCTTTGTGCCAGGCCGCAGACGCGGTACTGCTGGGTGCGGTAGGTGGTCCGAAGTGGGACGACCCGAACGCGTCGGTGCGACCCGAACAGGGCCTATTCGCGATTCGCAAGGCCATGGGCCTTTTCGCCAACCTGCGGCCGGTGACCTGCCATCCCAAGCTGGCGAATGCGTCGACCCTGCGCCCGGAGGTGATCAAGAACGTGGATTTGCTCGTGGTGCGCGAGCTGACCGGCGGCCTCTACTTCGGCGAAAAGAAGCGCGAGGCGGACAGCGCCAGCGACCTGCTCGCCTACACTGGGGACGAGATCCGCCGCGTGGTCCGGCGCGCGGCCGAGTTCGCGCGTGGCCGGCGCAAGAAACTGACCTCCGTCGACAAGGCCAACGTGCTTGAAACTTCGCGCCTGTGGCGGCGGGTGACCGAGGAGGTCGTGCACAAGGAGTTTCCCGACATCGCGCTCGAGCACATTCTCGTCGATTCGTGCGCCATGTACCTCGTGCGCAAGCCAGCCTATTTCGACGTCATCGTGACCGAAAACATGTTCGGCGACATCCTCACCGATGAGGCTTCGGTGCTGGCGGGCTCGATGGGACTTCTGCCCTCGGCCTCGCTGGGCGTGGGCAAGCGCGGGCTCTACGAGCCCATCCACGGCAGCGCGCCTGACATCGCGGGCAAGGGCATCGCCAACCCCTACGCGACCATTCTCAGCGCGGCCATGCTGTTGCGCCATTCGCTGGGACTCGAGGCCGAGGCCGTGGCGATCGAAAAGGCGGTCTATGCCGTCGTCGATCGCGGCGTGTTGCCCGCCGACATCGCGCCCGCTGGCAGCAAGGCCGCAACCACCGTCGAAGCCGGCCAAGCCGTCGTCGCCGCGCTCTAAGTTCACCTGTGGCGGAAAACCGCGCCGCACGGGTAAGATGACCAGAGATGCGTGCGTTTCGCGCCTCGCTCTTTGTCGTTCTCGTGGCTTCGCTTTTCGCGCCACTTGCGCGCGCCGCGGGCTATGCCGAGCTGGGCACGCTTGAACGCGGGGCAGTCGACGCCGCGCTGGCAGCGCGCGGGCTGACTATCGATCCTGCACCGGCAGGCAAGATCATCGGCACCATCCACGTCGTGAACCTGGAGGTCTTCCAACCCGGCGACGGTGGCTTCCTCGAATGGTTCAACCATTTCCATCGCACCACCCGCGAAGACCACGTTCGTCGAGAATCCTTGCTGGCCTCCGGTACGCCGTATGACCCGGCCTTGGCCGACGAGACGGTCCGCAACCTGCGCAATCAAAGTGTCTACGATTCGAACGACACGGGTCTGTCGAGCGTGGTGGCCGTCGTGCCCATCCAGGCCGCGGTGCCGGGGACGGTCGACCTGCTGATGGTCACGCGCGACCTATGGAGTCTGCGCTTCAACTCGGACTGGAGCTTCGAACCCATCACGGGCTATCTCTACACGCTCAACGCTTCGCTATCGGAGAACAACCTTTTTGGCTGGCGCAAGCAGGTTGCTCTCGTGTTCCTCATGGATCCGGGCGAGATGCGCTTGGGTCCCAACTACATCGATCCCAACGTGCTGGGCACGCGACTGCGCCTTTCCGCTGCATTCTACGAAATCTGGGCCCGTCGGTTAGGTCAGATCGCAGCGGGTCCCCGCGAAGGCTCGGCTGCGCTCGTGCGGCTCGAATACCCGCTCTACGCGCTCTCGCGTCGCTGGGGTGCCTTTGTCGAGGGTAGCTACACGGACAATGTGACTCGGACGGTGTCTGGAAAGAGCCTGACGCGATACGATCCCAATTCCATCGACCTTCCCTGCGTAGTTCCGGGTGGGCCCCACGACCCGACCGGAGCCTTGATCGGAGATTGTGCCTACCGCAGCCACGTGGGCGCCGTGACCTCGGGGATGACCCGATCCTTTCCCCGCGATTGGCTCATCCAACGGGTCACCCTGGGAAATGCCTTCGGCCTGCAGCGGCGGACGTTCTTGCCCGACTTTCCATCCGATCCCGCGCTACGTGCAAGCTTCGCACAGAGGTTTTTCGCGGCCTCCGAGCGATATTCCTCGCTCTACCTGCAGTACGATGCATTCACGCCCCACTACCGCACGTATCGCAACCTCGACACCTTCGATTTGGGCGAGGACAAACGGCTCGGGCCATCGATCACGTTGCGGGCCGGGCAGGCCACCACGTGGCTCGGCTCCGAACAGGATTTCTTTCTTTGGCGGGGCGAAGCCCATGTCAACGCTGCGCTCTTCGGCGGCTTTCAGAGTATCGGGGCTTCTTGGGAAGGACGAAGATACGGGTACGGATCTCGCGACGAGCTGATCTCCGGACAGGTTTTAGCCGATTCGCCCGTCCTGGCCCGCGCTCTTCGGGTTGCAGCTTCCGCCACCGGTGGCTTCATGGTCAACAACGTCCACCGCGACGTCATCTACGTGGGCGCGATCGAAGGAATGCGCGGCTACCCGGTGAACGAGTTCTACGGTCACGCCTACTACCATGCCCACCTGGAACTGCGCTCCATGGCCCTGCCCATGGCATCCCTGCGGGTTGGCGGCCTCGTCTTCGCGGACGCTGGGCACGCGGCGATGAACCTGAAGGAGCTGGCTTTCTATGACGACGCAGGCCTGGGCCTTCGCTTGCTCATCCCGCAGTTGAACGCGGAAGTCCTGAGATGCGATTGGGCACTTAACTTTCGGACGGCGGGTATCCCGGCGGGCTGGCCAGGGCGTATATCTTGCGGATTTCGCCAGGTTTTCTAGCTTTCGCCGGGGCCGCTTCGACGCAGGATTGGACAACCATCGCCAAAATCTGGTAGACTTGAAGGAAGTAGCGAGTCCCTCAGGTGTGTTCCGGCCGTTCATCTCTTCTTTGTGCTCAGTCTTTGAGCCGCTTGTTTCCGACCGAAAACCCAGGGCTCGGTAGGGTGGAGCATGGTGGTTTTTGCCCACGGTCTGCATGCTGTCGAGGAGCGGCTTCATTCTGAGTTCGGTAACCATGAGGACACTTAGTCCGTCCTGGCCGGTTCGCACGCCCACGGCCCAGGAAACGAAGAGAGAGACGTGAGCTGCAAGAGGAGAAAGTAATGGGAACGAGGCTCTATGTAGGCAATCTGTCGTACAACGTGACCGAGCCGGAACTGAAGGATGTGTTCGGCGAGAATGGACGAAACGTCAAAGAGGTGAAAGTCGTGCTCGATCGCGACACGGGCCGTCCGCGTGGTTTTGCGTTCGTGGAAATGACCACCGACGCGGAAGCCGCCCAGGCCATCGAGACCCTCAATGGTCGCGAAATCCAGGGCCGTCCCATCAATGTCAGCGAAGCGCGTGAGCGCGCCCCGCGCAGCGGTGGTGGTGGTGGTGGATTCGGCGGCGGCCGTGGTGGGCGCGATCACGGCGAAGGCCACGGTCGTGGTGGTCGCCGCGGTGGCGGTGGCGGCGGCGGCGGTTGGTAAGGCACAGCCCACAGGCTGTAGGCTAGGTGCTGACAGCGCGAACAGTCCCTCGGAAACCGTGGTCGCCGAAGGTTCTCATCACCCGTGTCAGCGAAACCCGCAAGTCAACCGAAGTCCAAGGCAGCGCAATGGCGGCGCCGTTCCTATGACGTGCTTACCTCCGAGGTCGTGGCATGCCGAACTTCCGGACCGGAGCCACCACCGGAATGGGCGCCGATCCTGCACCAACTGAGCGGGCTGTCGCGCACCCCAGCGCCGGCCCCTACGTGGTGGACGCCGAGGACGGCGTTCTTCGGAAGCATCGAAACTCGAACCGATCCGATGAGCTACCACTGGGACGGAATGAAGCGGCTCGGGCGCCGGGATGCTCCTCTGTGCTTCTTTCAGGTCACCATGGCGGGCTGGGGACACTACCAGCTCTATGGGCAGACACCCCGACAGATCCTTCCGGGTATGGGCTTCTTTGCCATCATTCCCTCTCAGCATCGTTACTACCTTCCGCAGGATTCGCCAGGCTGGACGTTCGGCTGGATCGGCATCTACCAGCCCTATCTGCTCGAGCGAATCGCCAAACAGGTCGCGGCAACGGGTCCTGTGCTCCAAGTGGCACCGGCTGGACCGCTGGCCGCCGCCACCTTGCGTCTCGTGCGTGGCGCGATCAAGAAGGACTTCCGCGATCAGTTCGACGTCGAGCTGGCGCTCATCGAGTTCGTGCTCGCGTACGAGCGGTGTATCCATCAGTCACGCGAGGACTCCGGCGAAGGCCAGCGACTGCTAGACAAGATCCGCACACGCGTTATCACGGGTCTGCCGAAGGTCATCGACATCAAGGCCCTCGCTGCCGAGTACGGCATGAGCCGAACGCACTTCAGCCATTTCTTCCGCGACCGCACTGGCCTGACACCCGCGCACTTCACGACCGAGGTCCGGGTTCAGCAAGCCGCGCGGATGCTGATCGACACGCGTGCTCCCCTGAAGCAGATCGCCGACGCCTGTGGATTCGCCGACGCGAACCATCTGTGCAAGGTATTCCGTCGCTTTCAGCACCTAAGCCCAGCGTCATACCGGCGAGTTGCTCTGTAAGCCTCACCAAATCCAGCTACATCGGCCGGCCAGGAGTCCCCTCTTGAAACTTGGTCCACAATCTGACTAAATTGGTCTGATGAAGATGGTCAGTTTGTCTGAGGCGAAGGCGCACCTGTCACAGCACGTCGAGCGGGCCAGGCACGGCGAGTCGGTGCGCATCCAAGTGCGAGGTGTGCCCATGGCCGAGTTGGTGCCAATCCGCGATCAGTCATCCGGCAAGGCCGATGATGGCGATTTGCGGGAACTGGAGCGAGCGGGACTCATTCGCCGGGGCAAGGGTGAGATGCCTGAAGTAATCTTCAAGCCAGGCCCGGCGGTGCGGGGGAAGGGCGTGCTCGCCACCCTCCTGGACGAGCGCCGGGCGGGGCGCTGAATGAGGTTCTGGGATTCCTCTGCGATCGTTCCTTTGATCGTTGAGGAGGCAGGGAGCTTGGCCTGCCGGCGGCTCTTGCGTGCCGATCCCGGCCTCGGAGTCTGGACCCTATCCAGGGTGGAGGTGCTGTCCGCAATATGGCGGCGGGTCCGCGCCGGGGACATGGAGCACGCCGGGGCAGTGCAGGCCACACGGCGGCTCGTTGCCGTGGCGGCGCACTGGATCGAGGTCGATGGCCTGTCAGCCGTACGCGCCAGAGCCGAGCGCATCTTGGCCGTGCATCCACTGAGAGCCGCCGATGCTCTCCAACTAGCCGCGGCCTTGGTTCTCTCCAAGGATCGACCACACTGGCCTTTCGTGACCGCGGACGTACAGCTGGCTCGTGTGGCTGAACTGGAGGGGTTTGACGTGATCGTTCCGGAGGCATCGACGTGAGGCCCCCCGGCACTCGCCGATCAAGAGTTGTCTGAAAACTACCCTCGGTTCGGATTCCACGGACTTCACGCGCGTTAGGTCTTGCCGGTGCTGTATATGGGGGTAATATACATGGCGTGAAGGGATTCCCAGATGATCTTGCACGTTGTACGGGATTTGAATGGGATGCGGGAAACGCGGACAAGAACTGGGAGACGCACCAGGTTGCCCGGGGAGAGATCGAGAGCATTTTCTTCAACCGGCCGCTCATCGTCGCCTCCGACTTGGCGCACTCCCAGCGTGAGCCTCGATGTGCGGCCTTGGGCACGACAGACCAGGGACGCCGGCTTGCGGTCGTCTTCACCCTGCGGGGATCCATGGTGCGGGTCATTTCCGCACGCGATATGAGCCAGCGAGAACGGAGGATCTATGAGCAAGGCATCAGCAAAACGTAAGAAGTCGATCCCGGCTTTCGCCGACGAAGATCAGGAACGGCGTTTCTGGGCCAAAGAGGACACGGCCGACTACTTCGACTGGGAAGGTGCCGTCGAGCCTGTGCTGCCCAATCTGAAGCCGACGACCACGGCCATCTCCCTGCGGCTGCCGGTGGCGATGCTGGACGACTTGAAGAGCCTGGCCAACAAGCGGGATGTTCCGTATCAATCGCTGATGAAACTGTACCTGGCGGAACGAATCGGACGGGAGCGCACGAAAAAGGCCTCGTGAAGTCGCCGCGCGTGTGCCCGATCCGTCCTGCTGTGATACGTGGTGCGCGAGCGTGTTGCGATCGGGTGACCGGTCGGGTCGTCGGCGAGATTCAGGCGAAGGCAGAGGCCGAAAACAAAGAGAAGGGTCGCCGTCCCATGGGTGTCGAGGCTATCCTCGCGCAGGATCCGCACAGCACAGCAAACCTGCGTTCACTGACCGTAGCCCGGCCCCATTTGGCTCTTTGGCTCGCTCCCAGGTTGCTTCTCGTTTGGCTTTTTGGCTCGCTCCCAGGTTGCTTCTCGGGCTCCCAGGTTGCTTCTTGGGCTCCCAGGTTGCTTCGTGTCCTGGTGAGACCGACTTCTGGTAATTTCTACTCTCGCTTTGGCTCGCTCCCAGGTTGCTTCTTGGGCTCCCACAGGTTGCTTCTTGGGCTCCCACAGGTTGCTTCTTGGGCTCCCAGGTTGCTTCGTGTCCTGGTGAGACCGACTTCTGGTAATTTCTACTCTTAGCGCGGTACCAGGCGCGAGTAGAGCCGCTCCTATGCTGTTTGGCCAGGCTACCTGATAGTACCCGCGGCAAGCGAGCAGACACCTCCCTTCGCCTCGGCGGGAAACGGATGGATTCCTCGGGACGTCCGAGTTCGCGCTCAGGCAGGCGCAGCGGCAGCGCATGTGGCTGGCCACGGTTCGCAGATAGCGGCGGCGAAGCGGCGCAGCCAGAAGGTGCCTGCGGGAAACAGCACGTCCCTCACGCCCGTGCGAAATGCCTCGAATGCCGTCCGGTAGAAGCGGCCGAATTCCTTGTTCCGCCGTAGGGCCTCGATACGGCTCCATTTGTTCTTGGCGGCAACGCGAGGGCTGAGCTCGCGGCGAGGCGCATGGCTGCGCGGGCAGTGGCGCCAGTCCTGGTCGAGAACGCCCTGCCTGCCAAGAACGCGGCCACCGGTTGCGCGCCGCTTGACCTCGGCATCGGCCTCCACCGCTTCGACCCGGGCTTGGAGCATGCTGACAAATTCATCGGCCGTCATGTTCGAAAACTCGGGAGGGCGACCCAAGGTCAGGGTGACAGACGCCGGCATGGGACCGTCCTCGCGAAAGAAGAAGCCGGGACGAGTGGCGGTGATACTTCCGCCGCTTGTGATGGTTTCGAACGAGTTGATGCCTGGCCAGTCGGCGACCTTGGCCACTAGATTGTCCTTCACGGGGTTGGTCAGCGCATAGACCATCTTGTCGAGCACGTCGCCGGGCTCGACGAGGCGGAGCACGCTGGTCTGCTCGGACGACCAGAAATTCTCCCAGCGGCCACGGTGTACGTTCATGCACTTCGCGAGCAGCTTGTGGAAGTGCTCGATGAAGTCCGGGTAGGTGCCGAGCGGGTCGAAGACTCCGGTGTGGTGATGGTTGGACTGGGCGCCGGTGAACAAGACAACGATGCCCGTGCGCTGGGCTGCTACGGCCAGGCAGTAGGCGAAGGCGTTGTTGGTGGCCTGGTCAGGTCGCAGCAGGAATTGCCGTTGGGTGCACCGTCGTGTGATCATATACGTGCGGCCGGGGAGGACTTCTCGTGGGAGAGGCATACCGACTTGTCGGATCGGGTCCCAGAAAGTTGCTCGGAAAACCAATCTAGGACACGGAAAGGAAAATCAACCTGGGAGGGAGCTTTTTTCTTAACCTGGGAGGGAGCTTTTTTCTTAACCTGGGAGGGGGCTTCGGGGCTACGGCCAGGCAGTAGGCGAAGGCGTTGTTGGTGGCCTGGTCAGGTCGCAGCAGGAATTGCCGTTGGGTGCACCGTCGTGTGATCATATACGTGCGGCCGGGGAGGACTTCTCGTGGGAGAGGCATACCGACTTGTCGGATCGGGTCCCAGAAAGTTGCTCGGAAAACCAACCTGGGACACGGAAAGGAAAATCAACCTGGGAGGGAGCTTTGAAAAAATCAACCTGGGAGGGGGCTTCGGAAACGAGGGAGCTTCGGAAGGAATCGACCTGGGAGGGGGCTTCGGTTCGCAGCACCGATGCCACCGAGCCGCTTCTTCAGAAACCGTTCCCCGGTTGGTTGAGATCGAAATATAGGTTGTCGATGTATTCGCCGCTACCGGTGCCGGTACACGCCACCCCAACGCTGTTGGTGCCGGCTGGAGGCGTAACAACCTGGCTCGCAGGAGTCCAGGAGTTGCTGGCCGCAACAGTCATGATCACGAAATCGGCGTTCAGCTGGTTTGTGCAGGCGCCGTCGGAGGCGTAACCACCACCTATCATACATTGGACCCCCGTGCCCTTCGCCATGAGGCCGAAAACGTAATTGGTGCTCCCGTTGGCAGTGTTGGGCAGGGGAACGCACCCATCTATTTGACCCGAGTTCAACAAATACGCCGACCCCGACCAGGAACAGCCGGCAGCATCCGTATTGTACCAGTTCACGCCATACGGAGTCCAGCCGCTGAGATTCTGATCGAATCCCGGATTAAGGTTCCGCAGGGCATTGGCCGCGCTCGGCTCGTTGCAGGTGCACGTGCCCTGGGTCGAGCAGACGGTATAGCCGCTGGCGGTACAGTTGGCATTGCTCGCACATTGCTTGCATGTCCCGCTCACGCAATAAGGGGCTCCTGTACCACAAACGCCGGTGCACCCCCCACAGTGGGTGGGGTCCGAGCTGGTGTTCACGCACGCACCCCCGCAGGCAGCTAGGCTTCCACATGATTGGCACGTACCACTTTGACATATGGTGTTCCCGGAGCACTGGCCATTGCAGCTGCCATTGCATCCATCGCTGGCTCCCCCGCACTTGTTGGCGCAGCTAGGGGTACAGATGGCGACGCAGGTGGTGTTGTTGCTGCATTGGTACCCAGTCTGACAGCCGCCACCATAGGATCCGCAGGGAATCGTTCCGGTGTTACATCCGTTGTCTACGATGCCACATTGGTGATTGATGCAATTATTGTTGTTCGGAACGCAAACGCAGGTCCCGTTTGAGCACGCCTTGCTCTGGCTTGCGCAATTCTGACAACTGGTGGTGCCACAAGAAGTGTCGGTGTTATCGCAGACACATGAGCTACTCGAACAGTGTTTCCCAGAACCACAGGCGTTTCCACAACCGCCGCAATTGCTATTGCTGCCGGTCGTGTCGACGCACGTACCACTGCAACCGGTTTGTCCTCCGGGGCAACAGATGCCGTTGGAGCAGTTAGTGCTCCCACACTGCGCGTTGTTGGTGCAACTGCCGCTATTCTGCTTCCCTTTACAAGTCAAGGTCGCGTTGTCGCAGAAGGCATTGGTGCCACAGCTTTGGTTGGCCGGCACGCAAGAGCCGCTCCCGTTACAGTTCGAGGCGTTCACTGTGGATAGATCGGACGTACAGGACTTTGCGGCTCCGCAGCTTTGTCCGGTTCCTGGATAGGAACAAGTGTCCCCGCTGCCGTTGCAGCTGCCACCGCACGTCGGATCCGTATTCGTGCACGAGCCGTGCCCAGTGGCGGGCTGACCGCTCGCGAGCCGCGTGCACGTGCCGCTGCTGCCCGAAAGGTTGCACGCTTTGCACTGCTCAGTGCAGGCCGCGCTACAGCACACACCATCAGCGCAGAAGCCGGATAAGCATTCCACCGCGGTCTGGCAGGTGCCGCTGGTCTTCTTTGTTACACAACTCGTGCCGTTGCAGTACCAACCACTTGGGCAAGAGGTGGACGTGCAGCTCCCCGCGCAGCTCTTGTTGTCACTCGAGCACAAATTGGTGGCGTCACAGTGCGTGGCAGTCGCGGCTGGGCAAGTCCCCTTCCCGTCGCAATACGCCGCAGGCGTTAGCATCGCGGTCGATGGATTGCAGCTCGAGTCCTTGCAAAGGACGGATGTCGTTGGATAATTGCAGCTACCCTTCCCGTCGCACGTTCCGTCCTGGCCGCAGGTCGTGCCAGAAGCCTTGCAGACAGCCCGGGGATCTACCGTACCCGAGGCGACTGCAGCGCACGTCCCATTCCCGTTGATGTTGCAAGCGTAGCACGAGTTGCAGGTCGCGGTCGTGCAGCACACACCGTCGATGCAATTGCCGGTCGTGCATTTGGTTCCGTCTGTTCCGACGCACGCCTCACCGGGCTTTTTCTTGGGGCTGCAGACCTTGGTGCTGTCGCAGTACGTGCTCGTGGAGCAGTCAGCGTCGGTCTGGCATGTCGTCAAACAGCCGGTGGTGACCGAGCACTGGTACTGGCCGCAATCAGTCTTGCTACCCGGCTTGCAAACGCCCAAACCGTCGCACATGCTGGCCGGCGTGAAGGTTGCGCCACTGCAAGATGCCGTGCCGCAAGTCTTGGTCTTGTCCACTTTCTGGCAGGCCCCGGCGCCGTCGCAGTTGCCAGTGTTTCCGCACGCATTGGTGGCGGTCTCGTCTTGGCAACTGTTGTACGGATCTTTGCCGGTTACGACCGATGCGCACGTGCCATCGGCAACATTGGTGTGAACATTCTTGCACGAGTTGCAAGTGCCGTCGCACTTGCTGTTGCAACACATGCCATCGACGCAATTGCCGGACGTGCATTCCTTGCCAGCTGCACAAACCTTCCCATTGTCCTTCTGTGCGGTGCAGGTCTTGGTGGTCGTGTCGCAGTAGCTCTTTCCAGTGCAGTCTGTGTCGGCGGTACAGGCCTTCTGGCAGCCGTTGAGTGGGTCGCATGTGAAGGCTCCGCAACTTTCGGAAAGGGGAGTGCCGCATACGCCCTTGCCGTCACAGTTTGCCGCATGGACAAAGCTTCCGGCGGTGCATGTGGCGGGCTTGCAGACGTGATCGTTGCCGGTCATGCGGCAAGCGCCGGCGCCGTCGCAGGTGCCATCCAGGCCGCACCCGTTGGTGGTGTCCGCGGCGCAACTGTCGTGCGGATCGGTACCAACTTTGACGGCGCTGCAGATACCCGACTTCGCCGTGGTCAACGAGCTGGAGCAGGCCATACATTTGTCCGTGCACGCTTTGTCGCAGCAAACGCCTTCGACACAGAAACCAGATGAGCATTCATTGGTGGCGCTGCACGTGTCGCCGTTGATCTTTTGGGCTGCGCAGCGCTGGGTTGTGGCATTGCAGTAGCCACCCGGGCAATCCTTGTCCGTCGCGCACGACGTTCGACATCCATCCACGATGTCGCATGGGGCCGAACCGCAATCGCTGGCAGTGACGGTCTTGCATGCCCCCTTTCCATCGCAGGTCGAGGTGGGGGTGAAGATCGCGCCATTGCAGAAAGCTGACGCGCACACCTGGTCAGTACCGCCTGTGCGGCACGCTCCTGCGCCATCACAGGTACCATCGCTGCCGCATTCCTTGGTGGCTGTTTCATCGACGCACACTGCGTGCGGATCCTTCTGACCCGAAACAACCGCTGCGCAAGTTCCGTCGGATTTCCCTGTGTAGAGCTGAGCACAGGCATAACAGGCGTCTTTGCATTCCTTGTCGCAGCAGAGGCCAGCTACGCAATTGCCCGTTTGGCAATCCGTTCCGCTAGCACAACTGCCGCCGTTCACCGCGGTGCCTGTACCCTTCGGAGCGTCGATGCCGACCCCACTCGGAGCGTCGATGCCGGCACCACCTATCCCGCCGGTAGCTCCCGCTTCCGAAAAGCCTCCGCCAGCTCCGCCCTTACCACCCTGGCCGGCCGTAATAGGTACATCCGTGCCGCTATCGGCGTGCCCTGGGAAGCAGGTGCCGGTGGTCGTGTTGC
>OBLT010000768.1_pt1 | contig 20659 bp, 24 predicted proteins | sample 1518721 | NCBI WGS metagenome assembly OBLT01 (sample SAMEA3539307, study PRJEB22396) | soil metagenome | biome: tundra; feature: field; material: soil | place: USA | collected 2010-05 | depth 0.15 m | reverse complement strand
TGGAGGCTCACGGGAGCCCGCGAAGCGCGAACCAACCCGCTCCCGGCGATTCCATCGCCGGCCAGCAGGAATCCCGCCCCTTTAGGTCTGGGAGGATGTCAACGAGGTTGTCGACGAGAGGCTGCGGCCTCCAGTAAGGGGAGAGTCAAGTCTCCAAAAACAACTTTTGAAAGCCCTTGATGGAATGGTGAGTCAAACGTCCTCGAGGCTTTGCGGCACAACATCCGATCAAGATAGGTCGCAGCGGCAGTCTAGGCGGTTCATTGATCGTTTGCTGATTTTGCCAATACGATAACTTAGCCTGCAAACTCCAACGGGCGAATTGGGTGTAACGCGCCCCCGACACACGGGATCACGCATCGGAGGCGCTGTGTTTTTGTTGGGAGGGGGCACGGCTCTTTTACCCGGCACGATCGTCCGGGCCGTTGTTCTCCGGCTTCTAGAGATGATGCAAAGCAACGGGCAAGGGTGCGCATCTATGCACCCGAGGGTAGAACACCCCATAGCGCAGAAGCCGCTATCGGAATATGGTAAACCCATGATAAATCCCGCTGTTGGCATTCCGTCGACAGCGGGCCGCTGGAATTAATTGAGTGCTGCCATGCCCGATTCTCCCATTTCCAATCCCCAGAAACCGGCGGATCCGGCCGCCAGTTCCGCCAAACCCGTGGCTCGTGATTCTCGCCCCGAGGATCCGGCCGCCAGTTCCGCCAAACCCGTGACTCGTGATTCTCGCCCCGCGGATCCGGTCGTTCCTGGCCCCACCTGGGCGAAAAGCCCCGTCTTGGCTGTAACGCTCGGTGCGCTCTCCGCCGTCCTTTTGATCGTCGTGCTCGTATTCTGGAGCCAGGTGGGCGACCGCGACAAGACCATCCTACAGGGTCAGAACCGGCTGGAACAGACCCAAGCAGCGGTGCTCGTGTTGCAGACGCAAGTGGCCGAGGCCAAGGCCTCCATGGCCCGGATTCAGAAGCGGATGGATGAAGCCAAGACTGAATCAGCTCAGCGCCAAGTCGAATTGGACAAGGTCAAAGCTGCCGATGTCGACCTACAGGCGGACTTGGAGAAGGCCAGGGCAATATCTACCGACTTTCAGACGCAGATGGAGGATGCCAAGGTTGTTTCCATCAAGCACCAGGGGGAAGTGGAGATCGCCCAAGCCCAGGTAAAAGTGATGCAGGATCAGTTGAACAAGGCGAAGTCTGACATGATCCAACTCCAGACGCAATTGGATGAATCCAGAGCCCTGACCACCGATTTACAGGCGAAACTGAAGGCGGCCGAAGAAATGATCGCCAAGCTACAAAAGCTAACGGCGAAGAATTAGCCGCGGGGTCCTGGCGACGAACGGCGGCCGCGCGATGGGAGAGAAGGCGGCGCGTGGTTCATCACTGTCATGCACAACATGGATTTGACCGCATCGCCCTAGCAAGACGGTTTGCCGAAGCCACCGGCATTCAGGGGCCATAGCGCTCAGTTAGCGCAGCAGGTCGTTGGTTTTTTGCGAGCCGGGTCCCATCGCAAACGATCATCCTTAATCCCAACCTCCGTGGCCTTTGGCCGCAAGGGAATGCGTATTTCGATTACCGTGCCGGCGCGGCGAACGGACGTGATCGTGAGGGTGCCGCCCACAATCGCCGCTCGCTCGCGCATGCTGAGCACTCCAAGGCCGAGCTTTCCTTTTCGTCTGAACGGGTGATGATCCGGGTCGAAGCCGATTCCATCGTCATTGATCACCATCTGGACGAAGGCGCCCTGCTGCGTCAGGCCCACGGTGACGTTGCGGGCATGAGCGTGCTTCTCCACGTTCCTTAAGGCTTCCTGGAGAATGCGGTAAAGGGTCAACTCGGCGTCGACCGAGAGCCGGACGGTCAACTGCGCGCAGGCCAGTTTGATTGACACGCCAGTGCGTTCCCCGAACTCCGTCACCGCCTCGCCCACCGCGGTGCCCAGTCCCAGCTGATCCAATATACTGGGGTGCAGATCACGTGCGACGCGCTGCACCTCTTCGGCCGTCTTGCCAGCCATGTCGCAGAGTTTCTTCGCCTCGCTTTTTGCGGGGCCGTCGCGTGCTGAAAGGCTGGCCACCAGCGCCTGACTGCGGAAGAGCAGGCCGCAGAGCAGCTGGGTAATACCGTCGTGCAATTCGCGAGCCACACGCCCGCGCTCGTCCTCCTGCACTTGCACTACGCGGTGCGCCAGCTCCCGAAGCAGTTCCTCGGTCCTCCGGGCCTCCGTCAGGTCCGTCACCACCATGCCGATGGTCGCGCGGTTGATGCCATGCTTTGCTGTTGGCCGAATGGAGATTTGCACCGGCATATGCGATCCGTCGCAGGCAAGCAGCCGCATTTGAATTTTGGCGCCGGATTCGCCGGTCCGCTTCAGGAGCGACCGGAGCGTGGCCCGGTCTTCTGCGGACAGAAATCGGCGAAAGGAACTGCCCATCACCTGCTTCAGTGGGCATCTGACCATCTTGGAGAAGCACTGGTTGGCGTAGAGGATCATCTTGTCAGTCGTAAGCGTTAGAGCCCCTTCATTCATGGACTCGATCAGCAGGCGGTAGGCGTGCTCGGCGCCTTCCAGCGTGAACACTTGAGTGCCTTGTTTGCCCGCGGTTACTACCGCATCCGCTTCGCCAGTCCGGATGGCCCGGAGCGTTTCCTCCGCTTCGGCCAGGCGCACGCGAAGTTCGGCGTCTTCGCGGGGCGGGGCAGGGCGAGAGGAGTGATGTCCCCGGGCAGTTTTCAAGGCGCGGTCCTACCCCTTGTGGGCGAGCCCGGCTCGGTGAACAGGCCCGTCGTATTCGACAGGTTGCCTATGAATCGGCGCACCGGCAGCGGGAATTCTTTGACGAGCGTCGGGGTGGCGACGATCTGGTTGCCGCGTGCCAACTCCGGATCTTGATAGACGTCAATCACTTCCAGGTCGTAGTTGCCCTTCAGTTCCGCCTCGCACAGTTGATAGACGCGCCGGACGGCTAGACGTGATCTGGCGCTGGCCCCAGCCACGTAGAGTCGCAAGCAGTGTCTTCCCTTGGAGCTTGTGCCCAAGGCCTTCTCAAAGGCCTGCCTCGCGTAGCTGGTTCGTTTTGCTTTCAGGGGGGTTCATCCCGATCCGACAGCAGATTGCAAGTCTAAGCCGACGAGCACGTGATCTGTTTCCGAAAGGTTGCCGATGATGGTTCTCACGGGCTTCGGCAACTTGCGCACGACCGTGGGAATGGCCAAGATCTGTTCGCCTTTGGCCAGCTGGGGGTGCTCCAACAAATCGATCACCGTGATGCGATAGCGGCCTTTGAGGTGGGTTTCGCAGATTTTCTTCAGGTTTGCGAACGCCGTCAGTGCTTTGGGCGTCTGCCCGGTCACGTAGAGACGCAACTGCCAGAGTTTGGCGGACCGGCGATGGGTGTCGGAGGCACGCCGGTGCGCTGGTTTGGCTTTCATGACTCTTCCTTGCTGTGTTTGGGTTTCCTACGTGCGCCCGCCTCCACCTTGGCATCCGCCTGGCGCAAGCGGCCAGATGCTGCCCGCTCGGTTGTCAGCACGAGGCTTCGCGTTCCGACCTGTTCTTCAATGCGCCGTAGTTCCACTGCTTCGGTCTCGTAATCGGAGCGCAGTCCGCCGATTTGCCGTTCAAGAGCCACGCGTTTGCGCTCCAGTTCACGCTTTCGGCGGGCGGCTTCTTGCTGGCCGGCCAGCACGGCGGCCTTTTCGAGGGCCTCTTGCGCTGCGCGGGCTGAGCCGGTCAACACGCCGCTGGCGCCGATGTAGGCGTCGACGAGCTCAATGCCATGGCCGGAAATCAGGAACTCGCGGATTTGATTCGAGTGCGCCATGCCGCGCGCTTTGAGCACGTAAAGCACGCGATTGCGTTCGCCGTTGCCTTCGAAATCTTGCAACAGCAGCCAGGAGTCCATGAGAGAGGACATGGAGGCTTCACTTTGTTGAAGGGCGTGGCCGACCTGCGTTAGACTCGTAAAGAGCGTTGTGACTTGTCGGCCCTTCAAATAATCAACCAGCCGCGTCACCATCCCCCTGCATTCGTGGGCGGTGCCCACGTCCATTAAGCTGGTAATCGGGTCAATGATGACGACCTGGGGTTGAAATCCGGCGATCTCCTTGAACATCGTGGCCAAGTGCATTTCCAGGCCGTAGAGGGAGGGCCTCGCCGCGTGAAATCGCAGCAAACCGCGCTTGACCAACGGCCTCAGGCGCAACCCGATGTAATGCATGTTGCGGATGATTTGGTCGGGCGATTCCTCGAACGAGAAGAACAGCGTTCGCTCCCCTCGCCGGCAGGCGGCGTGGGCAAAGTTAGCGGCGACGATGGTCTTGCCGGTGCCGGGCGTGCCCGTGAGCAGAATGCTGCTGCCGCGAAAAAAACCCCGCCCGCCCAGCATCGCGTCGAGCCGGGGGATGCCGGTGGCAATCCGCTCGCTCGATATCTTGTGATTCAGCCCCAGCGACGTGATGGGCAGCACGCTGATGCCCTGCTCGCCGATGAGAAATGGAAATTCGTTGGTGCCGTGCAACGCGCCGCGATATTTCACCACGCGCAGATGCCGCGTGGCAATCTGATCATTGACCCGATGATCGAGCAGGATGACGCAGTCGGATACGTATTCCTCCAGTCCGTGGCGCGTCAGGCGCTCGCGGCCGCGCTCGGCCGTGATGACCGCGGTCACGCCTTTCTCCTTGAGCCAGCGGAAGAGCCGGCGTAACTCGGCGCGCAGGATGCTCTCGTTGCGCAGGCCGGCGAACAGCGCTTCCAGCGTGTCCAGCACCACGCGCTTGGCGCCGATCGAATCAATCGCGAGATTGAGCCGGACGAACAGCCCTTCCAGGTCATACTCGCCGCTCTCTTGGACTTCGCTGGGCTCCATGTGGACGTAATCGAGCGCAATTTTCTTGCGCCGGACTAGGCCCGCCAAATCAAACCCAAGCGACGCCACGTTTGCCCTCAGCTCCGCTTCCGTCTCCTCGAAGGTCAGGAATACACCCGGCTCACCGAACAGTACCGCGCCGCGAACGAGGAATTCCGCAGCCAACAGCGTCTTGCCGCAACCCGCGCCGCCGCACACTAGCGTGGGCCGCCCGCGCGGCAATCCACCACCGGTGATTTCGTCGAGACCTTGGATGCCCGTAGGGCATTTGGGCAAAAGAGCTGACGGGGAGACGGCTTTTGGACCGTTGTTTTTCATGCAAGATGTAACTTATTGGTGACGCATAGAAGGAACCACATAATCGGGTCTGGAAGAATGGGGTATTCACCTAGGGTGCCCAGGGTGGAACACCGAAATCATGCTGCGCGTTCTCCAATGACGTGCAGGGCTCGTGTCGGGCGACCGGACCGAATTCGAAAAGAGTGTTTGGGTGCTCCCTAGAGGTGCAGGAGCGCCGATTCGCCTATGAGCGCCTGATGCCTACAAATCCTTTTTCTTTGCTCCTGAACCTTAGGGACGACGGCCAAGAAAACCGGGAATCTTAGCGTAAGGGCAGATGCCGCACTTCGCGATCTAATCTCCGAGACACATGTCCGGTGGATCCAAGGAATTAGGGCCGGTATCTAGCAGCAGGTTAACGCCCTGTTTTAACAGAACAGCAATTTTTGGTGACTCATTGTAAGTTCATGAGTTGGTGGACCCGATCAGGGTCCTCCATCTCCCTATGAAGCGGGATTCTGTTTCGCCTTTGATTCGCCACGGATACCATGGATCCGATGACGGTCAGCCAGGAAATTGGGGCTAAGCGCCGGCGGGCTACTCTTGGATTTCTGTTCACATGTGACCATTATTTGGTCACCGCTATGACCACTTTCATGCAAATGCTTACAGTTTCCAAGGCAAAGGCTGGTTTTAGCGGTATAGCCCGCGAGGTAATCCACACAAAGAAGCCGGTGATCGTTCGGGTCCCGCACGGATTCATTCAAATTGCCCCATACCAGCTTCCGGAAGAAGTGGCTCCAGCACAAAGGGGCAGCATCAAGCGCCTTCCTCGTGAGGTTACGCTGGGCAATATGCTCGGCGACGCACCCTGATCAGGCACCGTTGGGATGTAGTCTTTGTCCGGGCCGATGAGAAAGATATCGTGGGGCATCCGGCCGTTCTTCTTTCTACCGACGATATTCTCGCTGACGCCAAGCAACACCGCATCAACGCAGTTGTTGGTACTACGAGGCAGCCAGGCGAGAGTGCCCGAGCGCACCATGTAATTCTTGACGATGCGGACGGACTTGAACATCTGACACTCGTCGACTGCTCGCTAATCTACAGGTTGCGGAAGGCATCGATACTACATCCTGCCGGTTCGGTAACGGTGCATCGCCGTCAAGAGGTACAACGCAAGATTCGGGCCTGCCTTGGTCTCGGTTGAAAATATGGTGGACGCGATCAGGGTCCACCATGTCCCTATGAAATGGGATTCTGTTTCGCCTTTTTCGCGATGTTTTCAGGGATTTGGGCGAGTGATATATTGCCTTGCGGTTCGAGTCTGGTTCGCGTTTGCCCCGGGTTTCTCACGATATCGAGCTTGCCGTGCATGGTTGAAATGGTCCCAAAGCTCCCGATAGAGCCGACGGAGGTCGTCGCGAAATTGCTATCCAAGAACGGGATCCCGAGCAAACTGATCGGAGCATAGGCGGAAAAGACGCGTCCCGCGCCATATTGGCCGAGGAGGGATATACCCCATGGCTGCCATGGTGTTTTCGCGATATATTCGAGTTGTGCAACATCGATGCCTTAATCAAGCCCTGTTGCTATCGGAGCTGAAGCGCCTCGTGGCCGACATTTTCAGGCTCGATATCCTGGTGCCGGACAGCATTACTGACGACGAGCGACTCACTGGCGGCAACCTTGACCTCGACTCCTTTGACATTCTCGAACTTTCCCTCTGCGTCGAAGAATCGTTTGGAATCGCCATTCGCAGCGAAGAGGAGTCGCGCCTCGTTTTCAGTAGCATAGGGAGTCTGGCCGAATTCATTCGCGTCCAAACGCAGATTGCACAAACGCGGCAGACTTCTGAGGCTGAGGGCTCGGCCCGTGCCATGGTGAGCAGGCTTCCGGCCAGCACATATGCTCGAAGTTCCATCGCGTAGGTTGTCCGAAAATGGACAGAAACAGCATGACCTTCTCGATGGCGGTGATTGGAACTGTCTGCTGGGGCATCTGTTTTGGGTGGATGTATCGGATCTCAGCCAAACAAAATCGTCTTCTCGACAAGCTTGGTGAGCAGGGCAAACGCATCGAAAAACTATCTCGGATCGAACACGACCTCATCAAAGAGGTCCATCCGCAGGTCGGTGAGATCAAGGATGGGATGACCGAGATGATCGCGGCGGTGAAGGTAAACACCGAAGGGCAGGGCAAGGGACCGCGCCGTTGAACAAATCTCGCACTTGACCGTGATACGGGTTGAGCCGACCGAAGGGACATCAGCTCCGGCCGATTGAGGACTTGGACGCCATCACCCGGACCTCGCTCGCGGAGGGGGTGCCGCGCACGGGTAGTTGAGGATCGAATTGTGTCGATTCGCCGAACATCCGCCCGGTTTCATATGAGGTTCCTAAGCGCATCCGGCGCTGGAGTGAATAATGGTAATGGATCCTGCCTCAACGCACCCTCGTAGGCGGCGCGCTGGGAGGGTGTCTCCCGTTGCCTCAGAGCTCTTTCGGAAGATCTGTTGAGGGCATTTAATTCCCGCCTTTGGACAACCCGCCGACGGAACCAATGCTTGTTTGCAAGAACTTTATTTGACATGGCTTACAATATGGTGAACCCAATCAGGGTCCACCATTTCCCTATGAAACTCGAAGGCGGTTTGAGTTTGCGCCGGTTTTGCCCCGATTTGAATAGGGGATCGCCCCGATTCGGAGAGATTGCTCCTTGGAGGTGGGCCAAGAGGCTCAAACTAAGTGCCAGGGCTCGATTTGAGCCAGCAATCCTCACTATCTTTTGGAAGTCGCTCACAAAAGAGAATCTGGTGTCGCCAAGTCCTCGACGGCAGGCGATGTCTTGTTTCAGGACACATTGCGGGAGATTGCGAAGATCGAGGCGAGCGAGAATCAGACAACCGAATTTGTCCTTACCCGGGTTAAGCATGAGCGAGGCCGCACCCTGGATGAAATCGAGCGCGGCGTGGATCCGAATCGCTACACCCTTGAACGCTGGTATCTGTTGTGCGACAAGACCCGCGAGCCGGAATACAAGGTTCTCTTCAAACCGGCAAAGGGCGCCGGTACCGACTTTCTAATCACCCGAGACGATTGAACGGGGCATCTCCGCTGCCTCGATTATGAAATGGTGCACCCGATCAGGGTCTGCCTGCTTCCAAGGAAATAAGATTCTGTTTCGCTATTGTTTCGCATTTCTCGGATGTCTTCAGGGATTTGGGCGAGTGATATTGCTTGATGGCTCGAGTCTGGTTGGAGTTTGCCCGGAGTTACCCCATTTTAGAGGGGCGCTCGCCCCGATTCGGAGAGAGGTGCACGACGATAGTTAGACCGCCCCACGAGGATCATTGTCGTTGCCCCGGGCTGGGATTGGAAGGGTTTCACCCCATAGCTTAAAGCCGCTTAATGGTGTATTCATCCTGATCGTTGATCCGCGTTACAGAAACTAGATTCGAATGAATCTACAATGGACTATGAATCCTCAAACTATGAATACCTCCTCCGCCCGCTCAACTATCGGCAGAACCGCCCTGATTGCATTAGCCTGTGCCTTCAGTCTCGCCATTGCTCAATCTCCAATGGCAAAAGCCGGCGATACCGCGGCACTGCGGCCTCTAGACGACAAGGCCCCGAGCCTACCATTGACCGCCAGCTTTGAGAAAGGGTCGGACCCTAGTGTTGGCCCGTATATCCTGAATCTGAAGAACGTCTCAAATGACTCCATTAAGGTCAGCGTCAAGATTCTGCTGAGTGTGACTTTTCATGCCAACACCAAGGACAGGAATATTACCGATCATGTCATCGATGCAGGCCAAGTCTGGGCCATTACTGACCTTGCCGCAGCCGATAAGGTAACCATCACGGCCGAAGGTTTTGCGCCGCTAGAACTCACTGTTCCCTAATATTGTGAGACGTCGGTCAAGCCTCTTTTAGGGCGGTTTGAACATTTGGAAGGACATCGGCTTTTGGTTGAAGCGGCTCCTTCGCGAACAGCGGTGGTCGAGCGACCAGGCCTTAGCCTAATATCCGCGCATGCCATGGGCGGCAGCGCATCATGATCGATGCAAGTGGGCGCGAAGGAGTGATAGGCCCCATCTAGTAAGCATCGAGCGTGCTGCGAACACACCAAACGGAACCTACGGGCGGCCCGCCGCTCCAAAGATATGCGGTGGCGAAGCCGAGTTGCTGGGCGGTGACCCGACCGGTGGCCAGACGCCACAGGTCGACGGCGAGCTGGCGGGCGATCGCGACGATGATTTTCTTTTTGCGTGCCGAGCTGCATGCCGCGGCGAGGAGCGCCTCGCGCCACTTAGCGACCGCGTGATAGGTGGGCTGGTAGCGCAAGAGACGCCAGACGGCCTCGACCAGCAAGTGGCGGATTCGAGGGTTGCCGTGGCGGCTGATGCTGCCCTGCAGCCGGGAGCGGCCGGGAGGAGTGCTCACTGGGCCAAAGCCCGGTGTAGCTGGCAACCTGGCGGCGGTTATGGAAGCGCCGCCAGTCGCCGATCTCGCGGCGCAACAACTCCCAGGTCATGGCACCCAAGGCCAGCGGCAACTCGGCGGGAGCGGCGGCCTGGAGCTGCTGGGTGTGGGCGACCAGCTCGGCATCGATCTGCAGCAAAATGCGCTGCCAGCCACACCAACTGCGTGCGGAGGTCATCGGGCAGATCCAGCTTGAGGAATATCCGCTCGTGCCACCACGTCGCCGGCAGCGACAGCCCGCGCAGCCGGGCCAGTCCCTTGCCGCACAACGTGAGCCGGACGCGCTCGCGCATCAGGCTCTGCCGCTGGCGGCCGACGCTACGGGCCGCCTCCTCAGCCTCGGAGGGGATCCACACCACGACCAATGCGCCGCGATTGCCGGCGATATACCGGTCCAGGCAGGAGCAGAGCGCTCCGGCATCGCGGCCATCGGTTTTGACCTGCTCGCCGTAGGTGCTCCAGTCGCGGGGTCGCACCACCAGGTTACGGACTCCCAGGCTGACTAGCCGGCGGTGCAGCACGTACCCGAACGGGCCCGCCTCGTAGCAGCTGTACACGCTCTCAGCCTGAGCCAACTGGCGATGGGCGAACGATATGAACCCGTCCTCACTGAACCGCTGCGGCGGATGCAAAGCCTGCTCATCGATCTGGCGCACCACACCCCGATTCGGCGACGCAAAATGAATGTAAAGAGAGGAACGAACGGGTGGGTGCCCTTGACAAACAACCGATATGTAAGACAAGGTAAGTCATGGAGACAACCCTATCAAGCAAAGGTCAGCTCGTGCTTCCTGCTGAGGCGCGACGTAAGTTGAAGATCTCACAAGGTGAGAGGCTAAGCGTCGAGTTCCGGGACGGTGGTGTGTTTTTACGGGCCGTGCGCAATGTCCAACGCTATCGTCCACGAAGGCATCCCGTATCGGGGTTAACCGTTATGGCGCCGATCATAGCTTCTGGACGAAAGGTGACCGCCGCAGAAATAGCTCAACTCAATGCTGAACTTCTATGAGGCCGCGCTATCTCCTCGATGTGAATGCCTTGATCGGGTTGCTTTGGGGAGTCCATAGCTTGCACGGCAAAGCAAATTCCTGGTTCTCAAAGGAAGGGCCACAAGTATTGGGCTGCGCCTTCACTGAACTGAGTTTTATTCGGGTTTCGATGGCAGATAAGACAATTGCTGCTTCATTTGAAGATTCCGAAGAAGCCGTTGATTTATTCATTCAGGAGCTTGGAGACCGCTATCATTTTGTGGATAGGCTTCCTCCCGCGAAGATCCTGAGAGGGAGTGACGTTAGGAGTCACAAAGAAGTGAGCGACCACTATCTTTGCGAACTGGCTGCTAGAAATAATGCTTTATTGGCCACGCTGGATGCGGGAATTAGGCACACGAGAGCCGTCCTCATCGCGTGACACAGTGCGCCGGCTTTGGTCTGGCCAGATTATCGTAGCATCTTCAGCGTCTTTCCTGCTCCGCGCTTCATGCCAGACAGCCCCCAAACGCCAGCCCCAAAGGGACGGTCTTTTCGAGCTATGCTCGCGAGGACACCGCGGCAGCTCAGCTTGGGGATCGTGCCTTGGCCGCAGGAGCCTTCTAAGCGTTGTGCTCAATTGGATAATTGACAGATCATACCATTCAACTACCCTTTTGGTATGCCTGCAACTACTATAAAGCTAGAGGCCGATTTGGTGAAGAAGGTCGAGGCTTTGAAACCGAAGGATGAGAGCATCTCAGGCTTTGTGCGAGAGTTGATAGAAAAGGAGCACCGGGCGCGGGAAAACAGGGCGGCTGCGGTCGTCTATCAGCAGTTTCTGGAGGAGAACTCCGAGGAGCGCGCGGCAACGGAGGTTTGGGAATCGGCTCCGTTGGTCGACGGCATCGAGCCAAAGAAGCCATGAAACGTGGTACGGTTGTGTGGGTGGATTTGAGCGACACGTCTCCGCCGGAGATGGGCAAGGTGCGTCCCGGCATCGTTATATCAGGCACGGCGCACAATGAGGTGCTCAACACCGTAGTCGTCTTGCCCACATCCAGCGTTGCGCCCGAAATATGGCCGCTGCGAAAGGCGGTCGGAAACTTTGGCGGCAAGGAAAGCTATGCGGTGATTCCCGGAATCCGCCAGGTGAGGAAGGGCCGTTTGCGCGGGGTAATAGGACAACTTTCGCACGAACACCTATCGGCGCTCGACGATTGTCTGGAGGCATACCTCCATTAAGTCGTTTGTGGTCCAATATCTGCGGTGTCCAATCAAAGCGGGCAGGTCAAAGGCCGGTCACCACGCGGACGTCTTGTGTCTACTAAATCGAGGCAATCACGTTATCGGATGCTTCGCGTCGTGTCTGTAAGATGGTGGACCCGATCAGGGTCCACCGTCTTCCTATGAAGCGGGATTCTGTTTCGCTTTTGTTTCACCTTTCTCTGGATTCTTTTCGGCGATTTCGGGCGAGATTGCGCGCGGATCCAAGCCGGTTCGAGATGTTGGCGTCCCTCCACTCTAAGGCACGAGCCGCGCCGAAGCGGCGAGTGGTCGCCAGGTGATCCAGCGAATCATTGCCAATGGGCGATTCAAAACACTAAGTTGATCCAATGAACTCGGAGACGATACGGGCAGCACTCAAAGAGATCGCGGAAACAGAGGATCCTCTTGAGAAAGCCCTTAAACTCTCGGGTCTCGTAAGCACACTCTTTCGCGAACGAGAATGGGAAATGGTCGTGGTTGGCGGTTCGGCAATAGAGTTCTATACCGAAGGTCAATATATGTCCGGCGACATAGACATGTGTTCAAAATCAGAAATGGCAGCCCCGCCACCAAGCGTAAGGGCTGAAGTGATGGGGCTGTTGGGTGCAACGGGCGGCCCACGGAGTTTCAAGATTGGTGATCAATGGGTAGACGTGCTCGGCCGTGTCGAGAGGATGTCCCAAGCCCAATTTCGTGTTCTCGAAACTCCTTTTGGATCTGTTAACCTGATGCCTGTCGAGGAACTGCTCGTCGACAAGGTTTTCAGCTCAATTTACCCACAAAAGAACAACGAGTCGCGTGAATGTGCAGAGAAACTGATGGCCGTGTGTATCAACGGTGGAGTCGCGACGAATTGGACGGAAGCAACTAAGATGGCAGCATCTAAGGAGTACGGAATCGGTTCGCAATTTCAGCAATTCCGATCAGAGCTTGAGAAGCGCATTATTCCCGATGAACGACACAAAGATCAAATGGACCTGGGAGGAATGGAAAGAGACAAGGAAGGTCCGTCGCTCGATCTCTGATAGTGTTGGGCCAGGATCGATTCGTCGGAAGGAAAGCAGCTCCGATAGGCGCCTGCGTGTTACGTTTAACGGCGCCCGTGGGCCGAAGTTTCCGTCTCTAGGTTAGAACCGGGGATGGCTTGTAAGCCAAGGGCCTTAAAGTGGTTACGACGCGGTGGACCTGATCAGGGTCCAACGTCTCACTATGAGACGGGATTCTGTTTCGCTTTTGTTTCGCCTACATCGGGATGTTTTCCGGGATTAGGGCGAGTGATCTTTCTTGACGGCTCGAGTTTGCCCCGGATTTACCCCGATATGCGGAGCGGCTCGCCCCGGTGAGGTTGACTCGATCACTTGATCATGGAGCGTTGCTTTTCCTGCTTTTCTAGCCGGCGTTCAGCTTCGTCATCGCCATTCGGGATAGAGGTCTTCGCTGTCTCTTTGGCTGCGAATGCGAGTCTGCTGGTAAATAGCTCGGTCGATTCCCTCGCTGACTCCATCGCCATCGATTCACCAAGAGATGATCGCCGTTGGTGCTCTTGCCTCGGTAATCGGCGATTAGCTCTTTGGCATTCCTGGGAACAACACCCGATAACACCAGCCCTTCGCCCTTTCCTGGTCGTCCCCTCGCAATCCGCGGTGGTTCGAACGTGCTGGTACATAAATGGGTATCTTCAGCAACGCCGTTTCCCATGGATACATCCCAGACAATACAGCCCCTAACAGTCGCATTCTTGGGGTTCGCTCATGGGCTGTTTTACGATTAACCGTCACGTTCCCGCGGATTCTGGCACTTACACGGTACCGTGATGAATACACCAATGACATTTGAGGCAGGAATCAGCGATGCGGATCTCGTTGCGCGAAGTTTGGCTGAAGATCGCAATGCCTTCGGGCAGATTGTCGCACGGTATCAAACGCTAATCTGTTCCCTGGCCTATAGTGCGACCGGCAGTTTGACGCAGAGCGAGAATTTGTCACAGGAAACGTTTCTCGCTGCTTGGAAGCAGTTGCCTGAACTGCGCGAGCCCGGGAAATTGCGTTCATGGCTCTGTGGCATCGTCAGAAACTTGAGCTATCGGGCTCTGCGCGCCCGTCTGCGCGAACCAGTTTACGCGGCCGAGGAGATGGATGCCGCGCATGAGGCGCCGGCCGTCGAATCTCTCCCGCGGGATCAAACCATCAGCCGGGAGGAGGAGGCGATCCTGTGGCGATCGCTAGAGAAGATACCGGGAGCATACCGCGAACCGCTGATCTTGTTTTATCGCGAACAGCAATCCGTTGAGCGGGTGGCACAGGTACTGGATCTGTCTGAAGATGTCGTTCGGCAACGGCTCTCACGCGGTAGAAAGCTGCTGCAAGAGGAGGTTGCTTCGTTTGTGGAGGGCGCCTTGAGGCAATCGGCTCCAGGAGCCGCATTCGCGGGCACCGTGCTCGCCGCACTTCCCTCAAGCACCGCCGGCTTGGCGGCAGGCATCGGGGCGGCAAAGAGCGGCAGTCTGTTCTCTCTTCTCACATTGCCGATCATCGGGCTCCTGGCCTCCTTGACCGGCACCTTGGGGGTTATTCGTAATGCGAAGACACCTCATGAGCGCAAGTTCAGAAAACGAATGGTGACTGCAATTTGGATCGATTCTATCGGATTGGCCGTAGCGCTCATTGTTTCGCAATTTCTCCGAGTTCAGTACGGTTGGCGGGATAATATCTTCGTCACCGTCCAAGTCGGATGCTATCTCCTATGGGCTGCGTTTATGGCTCCCCTGGTGTTGGTTTTTGTCAGGCAATCCTTCGAGATTCGCTCGAATATAGCGCACGCGGCAACGCCTTCGAACGCGGCAAGACCAAAACTGTCCGTCCTGATTACCGCCTGCGCTCTGACCGCGGGAGCGCTCGCATCGTTCGTTCACATTGCATGGCAAGCGGGCGACCACCTATCGGTCGCAATCATCACGGCCACCGCGGTGTCAGTAATGGCATGGGCCCTATGCTGGATCTACTTCCCTAGGCTGCTTTTGAATAAGATTCGAGTCTCACCGTCGCGATTGATGTGGGTGCCGACGGGTTTAACGGTCGGAGCAACTCTTTTCATGCTGAACTGGCGATTAGATCGATGGATCGCATCGATCCGCGGTACTGATTTGGCCGATGCGCATCTTTTCCTGCCGATGTGGATTGTTCATCTCTCAACGGTGCTGTTGTTGGTCTGGATTGCCGTGCTGGTGGTAAAGACGAGTCCAAAGGGCTTCTATATCACGAAAATGCCACCCCTCTTGAAATCGATTGTGCCGATAGGAATCCTCGTGTTTGCAGGTGCGTTGACAAGTTACGCCGCAGATCTATCGCCAGCCAACTGGCCGAAAGCCGAAAGAGAGCGCCTGGAGAAACTTGAGAGTCAGACCTGGTCGCCGCTTGAGGAGCGATCCGTCGAAGGAAGTGCCGGGATTATCTCGGCCACGGTTTCGCCCCTTTCAACGTATGCCGGTATTCAGGCCCTGAAGCAGGGTGGGAATGCTGCGGATGCCGCCGCGACGACGGCGCTGACGCAGGTCACAATGCAGTTGGGCTCTGTCGTTTCGTATGCGGGCATCTTCACGATGCTCTACTACGACGCCAAGGCACATCAGGTCTATTCGATGGATGCGGGCTACAATTCATACCTTCAGGAGACCGACCCCAAGGGCATCCCCATTGATGACTTAGGCCCGTTGCCGGTGAGTTCGGCACCCAAACCGGCGGCGGGCGGCGCCAAAGGCCGCGAGACTCTCGTTCCCGGTTTCATGGCCGGTGTTGAGGCGATGCAAAGTCGGTTTGGCCGCATGGCCTTTCGCGACCTGTTCGAGCCGGCTGTCTGGTACGCCCAAAATGGCGTCCGGATTTCGCCAGCACTCCAGTATTTTTTCGCCTTCCGGAGAAAGTTCTTGTCACGAACCCCCGAAGGTCAGCAGTTCATGCGGCAGGCCGGCAATGAAGCACCGAAGGCCGGCGATCTTTTCGTCCAGCCCGATCTGGCTAAGACCCTGGGGGCGATCGGCGAGCACGGATCGCGCTACATGTACACAGGCCAGTGGGGGGAGGATTTCGTCAGGATCGTCCGGCGAGAGGGCGGCAAAGTGACTGCCGAAGATCTGAGACGCTATGAGCCGATCTGGAGCAAACCCCACACCGAGCTGGTCTTTGGCCACACCGTGTATGTTAACGGTTCGCCTCATACGGGCGCCTACGCTCTTTTCGCCGGGCTCAATCTTTCCGAGGCTCTGAAGCTCGACCAAAGGGGCCCCTATTGGACGGACCCCGAGACGTTTCAAGCGCTCGTCCGCATCGGCCAGATCGTCGCCAGCGCTCCCACGATCAATAAGGACGCCTCCGATTTCCTGCTGAGCAGAGGCATCGACATTTCGGCGGATGCGCAGCTTGGAAAGGCCTACGCCCAGGCAATTGCGCCGCTTCTCGGCAAGATCTTTGCGGAACCGGCAGACAATGGCCCGAAACATTCCAACGCGATCGTCGTTATCGACAGGGAGGGGAACATCGCGGCCATAACCCACACCATCAATGCGGTGATCTGGGGTGACACGGGCATAGTTGTGGACGGAATCCCCATTCCTGATTCGGCGGGGTTTCAACAGCTTAACCTCGCGACAATCAAGCCCGGCGACCGCGTTCCCCATCAGATTATCGACGCCATCGCGTTTGAAGGTGAGATCCCCGTCCTAGCAACAGCCAGCATTGGCTCGTCCCTGATTCCCGAGAGCATCCGGACGCTGGTGGGCATATTGGGCCAGCATCAGGACCTTTCGGCTGTCATGGCGGCACCGCCGCTGCTCACAACCACTGACATGAGCGGAGCCGCCAAGGCCCTGTCGCAACAGGCTGTGTCGATCCCGCAAGGTGCGTACGGCGCCGACTACGTCGCGAGATTGCGGGCGCTGGGCTTGAATCTGACAATTGTGCCCGCCGCGACAGCCGGAGCTCTGCGCGGCACCCTTGCCGCCGTGGTAATCGACCCGAGGACTGGAAAGCGGACCGCGGTGGACCAGCCGGGCGTCATGGTCTTCAACGGAACGGAATGATCCGGGAGATATTGATGGTAACGCGAGAATCTCGTTGGGTAGGCGTTAACCCAGGCCATTTTCTGAATGCTTATTGAGCGCATTCATTGGATCTCTGCGCGAGCAGCCGACAGATCCAATGAGGGTCCACCATCTCCTATCTATTCCAAGGTTTTCTTGCCAGAAACGCTTCGGCCACTCATTGTATATCAATGAGTTGGTGGATCCGATCAGGATCCAACGTTTTCCTGTGAAACGAGATTCTGTTTCGCTTTTGTTTTGCCTGAAACGGGATGTTTTCAAGGATTTAGGCGAGTGATATTGCCTGGCGGTTCGAGTTTGCCACGATACGCAGAGCGGCTCGCCCAGATAAATCGAGCGGCCTGGTTCACCGCCTGACTATGCATCTTTTGTGATGCACCCTTCACTCAGACGTCGCAACTGCGCCTGCTTCCATGCGCCTTTTACCGAACAGCGTCTGGCAATGAGCCCGTGCGCGAATGGTTGAAGGAGTTACCCGAGTTCGAAAGGAAGCAGGTAGGTAGCGACATCAAAGCGGTTCAGTTTTGATGGCCTTTGGGCCTGCCGTTGGTGGACTCCATGGGCAGTGGCCTTTGGGAGCTTCGCGCCAGGCTGCCGACCCGAATCGCCCGGACAATCTTCATGGTCCGCGACGGCACGACCATCCTTCTAAACGGCTTTATCAAAAAGACGCGCACAACGCTCAAAACCGAACTCGATTTGGCCCGAAGGAGAAAACATGAAATTGAAAAGCAATCCACACATTGGAAGCGACTTTGATCCCTTCCTTCGCGAGGAGGGTATCTACGAAGAAGTCGAAGCAACCGCCCTTAAAAAGGTTATCGCCGCCGCGCTGGAGAGACAAATGAAACGCCGGCGCATCAGCGTGTCTAAACTCGCCAGTGAATTGGGCACGAGCCGAGCCGCCATCGATCGAATTCTGGACAGGGAGAACACTTCAATCACCCTCAACACAATTTCTCGGACGGCCTCGGCACTCGGTTGTCGGGTTAAGCTCGCGATCGTGGCCGCTCGATCGGGATTCTGAGTAGAATCTTTGTCCGACCCAATAATGGATTTGTAATCCATTATCTGTTAGTCTCTTACCAATTTGTGGACCCGGTCAGGTTCGAAATTAGCCCGGTGTGAGCCCTTGGTTCGCGTTTGGTTTGTTAAAAACCAGCTCAGTTATTCGTGCTCTACTTCGGCTAGGAGAGGCGCCATTCGTGCGACTATAACCGCCCGATGCCAAGGAATCTGGACTCTCAGATGTGAGCAAAACAAGGGCCGCTTGGAATGTTTTCGGTTTTCCCCCATCCCTTCAGAATTCCTGGCGGAAGATACCTGAGACCGCATCGAACATTTTCCCCAGCATCGAGCGGTCTTTGAAATCTGCCCGCGTCATCAGTCGGGAAAGACTCTTGTCACTCTCGAAAATGGCAATCTGCTTTGCCGCAAACACTTCGTCGTAAATGTTAAGGTTGGCTTCGTCGTTCAACCGAAAGGACCGATTATCGAAATTCGTCGAGCCCACCGACACCCAGACGCCATCCACGATGAAGACCTTGCAGTGATAGAGGGACGGTTGGAATTCATAGATGCGCACGCCGGCGTCGAGCAACGCCGTCCACCGCGAGCGGCTGGCGCCCTGTACAATTTCCGAATCCGTGTGGGGGCCGGGCACGATGATTTCGATCTTCACGCCGCGCTTTTGAGCCGTGACCAGCGTTTCAATCGCAAGGTCGTCCGGCACGAAATAGGCCGCCTGAAGGCGGATGCTTTTCGTGGCCGACGCGATGGACAGCAGATACATCAGGCGGACGCTTTCGCTACCTTCATCGGGGGAACTCTTGAACACCTGAGCGCGCGAGGGGCCAATCCGGGGCAATTCGGGATAATACTCGCTGCCAAAAAGCACCCGGGCTTGGGTCTTCATCCAATTGTCGCCAAATGCCGCCTGCATCTGGGCGACAGCCGGGCCTTCGATTTTATACTGTGAGTCGCGCCAGTGATCCTTCGCGGTGCCGTTTCCGGCCCACGAGTCGGCGATGCCGACGCCGCCGGTGAATCCGATCCGCCCGTCCACAACCAGCAGCTTGCGATGAGTGCGATTGTTCAGGCGGGACAAATTATACCAGCGCAGCGGATGATACTGTTCTACCTCGACGCCCGCGGCCTTCATCGCCGCCAGGTATCTTACATCGATCTTATCGGAGCCCAGCCAGTCCAGCAACACACGGGTCTTGACCCCGGCCTGCGCCCGCTCGCACAAGACATCCGAGAATTGCTGGCCGATGTTGCCCGACCAATATATGTAGGTTTCAAACGTGATCGATTCCCGGGCGCCGCGAATCGCCTCGAGCATGGACGGAAATATTTGATCACCGTTTTGCAACGCCGTCACCCGGTTGCCGGGCAGGATCGCTGGGCCGAGCAGCTGGCCCATGCTACGAAGGAACTGCGGATCGTCGACGGCAAATTGGTGCGTCAGCTCGTAGCGGATCTGCCTTTCTCCCCGTCCGGGAACGCCGGCCCAGAAGACCAGCAAGCTTAAAACGAATCCGACAATGAGAATTGAACCCAAGAGTCGTCGCAGCATTCGAACCCAGTTTTTCGCCCCTTGAGGCGGTGCGATTATAGCTTTCAACTTCGCAGACACTACAGCGCGAAGGGCTGCGGCGATATGGGGTTAATTCCCCAACGGTGGAACTGGTGACTCGAAGACGGAGTCAGATGAGCAACGTGTTCTCTCCGTGCTAGAAAATCGTCAAAGGCTTCGATCGTAGGCAACACCCCATGACTTATCGTTTTTTCTGGTCCATCTTAATTTTTTGCGGTGCGCTTTTCTCAGGATTGCGCGCGGAGCTGCCTCCGTTGCTTGCGAAGGCGTTCGAGCAGTGGGTCGCCGGTCGGGAGGATCTTGCTTTCACGCAGCAGACCCGGTTTTTCGTCGATGATGGCAAAGTGAAGAAAGAGCGGGTCGAGCGTTATGACCCGTCCCTGCCCGACAGCCGACGCTGGCGGCTGATCGAGATCGACGGCCAGCCCGCGACGGATGAACAACGAAAGAAGTGGGAGTCTAGTAAGAATCAACATCCGAGAAAGAAGGTCGTCAAATCGCCCACCGAATATCTCGACCTGGACAACGCAAAGCTGGTGGAAAACACGCCCAAGAGCGCACGCTTCGAAATCGGTTTGCGTCCAGAGGCGATGCGTCTGCTTGCGGTCGAAAACATTGTCGTCGTCATCACGGTCGACAAGGAGAGCGGCGGCATTGCCCGTATCTCGGCAACATTGCGCCAACCGATTAGCGTGCTATTGGGGCTGGCTCGGATTACCGACTTGGATATCGATGTCCGCATGGAGCCGGCGGACAAAGGTTCTGACCAGAAGTCCGGTGAGGTTCAAATCGGCAGCACCGCTCGCGTGACGATGTCCAAACTGGGAAATTCGATGGAATACAATTGGAGCGATTTTAAACGAGTGGCGTCTTTTGGTAAGCCTAAAGGACTCTTCTGAAATTGGTGGACCTGATCAGGGTCGAACTTAGCCCCGAGTGCGTTGATGGTTCGCGTTTGGTTTGTTAAAATCCAATTCCCCCGCATGAAAAGTTATCCAAGAGCTTGACGGCGAAAATGAACGCCTTGAGATTGCCTCGATTTGATGGACACAAGACATACGCGTAAAGGGTAAGCTGTTT
>OBLT010000767.1_pt1 | contig 20661 bp, 22 predicted proteins | sample 1518721 | NCBI WGS metagenome assembly OBLT01 (sample SAMEA3539307, study PRJEB22396) | soil metagenome | biome: tundra; feature: field; material: soil | place: USA | collected 2010-05 | depth 0.15 m | reverse complement strand
GAGTTTTCAGGAGAGCCGGACGTGGGAAATCTGCATCTCCGGTTCGACGAGGGGAGAGCGAGACGCAGCCTTTGGGCCGTCACTCTCTCTCCTACTCTACCGGCTCGGTACGGAGCCGTGAGCGTCAGCGAGCGGTTCCCCGGTAGCACCGAATTTCGCGGCCAGGGAACTGGTCCCGATCAGCCTTTCGAGTCACTCCGATGCGTTGGTCCGATCGGAGGGCGAGTAATAGTCTTCCATCCCGGCGCTGCCTTCGGCCTGGGGATCGGCTGCGCCGGACTGGGCGAGGATGACTTCGTCTTCCCCGGCGGTCTGGCCCTTGGGACGCTTGGCCTTCTTGCGCTCCCCCGAATCGGACGGCGGGCGATCGCGGTACGAATCGTACGGAGAAATGGGGCCTAACCGGAAATCGTCCATGGTCGACCTCCCTTGCCCGATTTGTACCGAAAGGCGCGGCGAAAGTCAAAGGCAGGGGGCCGTCCCTCCGCAATCGGAGTTCCATATTCAGATTTTCATATCACATACTCTTTAACACTGCATTTCCAAAATTTCCTAAAAATTCTTGAGAGGTTCTACCTCGCGCGGGCACTCAGTATCTCTAGTTTTCACAGATCGTGTGGCTTGACAACTGGGTGGCAGCGTGTCTGGTTCCTTTGGCGGTGTGGATACTGCTGAGCGGGCTGGACGACCTGTTTATCAGCATCGCATTTATTCTTTCGGGGCGTAAGCGGTTCCCGTGGCCGGCGGCATCGGAGTTGGATCAAGCTCCGGAGCGCCGGATAGCCATCCTTGTGCCCTTGTGGCATGAAGACGGCGTGATCGAGCGGATGCTCGAACGAAACCTGGCAGCCATCCGATACCGGAACTACGACATTTTCGCCGGCGTGTATCCCAACGACGAACCCACCGTGGGAGCCGTCTACCAGGTGGCGCGCCGCCATCCGCGGGTCCACCTGGCCATGTGCTCCCGGAACGGACCCACCTCCAAGGGCGATTGCCTCAACAACGCTTACCGCCGGATGAACGACTACGAGGCCGCCCACGGATTCCGCTTCGAAATCGTGATGGTGCACGATGCGGAAGATCTGGTTCACCCCGAGTCGCTGCGGCTGGTCAGCCGCTTCTCGCGGGAATACGAAATGGTGCAGATCCCCGTGCTTCCCTTGCCGACCGGCCTTGGCGAGTTCACCCACGGAAGCTACTGCGACGAGTTCGCGGAGAGTCAATCGAAGGACATTCCGGTGCGGCAACGACTGCACGGTTTTCTGCCTTCCTGCGGCGTCGGGACGGGCTTCGACCGGGACGCGCTGGACCGCCTGGGGCGGCAGCGCGGTGGCATGGTCTTCAACCCCGAGAGCCTGACCGAGGATTACGAAACGGGGTATTGCCTGCACGCCATGGGATGCCGGCAGGTATTCCTGCCGATCCGCATGGAGGCCGCCGGCCCGGTAGCCACGCGCGAGTACTTTCCGAGCAGCTTTCGGGCGGCGGTCCGCCAGCGCAGCCGATGGGTGGCGGGTATTGCGCTCCAGGGTTGGGAACGGCATGGTTGGCGGGTTCCCTGGCGGCAAGCCTACTGGCTCTGGCGGGATCGCAAAGGTTTGGCCGGCAATCTGCTCTCGCCCGCGGCCAATCTGCTCTTCCTGTACGGCTGCGCAAGCTATGCCGTGGCGGCCTGTAGCGGCCATCCGTGGGGCCTGGGCAGCCTGATTCCGCCGCGGCTTGCCATCGTCTATTCGGCCACGTTTTCGATTTCGACCATTCAGATGGCGATGCGGATCCGATGGAGCGCTCGGGTCTACGGCTGGCGATTCGCCGCCGGCGTACCCCTGCGCACGCCGTGGGCCAATCTGGTGAACTGCGCCGCCACCGCCGCCGCCATGGCGCAGTTCGTGGGTGCCCGCTTCACACGCCGGACGTTGGTCTGGCGCAAGACGGAGCACGTCTATCCGGCGTCCACCGTTCCGGGCTATTCGACGGCGACTTTCAGCGAGCAAGCGTAACGGGAAGTGCGGGCATGGCCGGCGGCAAGCCTGTTCCCCGGCAAAGAGGCGGGTCCGGCTACCTGACAAAGGCGCCCTTTTGACTTTTGCGGCGCTTTTCGATACTTGTTTTAAGATGCCTGAGGGGTCCCATCGATTCCAGGTCGGCTCGATCTACTGCACGGTCCTCACCGACGGGTACTGCTCCTACCCCACGCCGTGGTTTTTCCCCAACGCCGATCCCGATCGGCTGGCACACGACCTGGAGGAGCGCCGCCAGCCGCTGGAAAGCGTCTTGAGCCCCTACACCTGTATGCTGATCCAGACCGGCCGGCACGTGATTCTGGTGGATACCGGCGCGGGGGAGTCGTCGCCCACTGCCGGAGCCATCGTGGCGCGCCTGGAAATGGAGGGCGTACGGCCCAAGGATGTGGACACCGTGATTCTCACCCACGCTCACCCGGATCACATCGGCGGCGCGGTGGACTCGCGCGGCCACCCCGCTTTTCCCAACGCGCGCTATATCCTTTCCGAGCTGGAATGCGAGTTTTGGACCGGGGCGCAAGCGGGCCTGCGCAATCTGCCCGTGCCGGAGGAGGCCAAGAACCGTATGGCGGCAACGGCGCGGCATTGCCTGGACGCGCTGCGGTTCCGCATCGAACCCGTGGCGCCGGAAATTGAGATCGTACCGGGAGTGCGCGCGCTCGCGGCGCCGGGCCACACGCCCGGGCACCTGGCGATTCTGATCGCCTCCGATGGCCAGAAGCTGCTGAACATCGGCGACGCCGCCGTACACCCGTTGCACCTGGAACACCCGGAATGGGAGAACGGATTCGACCTGGAAGCGCCCCGCGCAATGGCCACGCGGCGGGAACTGCTGGAGCGCGCCGTGGCCGAGGACATGCGGGTGATGGCATTCCATTTCCCTTTTCCCAGTGTGGGCCGCGTCGCTGCGCGCCCGGAGGGCGGCTGGGTTTGGTCGCCCGGCTGGTAAGCGGCTACTTGCGCGAGCCGCGCTGCGGGTTTTTCAATTGCGATTGGCGCGCCTTGCTTTTCTTGCGCTTGGGCTTGCTGATGATGAAGGTGCCGCTTCCCACATACTCGGCCTTATAGAGTTTGTCGTCCGCCAAGGGAAATCTCCTGCGAAGGGATAGAATTGATCCTTTATTGTACCGCGCATTATGCTGAAGAGGACGATGCGAAAAACTGCGCTGACCGCGGCGATCCTCTCGTTTCTCTTTTTCGCCGGCCCGGCGCCGGCGCAGAGCAGCCCGGAGGCCAAGGCCGTCTGCGGCCAGGCCGGGGCGATCGCGCGGGAACTCACCGAGATCTCCGGTATGAAGCTGCTGCACCCCGTGCCGTGCGACTTCATCACCAAGGACAAGGTGAACCAGTTTCTCAAGAAGCGCGTGAAGGACTCCGCCAGCCCCGAGGATATCCGCGCTCAAGAACTGGTCTTGCGGAAATTCGGGTTGGTTCCGCAAGATTTCGATTTGGCCAAGACCACCGTGGATCTGCTCACCGAACAGGCGGCGGCGTATTACGACTACGACCGGAGGAAGCTGTTCATCATCGAGTCCACGCCGTCCGACAACCAGGAGCCGGTGTTGGCGCACGAGCTGTCGCATGCGCTGGCCGACCAGCATTTCCGTCTCGCGAAGTTTATCAGGAAGGGGCGGGAGAGCGACGATGGTTCCACCGCGCGCATGGCCGTCATGGAAGGCCAGGCAACCTGGATGATGTCCGAATACCTGGCGCGGAAAATGGGCCGCTCGCTGAAGGATTCGCCGGAGCTCGTCGCGCTGATGAGCGCTGTGAGCGCGAGCGGCGGAGGGCAGTACCCGGTCTTGGACAATGCCCCGCTCTACCTGCGGATGTCGCTGATTTTTCCCTACACCAAGGGCATGCTGTTCCAGAACGCCCTGGTTCAGCGCGACGGGCAGGAGGGCTTCGCGGAACCGTTCCGCCGCGCGCCGGTGTCCACGCATCAGATTCTCCACCCCGAAGACTACTTCTCTTCGGTTCAGCCGGCGCAACCGGCGCTTCCCCGTCCGCGCCTGCCCGGCGGCTACAAGGCGCTGGTGGGCGGCACGATGGGTGAAGCCGACCATGCCATTCTGATCGAGCAGTTCGCCGGCAAAGAGGCGGCCGCGGAAATCGCGCCGCACTGGCGCGGGTCTACCTTCGAGGTGCGCGAAAACAAGAAGGCCGGCCGTGCGGTGCTGCTTTACGCCGTGGAGTGGGACAGCGAGGAGAGCGCGCGCCGGTACTTCGCCTTCTATAAGGAGGCGCTCGGAAAGAAATGGAAGAAACTGACGGTGCGGGCTGAGACCGCCGATTCGGCCGATGGAACCGGCGACGACGGCCGCTTCGAATTGCGCCGCGACGGCGCCACGGTCACCAGCGTGGAAGGGCTGGCGCCGGAGCTAGACTGAAACAGATGCTGGACTGTCGATGGATCGCACAAAAACACCGCAGGCAAAGACCGGCGGCGCTACTCATTCTCGCGGCTGCCGCCGCGTTGGCCCTGCAAGCGGCGAATATCCCGCGCAAACCGCCCGATTTCGCCATCGCTCTGAGCAACGGCAAGCAGACGGCCCTGAGCCGGTACCAGGGCAAGGTGGTGGCGCTGGTATTCATCCTGACCACCTGCCCGCATTGCCAGGGCGCCGTTCGCTGCTTGACCGAGGACCAGAACGAATTCGGGCCGCGCGGTTTTCAGGCGCTCGGATCGGCGATCGAGGATACGGCGCGGACCGCCTTGCCGGGCTTCCTCCGTCAATTCAACCCGCCGTTTCCCGTCGGCTACAACCAGTTGAGGGCGGCGCTCGATTTCATGCAGCACCCGCCCATGGTTGGGCCGCGAATGCCGCTCATCGCCTTCATGGACAGGCAAGGGATTCTGCGGGCGCAGTACGAAGGTCAAGAGCCATTCCTGGCGCAAGACCAGATGGCGAAGAATATCCGCGCCAAAATCGTCGAGCTACTGGACGAAGGCGCGCCGGGCGCGAAGAAGAAGGCGACCGGGAAGGTTTCAGACCACTAGGCTACGGCCATGTTCTTGGCGGGAGCGGCGGCCGGGGCGGTCTTGCTCTTGCTCCCGGGTGGTCGCCCGCGGCGTTTGGCGCCAATCTCCGCCAGCCAGGCCGGCGGTCTACCCCTCCGCTTGCCGCGCCCGCGTGCCAGCCGCTCCAGGCTGAGAATCGCCTCTTCGAGCTGCTGTCTTTCGTCCCTCAGTTCGGCCAGGATTTTGCTGACATCCATTCCTTCAGACCCCCGTTCGGCGCGAATTCTCGAAACATTTCATTTGCGATACGCTTTCGTATATATTTAATTCTCCCTCTAAAATCCTGTATTTTCAAGGTCATATTTCCAATTTCTGAATGTCCGGGCGCTCTCCCGAGCCTATGCCAGCTAGTACGAATGGAACTAATTCGCGCGCTTTGGGTGCTTTTTCCAATAAAAATAGAACGGAAGCCCTATGACAATCACGCCGATTCCCATGGCCGATTCGCGCGGACGTTGAACTGCCGTCGAGAGAATCAATATGATCGCCGCCAAAACGAAGAGTACCGGAACGAATGGATAACCGGCGGTACGATACGGGCGCGGCAAATCCGGATGTTTTTTTCGAAGAACCACGACCGCCGCGGCGGTCATTCCATAAAGGATCCAACTCGCGAAGATCACCAGGTTGAAAAGGTCGTCGTACTTGCCGGAAAGCGTCAGCAGCGCGGACCATGCGCTCAGCGCCAGTATGGACACGCCGGGCGTGCGGTACTTCGGGTGGACGCGTCCGATGGCGGCGAAGAAGTAGCCTCCTCGCGCGGCGGCGTAGGGCACCCGCGCACCCGACAGGATCGAGCCGTTCAGGGCCGCAAAAATGCTGATCATGGCGGCGATGGAGACCGCGGCCGCGCCGGGGCCGCCGAAAATCCGCCGCATCATCTCCGCCGCGACGCGCTGGCTGGCGCCCACTTCGGCGGCGGAAAGCACGTGAAAATAGGCGGCGTTCGCGAGCAGATAGACGGCAATTACGGCGGCGGTTCCCCACACCAGCGCGCGCGGCAGATTGCGCTGCGGATCGCGGATCTCGGAAGCCACCATGCTGACGTTATTCCAACCGTCGTACGCCCACAGCGCCGCCACCAGCGCGGCCACAAAGCCGGAAAAAGCCAAAGTCGCGGCGGGACGCCCCGTGAGCCCGGCCGCCACGGCGTGGGGCCGGCCGTACGCGAGTCCCGCGACAACGATAAGCCCGATGAGCGCCAACTTCAACGCCGTGACCGCTACCTGGACGTTGCCCCCAACTTTCACGCCGCTGTAGTTCAGTAATCCGAGCAGGAGAATCAGGACGATCGCAAAGACTTGGCCGTAGCGCAGTTCCAGCGGCCCGCCGTGAGGGCCCAGCGGCAGCGGGAGCGAATAGAAAACCGTTTCCAGGGGCGGAAAGAAATTCGCCAAATATACGAAAAACCCGGTGGCCAAGGTGGCGATAGAGCCGCTTTTCGCCACCCACATCTGCGTCCAACTATACAAAAAGCCCCACATCGGGCCGTATGCTTCCCGGAGGTACGCATATTCGCCGCCCGCTTCCGGAATGGCCGCCGCCAATTCGGCATAGCTCAGTGCGCCGGCCAGGGAAAGCAGGCCGCCTACCACCCAGACCACCGCGACCAGCTCCGCCGTCCCCACGCCCTGGACCATCGTCCGCGGCACCAGAAAGATGCCGCTACCGATCACCGTGCCGACCACGATGGCGGCGGCGGTCCAGGGCCCCAGATCGCGCTTCAGTTCCATTGGCCGCGTTTCTTCCATTTGGCCGTCATTCCTCCGGCGCAGCGTGACGCGACGGCAGATGCGGCGGCCGGCCGGCCGGTACCCTCACCAGCGCTTCCTCCTCGCGCGGAAACGGGCGCTCGAAATGCGAAGCGAAGAGCGCGGCCGAGAACGTGACCACGGTCCCGATCGGCACGTACCAGGTGAACGCGATGGGGGTCTTGAGCCAGACGAAGAGGATGGCGCACAGGCCGGCGGCCGCGCCGGCAATGGCCGCGCGTTCGCGCGGTTTTTTCGTCAAAACGCCCAGCAGGAAGATTCCCAGCAGCATCCCCGACGGGATGGCGGCGATGGTGAGTCCGGTCTCCAACACCGATTGCGAATGGCTGGCCCGAATAGCGATCGGCAGCATGACCACCGCCCACCCGACGGTGGCCAGACGGGCCAGCTTCAAAGAGGCTGCGGGGTTCCCAGCGCCCGAGCCTCCTCGAAAAAAATCGATGACCGTGGTGGAAGCGAGGGAATTCAACGCGGCGCTGAGGTTGGCCATGGCGGCCGCCAGAATCGCCGCCACGGCCAAGCCCGCCGCGCCCGCAGGCAGACTGTTCCAGAGGAACTGGGGATACAGTCGATCCAGCTTGGCCGGCGGCGCCAGGCCACGGTCCGCATATAACACATAAAGGGATACGCCAATCAGCAGAAAGAGGGTGAATTGCACACAAATGACAGCCCAACTGGCCAGGAGCGCCGCCCGGCTCTGGCGCTCGTTGCGAGCGGCCAACAGCCGTTGGACCATGAGCTGGTCGGTTCCGTGGCTGGCGGTGGTCAGGAAACAGCCGCCCGCCAGCCCCGCCCAGAATGTGTACTTCCGAGCGAAAAACTCGAGCGTGGGGGCGAAGCGGAAGTCGAATATCGAGAGCTTGTGGGCTGCGGCGGCCACCGCCGAGACATGGCCCCAGCCGCCGGGTATCTGGCGCAGGATCATCGCAAAACTGAGGACCGCTCCGAACACGTAGAGGTTCATCTGAACGACATCGGTCCAGATCACCGCCGTCATTCCGCCCTCGAACGTATAAAAAAGCGTGAGAGCGACAATCAGAACGATCGCGGTGGTCTGGCCCACGCCCAGCACCACCGCAATCACGATGGCAACGGCGGCCACGCGTACGCCCTCGGCCAAGGTTCGCGTCACCAGGAATATCGAGGCGGTCAGCTTGCAAATGCGCTCGCCGAATCGCCTCCGCATCAACTCGTAGGCGGTGAACATCTCGCCCCGGAAATACTGCGGCAGGAAAAGGACCGAAATCACGATGCGGGCTAGCAGATAGCCGAGAACCAGTTGCAGAAACCCCAGGTTGCCCGCGAAGGCGAGCGCCGGCGTGCTGATGATGGTCAGGGTGCTGGTTTCGGCCGAGACGATCGACAGGCTGATGGCCCACCAGGGCGCGCTCCGGCCGCCCAGGAAGTAGTCGCGCAGGCTCTTCTGGCCGCGGCGGAACCGCGCTCCGAACCAAGTGATGCCCACCAGGTAGGCCAGGATTACCGCCAGATCGAGGTAATGCATGAAGGAAGCGTCTTCCAGCATACCGCCGATCTGTTATTATTTGTGATTCGGAACCAGGCGATTCGAAACGGAGTCGAATAGGTTGGGCGATTAAGTTGCGCCATAAAATCGATTCGGCTATACTCCGCTCAGTGCCCACCGGTTGCGTGGCGCTGGGGTAGGTTGCCGGGGTCAAGAAGGCGGATCGGCAATACCAAAGTAACGAGCATTAGGCAGGAGGCGCATGTGCACAGTCTCATTAAGACGTTGACCGGGATCGCGGCCGCGGCCGCTTTGGGCGCCGTCCTCATGGTGGGGACCACACAGCATGCCCGCGCGCAGGCGCCGGCTGCTCAGCAGGCTGCTCAGCCTGGCCAACCGGCAGCCCAGCCGGCCAAAAGCCCCAAGGACCAGGCGGAGTACGATATCGCCGAAGCGGTCTTGACGAACATCCTATCGGCCAGTCCGAATTGGCAAAAGGCCGTAACCGATCTGAACACCTGGGTCCAGAAATACCCGGAGTCGGATTGGAAAAACGAGAGGCTGCTCTATTATTTGCAGGCCTACGCCAGCATGAACCCGCCGCAGAAAGATAAAGCGTTGGAGTACGCCGCGCAACTGCTTGCGATGGACCTGAAAACCGCCATAAAGGACCAGTCGGAGGTTTTGAAGGTCCTATACCTGACTACGGCGACCATCGCCGGTATTCAGAACGCCACGGCGGAGCAACTCGCCACGGGCGACAAGGCGGCCAAAGCTTTGCTGGGGTTTACGCCGACGTACTTCACGGCCGCGAATAAGCCGGCCGCGGCGAGCGATGCCGACTGGGCCAACACTCGCAAGCAACTCGAGGACCTCGCGAAAGCGGCGGAGTTGACCGTCGCCACGTATCCCGGCGACCAGGCCGCGGCGAAGCAGGACTGGGTGGCCGCCGAACAGGCCTACCGGAAGGCCTTGCAGGCGGACCCGGATAATTGGACCCTCGCCTATAGGCTAGGGTCGGCGATCCTGCGGCAAAAGGACCCGGTCAAGTACCCGCAGGGGCTCTATTTTGTCGCTCGCGCCGCGGCCATGGATCCGGCCAAGGGCGGTATTCCCGACGCTGCGCAACGCACCACCATCGATACCTACCTGAAAACGGCTTATGTCGGCTTTCACGGCAGCGACGAGGGCTTGGCCGAGCTCAAACAATTGGCGCTGACCGCCGCTTTCCCGCCGGCGGATTTCAAGATCAAGACGGCCACCGAAATCGCCGCGGAAAAGCAGAAAGAGTTCCAGGAAAAGTATCCCGAACTGGCTCTTTGGATGGGGATCAAGGGCATGCTGGCCGGGCCGGATGGCGACAAGTCCTTCGCGGACATGAAGGACCAGCAGGTGAAAGGGTTGAAGGGTAAAGTGATGAGCGGCGTTCCCGAGTGCCGCTCCAAGGAGATCCTGGTGGCGGTCCCCGAGCCGAACCAACAGAGCACGCTTACAGCGGAAATCACCCTGAAGCTCGACAAGCCCTTGACCGGAAAGCCGGTGGCCGGGGCCGAGATCAAGTGGGATGGCCAGCCGACTGCCTTCACGAAGGAACCCTTCATGCTCACCATGAGCGTGGATCAGGAGGACCTTCACGGCATGAGTACGGACCCGTGCACTCCAGCGGCGGCCAAGAAAGCCGCTCCGAAGCCGGGGACAAAAGTGGCTCCGAAAGGCGCGACAAAAAAGAAGTAATGAGGTTCCGGGATCAGGTACGGCGCACCGGCGCCGTACCCTGGTTTTCCGGGTGGGGCGACTTCGAGTTCGACAGTACCAGGCTAAACACGAAGCGCTCGATAGGGCTCAGGGAGTTGTCGGCCCTCTTCAGGCCGTCCAGATAGCGCTCGAAACTCGCGGCGGACGACACAAGCTGGCGGTATGCCGGCGTGGCGCGGATCGTCACGGCCATCAGCCCCAGCGCTACGATTCCAACCGCGTAAGTTCTTCGTATCATCCTATTGCTATGACGAACGATCCCGGCGCAAGGTTAGCGCCCGCCGGCATTTGCCGGTCGCGGCGGCGCCGGAACGGTCTGTTACAATAGAATCAATGCCGTTATACGAGTACAGGTGTCACTCTTGCGGTAAGACACTAGAGGTGATGCAGAAGTTCGCCGACGATCCCCTGACCGTGCATGAGGACTGTGGCGGCGAGTTGGAAAAGCTCATTTCCACGTCCGCTTTGAAATTCAAGGGATCGGGCTGGTACGTGAACGACTACGGCCGCGGCGGGCACTTACCCGCGAAAGATCGATCCAACGGAGACTCGTCCAAGACCGAAGCGAAAAGCGATGGCAAGCCTGCTTCCGGGAGCGATAGCAAGACTGCCGCTAAGAGCGATAGCAAACCCGCTGCCAAGAGCGATAGCAAGCCCGCTTCCAAGCCTGCGCCGAATCAGTAGACACGAAGGCGGGGAAATCGTCGGTTCCGAAGCCTTCCGCTCCCGGTGTACTCAGGCGCCGGCTGCGGAAGACCTGGGACGACCGCCAACCATCCGACGCTGAAGCACAGCATCATTTTTTACAAGTGCAGGAGTGCGTAGCATGCCCTGTGTCCGGAACTCGTGTCTATCCACGGTGCAAACGGCCTGCAGTCCGTCTACCCGCAGGATGAGGCCGACCACACTCAGCCGCATGGGGCAGACCTCATCCAGAAGGGCTGGCCAACTGATGGAAAGCTCAATAGATGTGCCGGGGGCAAGGGGCTGATCGGCATGGAAGGCGACGCCGCCGCTGCCGATGTCCACCGTACTCCCGGCGCCGGATTGGAGAGCCTTACCTTTGCCTTTGCCCAGTACCTTGTAGCGCAATTCGCGCCGAATTTGGAAGCGCGAATTGGTTCTGCGGTCGTTAGTGTTCATTTCGAACGGCGTCAAGGTCGGTTGCTCCAGTCGTATCGGTCCATCGCCCCGCTCGCCGGGTCTCGAACCCGTTTGAGCTATGGAATCTTCGACTTGGAGGATGCCGCTGAGATCGTTAACAAAACAGCGCCAACGGACACTAAAAATTAGATGAACCTCGGGTGTCCGGGGTTGCAATTTTTCGCCGGTTTGCGCCGGCGGCGGACGCCCCCGCGCCATCATAGGCTGAACCTTTATCCATGAAGAGATCCTGGCGTGCCTGATTGCGTCCGCTTGGTTGCTCGCGGGGGGAGCCGAAAAGGCCCAAACTGGTGCTGGCGATCATACTCGACCAATTCCGCTACGACTACACCACCCGGTTCCGAAGCGGGTACACCGGCGGATTCGAGCGGCTGCTGACCAGGGCGCGGTGGTCACCAATGCGCGCTATGTCCATTTCCCGACCGTGACGGCTGTGGGGCACAGCACGTTTCTGTCGGGCGCCATCCCGGCGGTCAGCGGCATCGTGGGCAACGAATGGTACGACCGCGAGGAAGGCCGGCGCGTCACCAGCGCAAGCGATCTCAATGCGCGGTTGCTGGGCGGAGTGGGTCCGGGTCCTCGCCGCGCCGGATGCTTGTGGATACGGTCGGCGACGAAATGAAGATGGCGGCCGGCGGCAAGCCGCGCGTGATCGGGATTTCCCTGAAGGACCGCGCGGCCATCCTGCCGGCCGGCCACATGGCCGATGCCGCGTACTGGTTCGACCCTGTCGCGGGGAGCTTTGTCAGCAGCACCTACTACTTCCCGGACTTGCCGGCCTGGGTGAAGGACTTCAACGCCGCGCGCCCCGCCGACCGCTACCGCGGCACGCCGTGAACGACATCGCCCCGACGCTGGCCACGATCCTCGATGTCGAAATCCCCAGCGGCTCCATTGGGCGCGTGCTGGCGGAGATGTTCGAATAGAGGCAGGATTTTTAACAGTACTGGTACTTTCGGGTCTTATGCCCCGGATTTTTATGGCCTAAACTAACGGCGGATGGCCTCTTCACGACTCGCATGGTACGTATGGCTGGCTGCGGCGCCCTTGTACGCAGGGATGATCGATGTGTCCTCGCAGTCGTCGGTGGTGTTGCACGATGGCGATGCGCTTTCGTTCGCGATTTCGGCCTGGAGCTATCAGGCCCACGCGGCCGAATTCGGCGCCCCGGCGGAACCGCCGTATGTGAGTTTCTCGTTGTTTACGGCGCCGCTCACCGGCACAGCGGACCTCAGTTTCGCACTGGAGTCGAACGACGGCGGTGCTTCGGCGGCGTTCAGTAACACGCGCCTGTCGCCGGGATACTTCCAGGGGTCGCTCTATCAAGGGCCTGTTTCGGCGGCGTACGGCTCGCTGGCGCTTTCTCCCGAGCTTTCCAGCCAGATATTCGCCGGTCCGGCGGTGCTCTTGGTCTTGCGCGACACGGGAGGCGACGTCACCCTCGGCCTGTCGCCGTACTCGCTATTGCAGTCCGTCCAAGTCAGTCTGTCCGGCGACGGATTCAGCGTAGGCGGAACCGTGGCCGCGGTGTCCCTGAAGTGGGCCGATTCCTTGGACGGGGCTGCGGACCCGCAGCCGTTCCTCGTGACGGACGGTCTGGGCGCCGGCGATCCGGCTGGCGATCCATCGGGCGTGCCGGAGCCGCAATCCGGCGCTTTGCTGGCGCTCGGGGGCGTACTCTTGTGCCTGATGGCGCACTTTTTGAAGCGAAGCCGGCGGCGCGGCTTCTAAGTCATGAAACGCTCCAGCCTTGGTTTGCAATCCGGTTGGCGACTCTGGTACCATCTAGTTGGCAGATCGGAATCCTCCCCTTGAAGTGCCCCAATCCAACCGACGGAGTTAGAAAATCAACTGAATGAGCTTTACCGTATTTCTTGGCAATCTTCCCACCTGGGTCACCGCCGACGATATTAAACAGTGGCTGGCCGCCGAAGACCTCGTCTCGGATGGCGTAAAGGTGATCCGCAACCACGAAACGCAGGAATCCAAGGGATTCGCTTTTGTCGAAGCGCCCACGGCCGATGAGATGCAGTCTATCATCCGCCGCTTTGACCGCGCCCCATTAGAAGACCGGCTCTTGCGCGCGAACCCCGCACAGCCTCCCAAAGGGAAAGATGTGCGCGGGGTGGCGGTCCCGGCGCCAGGCGCTGCAGGCGCTACAAGCGCTACGAGCGCCCCAGGCGCCAGAGGCCTCCCGCCACGGCCGGATCGCAAGAGGCGAAGCGGGAAACCGCGGGATCAGTCGCCGCGTAGCGCGTTTGCCGCCGAGTTGGCGAAGGTCCTGTAAGCCCGCCTCAGCCGGACGCCTGCGGCCACGGCCGCCGCATCCCGAACGGCTCCACACCTGTGAACTGAAGTCACATCGGCCTGTCCCATATCCCTCCTCTATTGAGCTACTTGAATCTGGCGCCCGGCGTGCAATTCCGGCCCGCATGAGATACACCTGGCTTGGTTGCCTGTTCTTTGGCAGCTTGCTCTTCGCCGGCACTCCCGATGCTGATTCGAACGTCAATACGCGCTACAAGGTGGAAACGGTGATCCTTTCCGGCAACGGGTGGTCCACCGACTTCGCGTCAGGCCAGGACAAAAAGATCAGTTTCAGCTTGGCAAGGCGGATAACCTCGCTCATTGGGGATCAACTGAACCCGGCGGCTCTCGACGATGTCGCCAAGCGGCTCGGCAAGGAACTGCACGCCAGCGTCTCCCATCGCGTGTTGCGCGGCGCAATCCCCTCTCATGTCAAGGTGGTGTTCCAAGTCGGCGAGCCGAACGAGCGGTTCGACGTATCTGTTTCCAAGTTCCTCTACGACGCGAAACAAGGCTGGAGCGGCGCGGTGGAGGGCGTTGCCAACATCAAGCAAAATGCTTTCGCCCTCGGGGTGGTGAGCGATAACGACGATCTGCCGGAGCGCTACGCCGGAGTCACGGCGCGCTACGAAGACAATCGCGTGGGGACCGACAGGGTACATTTCCAGTTCGAGTTCGATAGCTACCACGAGCAGTGGAACCGCAACACTCTGCAACAACTGCCGCCGGCGTTCCCGGCATCGGGTTTCCTGGAAGAGACCTCGGGCGCGTACCGGACCCGCCAGAACTTCGAGCCCACGGTTACCTTTGTCGTCGCGGAGCCCCTCACCCTGATGGTGGGCGCCAGTTTCGAACGTTTCCAAAATCAGTTTCCGGCCGCGCATACCGAGGCGGCCAACGCCGTGGTTTCCACGCTGCGCTATCATCGGCGGTTGGACGACTCGGATACCGAGCAAGACTTGGAGGCAGGTTACAGCCTGCGCGCGGCCACCAAGGTTTTCGACAGCGATTTCGTCTACGCCCGCCACCGCTGGGACTTCCGATACAGGTTCACCCACGGTCGGCACATGCTGACCGACGATGTCTCCGCGGGCTTGATCGAGGGAAGGGCTCCGCTGTTCGAGCGATACGTCTTGGGAAATACTAGTACTCTAAGAGGTTGGAACAAATCCGACCTCGACCCTCTGGGCGGAAACCGGATGGTCCACAATTCCGTCGATTATCGTTACGGCGTTTTTGAGGTTTTCTACGATGCCGGAGCGATCTGGGACAGCGGACAACCCGCAACCCCCAGGCACGGCATTGGCGTGGGCCTCCGCGACGGAGCGTTCGCGATGGCGGTGGCATTCCCCATTCGAGGTGGCCGGGCCGATCCGATCTTCATGATGGGCATGAATTATTGATGGCGCTCGACGCGCGGGACAGGAGCATCAGCCGCAGGAGCTGGCTGCTGGCCGGCGTGGCGTTGCCCTTATCCCTCGCGCGCGGCGCGAACGGCATCACGGTCTTTTATGACGGAGAGAACCTGCGCCCCGTCGCTCCCGACTTGCACTTCCTCGCCGGCAAAGCGCTGGATCGGCTGAAGGATGCCGACACGGTGGTGTTCTTTGCGACGCTACTGCTGTTTACCATCGACCAGAGCGTGCCGTTCGGTCAAAAGCTGGGGAAGTTCGTGGTGAGCTACGATATTTTGGAGGAGAAGTTCAAGGTCGTCATTACGGAGTCTGCCGCGCGGTCCAAGTCGGGTATGACCGCCTCCCAGGCCGAGGCGTGGTGTTTGGAGAGCCTCGCCATCGGCGCCGCGGGACTGGCCCCGGACCGGCCGTTTTTTCTGCGCTTGGAGATGCGCGCGGCGGGCCCAAAAGAAGAGTTCTCTAACGTCATGGCGAACCCCGTCAGGGCCTTCCTGGAGATGTTGAGCCGCAAGGCCGGGCCCGGTGAGCAACATTGGGGGCCTTTTGAGAGCGGCCGGCTGCGCCTCTCCGACCTGGTCCGCACGCCGGGCCAGGGGGCGCGGTGAATCGGCTTCGTAACAGACTCATCCTGATCTTTCTGGCCGCGACCCTGGCGCCGCTGGCGGCTACCATCTGGGTGACTACTTTTCTGCTCGATATCAGCCTGGAATACTCCTCCACGGACCAGTTGAACTTGATTGCGACGTCGCTGGAAGCCACCGGCAAGGAGTTCTACCAGCGCGCTCGCGGCGATCTCAAGCAGCGCGCCGCGGCGGGCGAGATCGATCCCAGGAAATTCCAGCCGGCGGACCGTGTGAACTGGCCGGACGCCGTGAAGGCGTTCGCCGATGGCGATCAGCCCGAGGAGTTCGTGCGCGCGGGCCAGGAAGGCGACCGCCTGGACTATCTGGTCCGGCGCGGCGACGAGGTCTGGTTGTACTCGTCCAGCCTCGGCGATGTGAAGATGGAGCGGCTGGTGAATCAGATTCGCGAGGCGCGGGCACTGGTCAACCGGGCCGAGAGTCACGATCTGCGGCGCGGGTTCAAGCTCTTCTACATTGCGCTGGCGGCCTCGTTCTGGCTGGCCGCGCTGGTGCTGCTGATCTATCTGGCGAACCGCATCAGCCGGCCCATCCACCAATTGACCGCCGGTCTGGGCCAACTGGCGTCGGGCGATCTGGGCGCCCGAGTCGAAGAGCGCCGCGACGACGAGATCGGGCGCGCCATCCAGGCGTTCAACCACATGGCGGAGAAGCTTCAGGAGAGCACCGAGCGGCTGGTCTATCTGCGGCAGCTCGCGAGCTGGCAGACCCTGGCGCGGAAGATGGCCCACGAGCTCAAGAACTCCCTGACGCCCATCCGGCTCACGGTGGAGGAAATGCTGGCGCGCTACGACGAGGCGGACCGCGCGTTCATGGAGCAGGCCACGCAGATCGTGGTGGACGAGATCGAAACCCTGGGCCGGCGCATCCGTGCGTTCTCCCAGTTCGCCGCCGAGCCGCCGGTGCGGCCCGCCGAATTGGATGTGAACTCGTTGTTGCAGGAGCGCATCGCATTCCTCAAGACAGCCCACCCGGAGATCGCCTACGAGTTCCGCCTGGCCGAGGGCGCCCCTTGCGTCATGGCCGACCCGGACTTGATCAAGGGGATCCTGACGAACCTGCTGGAGAACGCCGCCGAAGCGGCCGGCGAAGCCGGGAGCATCCTGGGCGTGACTGCCGCCGGAAACGGGCGCGTCGTCATCGAAGTACACGATTCCGGGCCGGGGTTGAGCGATCAGGCGCGCTCCTCCCTGTTTCAGCCCACCATATCGTTCAAGAAAAAGGGCATGGGCCTGGGCCTCTCCATCGCGCGCAAGAGCGCATTGCTTTCGGGCGGGGACCTGATACTGGTGAAAGGAGAACTGGGCGGCGCGGGATTTCGCCTGCTGCTGCCGGTTGCGAACAATGGCGTCCAAACGCGTTCTGATCGTGGATGACGAAGAGAATATCGGCCGCTCCCTGCGCATGATCTTGGAACGGGAGGGCTACGCCGTGAGCGTCTGCCGGTCGGCGGCGGAATTCCGTAAGCACCCCGACGCCTACCGCGCCGATGCCTACCTGCTGGACCTGAAGCTGCCGGACGGCAACGGAATCGACCTGCTGAAGGCCATCCGCGCGAACGGTTCCGTCTCGCCCGCCACTATGATTTCGGGTCACGGCGCCATCGCCGACGCTGTGGAAGCGACTCGCGCCGGGGCGTTCGACTTTCTGGAAAAGCCGCTGAGCCGCGACCGCGTGCTGCTGGCCGTGAAGAACGCCATGGAGCAGGGCACTCTCCGCCGCGAAAACGAGCGCCTGCGAGAGATGGTGGGCGGCGCGGGGAAGATGATCGGGGCCAGCCCGGCGTGGCTGCGCGCCGTGGAGCAGTCCTCCATGGCTGCACGCTCGGACGCCCGCGTCCTGTTGATCGGCGAATCGGGAACCGGCAAGGAACTGCTCGCGGCCCACATCCACAACTCGAGCCCCTTCGCTTCCGGGCCGTTCATCAAGGTGAATTGTGCGGCCATTCCCACCGAATTGATCGAGACCGAGCTGTTCGGCCACGAGAAGGGATCCTTCACCGGCGCCACGGCCTCGCGGCGCGGCAAGTTCGAACTGGCCGACGGCGGCACGATCTTTCTCGACGAGGTGGGCGACCTGCACGGCGCGTCGCAGGCCAAGCTTCTGCGGGTGCTGCAAGAGGGCGAGTTCCACCGCGTGGGCGGCGAGCAGACCATCCGCGTCAGCGTGCGGGTGGTTTCGGCCACCAATCGCGACCTGGGCGCGCTGGTGTCTCAGGAGAAATTCCGCGAGGACCTTTTTTACCGGCTGAGCGTGGTGCCGATCCGCGTCCCGGCCCTGCGCGAGCGCCCGCACGACATCCGCCTGCTGGCCGAGTATTTCCTGGAAGACTTCTGTACGCGCAACAACTTCAAGCCGAAGATGCTGGACGGGACGGTCTACCCGCCGCTCGAAACCTATGCCTGGCCCGGCAATGCGCGCGAGCTGCGCAACGTGATCGAGCGCATGGCGATCCTGACGGCGAGCGACCGGATTACGCGCGATTCGATTCCCGTGGAAATCCGGGTGCAGCGCGAGACCGGCCAGAAGAGCACCATTCAGGAAGCCCGCGAATCGGCCGAGCGCGATCACATCCTCCGCGCGCTCGAGGAGAGCAACTGGAACGTCTCCGGCGCCGCCCGCGCGCTAGGCATGGAGCGCACCAACCTGCACAAGCGCATTCGCGCGCTGGGCGTGAGCCGGGGGAAGTAGGGCCGGCGGAGCGCTACGCTTCCCGAATCGCCGACTGAACCTTAGCGGCCCGCGTGGGCGGCACCTCGAGTTTTCTAGGTTTCTAAGGTTCCTGGAGTAGTGATAGTTGCCGAAGTTGCGGTTATACTACCCAGTATGCCGGCAAAACGAAACCCCGCCATGCGTCGCGCCGTAGCGCGACGAAGTCCGGAAACCCACTCCCCCCGTGAATGGCCCGAATGGATAGACCGGCTGCGGCATCGCGTACAGGAACAGTCCCCGGCCAAACGGGAGTGGGCCGAAAAGGCCGGCTCTTTCATCATGCAACTGATGGACTTGTCCGAGGATGCGCTCGTAGATGCGTCGTCCGCGCCCGATAACTGGCATGTTGTTCTGCGGGCAATGGGGAGTCCCGAGATGTTGAGGCAAATGCAGGCGTCGGACCCGCTTGCCACTGCGTTCCTGCGCGGAATCGATGCTCGCACCAAACTGATCCAGGACAACGGCGGCGTCTTCAGCACGGAACAGGTGGCGCGGTACCTCGACCTCACGCAACAGGCGGTCACCAAGCGGCGCCACAGCCGGCAATTGCTTGGCCTGAGCTTTCGAAAGCGCGGGTGCATGTACCCGGCCTGGCAATTCACCCAGAGCGGAACCGTCCCCGGGTTGCACGCGGTTTTGATGGCCCTTGCCGAACACGACGAGTGGATGCAGAACGTGTTCTTCGTCACTGCGAACACTCGGATTGCCGAGCACAGGCCGCTGGAGTATCTTCGGGATGGAAAGGTCGCCGAAGTTCTGGAAGCCGCGAGAGAATTCGGACAGCACGGAGCCGAATGAATGGTTGATCCGGGTCCCCATCCAGGCCCTCCGCCCGATTTCCTTGCCCGCAGGTTGCCGATCATCGGATTGGGTGGCAGCTTCTTTCGCAGCCACCGGAGTTATCATCATCCCTTGCATTACGGCAAGTCCGGCAGGTCCCGCTTCGACGATCCGCTTGGCGGGTACGGAGTGCTCTACACGGCCTGCGATGCCTACGGCGCCTTCATCGAGACATTCGGCCAGGTTACGGGCATTCGAACCGTTAGCAGCGCTACGTTGAAGTCTTACTGCCTCTCGGAGTTGTACCCGCCGCGCCCCTTGATCCTGGCCGATCTATTCGGTTCCGGATGCCTGGCCCGGCTCGGAGCGGACAGCCGCCTTTTTGCCGGAGAACGGTCCATTGCCCAGACGTGGTCGCGTGCGATTTATGAGCACCCAGACGTCAAAGTAGATGGAATCCTGTACCCCGCGCGGCACAATCACGAGCGGCAGGCCGCAGCCATTTTCGACCGGGCTCCAGACCTGGAGGTCCGCGAAACGCGTCCCTGGTATGAGCCGGACGGAAAGCTCCGTTTGGAACTGCCGGGGATTCTCGACCTATACGGATTCGGAATCGTTGAAACCGAGATGAGGCCGGAAAAGAAATCCGGGCCAGGCCGACTCGCTACAGCGCAGATTGTTTGACCCATAGCTGGGGAACTCCGCCCAGCCCTCGCATTGAGGCACCTGAAGCATCGGCCGGTTCTGGATACTGAAGGCGCCTTCTGCACTGCCTTCGGGCCACGATAGCGATCAGGGTTTGCCTCGTAGCGCATGGATGCAACGGCCAGAATTTATGTCCCACACTCGAACGGTCTCGTCCACGGAACCAGAGGCCAGCCGCCATTGATCGGAATCGGGCCCGTCATCAGGCGCCCACGCCACGCTCAAGACTTCATTGCTGTGCCCTTCCAGCACGCATTCGCACTCGCCAACGGCGGCCGCCCATATTCGCACAGTTCTGTCCATGGAACTGGAGGCCACTAACCCTCGTCCCCCTGCCGCCCAGGATACACTCCAGACTTTTTCGGTATGGCCCTGGAGCACCCGCTGGCATCGTAAGAAATGCGGATCGTATGTTCGAACGGTCCGGTCCTCGCCACCCGAAGCGAGTGAACCGGAGCCTGAATATGCCACGGTCCATGCACAACCACCTCCAATTCTGTGACCATCAAGCTTCCTGTAATCGCCGGAATCCGTATCCCACACCCCTACGCCAAACCAAGATGCGGAGGCGATCCCTTGATTCGACCACGACAAGAAAGCGAACTCATCCCCGTCGCTCTGGATCACTCGTACGCATTCGCCGGAATCAGGACCGGAGAGCCGCAGGTTGGCGACCACGATCATCATGCCGAACAGCAGCATGATGGTGTCGTAACTAATCGCGTTATAGGCTTCCTGGACCGTGAGGACGTTGGCGGCCAGCATGAGCGCCGCCCCAACGATCGCGGCCCCGGTGCGGTCCACACGAAAGCCGGGGAGGCGGCCGATGGCCAGCACCAGGTAAGTGGCGCCGAAGATGAGCAGCGCGGTCAGCACGCCGCGCCATTCGCGATCAG
>OBLT010000766.1_pt1 | contig 20669 bp, 12 predicted proteins | sample 1518721 | NCBI WGS metagenome assembly OBLT01 (sample SAMEA3539307, study PRJEB22396) | soil metagenome | biome: tundra; feature: field; material: soil | place: USA | collected 2010-05 | depth 0.15 m | reverse complement strand
GAGCTCGAATACCTTCGCCAATACGTGTCAATGGGCGAAGGTATCTGACGGCATTCGTCTCCGGTGCTACAGTGGTTCCGTTCTCACTTTCTCAATGGGGTACTGCTCCTTGCCGGATTTTCGTCCGCTGACTGCGGTGTATCTCGCCACCTTGCTCGGTTTGCCTCTCGCCGCTTATGCGGCCCTTCGCCTTCAGTCCCCACCCGTGCCAGCGGAGATGCGCGCAACGGCATTCACTGTCACCGTGAACGGACAAACCGTCGGTGTGGCCCACGCAGCGTCGATGTATGAATATGTCAGCTTTGACGTAACCGGCCCTGTCGACGTATCGATCACTGCAGCTGAGAAGGGTTTTTGGGATTGCGGTGTGGACATTCAGCCGTGGCGCCTCGGATTGCGTCCAACCCGCCAGGGCCAGACCATTCGATTCAAGCTCGCAGGTCCAGCAAAACTCTCCATCTCCCGGCCCGGCGACTTCCTGAACTACGGGCGGATGCTCTTTTTATTCGCAGGCTCTCCACCGCCGCCTGCGCCCCGCGGTCCGAACGTCCAGGCCTTTCAGCCCGGGATCTATCACCAAAGCCTGAATCCAAAAAGCGGCGAGACTCTTTATCTTGCGCCCGGATCTTACTTCTTCGGCAGCCTGAATCTCTGGAAAGTCCACGACGTGCGCGTCCTTGGCCGAGGCACCATTGTTTATGAAGGCTCGCAGGATCCAAACAGCGACGAGGGCTGGATGCAGAAACCCGATTGGCATTGCATCGGCGCGCTTGAAGCTCACAACATTCAGATCGACGGACTCACCTGCATCGTTCGAGCCCGAACCTGGTCAATCCAAATGAAGGACTCCACGGGGTTCACATTCGATGATCTGCGCGTCATCGGCGGCAACCCGGGAAATGCCAATCAGGACGGAATGGATTGGCTCGGCGGCGGCGATACGTTTGTTCGTAACGCATTCTTGCGTACCTCGGACGACGTGTTCGCCATGCAGGGCAACTGGGACGGCTATACCGACGAAGAAATCATCCGTCCCGGCCACGACGTTCAGAACATCCTGATCGAGCACAGCGAACTCTCCACCAGCATCTCGAACGTTGTTCGCGCGGGCTGGCCGCGAAAGACCTTCAACTCGCGCAACTTTACATTGCGTGACTCGGACATACTTCACGGCGGCATTGGGGCCTGCGGCCAAACCTTCGCTCTGCTCGGCTTTTGGGGAGCAAGCGGCGCAAAGGGAGACCACTCCAATTACACGTTTGAGAATCTCCTCCTTGACAACTGGTACTCCCTCGTCCAAATGGAGCAGGAACAGCCTGCATTGCACGGTTTCACATTCCATAACATCTGGGCACTCGACCAGCCGCCGCTTGCAGTTTCAAGCCTGACTGGGCAAGTGACGGACGTGAGTTTTGACAATGTGAAGTACGGCCAAACCCGCGCTGCCGTCGACGCCGACCTGCCGCTTGTGGTTTCCGATGGCGCGCAGGCGGCGCACTTTACTCCAAGCCACAACCCTGTTGCCGCCTTTACATTCAATCCCCCGGTCTTCGCGCCGGGAGAAACCGTCACCTTCACCGCAGTCACTTCTCCAAGGGCCCACTTCAACTGGCTGTTTGGCGATGGAACTGAAGCCAATGGCCGCCGGGTACGACATCGCTTCCCCGATGCAGAGGGCACCCAACTCGACGGGAAGAATGGAGCTGGCCGCTTTAGGGTTCTGCTTCATGTCGAGGATCAGCAGGGGGATCACGGCTCGCCTCGACAAGACTGGGCCGGTCAAGGTGTTGTCGCTGTAGCCAGTTGGCAGGACGCATTGAACGCGGCGAGCACAACGTTGCCCGGCCTCACCTGGCAAATCTATCCCGGAGATTGGACCCAACTCCCCAACCTTGAGGCCGAACGCGCAGTCTTCAACGGCGAGTCGCCGAATCTTCACGCGGACTCGCGTGGTTTCACACGCTACGCTGCTGTATGGGATGGCCTGATCGACATCCCAGCAGACGGAGGCTATACGTTCCACCTGATGGACCGCGATGGAGCACGCCTTGTTATCGACGGGTTTGAGGTTGCAAAAACAGGCCCTCCCTTTGCCCAGGTTTGCGGCTCACCCGGAGATGCAATGCGCTACGACCGCGGCTCCCTTGGCCTCCGTGCGGGCAAACACACTTTTCATCTGGAAGGTCTTCATTCTGTCAGCGAGGGTTCACCTCGCCTCCTCTGGGAAGGCCCCGCGTTACTCCTCACCGACGTGCCGCCAGCCGCATACAGCCATTTGCGACAAGATGCTTTGACCAAGTAGCCCAAACAACCAGTTTCTTCTCTGGCCCGATGACCAAGGCGAATGCTACTCTTGCAATCACCCAGATTCCGCAAAGCACTTGCAAGGAGCTTCGATCGTGCTTATCGCCCCGAGAAAGACTTCTCTCTCGTTTGCAGCGGCTGTTGCCTCTGTAATTGCCATATCGCTTGCCGCCGGTTGCCAGGCGACCAAACCAGCCCCCACTGCCTCAACATCTTCGTCTTCGATCCAACTCCAGCCCTACACTGCATCGGACCAAAGCGCCTCCGCTGGCGTTCCCGCCGGCTGGAAGGTCACAAAGGGTGCGCAAACCGTCATCCAGATGACCGGTCCCGAGGGTGAAACCCTTTCTTTAGGCAACACTTTTGTTGCCCAGAACGCGGCCTTCAAAGCTGGTCAGCGTGGCGCCAGCGGCATTGACCTATCTTTGCCAAATACCGCCTCGCTGGCCCAGAAACTCGCGATGATCTTTCAACAGGACGCGGCCATTGCCGGCCAGGCCGCTCCGCAGCTTTCAATGACTTCTTCCACTCCTATCCAGCTCCCCGCGGCTCTCGGCCAGTGTGGCCGGTTTGTTGGCGATATCTCGGGTCAGCAAGGTGCAATGAAGCTCATGGCCATCTTCTGTTCGCTGCCGCTCGACTCCCGCGGTGCGTACAAGAACATCATGCTGTATGCGCAGGCTCCGCCGTCCGTAGCCGCCGAGTCCGCACCAACCGCCCAAGCAGTATTCCAGAGCTACCGCATCCCCGCTGCCTGGCTCCAGAAGAAGCTCTCCCCGCAAAACCCGCCGCCTGTCTCTAAAGCGGATGTCGCTTCAGCTGCAGCCACAATGAAGTCAACGATGGCAGGCGAGGCAGCCGCCGATAACAGTTCCAATTGCTTTGATCTGGCCGTCCTGCGCGAGACCCCCAACGCTCAACTCCCCAAGAGTTGCGGCGGCCTTGCACCCTGAGCCATCTTCGCGGGTCAGACGCGTCACTTTGCAGCCTGCGAAGTGACGCGTCTCAGGAATGCGCAGGGCGCCATGGCTTGGTTTTGTGCCTTGTCGCTGAGTTTTCTCTACACTCTATTTCGGCAATTGGCTAGCGTCCCAGCCGCCGCCGAGTGAGCGCACCAGCCCTACACTGGCAACAAACTGCCGGGTCTCGAGATCGATGGCCGTGCGCTGATTCTGGAGCAGCGTTGCCTCTGCCGTCAGCACTTCAAGGTAGCTGGTGACGCCGCCTTTATAGCGCTGGCCTGAGAGATCGAAAGAGTGCTGCGCCGAGTCAACCGCCTTCTGCTCCATCCCCGACTCTTGTTCAAGGATCCGAAGGCCGGAGAGTTGGTCCTCGACGTCGTTGAAGGCGAGGAAGATTGTATTTCTGTAGCCGGCGACCTGGGCTTCATAGGTGTGGCGAGCCTGATCGGTGAGAGCGTGGCGCTGACCTGCATCGAAGATCAGCTGCGCAGCCTGCGCACCCAAGGTCCACAGCGCGCTCGGTCCCTGGATCCACGTACCGACATGAACGCTTTCAAAGCCGCCTTTCGCTCCCAGGCTGATGGTGGGATAAAACGCGGATACGGCAATCCCAATCTGCGCGTTGGCCGCCGCTGCGCGGCGCTCAGCGGCGGCAACGTCCGGGCGGCGCTCCAGCAGTTGCGAAGGCACACCAACGGGAACCTTTGGCAGCGTCAAGCCCTGGCGGTCAACAAGCGGCGATGGTGCAATGCTGAAATCTGAAAGGCTCAGGTTGGCGATTGTCCCAACTGCGTGTTCATACTGGGCACGTGCCACACCCACATCGATCAGTTGCGCCCGAACAGTCTCGAGTTGGGTCCTTGCCTCGGCAACGTCCACTTCTGTTGCGACACCGCCCTTGAGTCGGCGCTGGGCTAGATCGAGTTGCCTTTCCAGATCGGCCACAGTCGCTGTCAGCAACCTGCTCTCAGAGTCCAGACCGCGCAGTTGAAAATAGTCGACAGCCATCTCGGCGTGAAGGCTCAAGTCCACGCTTGCCATGTCCGCGGCGCTTGCCTGGGCATTCTCGTGTGCGGCCTCGACCGTACGGCGAATGCGGCCCCAGAAATCCGGCTCCCAACTAGCCTGGGCGTCGATCACCAGATCGTTATAGCCAACGGGTTTCGTGGACGAGTAATCAGGTCCGTTTTTCGAGATACGGTCGCGGTTTACAGAGGGTCCAGCTGAAAGTGTGGGAAAGAGAGCAGACCGTGCAGCGGTCACTTGGTCGCGCGCAGCCAGATAGGTCTCGAGTGCCTGACGCAGCCCCTGATTATTTGGAGCGATCCGCTCTTCAAGTCGATTGAGCTGCGGATCCTGGTAGATCTCCCACCATTTCCCGCGGATCATCCCGTCGGACGGCGAGGCAGGCCGCCAGCCACCGCCGGCCGGGTTGGGTGGAGGAACAAGAACGGTAGTAGCCCCAACCTCCTTGTATGCCGGCGGTGCGTCAAAGCCTGGGCGATTGTAGTTGGGCCCGACCGGCTTACAACCAGTCAGCAGTCCAAAGGCGATCAGCGCGGCTGTTCCGCCGCTGCGAACACGTGAGGCACCGAGACTAATTGGATGCAGGATTGGCCGCCGCATCGCTACTTGCCTCCCGGAGCTGTGGCTTTGTCACGACTATCCACATAGACCTTTTCACCGTCAATGAGTGAGTCGGGCGGATCCTGGATCACGCGATCAGTGGCGCTAAGTCCGGTGATTATCTGCACACTTGCTCCATCGTCCTCGCCAATAACGACAGGTACAAGATGCGCAACATTGCCGTTCACTACCGTTGCCACCCGCATTCCTTCCCTGCGAAAGATGAGCGCGGACGCCGTCACAATAAAGGTTGGTCCCGTAGACGGCGTCTTGAAGTGGACTTGCGCCAGCGATCCCGGCAACAGTTCCCCTGCTCTGTTGTCCACGTCGATCTCCACCAGCAGCGTGCGGCTGACCGGGTCGATTGCATCGGCCGTTCGCGTCATCGTTCCCTGATACGTTTTCCCGGGATGTTCTGAAAAGGTGAGGTCGATTTTCGATCCACGCTTCACACTTTGCGAATAAATCTGCGGCAGGTTTGCATAGACGCGGAGGGTCTGTATTGCCTGGAGATGGAAGAGTTCTTTGCCTGCGCCCTGGTCGATCAGCTGTCCCGTGTCGATGTTGCGTGCAGTGACTACTCCATCAAACGGTGCGTAGACTTTTTCAAAAGACTGTAGCTCGCGGAGACGCTGCACGTTTGCTTGTGCGGACTTGACCGCCGCCGCGGTTGCAGTTGCCTGGTTCACAAATGTGTCCGTGTCCTGCTGTGATACCGCTTCTGTCTTCACCAGCCCGGTGTAACGATCAGCTTGAATGCGTGCATTGTTGGCATTTGCCTCGGATGTATTCAGGTCGGCCTCGGCCTGCGCCAACTGCTGATCCACCTCAGGAGTGGCGATTTCGGCAAGCAGAGCGCCCTTCTTCACCCTGGAGCCTATGTCGTAGTTCCACCGCGTCAAATACCCCGATGTCCGCGCGTAGATAGGCGAGTCCGTCAGGGCACTCACGTTGCCGGGCAGGACAAAACTGTCCACTGGAGCCCCTTCTATGGGTGGCGCGGCAATTACCGTGGGCGGGGCCATCTCGCTTGTGTGCTGGGCCAGCACGGCGTCGGCGGACCTGCGGCTCAGGATGCCAAGGCATGCCAGCACCGTGGCCAACACGGTCAAAATGCCAATGCCCAAGAGCGCCAGTCGCGGCGAGATCGGCTTCCGATCCGGTGCGGTGCTGCCATCATTTGGCCCCGGATGACCCGGGTACTTGTTCGGTTTGGATTCGTTGGTCATAAGAGCGTTACTCCGAAAGCTCGTCAAATTCATCGATCGTTCCGGCCCGTGAAGCGCCATGTGCCGTCCTGCGTCGGCCTTCCAGCCACCCATGGACAACAGAAAAGAAAGCAGGCACGAAGAAAAGCGTTGCTATGGTTGCCAGCAACAGTCCGCCGATTACTGCTCGGCCCAATGGAGCGTTTTGCTCACCTCCATCGCCGAGGCCTAACGACATGGGCACCATGCCGATGATCATCGCAAGGGCCGTCATGATGACTGGACGTAAGCGGACAAAGCCAGCATTCAGTGCGGCCTTGCGCGCATCTCCCACCAGAATCTCTAACTGCTCGCGTGCAAAACTCACCACCAGAATCGAGTTGGCCGTCGCCACACCCATGCACATGATGGCGCCCGTCAGGGCAGGCACGCTAAGTCGCGTGTTGGTTAGGAATAGAAACCAGACTATGCCCGCCAACGCAGCCGGCAACGCCGAGATAATCAGGAAAGGATCGAGCCACGACTGGAAGTTGACAACGATAAGCAAGTAGACAAGCAGAATGGAGAACGCAAGCCCTGCCAGCAGACCGAAGTAGGACTTCTTCATCGTTTCGCTCTGGCCCCGCAGAGTAAAGTGCGATCCACGCGGCAAATTCTTTTCGTTGCGGGAAATGATGTCCTCCATCTTGCGGGTCACACTCCCTAAGTCGGTGCCATCCACGTTGGCATAGATATCCAAAACCGGTTGCACATCGTAGTGGCTCACTGTGCCCAGTTCAGTGCCCGGGGTAATGGATGCCACGTTTCCGAGAAATTCAACCGGCGGCGGCACTCCTGACACTGAAGCTGGCTGGGATCCACTGGTGGCCGCGAGGTTGGCCTGCTGTGTCGCGGACAAGCTGGTGATTGGCAGGCTTTCGAGCGCGGCAAGCGAGTCGAGTTTGTCTTGCGGTGCCTGGATAGCGACGTTGTAAGTGACGCCATTCCTGGGATCAAGGTAGAAGTTGGGAGTGGTCTGAAAACTACCGCTCAAGGCCACCAGCAGGCTTTGCGCGACGTTTTGTTGAGTCAGGCCGATCGTCTGGGCACGAGTGCGGTCAACATCCACCGTCATATTGGGGAAGTTGAATGGCTGTTGAATACGTGCGTCCACCGCTCCTGGAACATACCGGACCTGGTCGAGCATTGTCTCGGCTAGCGCGCGATTCCCGTTTAGATCGGGACCAACAATCTGAATATCGATTGGCGCGGAGAGTCCGAAATTCAAGATCTGAGTCACGATGTCCACAGGCAGCACATAGAACGTGACGCCAGGATATTCGCGGTTGAGTACCGTGCGCAGGTTCTCCACGTATGCCGCGGTGGGATGGTGATCCTTGGTCAACTGGACCTGGATATCGGCGTCGGCCGGCCCAATTGGAGCGGAGGTCGAGTATGAGAGGTTCAAGCCGGAGTAGGGAAGGCCTATGTTATCGACAATAGTCACAACCTCTTTTGCCGGGATGTTTTCGCGGATGGTGTTGTCAATGTGGTCACAGAGCGCGGCTGTCTCCTCGATGCGGGTGCCAGTGCGGGCACGCACATGAATCTTGAACTGTCCGGCATCCACGGCGGGAAAGAAATCCTGCCCGAGAGAAGGCAGGAGAATGCCTACTGAAGCGATGGAAAAGACGATGAAGAGAATGAGGAATACACCCGCGTGGTCCACGCACAAGGTCAGCAGATCCAAATAGCCATTGCGAAGCTTTTCAAAGCCCGACTCGAATGCCAACTGAAAAAGAACAAGCGGGTTGCGGCTTGCCCTCTTCCTCGCGGTTTGCGCGTCGTCGTGTTCCACAAGCAGATACTTCGCCATGGTCGGCACCACAGTGCGCGAAAGCAGGTAGCTCGCCAGCATTGCAAAGACTACCGCTTCGGCAAGAGGGATAAACAGGTAACGCGAAACGCCGCTCAGAAAAAACATCGGTACGAACACGATGCAGATGGCCAAGGTCGAGACCAGGGCAGGTGTGGCAATCTGTGCAGCACCATCCAGAATCGCTTGCTCGATCTCCTTCCCTGACTCCAGATTGCGGTTGATGTTCTCGATCTCAACGGTCGCGTCGTCTACGAGAATGCCAACGGCAAGGGCCAATCCGCCCAACGTCATGATGTTGATGGTCTCGTGCAGCACGTAGAGCATCGTCAGCGAACAAAGAATTGAAAGCGGGATGGAGACCGCAATAATGACTGTCGAGCGCCAACTGCCCAGAAAAATCAGAATCATGACTGCGGTGAGACATGCGGCAACGATTGCCTCGCGAACCACACCGTCGATGGCGCTTCGCACAAAGATCGACTGGTCGGAGAGGGCGTTGATCTGCATCTGAGGCGGCAACTGGCCCTTGATGCTTGCCAGCTTCTCTTGAATGCCTTTGATGATGTCGAGCGTCGAAGAAGAGCCCGTCTTCATAATGCTCATCAGGACGGCGCGACGGCCATCCACGCGGACGATGTTTGTCTGCGGCGGATTGCCATCGCGCACGTGTGCCACATCCCGGATGTAGATGACTGCGCCGTTGGCTGTTTTGATGGGCAGGTCGTTCAGGTCGTTGACCACGGAAGGCGCGGAGTTGGTCTCGATCGCGTACTCAAAGCGGTCTATCTTCATCGTGCCCGAAGGCACAATCAGGTTTTGTGCCGAAACTGCATTGACTACGTCGGCAGGAGAGAGACCCTTGGCCTGCAGCGCATGCAGGTCCAAGTCCACTTGAATCTGACGCTGCTTGCCACCGTAGGGGAACGGTGTCTGGGCTCCTTCAACGGTGGCAAATTGGGTACGAATGGTATTCGAAGCGATGTCGAATAACTGCTGCTCGTTGTAGCCTGGCGCAGAGACGCCGAGCTGCAATACGGGCACGCTCGAGGCGTTGTACTGAATGACGAAAGGGGGGGTCGTGCCCGGCGGCAACATCCGCAACTGCACCGAGTTGATTGCGCCGACCTCGGCCACGGCGCTGCCAATGTTCACGTGTGGCTGGAAGAAGATTTTGATGACCGTGATGCCGTTTAGAGATTGCGACTCAATGTGCTCAATGTCGCTCACAGCCGTAGTCATGCCGCGCTCGCTGTTGAAGGCGATACGGGTGGACATCTCCTGCGCAGAGAGGCCGGTGTATTGCCATACCACCGTTACGACAGGGATATCTATATTCGGAAAAATATCCGTAGGCATCGACAGAATACTGAAGGCGCCAAGAATCAGAATCAGGAACGCAAATACGGCAAAGGTGTAGGGCCGCCGCAGCGCAAGGCGAACAATCCACATCATAAGGTTGGTTCTCGCTCCTGAGCTGGGTCGGTCATCACTGTGCCGCGGGTGACTAGATTGCCTCGATACGGCTCAGCAAATGCTTGTACGCGACTTCGGCCGGCTCATTGGGTTCCGGGGCCAGGAGGACGCGCCACCCAAGCCCGATCCAACATGCTCCTGAAACTACAATGGTAATTGAAACTGCCAGCCAAATGCGCAAGACCGAACAAAAGCCGTTGCCGGCATGCTATAGGACGTCCAAACAAGCGAAAAAGACTCAATTTCAAGGACTTGAGCAGTCAGCAATCAGCGCCAACATATGCGACCGCCGCCCCGGCTTTCAGCCGAGGAAAGGGTTTCCCAGAGTCGGACGGTATTTACGCAGCCTCCACGACTGGTCCGAGAAAGACTTGCAGTCAAACTCAATCCCGAGCACTCACTTAAGCGGACTAAACGATGGTGGCAGCTCATTTCCTGCCGTTCGATCAGCCGAATGGGCCTACAAATGCGAGGGGGGCCGGAACCTCGCCCTAAAAAGCGATCGGCCCCGAGCTGGAATGCTCGGGGCCGATCGCTTTCTGCATCATGTGGGAGATGTAATTTGGGCTATGGCAATGGCGTGACGTCAAGTCCCAGTTTTCGAGCCGCGCAGTGATCTCGAAGTCTAATGGACTGCAGGCTCTTCTATCCGGGTTCTCTAGTCTCCGGAATCTCCGGAATCGATCTCCGGCTGCTTTGGTGGCCGTTGGGAGCGGTGTCTCCGAATCACGTGCAATTCAAACTGGGCCGCGATCCACTCTGGAGCCCGATCTGGCGAAATGAGTAACGGGTACCCGTTCAACAGTTGTTCCCCACAGTAGCCGCAGACCACGGAGGACGGGCGCAGCTTCGCGTCATAATCAATGATGACTGCTGTAGGGATTTTCAGTCCAAGGCCTGACGCTGACTGGGGACCAAGTAAAGCAGGAGAAAAACGTTCTTGAAACGAGGGACTCTCGTGTGTTGGGCTCATGAAATAGGAAGCGGTTTCTGGGTTCTCGGTCGAAGAACTGCTTCTGCTCTCAGGGCAATCCTCATCTGAATTAATCCGAACATTGCGCATGGACAAAGAGCGTTTCGAAGAGATGACTTGAACCTTGACTGTCGAGGGTTACACGGGGCGCCGCTCGCTACGTGAGAAGCCCCAATTGATGGAGAAGCAAGTTATCTTGGGCCGGTCGCCGGCTTTAGAGTGCGCTGTTTGCCTGACCGTAATTCTCGATGCGTCCGGATGAGGCAGTGCGTTGCTAGACGGCAAGTTCTGTTCACAGCTATACCAATCACATCTCTTACGAAATACCCATTGCCTGCAAAGGAGCCTGAAAGTCTTCCAGAGGCCCTCCTAGAAGCTGATCTTCCTCTCCGGAGACCACGTGACCTGGATGGTTGTTGTTGTCACCGTCTGTTGGCCGGGAAGATAGAGAGGCGCATTCCAGTGCTCATACGCAAATCTGCCGTCGATCTCTCAGGGTAGCCACGCTCGTCCGACTGGCCGCGGGCCTTGATGTCGAGGTCGCAGACCTTGTGCGTGGCTCATCTTGCCAGTCCCGCAGAGCGAATCTGCCTGATCGAACACATTCATGATGCCCGACCCGCTCCAGTCGCACCGATTTCATGCCATCCTTGTGATTGCTCGCAAAGGGAGCAACACGATGGATGAGAAGATGCGCGAAGATTTCCCGGGTCGAACAGAACAAGTGCAGACCATGAAATGCGATCCGCTGGACTTGATCACCACGGACCAGCTGGAAACCGAGCTCTGGAACGCAATCATGGAAGATTCATCCGGCTCATGCAATGAGGGCGAAGTCTTTGAGGAGATCGAAGACACTCTCGATGACGATGACTACAAGGATGAGGCCGAGCAGCGACGGTCCACGCTCAGGCTGCTGTTGGATATGCGACCGCAACTTGCGGAACTTCTCGGCGGCCCGCCGGCGGAGCATGGAGTGAGTTGGGTGTAAAATTGCTTCCGCCCTTGATATGACAGCAACGAATATCCCCACAACGTAATCGGACTTGCTAATGGCAGACGAAAACGCCACCGAGAAAAAGCGTCCGGGGACGGTCACAATCGCTCCCGAAGAGAAGTTCCTGGTCGGAAGAGTGGAAGTGGCGGACATGCTCTCAATCAGCCAAAGAGCACTCGACTACCTTTTCGCCAATAAGCTGTTGACCGCTCGCTGAATAGGTACGCGGGTACCGATTCCTGTCGCCGATCTGCGGCGCTTCTCGCGTGGCGATCATCCGGCGCGGCTGGCTGGATGATCTAGCCTGCAACTGAATCACTGCCTGGGAGGAGCTTTTCGCAAGAAGCCGCCCTCGCTTTTAGCTTCCGCGCCAGCCGCGAGATCGTGCCATGCAACAGTCCCGCTGTTTCAAGTTCACTCCAAGTACAACACAAGGTGACAGTTGAAACCATTCTTTTTGAAAGCGTTCGGTTCAATTCGTAACCGCTGCCGCCAAATGAGGAAGGCCTTAGTAACCTGCACAAGAGGCACATTTGGGGGGGCCCAACCTTTCAAAACGTCCTGCTTAGCCGATTCCTATGATCGACGGGAGAAGACACCATCTCCAGCCATCCATAGAACAGGCAGACTTTGCTCTGGTGGTACATAAAACTCAAGATCGGCAACTGGCACGCATTCATCATCGGCTTGGAGCGGTGAAAATTCCAGTCGGGAGCTGCCAAGGGGCAAGCTTCAATTCCTGAAAAGAGCAACCATCACCAAAACTGTTGGAAATGCCAAGATCGCGGCGCTGGCCAAAAATGCGGAAAGGGCCGCCTGCCACACTGGGTGAAACCTTGCAAGTGTCGGCCAAAGCGGATTGGTCGCATGGGTGCGATTCATGTCGATTGCGATTGTCGCTCCTGCTTGCATCCCACACACGAGCGCGAGCAAACCTCTGGCGATCGCCGGATGAGTCACTGGATTCTTTCGGCTAAAATATAGCTGACCTTAGGTTGGGCCATGCACCACCTCCATTGGGGTTTCCGTAAGGCTTTTGACTGCACGTATCGGTGTCACAGTGATCTGCGCACCACAGCTCTGGCGATTGAATGCCGTGACAAACCCGCCATGAGCGCGCACAACCGCATCGACGAATGCAAGGCCAAGGCCATGTGGCCCGCCCGAGGTGATGAGTGAGAATCAGAACTTGCTATCGTGCAACGGAGTGCAGGCTCGTGAGGAGTTTGCTACCAGCCACGATGCCGTTGGTTCTGGTCACTGCGGTCTATTTGTTGCTCACCGGGATGTCGTGCGCACAAGACAATTATGAAATCCAAGTTTATGGCTCAGACACCGTCAAGCCCTCAACGACGATGGCGGAGCTGCATAGCAACTTTACGGTCGACGGTTCGAAAGCATTGCCTGGTTCGCCATACACTGCCGATGGCACCTATCCGACAAACCATGCAGAGCACGAGACCGTTGAGATTACGCAAGGCATCAACAACTGGGCCGAGGTGGGCTTTTACATTTTTACCAGCATCAATTCCGGTGAAGGCTGGCAGTGGGTTGGAGATCACATTCGGCCAAGGGTACGGGCTCCTGACAGCTGGCACTTACCGGTAGGGCTAAGCATTTCCAACGAGATCGGATATCAGCGCGCCCGCTACTCCCCTGACACCTGGACCTGGGAGATCCGTCCGATCATCGATAAGCAGGTGGGCCGTTGGTACCTCGCGTTCAATCCCACGCTCGATCGCTCCTGGCACGGTCCCAGCGTGCATCAGGGGGTCACGTTTTCACCCGACGTCAAGGTAGGGTACGACTTTACGAAGAAGGTGAATGCCGGCATCGAATATTACGCATCCTATGGTGACCTTGCCAGCTTCGACGCTCTTCACGACCAGGAACAGCAATTCTTCGTCGCAACCGATCTCGACGTCTCTCCGAAATGGGAGATCAATTTCGGAGTGGGCATCGGTGCGACAGCGTCTACCGACCATTTGATTGTGAAGGGTATCATTGGCCGCCGCTTCAGCTGGAGCCGGAAAAAGCCAAGCCAATGAGAGATTGCGAAAGCACAAGGCAGGCGTGATTACCAGCGCCATCATTGCAAGACGCTGCCTGATAGTTCCCCGCTACCTGGAGGTCGATCGTGGGGAACCGCACTTGGATCTTCTAGAACCCTCTGGAACTTTTAGAGCAGATTCTGCGTTTCAATTCGGAGCCTTCAGTAACCAAACATTTCAACGAGCATGCGGTTGATCTCGGGATCGTTCCGGAATTGATCGAGGGAAAGAGCGCTGGTAAGAGCAAGATCGAATGCTGGAGTGGATTCAGCGATAGCCTGCGAGAGCGCCTGCCGAACGGCTGGAATATCGCCCAAATCAACATAGATGGTTAGTGGGGCGAAGGCTGGAACAAATTCGCCGCGGCTGCTCCGCTCCTCCAACTCGCACAACAGTCGTTTGGCATCTTCGCTGCGCCCGGCGCGCGCGTACGCAGCTCCTAACAGGCCGATGAAGATGGGTGCGCGGGAAATGGAGCTGACGTGTTCCAGGGTCTCAATGGCCTCCAGTTCCCTCCCGAGATAGCACTCCGAGAGCCCCTTAATCCAATGGCCAAACAGGTAGTCCGGTTGCAGGCTCACTGCCTGCGAAGCGTAGCTCAGCCCATCTTCAAAACGCTTGGAAATGACGAAAGCGCAGGCGGCAAGGCCGTGGATGAACGGACTCAGCGGATCCAACTGGCATCCCAGCACCGCATGCTCTATCGATTCCTCCGGGCGACGCTCCATGGCCAGGAAGAGGCCATAGTATGCTTGCGCCAGCGACGAGCGGGGGTTGAGCTTGATGGCTTTCTGGAAGTATGGCCCGGCCTCACGCCATTTCGAGACAAAGTAGAAGGTATAGAAGGCGCGCGAGAAGTTGACTTCCCAGAGCTCTGGGGCAAGTTCTGCGGCTTTAGCCATGGCGGCCAGCGCGGGCTCCCTACCATCTTCGTGCGAGATCCATCCATAGACCCTGAGAATGCCGTAGCAGTCCGCGAGACCTGAGTAAGCAAGCGCGAATCTTGGATCGAGCTCAATGGCCTGTTGGAAACATTTCATGCCCAGGCGAACTGTGGAGACCATCCGCTGGCTGCACAGGTGACGGCCTTTGAGGTAAAGCTCGTAGGCCTCCAGATTCTTCGTCGCGGGTTTGACGCCCGCCCCGAGAGTGACCTTGAGTTGTTCGGCAATGGCGCGCGCAATCTCATCCTGGACGGCGAAGATATCCTCCATCTGCCTGTCGTAGCGGTCGGACCACAGTTGGAAGCCGTTTCTGGCGTCCACCAATTGGGCGGTGACGCGGACCCGATTGCCGGCGCGCCGAACGCTGCCGTCAAGAATGTTGACAACGCGAAGTTTGGAGGCAATCTCGCTGACCTCCGTGTTCTTGCCCTTAAACGAGAACGACGAACTCCTCGCGGCCACACGCAGGCCGTCAACCTGACTCAACGCGATCAGAATTTCTTCGGCCAGACCGTCGCTGAAATACTCGTTCTCCTTATCCGCGCTCAGATTGACGAAGGGCAGCACGGCGATGGAAGCGGCTTCTGGCTGGTGGGCAGAGGGCTGGGCCACCTTCGCGAGCGCTTGCTTCAGCAGACTCATGCTCGAAAAACGCGCGCACGGGTCTTTTGTCATGCAGTGGGAAACCACAGAGTCGAGCTCTGCCGGCACCTGAGGCGCGACCTCTCGCAGGGGCCGCGGTTCCTTGTGAAGAACAGCCGCAATCGTTGAAATCGGAGTCTCCTCGGAAAAGGCCCGCTTGCCTGAGAGCATCTCGTATAAGAGCACGCCAAATGAAAACACGTCGGAGCGGGCGTCAACCAACTTTCCCGCAGCCTGCTCGGGCGACATGTAAGCCGCCGTTCCAAGAATCGTTCCCATCTGCGTGGCACCGGTGATGGTTGCGTCGGACGGGTCCGCCTCATGCACCTTGGCCAGCCCGAAGTCCAGCACCTTTACCCGGCTCGCAGCCTTGACGTTGGCCGGCTTCAGATCCCGATGGATGACTCCTTGCCCGTGCGCATATTCCAGTGCGCCTGCGATCAGATCTGCAATGCGCAGCGCTTCTTGAACATCGATCGGGCCCTTTGCAATCAGATCCACAAGCGTGTCGCCCTCGATGAGCTCCATCACCAGCGCACCCTCTTCCACGCCAAATATCGTGGCGATGTTGGGGTGATTCAGCGATGCCAGTACCTTCGCCTCGCGCTTGAACCTTGCCAACCTCTCAGGGTCGTTGGCCACTGCCGCGGGCAGAATTTTGATGGCTACTTCCCGATCCAGTTTGGTGTCGGTGGCGCGATACACCTCGCCCATACCCCCTTCACCGAGCTTGGCCGTGAGGGTGTAATGCGCAATAGTGGTTGGTTTGGACATGGTTTCTCGTAGACCGGATCGTATCACCTTTATATCGAGTATCGTAGAGCGTAAGTCGCTCTTTGTTTCGATTGTGCCTTCGTGTAGAATTGGCCCTGCTTTCATCGCACAGAACGCCGCAGGGAACACCTGCCTAGCCCTCGGAGGCCCGATCTGATAGGTCGCAGGCTCTCGCATTATCAAATCACGGCAGCGATTGGGGCAGGCGGCATGGGCGAGGTGTATCGCGCCACCGACACCAAGCTCGGTCGCGATGTGGCGCTCAAGGTGCTGCCTGCCGAGATGGCGCACGATCCCGAACGCCTGGCTCGGTTTCAGCGAGAAGCACGCGCCGTTGCTGCGCTCAATCATCCGCATATTGTCACGATCTACTCCGTTGAGGAAGTCGACGGCACCTACTTTCTGACCATGGAATTGGTTGAGGGTCAGCCGCTGGATCGACTGATTCCTGCCGGCGGCTTTCTGCCCATCAGATTGTTGAAATCGCCGGCGCACTTGCAGATGCGCTCGCCGCTGCACATGAGAAGGGAATCATCCATCGCGACTTGAAGCCTGCCAACGTGATGGTCACGAACGAAGGCCGCGTCAAGGTCCTGGACTTCGGGCTTGCCAAAGAGTTGAGTTCGGCGAACTTCGACGATGCTACCCGCACATCGCTCGGAAACACCCAGATGGGGGTGGTCATGGGCACTCCAGCTTACATGTCGCCAGAGCAGATTGCGGGGCGGCCTCTGGACCATCGAACCGACATATTCTCGCTGGGTGTTGTGCTGTACGAGATGGCGACGGGGAAGCAGCCCTTCGTGGGAGACTCCAGCGCGGAACTGATCTCTGCTGTTCTTCGCGATGCCCCGATTCCGTCTGCGAAGTTCGACCTGACCTGCCCGCCGATCTGGCCCGTATTGTCCGCCGCTGTCTCGAGAAGGACCCGCGCCACCGCGTGCAGACTGCGCGCGATGTCGCCAACGAGTTTCGTGACTTGGCTCGACAGGCGCAACAGGAGACGCCGGCCCCGACCACGACCTCGCGCGCGGTTCCTGTTGCCAATTCCGGTTCTGCCCGCGCCGACGAGGGATTCTGGGTCGCGGTGCTGCCGTTCAAGTACAGTGGTGCGGACGCTGATTTGACTGCGCTGGCGGAGGGACTAACCGAGGATATCGTGGCCGGCATGTCGCGATTCTCGTACCTGAGGGTGATCGCGCGGAGTGCGACTTCAGGCTACGCATACTAGGCTGTTGAGGTCAGCTCAGCCGCGAAAGACCTTGGCGCCCGTTATGTGATGGAGGGAACCGTGCGTCAGGCGGGGAGCAAGGTGCGCATCGCCGCGCAACTTGTGGATGCAACCACCGGCGCTCACCTTTGGGCGGAGACGTATGTGCGAACATTCAGCCCAGAGGCCCTGTTCGACCTGCAGGACGAACTTGTGCCGGGCATCGTTTCAACGGTGGCTGACTCGCGTGGGGTGCTGGCGCAAACGATGGGGGAATCACTGCGCAACCGGACACCCGATCAGCTGACTCCCTATGAGGCTGTGCTGCGCAGCTTTGCGTACCTGCAACGAATTAATGCGGAAGAGCATGCCCTTGCAAGAGCCGCGCTGGAACGGGCCATGGAAAAGGCGCCCGGCCAGGCCGACGCCTGGGCCATGCTGTCGATCATGTACCGCGAAGAGTACTCGCAGGGCTTCAACCTTCTTCCCGATCCGCTTGGCCGGGCCTCGGCGACTGCACGGCGAGCGATCGAGGTTGGGCCGTCAAACCATTAGGCACATCATGCTCTGGCCTCGGTTCTGTTTTTCCAGCGGGAACTACAGGCATTCCGGAACGCGGCCGAGCGGGCAGTCGCGCTGAACCCCATGGATGGCTTCAACCTGACCTACATGGGCAACTACATGGTGAATGGCGGGGTGTGGGAGCGAGGGTGCGCTTGGACCGAAAAGGCCAGGAACCTGAATCCGAACTTTCCTGGATGGTACTGGTTTGCGCCGTCGCACCGGGCGTACCACGAGGAAGACTATCGCACCGCACTCGAGTTTGCCCTGAAAGTCAACATGCCGAGCCTTTGGCGCAGCCACCTTCTGCTGGCCGCAATCTACGGACAGCTTGGCGAAGTTGAAGCTGCGCAACGGGCGGCACGCGACCTGCTTACCATGCGACCGGATTTTGCGGGTGCGGAGAGGATGGAACTTGGGAAATTCTGGCAGCCAGAGTTTGCCGAGCATGTCATTGAAGGCCTGCGTAAGGCGGGAATGAATATCGCGGGCGAGGAAAGGCTGGGGCCGGCCAAGTCCTCTACAAAGAGCGGTGCGAACCCTGGTTTGGCCGCTCCCTCCATTGCCGTGCTGCCCTTCGCTAACCTCAGCGCCGAGAAAGACCGGGAGTACTTCTCTGACGGTCTAGCCGAAGAGATTATCAACTTGCTCGCGCGCATCCCCGGATTGCGCGTCATTGCGCGTACGTCGGCATTCGCGTTCCGCGGCAAGGAGGAAGACATCCGAGGGATTGCCGAAGCCCTGGGCGTCGGAACAATCCTTCAGGGTAGCGTGCGCCGGGCCGGCAGCCGCATCCGCGTAACGGCGCAGCTGATCAAGGCTGATGACAGAGCCCTGATCTGGTCGCAACGATATGATCGCGAACTGACCGACATTTTTGCTGTCCAGGACGAAATCTCTGCCGCAATTGCCGAACAGTTGAAAGTAAGCCTGACCCCATCTCCTGCGATGGGGAAACACAATACAAATGTCGCCGCCTATGAAGCACTACTGGAAGCGCGACACCATTTGTACAAGTTTTCACCCGATAGCATGGCCCGTGCTCTTCGGTGCCTAGAGAAGGCGCTGTCGATCGATCCGAACTATGCGGCAGCCCTGACCAGCCTGGCGATGTACTACGGCAGGTTAGCCGAAATGGGAGCAGCGAACGCCACAGAGACGCTGCCCAAAGCTCGCGCAGCTGCGCAAAAGGCCCTTTCCCTCGACGATGGCCTGGCCGGCGCTCATGCTGCACTCGGTTTTGTGAGCGCCGTCGGAGCCTATAACTGGGCCGAGGCCGCAAATCACTTCCGCCGCGCGCTCGAATTGGATTCCGTATCTCCTGAAGTCATTGCCCCTTACGCCGTCTATTATTTGAAGCCGCAGGGGCGGCTCGAAGAGGGTCTGGATGAATTGAAGCGTTGGCTGCAGAGAGATCCGCTCTCGATCATTGCCCGCAACGACGCCGCAATGTACCTGCTGATCATGCGCCGCTACGAGGATTGCATCGCCATGGCAGAAGAAACACTGAGCCTGGAGCCGAACGATGCCTTTTCAATGTTTTGCATTGTTGAATCCAAGATGGGTCTGCGGCGATATGAAGAAGCGATCGCGCTCGCCGAAAAGTGCTGTGAAATCCATCAGCGATGGATCGTGCCACTTGCGTATCTGGGTATTTCATATGCTCGCGGCGGTCGGGCAGAGGATGCGCGTCGGGTAGTGGCTGAAATGCATGAACTGAGCGAAAAGAGCGGCTACCTGCATGCAAACGCCGTTGCCGCGGTTCATGTGGCATTGGGTGAGATGGAAATCGCTGCAGATCTGCTTGACCAGGCTATTGATCAGCGGGAATTGATCATCACCAACTTGAAGGGGTGGTCCCTCTATGACGATTTCCGCTCGCATCCGCGTTACCACGCGCTGCTTACAAAGATGAATCTCGCCTGACGCCCCCGATGGGTTATGTTAATGAAATGGATTGACTTCGCCATCCAGGGCGACGAGGAGCAAGATGGCTTTCCCCACCCTTAGTTATACCGATGCTGATGGTCAGCACGACGTGATTCTTGACCGCCCTTCCACGTCGATTGGACGTTTACCCGACCAGGACGTGGTTCTGCGCGATCAATGCGTCTCGCGCCAACACGCGACCATCATACGGGAAAACGACGCCTACTCGGTTGTGGACAGGAATAGCAGCCACGGCACCTATTTGAATGGCGTGCGAGTTCAGCGGGCTCCTTTGCATTCCGGCGACTTGCTGCAACTGGGTTCACTGGAGGGACCGCGACTCCAAATCCAATTCCATGAAGTGAGCAGAGGAGAGCCAACCTCGCAGATTGGCCTGGTGTCCAGCCTCCGATTTCCGATCAACGAGTTTCCGTTTATCGACGAGAAGCAACCTCCGGCTGCCCGCGAGATGGAGCAGTTGAATTGGTTGCTGAGCGCCGCCCGACAGCTCAACGCTGGGGGAGCTATTGAGGAGATCCTCACAACTCTGCTCCAGTTGACCCTCCAACTCACCGGCGTTGAGCGCGGGTTCGTTTTCCTGCGCGAGGCCGGTGAGATGAAGCTTGCGCGAGGGCTCAATGCGGAAGGCAAGATCGTCGAGCAGGATTCGACCATCTCACGGCGGGCCATGCAGAGAGCGATCGAGAGCGACGCAAAATTCTCCATCAGTGACACGCTCACCGACGACAAGGCATCGGCATGGGCCAGCGTGATGGTGAATAAGATTCGCAGCATTTATTGCATTCCGTTGCGCAAACGCGACGCGAATGGCCAGCATTCTGAGCTGCTTGGACTTCTCTATCTTGACAGTCAGATTGGGGCAGGAAACCTGAGCGAGGTGGATCATCAGCTGCTGGACACAATCTCAACTGAAGCCGCTGCATTGCTGCAGAATGCGCTGCTTGCCGAAGCTGAGTACAGGTCGAGAAGGGCGCGCGAGGAACTTGAAGTTGCCGCCAGGATTCATAGCGGACTGATGTCGATCACGATGCCCGTCATTCCCTTCGCCGTGGTCAAGGCGAGGAGCATTCCCTGCTACGAGATTGGCGGCGATTTCTTCGACGCGGTGGCGCTCGACGATTGTGTATGCGTGGCCA
>OBLT010000765.1_pt1 | contig 20678 bp, 17 predicted proteins | sample 1518721 | NCBI WGS metagenome assembly OBLT01 (sample SAMEA3539307, study PRJEB22396) | soil metagenome | biome: tundra; feature: field; material: soil | place: USA | collected 2010-05 | depth 0.15 m | reverse complement strand
GGCGACCGTCATGCTCATTCAAGTATGACGCATCCGGAGTTCCATGGCGATAGTTGGACTGATCTCGGATACTCACGGCTTGCTACGGCCGGAGGCGGTGCGCGCGCTGGCGGGGTCGGACCTGATTATACATGCAGGTGATGTGGGTTCGCCCGAGATCCTGGCTGCGCTGCGCGCGGTCGCGCCGGTGGTGGCGGTCAGGGGAAATGTGGACACGGGTGCCTGGGCGTCGGCGCTGCCGGCGACCGCCGTTGCGGAAATCGGGGGCACGCTCATCTACGTGCTGCACGATTTGAACGAGCTGGATCTGGACCCGGCGGCGGCTGGGTTCGGCGTGGTGGTGTCGGGTCACTCGCACAAGGCGGCGAGCGCGGAGCGTGGTGGCCCGCTGCTCGTCAATCCGGGCAGCGCGGGGCGGCGGCGGTTCAAGTTGCCGGTTACCGTGGCGCGGCTGGACTTGGGGCGGGTGCCGTGGGATGTCCAGTTCATCGATCTGGATGACCCGGCAGAATGACCCTTCGATTCTGGCAAACAAAGCCCAACGTATTGATAATAATAAGCTTATATTGTTGGAGCGACGACTCGTTTGTACAATTTGCGCCTTCGCGAAAATTGACAGCGGTTCCACAACCGCTATACTGAAAGCGTCGATAGGACTAGGCATGACATGAGAACCACCAAGACCCTATCAGTTTCCCTACCTCCGAGCCAACTCAGGGACATGGCGCGGACGGCAAGAAAAGAAAATCGCACGATCAGCGATCTGGTCGGCGAACTCTACCGGCGCTACGTGTCCGACGAGGCACGCCGTGAATTCGCCCGCGCCGTCGGAACCCTTCGCACGGAGGCGGCCAGGACACCCGCCGCGAAACTCACGATGCGCCAAATCGACGCCGAGATCGCCGCCGCAAGGCGGGAACGGAAACGCAAACCCTCGCGATGATTCGCGTCGTCTTCGATACCAACATCCTCTTTTCCGCAGCGTTCAAACAGGTCGGCGTTCCGGCCCAGGTTCTCGATCTGGTGGCGCCCGGTATCCTCACCCCGTGCATTTCGGACGCAATCATGGCCGAGTATCTGGACGTGCTCACGCGACCAGTTCTCCGGCCGCATGCCGCCCGCGCACGAGAAGTATTGGAATTGATGGCGAGATTCGCGGTTCACGTCTCCCCTACCCAAGCAGTCTCCCTCTGTTCCGATCCGGACGACGATTGCTTTCTTGAATGCGCATTGGCCGCGGAAGCTGCCTATATCGTGACCGGCAATGCCCGCCACTTTCCCAAGGCTTATGGGGCCGTCGCCATCGTGACTCCGCGCCAACTCCTTCAGCGTCTCATTGCCGACCAGCCGTAAGCCTCAGTCCGGGCCCTGTTGCGGCAAGTTATGCGGAGGAGTTCTGCCGGTTACTACGCGCCTGCGGAGGCTTGACCGCCAGGCGTCCCGGAGCTACGCTATTCATCGACGCGAAGTGGACCCCGAGCCTGCGCGCGGAGAAAGCCAGTCAATGACGATCCGGGAAGGGGAAGGTTATCGTTCGGCTTTCGCGAAGTTTCGCGAACAGCTCGAAAGCCGCCGATACGAGGACCGCGAGAAAGCCGCCTGCGAAGCACCGGGGTTCAACCTTTTTCGTCTGCTCGGTCGTGAGCGCGACGAGATTCACACGCATTCCGCCCTCATGGCGGAACTCCTTAGCCCCGAGGGATCGCACGGTCAGGGAAAGATTTTCCTGGAGGAGTTCCTCCTGGAAGTGGGCGAAAGGCAAGACCTGGATTGGCTCGCCAAACCGCCTGAGGCTGACGACTGGACGGTGAACACCGAGGAGTGGTTCAACGATGGGAGGCTCGATATCGTGGTGCGCTCAGGCGTGACCCCACTTCTTCTGGTGATCGAAAACAAAATCTACGCCGCTGATGCTGAGGACCAACTGCAGCGCTACGAGCGATGGATGGGCCGTCAGCCAGGCCACGCGGATCAAAAGATTCTCATCTACTTAACGCTCGATGGGAAGCCATGCGCAGGCACCCAGCCAGCGAACTACTGTCGCTTGTCATACCGAGATAACATCGTCCAATGGCTGACGCGGAGTCAAGAGCGCGTGCGTGCAGGCGCCGTCGCCGTGCGAGACGTCTGTGAACAGTATCTCAAGACGATCGCGATGCTATGTGGAGGGACCGACATGAACACCTCAGAGGATACGTCACAGGTCGATGCATTTTTGCGGGAGCCCGACAACTACCGCTTCGCGGGTGAAGTCCATGAGCGACTTGAGAAGTTGATAGATGAACTGATTAAGGAATTCTGGAGGCGGCTGAGAGCCAAAGTCCGGGAAGACCCGCGGGCACGGGGCTGGGACGTCAGTATCAGGTGGGAGTCGCGCACTGTAAAGGATTGGGGACTGGACGCAATTCCAGCCGGAAGCGACGGCAAGTACGTCATGATCTCTGCCGTGGAGGACGCTTCGGGCTTCGCCTACGGTATCGTGTGGATCGGGGCACGAAAAACCCGCTGCCACGGCCGCCGCTGGACGGACTACCTTTCAGTTTGCCCGGAGAGAAGGACGAATGGAACTCTTATCCCTGGTGGGCGGCATACCGCGTGGTCCTCAAGACGCGGCTGAGGGATCACAACTTCTGGCAGCGGACTCCGCAGGAACAACTCCGGCTCGCCGACGAAATTGCCTCCGCTGTCTGCGAATTGATCGAGAGCGCCGGCGACTTCGTCAAGAGCAAGGAAATTGAAGCCGCGAGGCAGGCTGCGACCGTCTGACAGACTCCTTAGGGGCGCGGGCTCATCTGCCCATCTGCTGCGCGCTTCCGACCCGGTGTTATGATGGGATTTAGTTCGATTCCGAGGTAAATCCCATTGGCTTTAGCAGAAGGTTGCAAGCACACGCTGGAGATTACCGTGCCCGTTGAAGAAGTCGAGGCCGAAACCGGCCGGGCGGTGGCGAAGGTCCAGCAGCGCGCGAAGTTGCCGGGTTTCCGGCCGGGGAAGGCGCCAGCCTCCATCATTCGCCAGCATTTTGCCGGCGATATCCGGAAACAGGTGCTGGAGACCCTCATCCCCAAATACCTGCACAACCGATTCGAGGCGGAAGACCTGAAAGTGGTCGGACAGCCCGATATCACCGACGTGCACCTGGAGGCCGGCGAGCCGTTGCGCTTCAAGGCCGAATTCGAAGTCGTACCGCAAGTTGAGCTGCAGGACTACAAGGGCCTGACGGTGCAGTATCACGATCCGGAGATCACGGACGAAGACGTGGCCAAGCGGATCGAGGAGTTGCGCCATTCGAAGGCCGAGTTCGTGAACGAAGATCCGCGGCCGCTGCAGGATGGCGATTTCGCCGTGTTGTCGCTGGAAAGCCTGAGCGCCGTGGAGGGTTCGCCCGTGAAGCAGGATGAGATGACCCTGGAAGTGGGCGGCGGCGATACGCTGGAAGACTTCAGCGAGCGCCTGCGCGGCATGAATCCCGGCGAGGAGAAGGAGTTCGACGTTCACTATCCGGAGGATTACGGCCAGCCCAAGCTGGCGGGGAAGACCGTGCGCTTCCGGGCGCAGGTGAAGGGTGTCCGGCGCAAGGAGTTGCCGGAGATCAACGACGAATTCGCGCAGGATCTGGGCGACTACCGAACGGTGGATGAGCTGCGGGAGGCCGTGCGCAAATCGCTGTTCGCGCAGCGCCAGTTCGAGGCGCAGCAAGAGGCTAAGAACCAACTGGTGGACAAGCTTGTGGACATGCACGATTTTCCGGTGCCGGAGACGTTCGTCGACCAGCAGATCAAGAACCGCACCGAGCAGCGCGTGCGCGCGCTGGCCGAACAGGGACTGGATCCCAAATCGCTCAAGCTGGACTGGAAAAAGTTGAAGGAAAGCCAGCGGGACAAGGCGTTGCGCGAAGTGAAAGCCTCCATGCTGCTGTCGCGAATCTCGGAGCGGGAGGCCATCAGCCCCACGCGCGACGAGGTGGACAAGGAGGTGGAGCGCATCGCCCGGCAGCAGCGGGAACCCTTCGCGGCGGTGCGCCTGCGGTTTGAGAAGGATGGGACGCTGGGCCGCATCGCCTCGCATATCCAGACGGAGAAGACGCTCAGTTTCCTGTTCGAGCACGCGGGGAAGACGGAGGAGTAGGGGTCTAGGAAGGAGAGGAAGAATCCAATGAAATGGCTATTGTGTTTGATGGCGATATTCGCCTTCACCGCTTCCGCCGCGGATATCAGCGGCAATTGGAAGGGAACCGCCGAAACGCCCAACGGAACGGTGGAGAGAACTTTCGTTTTCAAGGTGGACGGCCACAAGCTCACGGGTGAAACCACCAGCAACCGGGCCGGCAAGTCGGCGATCGAAGACGGCAAGGTGGATGCAAACGACGTTTCGTTCACCATCACGGTGAACGTACAAGGCACCGATGCGAAGGTCAACTACAAGGGCAAGGTGGAGGGCGACACGATCAAGTTCACGGTGGAGTTGCAAGCCATCGGGCAGACCTTGGAGATGACCGCCAAGCGGGTTCCTTAGGTTTTTGAGCCAGGCGTGAATAGGGCCGCATGATACACTAAGGACCGTTGGCGTTCCGACACTGGCGGTTCTGGTTGGAATCCCGATCAACGGTTCGCGGCTGTCCGATCCGATCAGCGCCTCGAAGACCTCAAGGAAACCTGGCGCGCCGAATTGCACCGGGTGGAAGAAGTGCTCGACGCCCGCCTGAAGCATCTGGAACACGAAGGCTAGCAGTATTCCGCCGGACTGAGGACTCTGGCAATGCCCGGCTTGCGCTTCAGGCCGGGATGTCCAAACAAGGAGTGCGGAGTACGACTATGAACATGGTCGAACACGATCCAGCGGATTGGGAAGACTTTGCGGCCGCGGCAAAGAGGCCGATAGAGCAACACATACGAAATTCGTTCATCAAGACGTATAAGCCCGTTCTGGATGACGCGGAATACCGCTCGTTCGACACCATGGAAGAGTATCGCCAGTGGTGCAAGGACAACTTGCCCGACTGGCTCGGCTACAGCCGCACCTGACTCCTCGCATGGCGATCTTTGAATTCAAGAACGCACAAGAGCTTGGCCGTGTCTGCCAGCATCACGGCGTAAAGTACCTGTTCTTCGGCAAGTCCGGGGCCATACTGCTGGGGTTTTCGGACACCACTCAGGATGTCGATCTCTATGTGGAGAAGCAAGCCGCCAACTGCGGGAATCTGGTTGGTGCCCTGGTGGAGATTGGCTTCCGGCTCACCGAAGAAGAACAACAGGAGATTCGCCGGGGTAAGGATTTCATTCAGCTCAGAAACGGCCCGTTCGATCTGGACCTGATCTTTGCGCCCGATGGTATCGAACGGTTTGACGATGCATGGCAGCGGCGAGTCGAAAAGCATGGCTTCCCGATCGCGAATATCGATGACATCGTGGGGAGCAAACAGGCGGCAAATCGCCAGAAGGACAAGGAATCGTTGCCGCGCCTATTGTCGTTCAGGGAGTGGTTGAAGAAGAACCAGTAGGGAGGTCTGCCCCCCTTAAACCCGCCAGTACTTTTTCCGGCTACGAGGCACATTGCTTAAAACCCTGCATTCAGGTGATAATAGAGTTGAACCCGTTCTTCTACCCCGGAGGCGGGAGAGGCGCATTCCTTGGGTGCCATCCGCCCAGGGGTTGAGGAGGCGACTGCGTGAAGCGTGCCGGATCCGATGAGGCCCTGCGATGTTCGTTCTGCCACAAAAGCCAAGATGTAGTCGGGAAGCTCATCTCATCCCCTAGCGATTACCCGCGAGCGTACATCTGCGATGAATGCATCGCGGTGTGCAACTCGATTTTGGACGACGACAAGGTCGACCAGCCTTCCGGGATGCCGCACAAGATCCCGAAGCCTCTGGAAGTGAAGGAACACCTGGACCAGTACGTCATCGGCCAGGAGGCCACCAAGAAGAAGCTGGCGGTGGCCGTCTACAACCATTGCAAGCGCATCCACATGAACCGGATGAGGAACTCCGACGTGGAGCTTTCCAAGTCCAACATCTTGCTGATCGGCCCGACGGGGACCGGCAAGACCCTTATGGCGCAGACCCTGGCCCGGATTCTGGACGTGCCGTTCGCCATCGTGGACGCCACCACCTTGACCGAGGCCGGCTATGTGGGCGAGGATGTCGAAAACATCATCCTCAAACTCCTGCAAGCGGCCGATGGCGACGTGCAGAGGTGCCAGCAAGGCATCATATACATTGACGAGATCGACAAGATCTGCCGCAAGGACGAGAACCCGTCCATCACCCGCGATGTTTCGGGCGAGGGCGTGCAGCAGGCGCTCCTGAAGATCCTGGAAGGCACCGTCGCCAATGTGCCGCCCCAGGGTGGGCGCAAGCATCCGCACCAGGAATTCACGCCGGTGGATACGACCAATATCCTGTTCATCTGCGGCGGCGCTTTCGTGGGGTTGGAGAAGGTGATCGGGCGGCGCGTGGGCAAGAAGTCCATGGGGTTCCTGCCCGAAGAAGAGAAAAACAGCAAAATGGTAGGTATCGGAAGCCATCGGGATATCAACCTGCTGGCCCAGGTGCAGCCTCAGGATTTGATCAAGTTCGGTTTCATCCCGGAGTTTATCGGAAGGTTGCCGGTGAGCGCGGTGCTTGAAGATCTGGACAAGGACTCGCTGGTGCAGATCCTGACGCGGCCCAAGAATGCCATTATCCGGCAGTATCAGAAGCTTTTTGAATTTGAAAACGTGCGGCTGAGGTTTAGCGACGACGCCCTGGAGGCGATCGCCGATTTGGCCCTGGAACGGAAGGTGGGAGCGCGCGGCCTTCGCATGATTCTGGAAGACCTGATGCTGGATTTGATGTATTACCTCCCATCGTACAAGAAGGTGAGAGAGTTCCTGGTCACCAAAGAGATGGTGCTTTCCCAGAAAATCAGCCTTACAATATTAGAAAAGGCCGGCTAAGCCAGCCAGTGCGTTTTTTGCGCCAAGCCTGCCCGACCGGCGATGGGGCCCCGGTAGCGAACCCTTTCGGAGAAACATGCTTACTTTAAAGGAAAAATCGGACACAAAACGTTTGCCGATGATGCCGATTCGGGATGTAGTGATCTTCCCGTATATGATGACCCCCTTCGTGGTGGGCCGCGAATCCAGTGTGCGGGCGCTCGAAGAGGCCATGGCCGGAGACAAGAAGATCTTCCTGGCCACCCAGCACGATGCCTCCATCGACGAGCCCAAGCCGAATGAGATTTACACGGTGGGCACGGTCGTCAACATCGTCCAGAGCCTGAAGCTGCCGGACGGGAATATTAAGGTTTTGGTCGAGGGCGTGGAGCGGGCCAAGGTTTTTTCCATTAGCGACGAAGAAGGTTTTTTCCGGGCCGTGGTGCGCACCTTCAACTACAAGGTAGAAGCCGGACCGCAACTCGACGCGCTCACCAGCCGGGTGACCACGCTGTTCGAGCAATACGTCAAGCTGAGCCAGAACCTGAACTACGAAACCATGATTGCCGCCATCCGGGTGGACGACGCCGGCAAACTGGCGGACACGGTGGGCGCCAATCTGCAGTTGACCATTGAGGAAAAGCAGGAACTGCTCGAAATCTTCGATCCCGTGGACCGCTTGACCCGCGTGGCGGAGATGCTGGACATCGAAATCGAAAAGCTGAACGTGGACCGCACCATTCAGGGCCGCGTGAAGCGCCAGATGGAGAAGGCCCAGAAAGAGTATTACCTCAACGAGAAGATCAAGGCCATCCAGAAGGAACTCGGCCGCGGCGAAAAGAGCGAAATCGATGAGTTGAAAAAGCGCATCGAGACGGCCGGCATGACCAAGGACGCGCTCGAAAAGGCCATGGCGGAGCTGAAGCGGCTGGAGAACATGCCGCCCATGTCCGCCGAGTCGACCGTGTCGCGCAACTATCTCGACTGGCTGCTGGCAGTGCCGTGGAAGAAGCGTTCCAAGGAAATCCGCGACCTGAAGTTCGCCGAGGGGGTGCTCGAATCCGACCACTACGGGCTCGACAAAATCAAAGAGCGCATCCTCGAATTCCTGGCGGTGCGCCGCCTGGTGAAGAACCCCAAGGGATCCATCCTCTGTTTCGTGGGGCCTCCCGGCGTGGGCAAGACTTCGCTGGGTATGTCCATCGCCAAGGCCACCGGCCGCAAGTTTGTGCGTATGTCGCTGGGCGGCGTCCGGGATGAGGCTGAGATCCGCGGCCACCGCCGCACCTATATCGGCGCGCTGCCCGGCCAAATCATCCAGATGATGAAGAAGGCCGGCACGCGGAATCCGGTCTTCATGCTGGACGAAGTGGAGAAGATGTCCATGGATTTCCGCGGCGATCCTTCAGCCGCCCTGCTCGAAGTGTTGGATCCCGAGCAGAATTTTATGTTTGTTGACCACTATCTGGATGTGGAGTATGATCTGAGTCAGGTCTTCTTCATCGCGACGGCTAACGTTCTGCACACGGTTCCACCCGCCTTGCAGGACCGGATGGAGGTCATCCGGCTTTCCGGCTACACCGAATATGAGAAGCTGGAGATCGCCAAGCGTTTCCTGGTCCGCAAACAGATGGAGCAGACCGGATTGACGGACGACGAGATCGAGTTTTCCGACGACGGATTGCAGGGGCTGATTCAATACTACTCGCGAGAGGCCGGCGTCCGGAATCTGGAGCGGGAAATTGGCAACGTCTGCCGGAAGATGGCGCGCAAGGTGGTCAACGCGCAAAGCGCCAAGGACAAGAAGCGCGCCGAGAAGATCGTAATTACTGGCAATATCCTGCCGGATCTGCTCGGGCCGCACCGGTTCCGCGATCTGGTGGCGGAAAAGAAGAACGAGATCGGGGCGGCGGTGGGTTTGGCTTGGACCGAAGTGGGCGGCCAGATCCTGACCACCGAAGCCACTCTGATGGAAGGGAAAGGGAAGCTGACCATTACCGGCAAACTGGGCGAGGTGATGCAGGAGTCCGCGCAGGCGGCTATGAGTTACATTCGCTCCAGGGCGCATCAGTTCGGGCTTCCGCGGGATTTCTACCGCAATCTGGATGTGCACGTACACATCCCCGAAGGCGCCATCCCCAAGGATGGACCGTCGGCCGGGATCACGATGGCGACCACTATTTGCAGCGCGCTGACCAGGATTCCGGTGCGCGGCGATGTGGCCATGACGGGCGAGATTACCCTGCGGGGCAAGGTGCTGGGCATCGGAGGCTTGAAGGAGAAGTTGCTGGCGGCCCACCGCCACGGGATCAACGAGGCCATCGTGCCGCTGGACAACCAGAAGGACCTGCCGGAAATCCCGGAAAATATTCGCAACCAGATGAAGATCCATTTCGTCGAGTCGATGGACGAGGTTCTCAGAATCGCATTGGAGCGGGAGATTGTGGCGTTACCCATGCCGGCCACACCCGGCGTGGAAGTCGCCGCCCAGCCGGAGGAAGTTGTAGCGCACTAGTAATCCCCTCCCTGACGGTCGCGGATCGGTACCGAGCCGCGCGCGTGTTCTACTGAGCCGCGACCGTCAGGGAGCGGTTGTGGCTGGCGGGCTTTGGTAATTGACAGCACTTTTGTAACATCTTCGGCCAAGCCGGAACAGTTCCCCTCTGACGGCCTGCCCGAGATTGCCTTTTTAGGGAGAAGTAACGTAGGGAAGTCCAGCCTGATTAACGCCCTGGTAGGGCGCAAAGGGCTGGCTTTCACCAGTAGCACTCCGGGTCGCACGCAAACGCTCAACTTTTACCGAATTAAAGGATCGCTGTATTTCGTCGATCTCCCCGGGTATGGCTACACGCGGGTTTCCAAGGAGCTTGCCGGGCAATGGGGGGACCTGATCGAGGGCTACCTGTTAACAAGACAGACTTTGGATCTTTCCTTTCTGATCCTGGACGCCCGCAGAGGCTGGATGGATCGGGATTTGCAACTCAAGCAATGGCTCGAGCTTCACAACCGGCGGTACCAGGTGATCGCCACAAAGACAGATAAGTTGAATCAATCGGAACAATGGCAAGGTCTGGCGGGCATCCGCAAGGAAAACGTCGAACCGCTGCCGTTCTCGGCCTCCACGGGCCGGGGAGTGAGGGAAATTTGGCAAGTGATAACGAAAACACTCCAGACGCGGTAACTACCACCACACCGCAAGATGAACAGGACAAGCCGTCCGAGCGCCCGCACGAACGGCCTGCCCGCGAAAATGGGCCCACCCGCGACCAGAGCAACGCCGCGCCCCAGGAAGGCGCTCCGCCATCCGAACCGCGGCCGCAAGCCGCCGCCGATCGGCCCGAGCAAGGTCAAGGAGGCGGCGGCGGACACCATGGGGGCCACCGGCGCAACAAGCCGCCCGCGCAAGCCAAGAACGGCTCCCCCACTTTGGACCTCGTGGAATTGAAGGACATGAGCATCCAAAGGCTCAACCAGGTGGCCAAGGACATGAACGTGGCCGGCGCCGCCGGACTGCGCAAGCAGGAATTGATCTTCAAGATCCTGCAAACCCAGGCGGAGAAGAGCGGCCTGATCTTCTCCGAAGGCGTGCTCGAATGCCTGCCGGACGGCTTCGGCTTCCTGCGCGCGCCCGAGTACAACTATCTGCCCGGCCCCGACGATGTGTATGTCTCGCCCTCGCAGATACGCCGCTTCGATTTGCGCACCGGAGACACGATCTCCGGCCAGATACGGCCGCCCAAGGAAGGCGAACGATACTTCGCGCTCATCAAGGTCGATGCCATCAACTTCGAGCCGCCCGAGGAAGCCCGCAACAAGATCTTCTTCGACAACTTGACGCCGCTCTATCCCAACGAGCGGATCAAGCTCGAAACGGCGCGCGACAACTTCTCCGGCCGCGTCATGGATCTGCTGACCCCCATCGGCAAGGGACAGCGCGGGCTGATCGTATCGCCGCCGCGCACCGGCAAGACCATGCTGCTGCAAAGCATCGCCAACTCCGTCACCACCAACCATCCCGAGGTCACGCTCATCGTGCTGCTGATCGACGAGCGGCCCGAGGAAGTCACCGACATGCAGCGCTCGGTGCGCGGCGAAGTGATCAGCTCCACCTTCGACGAGCCGGCCACGCGCCACGTGCAGGTGGCCGAGATGGTGATCGAAAAAGCCAAGCGCCTGGTGGAGCACAAGAAGGATGTCGTCATCCTGCTCGATTCCATCACGCGTCTGGCGCGCGCCTATAACACCATCGTGCCGCCATCCGGCAAGGTGCTCTCCGGCGGCGTGGATTCGAACGCCTTGCAACGCCCCAAGCGGTTCTTCGGCGCGGCCCGCAACATTGAGGAGGGCGGTTCGCTCACTATCATCGCCACTTCGCTCATCGATACCGGCAGCCGCATGGACGACGTCATCTTCGAAGAGTTCAAGGGCACCGGCAACCTGGAAATCCACCTGGAGCGCAAGCTGGTGGACAAGCGCGTCTTCCCCGCCATCGACATCAACAAGAGCGGTACCCGCAAGGAAGAGCTGCTGCTGCCCAAGGAAGAGTTGAACCGCGTGTGGATTCTGCGCAAGGTGCTGAATCCGCTCTCGCCCGTGGAAACCATGGAGCTACTGCTGGACAAGCTGAGCAAGACGCGCAGCAACGCGGAGTTCTTGAACTCCATGAGCGGGTAGCGCCGGCGCCTGCGGTATACTCCAGTCATGGGAACGTCGCTTCTGGTATCCGAGCAGGAGTATCTCACCACGAGCTACGAGCCGGACTGCGAGTACGACGAAGGGAAACTAGTCCAGCGCAATTCGGGAGAGCAACCGCACAGCATTCTAGAGGCTGCCTTCGGCGCTTTCTTCTTTGAACGCCGCAAGCGATTCCGGATACGGGTCCTTACGGAGCAACGTATCCGTATTGCCGTTGGCAAGTACCGAATTCCCGATGTCTGCGTGTGCCTCCAGCCGGTGCCGGGCGATCCCGTACTCAATACGCCGCCGTTCATTGTGATCGAAATTCTGTCGCCCGAGGATCGCATGAGCCGAGTGCGCAAGAAGATCGACGAATACCTGGCATTCGGCGTAGCCTACGTATGGCTCGTCGATCCGGAAGAACGCCGCGCCGATGTCTACACCGCGTCGGGGTTCTACGAAGCCAAAGACGGGGTGCTGCGCACCGAAGATCCCGCCATTGAAGTACCGCTGGCCGACCTGTTCCAGGCGCTGGATGAGTAGTGGCCCAAAGCCAAGAATGAAACTCACCCTCGCCCTGCTATGCTCTTGCGTCGCGTTGCTCGCGGCGTCCGGGCCCGACGATCGCCCCATCACGGACCCTAAATCCGTAAACTCCACATCCAATCTCAACGCCGCGCCGGCGCCCATCGAAGAACTGATCTACACGCGATCCACCAGCGGTCCTGCATGGTCGCCCGATGGCCGCGAAATCGCTTTCACTACCAACCTCACCGGCCGAAACAACCTCTGGAAAGTCCCGGCTGCGGGAGGTTGGCCCATCCAGTTGACGCAGTCCGACGATCGCCAGTCCGCTGCTGCCTGGTCGCCCGACGGCAAGTGGATTGTCTACGAGCGGGACTACGCCGGCGGCGAAATCTTCGACCTTTTCGCCATCCCGTCCTCGGGCGGACCGCCCGTTAACCTCACCCGGACTCCCGATATCTCCGAAACCGATCCGCACTGGTCGCCCGACGGCCGCACGCTGGCCATTTCCATCAAGCCGAAAACGTCGCCGATCTTCGACATCGCCTTGCTCGACTGGCGCACGCACGAAGCTCGCAACCTGACGCACGAGCAGTCTAAGAACCGCGCGTGGCGGATCGCGGCGTGGAGTCCAGATGGGCAGAGCCTCTACGCCAACCGCGCCAATTCCGGACACACCGATTCCGATATCTATCGCATCGACCTGAAGAGTGGAACGCTCGAAAACCTCACGCCGCACACTGGCGACACGATCTACCTGGCGTCCTCTGTTTCTGCCGACGGGAGAACGCTGCTCATCCGCTCGAACCAAAAGGGAGGTTATTCCAATGTCGGCCTGCTGGATATTGCCACCCGAAAACCGACTTGGGTGACGGACGTGCAGTGGGATGCCGCGGCGGGCAACTTTGCTCCCAAGGGCGGGCGGTTCACTTATCTCATCAATGAAGATGGCCGCACGAAGACCTACATCGCCGAGCGCGGCTCCAGCCGGTCGGAACCGCTGAATTTCCCCGAGGGACTGACGAGTCCCAGCGGCAACCCCACGGCATTCTCACCCACCGGCGACCGATTGCTGATCTCGCATCAAAGCTCCAATCGGCCGGCCGATCTGTGGGTCTACGATTTCGTGTCCCGCCGCGCCACCGAGCTCACTTTCTCCGCGCTGGCCGGACTCCATTCCGAGAATCTGCCTGCATCACGCCTGGTCCACTACCGGTCGTTCGACGGCCGGATCATCAGCGCATTTCTTTGGGTGCCGTTCAACCTCCAGCGCGATGGCGCCAGCCCAGGGATCGTGCTGCCGCACGGTGGACCTACCGGACAGACGCTCGATTCCTTCAGCCGCACGGCCGAAGCTCTCGCCTCGCGCGGCTACGTTTCGATCGCGCCGAATGTCCGCGGTTCGACGGGTTACGGGATGGCTTTCCAAAAGGCGAACTACAAGGACCTGGGCGGCGGAGACCTGCAGGACGAAGTCTACGCCGCGAAGTTTTTGGTGGCCACCGGATACGTCAACGAAAAGAAGATCGGTATCATTGGCGGATCTTATGGCGGCTACATGGCCATGATGGCCATCGGCAAAACGCCCGATGTGTGGGCGGCCGCAGTGGAACTTTTCGGGATCACCGACTGGCTCACCGAGCAGGCGCACGAAAGCCCGGAACTGCAGCAGTACGATCAGTCGATTCTTGGCGATCCTGTGAAAGACCGCAAAGTGTACGAGGACGCCTCGCCCATCAAGTACTTTCAGAATGCCAAGGCGCCCCTGCTGGTGCTGCAGGGCGAGAACGACATACGCGACCCCAAGGAAGAGGCCGATCAGGTGGTCGACACCTTGCGCAAGTATGGAAAGGTCGTGGACGCGCATTATTATCCCGGCGAGGGCCACGGCTTTGCCAAGCGCGAGAACCAGGTGGATTCCCTCGACCGCTCCATCGCGTGGTTCGACAAGTATTTGAAGGAAGCGCGCCCATGACGGGCGCGGGCGACGCGATCCTGCTGGTTTCTTTCGGCGGTCCCGACCGGCCCGAAGAAGTGATGCCATTTCTGGAGAATGTTCTGCGCGGGCGCAACGTGCCGCGCGAGCGCATGCTGGAAGTGGCCGAGCACTATCGTCACTTCGGCGGCAGAAGCCCCATCAACGATCAGAACCGAGCTTTGCTGGCAGCCTTGCGGAAGGTGCTGGCGGACCAGGGTCCGGATTTGCCGGTCTACTGGGGCAACCGCAACTGGCATCCACTGCTGGCGGACACGCTGCGGCAAATGACGGCCGATGGAGTGCGCCGCGCCTTCGCCTTTGTCACGTCGGCGTACAGTTCCTATTCCGGTTGCCGGCAATATCTGGAAGATCTGGCCCGCGCGCGCGAGGCCGTGGGTCCCGGCGCGCCGGAAGTGCTGAAGCTGCGGGTGTTCTACAACCACCCCGGGTTCATCGAGCCGATGGCGGAGCGCGTGCGGGCGGCTCTGGACAGCATCCCGGCCGGCCGGCGCGCGGTGGCGGTGCTGGTCTTCACGGCGCACAGCGTTCCAGTCGCCATGGCGGAAACCAGCCGCTACGTGCAACAAGTGGAGGAAGTCTGCCGGCTGGTGACCGAACGCGCGGGCCGTCCATACCGGCTGGTCTATCAGAGCCGTAGCGGAGCGCCGGGCCAGCCCTGGCTGGGTCCCGATGTTCTGGAATATCTTCGCGACCTGGCCGCCGCCGGCTCGGCGCGCGATGTCGTCCTGGCGCCGATCGGATTCATTTCCGACCATATGGAAGTGGTGTACGATTTGGATACCGAAGCGCAGCAGTTGTGCGGTCAGCTCGGCCTGAATATGGTCCGCGCCGAAACCGTGGGCGCCGATCCCCGCTTCGCCGCCATGATCCGCGAGCTTGTCCTGGAACGCGTGGGCGACGCCCCGAGGCGCGCACTGGGCGATTTTGGTCCCAGCCACGACGTGTGCGCGGAAGATTGCTGCCCCGCCCCAAGAATGGCGCCGGCTCAAAGCTGGCGGCAGCCATGATTGGCCAATGCCACTTATTCTTCAATTTTGAGGTAGTCCGTGGGGCAGGACTCCAGTCCTGCGGCCGGCGTCCACGCCGGCCTGTTCGTGGTTGGATACTACCGATTCCGCGGCGCGAAGAGCGGGTCCTGGAGGACCCGCGCAGACCGGGAGGTCTGCCCCACAAGAATCACTGCTTGGTCACATCCATCAAATTGTCATCCGCATTGCGATCGATCAGCTTGTTGTAGGGATCGATGCCCGCCCGGGTGGGCGGCTGGTCAACGATAATCTCGAAGGTCTGCCTGGGCTGCGTGAGCCACTCTTTCTTGAGGTAGAGGGGCTTCTCTTCGTCCTTCTTGCCGGTGAAGACGCCGATGTCGATGAGGTCATGGAGGGGCAGGGGGGACTCGTTGCCGCTGCCATCGGACCGGAGCTTGCGGACCTGAACGCTGAGAGTGACTTTGTATTTGTGCTCCGGGGTGGGTGTGACGGTAGCGGAGACTACCTTGTTGTCATAGAGGACGATGTTTTCGAAAGCGTCGGTGATGTAGTACTGCAGATCGGCGGGGGTTTGCGCGCGAAGGGCTGCGACGAACTGGCGGGTGTCGGGGTACGGGCCGGACTGGGAGTCGTTGGCGTTGGCATAGCGATACTGCATCAGGAAGTTGTGCAAGGCGAGGTTGACCCTGTCTTCGCCGATGTAGTCGGCGAGCGTGTACATGACCTGGCCCCCCTTCTGATACCAGACATACGGCTCATTCTGGACGAGGACGACGGGGCGCTCACGGCGGATTTCGCCGGCGCGTCCGCGCAGGTACCTGTCGAGCTCGTGCTTGAGGAAGCGGTGCATGTTGTCGCGGCCGTACTTCTGTTGCATCACCATGAGGGCTGAGTATTCGGCGAGCGTCTCGGACAGCATGTTGGAGCCTTCCACGTGGCCGCCGATGAGTTGGTGCGCCCACCACTGATGGCCGAGCTCATGCGCCGTGACGAAGTAAGTGAAGTCGATGTCGGTGGGCTTCTCGACGCGGCCGATGAAGCCAATGCCTTCGGAGAAGGGGATGGTGTTGGGAAAGGACTGCGCGAAGGTGCGATAGCGGGGAAACTCGAGGATGCGGTACTGGCGGTATTGAAATGGGCTGAAGTTCTTTTCGTAGTAGGCAAGACCCGCCTTGGATGCGTCGATCATGTCGGCGACATCGTAGGTGTGCGCGGGTGTGTGGTATACCTCGATGGCGATGGGGTTGGCGGCGCCCTGATACATTTCGCGCGTGACGTCGTATCGCGCGGAGATAAAGGAGTAGAAGTCGAGGGTCTTGACGTTGCCCATGTCGTAAGTGAAATAGTGGCGGCCGTTGGCGTGCCAGTCGCGAGTGAGGTAACCGGGGGAAAGGACGATCTGATCGTCGGAGGTGCTGACGGTTGTGCGGTAGCTTATCCAGTCGGAGTGCAGGGTGAAGACGTTCGTGATGGAGCCGGCGGGGTCGCCGCGGTGGGGGAGCAGTTCCTGCTCGGGAAGGCGCTCTTCGCGGCGGCGGCGGGGGTCGTCGAGCTCAATCCCCGCGTTGTAGCCGATGGTGGGAAAGTAGCTGGTGTCGAAGAAGGTGCCGGAGTAGGCGAACTCCGGGCGCTCGTTGCCGTCCATGAAACCACGGCTGGTATAGCCGACGTTGAAGGTGAGGTTTAGCGTATCGCTTGGAGCGACGGGAGTGTCGAGCCGGTAGATGGTGTAGAGGGCCCTGGGGCTCGAAGAGACGACGTGGAACGGGCGGTCGAAGCGCAGGTTCGAGACGGACTGCCACTGGTTGGTGATGTGGATCTGTCCGATCGGCTGAGCGGTCTTGTTCTGGAGAACGAAGTGGCCGACGCCAGAGAAGGAGCGGCGCTCGGGGAAAATGTCGATGTTGGCGTCGACGGCGACGATCTTGGGTTGAGGGAGGTCCTCGTACTTCTTGAAACTGCGCTCGTAAGTGGCTTGGATGTCGCGACGGTCCTTGGCAGTGAGGTATTCGTTGAGGACGTGCGCGTTGTAAAAGTACCATGCGCCGCTGCCGATGGCGATGACGAGAAAGAGCGCCGCGGCAGGGATCAGGCGCGGGGCGCGCTGCGCGGCGAGACGCAAGCGCGCGGGCCAGGCGTCGTCGGCACCGCGGCGGGCCAGCGCGATAGAAGCCGTAGCGAGTAAGCACGAAATGGAGAGCCAGTAAGTGATGGACCAGAAGAGCGCGGGCACGAAATGGCCGTAGCCGTTCATGTCCGAGTAAGTGTAGGGCGGCGTGCTGCCGAAAAGGTAGAGGGTATTCTCCCACCCGAAGCTAAACAGGATGGGGGTGATGACGAAGATCCCGATGACGATACCGTGGCCGATGAACTTGTTGGAGACGACGGTCTGGAGGAAGAGCGCGAGCAGGGCGAAGGTGAGCACCTGGGGAAAGGTGATCACATAGAGCTCCTTGGCGTACTGCAGGAGTTCATAGTTGTGGTATCCGGCGATGGTCTGCATGAGGATGCCGCAGAGGCCGGCGACGGCGAGCAGGATGAACTCGACAAAGCAGAGAGCCAGGAGTTTGGAGAACCAGTCGGTGGTCTCGGAAATGGGCAGCGCGTCATGGATACCGGAGAAATGCGTGTCGCGCTCGCGCCAGATGAGCTCGGCGGCGTAGAGGGCGGCGACAATGAAGAAGAAGAGTTCGGCGCCGCCTTCGACGGCTTGCAGCATGAGGTAGGTGACCGGCCAGACATTCTGATCGGCGACGCGCCCGGCGTAGTGGCCGTTGTTGAGAGCGATGCCGGCCATCAGGATGACGATGCCCCAGAAGGGGATTTCGCGGACGATGTTGGAGATGCGCAGGCGGGTGAGCGAGGCGAGCTGCGCCAGCGTGGTTCGGGCGCCGAAGACCTGGCGGACGGTGAGGAACTTGGCTGCGACGAGGCTGCGCCGCTGCGCCACAGCGGTGAGATCCTGTTCGCGGGCCAAGGCGGCTCGTTTGCCGCTGGAGCGGGCGGTCAGCGCCTCGACCGACATGGGGAAGAGCTTCCAGAGTACGATGAGCGAGACCAAGCCGACGGATCCCCAGAGCAGGCGGTTATACAGGAAGACGCCTTCGGCGGAGTGCGGCGACCAGGAGTACAGCAGCGTGTTGCGTTCGACGACGGTCCAGTAACGCGTGATGGCATCGTGGTATAGGAAACCGACGGGGTCGAGGATGCCGGACCAGAAGTGCTCGAGGGATCGCGTGGCGTTGAAAATGGTGATGCCGAGGAGATAGAGCATGAAGATCGCCGCGCCCTGCAGGTAGACGATGAAGATCTTGCGCGATAGGGCGGCGACCAGGAAGAAGAGAGAGCCGAGGAAGAAGATCTGAAAGACCACGATGGAGCAGAACGGCTGCAGATACCAGGAGAGATGGTTGGGGCCGATGCGGGCGTGGTCGGCCCAGGGAGCGAAGGTGCCCAGGAATTCGCCGAATAGCAGGCCGGAGAAGGCGAAGACGGTGGCGGCGAACGATCCGGCCCAGCGGCCCCCGAGGTAGGCCAGCTTTGAGATGGGCTTGGTAAACAGGATCTGAATGGTGTCGCGCTGGAAATCGCGCAGGATGGAGGTGCCAAAGATCGCGGCGATAACGATGATGCCGAAGAAGCTGATGCCGATATCGTTATAGATATTGGCATAGGGGCCGTTGAGCAGCACCTTGCCGTTGGAGTTGCCGATGGGACCGAAGTTCTCGCTGGCGATGTCGAGGAAGCTGAAGGCGAACCAGACAGCGAAGTAAATGTAGGTAGAGAGGCTCTTAAACCGGAATTTAAGCTCGAAGGTGAAGAATTCCCAGAACATGTTCATGTGGTCGTCTCCTTTCCGGATTAGTTCGTCGACTGGCGAGCGAGGTTCACGAAGTAGACGTCTTCGAGGCTGGAATCGACGGGACGGAAGCCATCGCCGGGACTGGAGTCCGCGTAGACGCGCACCTCATGCAGACCGCCGATCAGATGCGTGGAGACGACGTTGAAGGACGTTTCGAGGGCGCGCAGTTCGTCGTCGGTGGATACAACTTTGGACCAGATCTTTCCGCGCAAGGATTCGAGAGCCTCGGCGGGCGCGCCTTCGAGGAGCAGCTCACCGTTCGAAATGATGGCCATGCGGGGGCAGAGCTCGCGCACGTCTTCGACGATGTGGGTGGAGAGGATGACGGTGACGTTGGAGCCGATGGAGCTGAGCAGGTTGAGGAAGCGGTTGCGCTCCGCGGGGTCGAGGCCGGCGGTGGGCTCGTCGACGATGATGAGCTTCGGATTGGCTAGCAGCGCCTGGGCGATGCCGAAGCGCTGCTTCATTCCACCGGAGTAGGTGCTCAGGGTCTTCTTGCGCACGTCCCACAGATTGGTCTGGTTCAGGATACCGTCGACCATCTGCTTGCGCTCCGTCTTGTTGGTGACGCCTTTCATGACTGCGAGGTGTTGCATCAGGTCGATGGCGGAGATTTTGGGATATACGCCGAACTCCTGCGGCAGATAGCCAAGGATTTTGCGGACCTCGTCCTTGTGGGTGAGAACGTTCAGCCCGTCGAGATCGATGGAGCCGGAGTCCGGGTCCTGCAGGGTTGCAACCGTACGCATGAGCGAGCTCTTGCCCGCGCCGTTCGGACCCAAAAGGCCGAACATGAGGTTGCCGATAGTGAGCGAAAGGTTCTTCAGCGCCTTTACGCCGTTGGGATACGTCTTGGACAGACCGGTGATCGTTAGCGCCAAGGGAACTACCCTCCGATTTCGCGATTTTGAAGAGCTTTTCTCAAGCAACTCTGACGTGCTGCACGGCCGAACGTTGCCGGGATTCTACGATGATAATACGGTTGGGCGGGCGGCGGGGTTCCGGAAGGTTGGTACGCCCGAGTGGATTCGAACCACCGACCTTTTGCTCCGGAGGCAAAGGGCCAATGCCTATGTAGTTGTGTTTTCAGTGGGAAGCTTAGTGAAATTAGCGGAGATAGCGGAGCGTTCGGCGCTATTTGCACACAAATTGCACACAAGTTCAGTGTGGCAACCAAAAGCGAATCGAACGAACACCGGCGCTGAACTGGCCGTTAGCCTGCCATCACGTGCGTCTGGCACGCCGCCTGAGACGGGGGGAACCGCCCCCTCCAATTCCCGGCGTGGCACCGTGGTGGCACCCGTCACGCGCGCGGCTTGGCCGCGTTCACTCCCTGGCGCGATTCGGCGGCCCGCGTACTGCTCCTTAGTTGGTGGGTGTTGGCGGCCGGCGGCTGGCCGGTGGGTCCAAAATCGGGTGGTGCTGTGAGGTAGGCACAAGCCCGGCAACTGCCATCGCCGGGCCGCTGTCTTGACCGCCGTATGTTGCGCCCAGCAGTTTCAATCTGAATCGCGAGGCCGCTCCTGGATTAATGGCTCCAGGGCGGCCTTTTGTTTTGATGCCATCAAACAGTTCGGCCCGCTGGTGTTACGAGCACCAGCGGGCCGATATTTTTTCGGAGCTAATATCCATGACCAGCATAACATCTTCGAGCCAGCCCGCGCGCACTCCTGAGGTCGCAACCAGCGTCAAGACCGCTTATCTCTACCCG
>OBLT010000763.1_pt1 | contig 20685 bp, 20 predicted proteins | sample 1518721 | NCBI WGS metagenome assembly OBLT01 (sample SAMEA3539307, study PRJEB22396) | soil metagenome | biome: tundra; feature: field; material: soil | place: USA | collected 2010-05 | depth 0.15 m | reverse complement strand
CCGCGAATGGCTGGAGTGCGCCGGCGTTTATCACGATTTCGGGCGGAAGCTGGGGCCTGCAGATCGGAGTGGAAGCGGTGGACGTGGTATTGATCATTCAGAATGAAAAAGGGATGCAAAAGCTGCTCGAAAGTAATTTCCAAATTGGAGGGGACGCTTCCGCGGCAGCGGGTCCAGTGGGACGCCATGCCGAGGCCGGTACGGATTGGAAGATGGACACGGAAATTCTGACCTACTCCCGCGCCAAGGGTGTGTTCGCGGGGCTCACGTTGGAAGGTGCGTCGATCCGCCAAGACACTGATTCCCGGCACGCGATGTACGGCGACGTCACAACTCGGGCTTTGCTGTTGGGCGAAGTGCCAGTTCCAGATGCAGCCCGGCCGTTCCTTGCGGAAGTTCGTGGCGCAAAAGCTGAGGCCAAAGAGAAAGAGAACGAGCACAAGTAGAACTTGCAGATTTGGGATTGCCGCCGTTTGTCATTCAGGGACTCTGCGTGTTCAAGTGGCGGCAGAGTCCCATCATCTGTTCTCTTATCCCGCGCAAAACAGTTCTCTCAAAGACGTTGGATGAGATTCATATTCGGGTGCTCGCGAATGAGCACCGGAGGTTGACATGCTTTGGACGATTTTCGTTGTTCTTCTGATTTTGTGGCTTCTGGGTTTCAGTTTGCATATCGGCGGAGGTCTGATCCACTTGCTGCTTGTTGTAGGGTTAGTGGTTCTGGTCATTAACTTACTGAGCGGACGACAAAGCGCGGTTTGAACAAAGGTAGTAGACGTCCCAGCACCATGAGCACCGGTGTCGCTTGCTGGCGACTGTTCCACCCTGCGTCTGGTCGCCTTCCAGCCGGAGACCGAGACCCTACCGTTAAGGAGCCTGTGAATTTCCGCGCCTGAGAGAAGATAGGCTCATAGACAAGTTTTGCCAGGGTGAACTTGATTTGCCCCAAGCCGGAGTCAGACACGCAGTCAAAGCCACGATCTGAAGGAGTTTGCTCAGTATTGCAGTTCCTGCCTCACTCCCGGATTTCCCTCACGGCTCGAAAACGAGAGGCAGTATTATGCATATTCTTGATGGATTTTTCAACGGAAAGGTCTACGGCCCAGTATTCAAATAGTCAAATCTCGGCGGAGCGGGTCGCACCCGCCATTTCAGTGGGTTTGCTTTCTGACTTGTTCTCTTCCAGCATGTTCACCCTACCGGCCTCGGCGGCAGCAGGACGGATGAAGCACCGGGCTCTCACATCCGCCCGCTTCACAGAATGTGGTAGACGTAATGAGCAAAGAGAATCGCCAGCAGCAAAACTCCAATGCCACAAGCCCAGAAGAGAAAATGCTCGGTCAACTTTGGGGAATTGATCTCTTTCTTATCCATGACTGAAGAATACTACCGGACCTCGTTAATTGGCGATTGGCGAGAAGGACGCGCCTTCTTCGCCGGGAGGGTGGCGAAACATCAATGGGAGGTGTGCGCTCTTGACCGATTGTGTCGCCTGATCCCAAGCCTCAACGCCGCTGGCAATGCGGCTGATCCCAAGATCGAGAACAGAAGCAGGTACAAATCTTTCAGGGAGATACCGAGGTTCTCAAAGGACCAACGAACCACGAAAGCGCCTGTGATTCCGAGGAAAATGTCGGCTCCCGTTCCGAATCCGTCGTCTCCCACGACCTTGCCACCAGCCCAACCTGACAGCGCTGCGGCCAATAACCAAATGAAGTAGAACATCCCCTAGGCCTCGATAAATCATGTCACGATACAAGACGTGTCGGAAATGCGCAAAGTCGCGGTCATTTCTTGGCAGTGACCCGATCTGCAATTCTGTCGTACTCGGTCTTCGGCATGATGCGCCGCGTCACCACTTCGCCGGGTTCCTTATAGGGACGCCCCGCAATCACTCGGTCGGCTTCTGCCGCAGTGACGCCCGGCAAGCTCAGCAACTGCTCTTTTGTGGCAGTGTTCAAATCGAGTGGCTTGTCACGGCTCCAGCCCTCTCGTATCCCGGCCGCCACAGCCTTGGCATCGCGTTTCACCTCCGCCGTTGCTTGCGCGGTTTTCTCCTTCAGGTCCTGGGAGTTCTGTCGTTGAGTGCAGCCCGCGAGCGCAGCCAGCAACAAAATTGCAGGAACGTGCCGATAGGTATGAAAGTCCATCTTCATCAGGTCTTTCCGTCGACTTGGGTGATATCTTACCCCCTCGCCCGCACGGCTGATGGGCCTACTATTTCCGCACACTTCGTGCCTCCTGCAGTCACTTCGCCATCTTGAGCGACATGACGTGGACTTCGTTCTTGTCCGCATAAATGTGTGCTGTCAGGGTGACGTGGTGCCCCTCGTGTCCTTTGACAGCATCTGGGTTGGTGATCGTCCAGCTCTTGCTATCCTTGTCACTCACAAATGTCTTGCCGTCATCGCTAACCTTGCCTGTGACCTGAACCGCTTTCTTAGACGCATCGGCCTTCATGTTGTCATTCTGCATGTCCTGAGCCGAAGCCACTCCGAGGTTTAGCAGGGCTAGGGCAAAACAAATGATCATCAGCTTCTTCATGTTGTTCTCCTTATGATATGCCAACCCGGTCGATACGAACCCACAGCCGCCCAAATGGGCCTTTCCGTGTTTTCAGGCGCCGTGCTGAGCAGGCGTGCATACTAGTATCCCCGGCCTCGTGTGAACTGTGCAAAATTGCTCATTCTCTCAGATTGTCTTAACAAGCTACTCGGCCAATCGGCGCGCGGAACCAAGGCACCCTCACCCCCACGAAGCCACTCTTGCGGACCGTTTGCCGTTTGGCTGACAAACCCTCTCCCTCAGCCATCTCTTCATGACGGTCCATGAATTGTCAGCGATTGGTCAAAATTGGACAGCTTGGACGAGGATAGTTCCGCAATACTTTGGCTATGACAACCAAGACGATTGCGGCATACCTTGACGACGAGCGCCAAAAAGATAGAGACGCTCAGCTGCGGATAGAAGAAGAAGCCGCGCGCATCCAACCACTGAACCATGGCCATCATCGCACTGCGAAACAGCCCAAGCGGGAATTGCCATCTGTGGTTAAAGCCGCGCCCAAAGCGAGAAAGACCGCGGCACAAGCTCGGGAAAAACCACGCACCGCGCGAAAGACGGTGACGAAAGCCCGCAAGGCAGCCTGACCCCGAGGCTACGCTCGCGCGTATGACAGGGTGGGCTCTATGGACTCGCCCGATTGCCCATCACTCAGGGACAGACCGGTGAACTAGGAAAGATCGCGTAGATCCCTGCACGATCTTTGCGGTCGGACCTGGAGCAGTGAGTCACGCGAGGACGTGCTGGATCGATTAGTACCGGAGGGCTGAACGTGAGTATCTTTGCGCCGAAAATATCGTGGCTCATGGTGAGTCTCGTGCTTTGTGCGGGAATAGCCCCACCTTCGCATGCGCAGGCCACTAAAGCAGTTCCGCCAACCCCTATCGACATGAAAAAGGTCGAACTCGGCGGGACGCCATGGAATCCTCTATGGGACCAGATCATCGAGAAGGCGCTGCCGCCCGAGATGCTTTCTTCGCAGGCCCCCCGCGGCGTGCGTCGATTTTGCCCCCGATTTTACGAGATGGACAAGACAGACAAAGGCACATTTTGGGCTTACTTCTTCCAAGCACTTGCGGGGGCTGAAGCCGGCCTGAATCCGAACGCGAGCGTTCGTCACGCTGAGCCCGACGGAGCAATAGTTCTGCGGAGTGAAGGATTGCTTCAGCTTGCGTACGCAGACCACAAGCGTTACGGCTGCGATTTCAATTGGGCAGTGGACCGAGCGCTAAAGGCAAACGATCCGGCAAAAACCATTCTCCAACCGAAGAACAATCTGGAATGTGGAGTGAAGATCCTGTTCAACCAGATAATCGTTCAGCACAAACCATTGCTGAGTCGGTCAGGGTACTGGTCGACGTTGCGGCCGGGCGGACCGAGCTACCGTTTATTTGCCAAGCAAATGACAAATCCCCCTGCTGCATGTGGTTCGTCCACCAAGTCGGTGATCGCGAAATCGGCTACGACAAAGTCCGTGCAGAACGACGCGAACCGGGGTGACACTCCGAAATAGCATACGCTGACGGTCTTATGAGGCACGACAACGCGACATCGAAACCAAAATCACTTCCACGTTTGTCAGGACGGCTCGATGTTAATCGAACCGTTCAGGCATGCATTTTCCGGCATGACTCCTTATCTTTTCTTTTGCGACGGTCAGCCGACTTGCCGCATCAGCCTGAGTATACGGTGCCATTAGCGCTAAAAGGAGGCGGCAATGATTCTGATCACTGGAGCAAGTGGAAACGTCGGTCGTGAAGTGGTAAAGCAAGCGCTGGCCGTGGGGCTGAAGATACGCGCTACCTTCCTGTCGCCAGCCGTAGCAGCCCAAGCCCCGGCGGGACTGGAGGGTGTGATCATGGATTACGCCAAACCGGAAACGATTCGTGCAGCATTGCACGGCGTGGAGAAGATCTTTCTGGTTGGACCGCCGGTTCGGGACCTGCCAGAGTTGGAAGCGAATTTTGTCAAAGAGGCGCGTGCGGCGGGGCGGAAACACATTGTTAAGCTTTCCGCTTTCGGTGGACGGGAGTCGACGTTTCCGAGCGGGCATCGCGATTCGGAAGAGAACATTGAAGCCTCGGGCCTGCCGTACACGTTCCTTCGCCCCAACGGCTTTATGCAGAATCTGGTCAACTACAACGCGGGCTCGATCAGAGATCAGAACGCGTTCTACGGATGTCAGGGAAACGGCGGAGTCAGCATAGTCGATATCCGTGATATTGCCGCGGTGGCGGTGATCGTTCTCGCCGCAACCGGACACGAAGGCAAGTCTTATGCGTTAACCGGAGGAGAATCTCTTACCAACCAGCAAGTTGCAGAAAAGATCTCTCCAGTTGCGGGATGCAAAATCAACTACGTGGACCTGCCGGCGGCTGAGTTCAAGAAAGGCATCCTGTCCACGGGCGCGTCGGAATGGTCGGCCGACGCTCTGGTCGATCTGCAGCGATTCTATCGTGAGGGGAAAGCGAGTCTATTGACGGACGACGTCGAGCGGCTCACTCGACACAAACCGATCACGTTCGATCAGTTTGTGCGCGACTATGCCTTTGCGTTCCGGGATGAAGGTTGGGTTGCGAGTTAACTGTGAAGGAAGGTCCGAAAACAGGAAAGCGAAAAGCGCGGTTTGGGCAGGTCCTCACCCATTCTCTGCCAACCGATTGCACGTGAGTCAGAATAGCGTGCGAAAGAAAGACCCGTGACCATAAATTTCAGATGGCTTATCCAGGCGCCGACCTGTCGGGAATACTACTGAGGCGCTTCACCGCAATGGAGACCCAGCAGAAACCGCAACGCCAATTCGATGACACAGCCGCTCCGCAGACGTCGCCGGGAGCTTGCGAGTGACACTCAGAGACTGCCCACGAATGAGCCGGTTCGCTAACTAACTAAGGTCCGTGCAAGGAGAATAACCTACTCCCCCAACGACCGCCCTCGCGACCTGAGCCTGAAAGAGCGCAATGAGTTTCACGAACTGGCGAACTACGTTCTCGGCCGTTTGCGCCGCGCTCCCGGCAACGGACAGGTGCGGGGGAGTGTCTAAATGGGTGGCCCCGACTTGCCGCTCAGCAAAGGAAGTGCGAAGTTCTGACCCCCACCGCACGCCGTCTCAGTTTCGCCCGCACAATTTCGCGGAATGTCGTTCATTTGCGGGCCCTGTGAGGCGGTCTTGAGGCCCAGCGAGCGGGTATGGGGCGCCCAAAGCAAAGGCTGGCGCGAATCCGGACTGAACTGATGGCGGGATAGGCCACGTGGGGGGCAAGTTGTCCCAGTTCTTCACTCACTCCCTTGGCACCGCTCCGGAGAAAAGCGCTCTGACCCGCCTCCGTTCTTGGTCACATAGGCCTGTGCGCTCTGCACTAGTAATCCTCTCGTCAGAGGCCCGATAGTAGTTGTGTTTAGGATTCATGGCCTACAAACTCACAACGTGCACATTTTGTGGAGTAGGTTGCGGTCTCTATCTGGAGACTCAGGGCAACCATGTTGTCGGAGTTTACCCTAGCGTATCGCATCCCACAAATCAGGGGAGAATTTGTCTTCGCGGCTGGCATGTTCATGAAATCGCCAGCTCCCCCGACCGTCTGAAGGCGCCGCTGCTGAGGAGGAAGGGCGACTTCGAGGAGGTTGGTTGGGACGAAGCCTTCGAGTTCATCGCCTCTCGCCTGCGCGAGATACGCAACTCCAATGGGCCGGACGCGCTTGCCTTTTTGAATTCGCCACGCTGCTCCAACGAAGAATCCTATCTGCTCCAGAAACTCGCACGCGCGGTCATCGGTACCAACAATGTGCATCACGGTACGGGCGTGTACTCGAACAACAGCATCAACGTGCTGCTGGACATGATCGGGACACCGGCCAGCACCAATTCCATCGCGGAACTTGCCGAGAGCGAGGTCATTGTCGTAGACGGCGTGGACCTGGCGCGCCGGCTACCCACGATCGGAGGGGTGGTCATTCGCGCCAAGCTGAAGGGCGCGCGTCTGATCGTGGTGGGCACGCGCCGCCACCGCGTCGCCGAAAGCGCGGACCTGTTCCTGCAAATTCGGCCGGGCACCGAAGCGCTGTTCTACGGCGCCATGGCGAAAGTGATCGTCGATCGCGGCCTGATGAAGCTTCCTTTCATTAAGGCGCATTGCCGCGAGTACGAGGCCTTCCTGGCGGCGGTGTATGACTACGATCTTCTACGCGCCGCCGAGGGTTGCGGTGTATCGGCGGAACTGATTGAAGCTGCCGCCCTGGCATATGGCCGCGCCAACGCCGCCGCCCTGTTGTTTTCCACCAGCATGGAGGATCGCAGCAAAGACGGGATTCGCGCGGTCGTGAATCTGGCGCTGCTGACCGGCAATTTCGGCAAGCGGGGAGCCGGAATCTTCGCATTGAACGAGCAGAACAATCTGCAGGGCGTGTGCGATTTGGGGATGCTGCCCGACCGGCTCCCAGGCTACTCCCCGGTGAGCGATTCCGCGGCGCGGACCGCGATCGAGAGGATCTGGAAAACGGCCATTCCTTCAGTCCCGGGATTGGGCTCTCGTCCGATTCTGACCAGCCGCGGAGAGGGCAAGGTGAAAGCACTCTGGCTCTCGCGTTATGACCCCGTAAACACTGCATTTCTCCGCGGCGTGGGCCGGCAGCTAAAACAACTCGATCTGCTGGTGGTGCAGCATCTGTTCATGAACGAAACCGCGCAGTATGCGCACGTCGTCTTGCCGACCACCGCCTTCGGTGAGGAGCAGGTGTCGTTCACCAGCACCGACCGGCGCATCCAACTGGCCGAACAGGTGATTGAGCCGCCGGCCGGCCTGACCCCGGCGTGGGAGCAAATCGTGAGAGTGGCTCGGCTCCTCGGTGCCGACTGGCACTACGAATCCTCCCGCGACGTGATGGAGGAAATCGGACAGGTCGTTCCATTTTACAGCGGGGCGAGCTACGACAACCTGGCCCGCGAATACGGCCGGCAATGGCCCTGCACGAAGGATCGTCCGCTCGGCACCCAGTTTCTGTTCGCGGAGAGCAACCCGGATCGGCCTTTCAAGTTTATTGCTGTGGCGAAACCTCCTCAACCAACCGCCCCGCCGAAAGATTTCCCGCTGACCCTGGTCTTCGGGAGCTCGCTCTACTACTGGAACCAGAACGTGGTCGTGCGACACAGTGAGACGCTCAAACGCGAATATCGCATGCTGATGCTCGATTACCCGGATGGTTTCGTCGAGCTCAACACCGATGACGCCAAGCGGCTCCGCATTCGCGACGGCGAGCGCATCCGCCTGCGTGCCGTCAACGCGGCCGCAGAGGCCACCGCCCGGGTTACTTCGGAGGTTCGCACGGGCACCATCTTCGTTCCCCACTTCATGCGCGAAATCGAGAAACAGATTCTGGGCGACAACGGCAACAACGACAACCGCAGGCTGGTTCAGGTTCGCGCCGAAAAGGAGACTGGGTGAGAGCCCGCGTCCTGAGCCGCGCCGACGTACTGAAGATCGTGGACCTGCTGCGACGGCAGGGGTATGAGGTCATCGCTCCGTTCCGTGGGCGGGAGCGCGATACGTTCTTTGACGCGGTTACCGACCAGAATCGCGACCAGATCCAGATTCACTTGCCCAACCCGTATTCTCCTCCGAAGCGTTATGTGTTTCCGCACATCGAGCGCCTGCTGAAGGTCACGCGCAGCCATGGAGACATTCGCATCGAGCCGACTTACGAGCAGCCCAGGCGCGCCATTTTCGGTATTCGTTCGTGCGACATCGCGGGCATCTTCCATCTCGACCGCTTCTATCTGGGCCGCGACTTCCGCGATATCTATTATGAGAATCGCCGCAAAAACCTGTTGCTGATCAATGTGGTTTGCAGCGATCCGGAAGTGGACATCGGCGAAGAATGCTTCTGCGTCTGCTCCGACACCGGTCCCGCGGCCCGCGATCACTTCGATTTGCAGCTCATGGATCTCGGGGACGACTTCCTGGCTGTAGCGGGCACGCCCGCCGGCGAGGCAATGTTTGCCGATCCCATCTTCAAGAAGGGTACTACCGCCCATGTCGCCAAACGGCGGGCCATTCTCGAAGACGTGCGCAAGCGTTTCAAGCCGATGACCACGAGTTGGTTCTCGGCTGCGGTAAAGGATGTTTCCAGGGGCGAGATCCTCGAAAAGACCTGGGAAGAGATCGGCAACCGTTGCCTGGAATGCGGGGGCTGCACCTACGTTTGCCCGGCTTGCACATGCTTCACGGTAACGGATCGACAGGTGGGGCCCGGCGAGTTCGAACGCGTGCGCATCTGGGACTCCTGTGCTCTTGGCGGTTACACGCGCATGGCGGGCGGCTTCAATCCGCGCCATGCCGTGCACGACCGGCGCAATCGTCGCTTTTTCCGCAAGCTCGCTCACTACTTCGTCCAACGCGAGCTCTCGATGGCTTGCGCGGGTTGCGGGCGCTGCGCCGCTGTCTGCCATGGGGATATTGGCATGCCGAGCGTGGTGGAGATGGTTCGCCGTGCCGTGACCGAAGCTGAAAAGGCCAATATCGAGAACCCTAAGGTTGAAGACAGCGCGAAGGTGGCGGTTCAGAAAGAGGTTCAGAAGCATGAGTTTGTCAGCCACTGAGAGCGTGATCCGGCCCCCGGATTCCGCGCCGACCGAGAACGTGTATCTCCCCAAGGTCGCGGTGCTCGACCGCGTGGTGGACGAGATCCCGGAAGTCAAGACATTCGCTTGGCACTTTGAAGACCCGGATGAACAGCGTGCGTTCAAGCGTTTCCGCCCCGGCCAGTTTGCCCAGGTCTCGCTGTTTGGCGTTGGTGAGTTTCCCACTTCGCTGCCACCCAGCCCCACGGAAAACGAAACTTTCTTCACCGTGCGCCATGTTGGCAGCTGTACTTCTGCTCTGCATCAGCTCAAGCCTGGTGAGAAGTTCGCCGTCCGCGGTCCCTATGGAAATGGCTTCCCGATGGAAGAGTATTACGGCAAGAACCTGGTGTTCGTTGCCGGCGGCATTGGGCTCATTCCGTTGCGGTCCGTCATTGTCTACGCTCTGGCAAACCGCGACAAATTCCAACGCATCCAGATTTTTCACGGTGCAAAAACACCGAAAGAATTGATGTATGTGCCCAAACTCCAGGAATGGGAGCGCACTCCCGGTGTCGAGTGTCATCTGACCGTAGATCGCTCCGGCGATGGTTGGACGGGCAACGTCGGAGTGGTGGGTAGTCTTTTCAAGAAAGCCGGAGTGCAGGTTCCGGTTGAGAACACCACTGCTTTCGTGTGTGGCCCACCCATCATGTTCCGTTTCGTGATCAAGGATCTGCTCGGCATGGGATTCCACGAGCGCAACATCGTTTCGACGCTCGAGCGCTACATGAAATGCGGCGTTGGCAAGTGCGGCCATTGCTGCATTGGCGTGGCCTACGTCTGCGTGGACGGGCCAGTCTTCACCTACGAGCAGATCAAAAAGTTGGGGGAGGACATCTGAGGAAGCAGCGATGAACGACCTCGGTCAACATCTCGAAGAATTGCTCCAGGGGCGGGTTCGCATGATGGGACTGGGCAATGTCGACTACGGCGACGACGGTTTTGGCGTGCGCCTGGCCGAGGAACTGCTGGAGGCGGGCGCAACGGACGTGCTCGTCGCGGGCACCGAGCCGGAACGTTATATCGGCCGCGTTGTGGATGAGGGTCTCGACGTCCTCATCTTTCTTGATGCGGTGGATTTTGGCGCCGCGCCGGGCTCTGTGGTTTTTCTGCGTTCCAGCGAGATATCCGTCCGCTATCCCCAAATCTCCACTCACAAGATTTCCCTGAGCGTTCTGGCCCAATGGGTCCGGGCAAGCGGGAAAACCAAAGTACGCCTGCTGGGCGTGCAACCGGAATCCATGAAAGGTGGTCGCCAACTCACGCCGACCGTAACCGCGACACTCGACCTTCTCCGGAATTTGCTGCTGGATCTTGCAGCCAGCAAAAAGCACGTAGGGGCGGACGCCCCCGTCCGGCCAGCCAGGCGAAGCTCGGCACTCACACCGGAAGATGAGGCGATCACGGTATGTTAACTCCGGAACAAGCTGTCCTCGTCGCCATCCTCGGTTGCGTTGCTGGAGCAGGGCTCACCCTCCTCGCCTCTCGAAGCAAGACGCTTGCCGGATGGCTCGCGTTCCTGGTCACTGCGGGAACCGCGATGCTGATCTTTTCTGCTTGCGCGAAAGTCCTGACGACCGGCCCATCTCTCCATCCCGCCGCCTTCTGGACGATGCCAAAATTCGGTTTCGCCCTGCGCATCTACGTTGATGGCCTCACCGCGGTCTTCCTGTTGCTGGCTGCCTTGATCGCCGTACCCGCCTCGTTCTACTCCATCATTTATATGCGGCACTACCAGGACTACGGCGTGGCCCGCTATTACCCGTATTTCCTGCTCTTCCTTGCCGCCATGTACGGCCTGCTCTCGACCACCGACATGATGTGGTTCTTCTTCATCTTCTGGCAGCTAATGACGCTGCCAGGATATGCACTGATTCGCTTCGAGCACCGCAAGCGGGAAAACATCTGGGCCGCCAACAAATATCTGATCATGATGCAGATCGCCTGCATCGCGACCATGATCGGCGCCGAACTCCTGGCCGTCACCGGCAAGTCCGTCAGCGGCGGTACCAGCTTGAAATATGACTTCGACACGGTCAGCGCGAACCTGCCGCTGTTGCTGGCCGTTCGGCCCGGCACAACCGCGCTGGCCTTCGGGCTGTTCCTGATTGGCTTCGGCATCAAGATGGGCATGTGGCCCTTCGGCCAAGTCTGGTTGCCGGACGCGCACCCCGCTGCGCCTTCGCCCGTGAGCGCCATGCTTTCCGGCGTCATGATCAAGACTGGCGTCTATGGCCTGATGCGCTATTTCCTGTGGCTGGTGCCGGTCGGCGCGCAGGGCGATTATTCGCTCGCGCGCTGGGGCATGCTGGTCGCGGTGCTGGGCACGATTACGCTGTTTACCGGCACCATGCAAGCGCTGCAGCAGGAACAATCCAAACGTCTGCTCGCCTTCCACAGCATCGGACAGATCGGCTACATCCTGCTGGGCACGGGAACATGCATGGCTCTTCTGGCCTCGGGGTCTGCGGCAGCCGCCGCACTTGCCACCATCGGCTTCTGCGGGGCGCTCTTCCACGTCTTGAATCACGGCTTGTTCAAGGGATTGCTGTTCCTGAACGCCGGCTCCATGCTGCACGCCACGGGCACGCAGGATCTGAACCAAATGGGCGGAATGATGAAATACATGCCGCTCACAGGGATCACCGCGCTGGTCGCCTCGTTCTCCATTTCCGGAGTGCCGCTGTTCAACGGTTTCGTCAGCAAGTGGAGCATCTACGTAGCAGCGGTCCAGGGTGCCGGATATGCCCATTATCTCGTCGTGTGCGCCGCCGTCGCCATTCTCACCAGCGCGCTCACGCTCGCCTCGTTCATTAAGTTTTTCGGGGTGAGTTTCCTGTCGCGCACCAGTGCTCTGGTGAAAACGCGGGCCGACGCCAGGAACGGCCGACTGGAAGTTCCCTGGATGATGCAACTGCCGCAGCTTGTGCTCGCCGCGCTCTGCGTTCTGCTCGGAGTGATTCCCGCAATCGGATTCCGCCTCTTGCAGCACAGCCTCGCAGCCAGTCGCGGCGGACTAGGCACAACACTGGCCAACTCCTCTCCGATGTTGAGCGACCCACTCGCTGGCCTCACCGCGGTTCACTCCACTGCGCTTTTCGCGCCCGTCGCGCTCATCGCCGTGCTGGGCCTGATGTTCCTGCTGGTGTACGGCATCTCGAAACTCGGCGGTGCGCCGCGCCGTGCCGCCGATCCTTGGCTGTGCGGATACGTGCGCGAGGCCGATTGCCACCGTTACGTTGCTCACAACTTCTACGGCGAGATCAAACGCTACTTCCGCTGGCTGGGCGGCGCTCCCCATCCGCACGCCCAGAAAACGCCGGCCATGAAGGAACTGCTATGAACGCTCGCCAGATGTTCGAAGAGTTCAAGGCCAGATTCGGCGCCCTCATCCAGCGCGCCGACCTGACCAGCGACCGCCGCCTTTTCGTTTTCGTCGAGCGATCAGTTCTCAAGTATGTCTGCCAGCACATCTTCCGCGAACTTGATGCGCGCTACGTGGCGAGCGTGGGCAGCGACGACCGGCCATTCTCGGGCAATTTTCTGGTGGCACATAATTTCGCGTTCGATCAAGACCACGTACTGGTCAGCGTGCTCACCGAGGTACCGGCCAACGACCCCACGATCGACAGCATCACGAACATGGTTCCCGCCGCCGGTTGGGCCGAGCGCGAAATCCGCGACCTGCTCGGCGTTGAGCCCGTGGGACACACCTATCCGAAGCGGCTGGTGCTGCCCGATGGCTGGCCCGAAGGCAAACATCCGCTGCGGAAGGATTTCGCTTGGAACGAAGTGCCCGACAGCTACGACGAAACGCGCGAATTCGAGTTCGGTGAGCCGCCCGAAGGCTGCACCGTGATTCCGTTCGGCCCGTTCCATCCCACGCTCGACGAACCCGCCCACTTCCGCCTCTACGTCGAGGGCGAGATGGTGCGCGGCTGCGAATATCGCGGCTTCATGGTGCATCGCGGAATCGAAAAGCTTGCCGAGTCGGTGATGAGCTACAACGATATTCCGGTGCTGGCGGAACGCATCTGCGGTATCTGCGGATGTGTGCACAGTGTCGCCTACGTGCAGGCCGTCGAGGAGGCTGCCGCGCTCACGCCGCCGCCGCGTGCCGAATACATCCGCACCATCATGCTGGAACTGGAACGCCTGCACAGCCACCTCCTCTGGGTCGGACTCGCCTGCCACATCGTGGGCTTCGACACGCTCTTCATGCAGAGCTTCCGCATCCGCGAGCCCATCATGTGGATCGCGGAAAAGATCAGCGGCAATCGCAAGACGTATGCCCTGTGCATCATCGGCGGTGTGCGCCGAGACATCACGCGCGACCTCAAGGCCGAACTCCGCGTCGTGCTCGACAAACTCGAATCCGAATGGATCCCGGTGGTCAACGCGGTGACGAACGACAAAAATATCCAGAAGCGCACCTGCGGCATCGGAGTCGCCGGCAAGCTGGAGGTCAAGAGCGCTGGCCTTCTCGGTCCCGTCGCCCGCGCCGCTGGCGTTGACATCGATTGCCGCCGCGATCACCCCTACGCCGCCTACGATCGCGTCGATTTCGACGTGATTACAGCGCAGAGCGCTGACGTGTGGGCTCGCATTGTGGTGAGGATGAAAGAAGTCTTTGAGTCAATCAAGATCATCCGCCAGTGTCTGGACAAAATGGAGGACGGCCCCCTTCAGCTGGAAATCAAGGATGAACTGCCCATCGGGCGGATGGGAATGTCTTCCGTCGAAGCTCCGCGGGGCGAGAGCCACCATTTCGTGATCACGGGAGAGAACAACCGTCCGCGCCGCTGGAAAGTTCGCGCGCCGACCTACCAGAACCTGCAGGGCATACCGGCCATGATCAAAGATCAGCAGATCGCCGACATGACCATCTCCCTCGGCAGCATCGACCCATGTTTTTCCTGCACCGATCGCTTAGAGACGATTGATCTGCGCTCGGGCGAAACGAAAGTCTGGTCGCAACGGGAGTTGCAAGAGTTGACGACAAAGAAGTTCTAAGGGTGTTATGGACCGCAGTTTGATTTGGATGATCGTCGGTGGAGTGCTCAACGTCGGCATCGTGCTGCTCGTCGCGCCCTTCTTCCAGGGAGTGCTGCGCAAAATCACGGCGCGCGTACAGTCTCGCCAGGGCCCGCCGTTGCGGCAACCTTACTTCGATCTGCTGAAACTGCTGGGCAAGGAAGACATCGAGTCGGGCGAGTCGCCGGTCATGCAACGCTTCGCAGTCTATCTCTCGCTGGCCACAGTGCTGACGGTAGTGTGTCTGGTACCCATGGGTTTTTCCGCCCCGATGAATCGCGCCGGAGACGTGATCCTGCTGGTGTACCTGCTTACACTTTGCGGCGTCTGCACGCTGTTGGCAGGGCTGGCCGCCGGGTCCACCTACTCTCTGGTCGGGATTAGCCGCGAAATGATGAGTATGCTGGCGCTCGAACCCTTGCTTGCCATCGCGCTGATCGTGGGCGCGGTTCACACGGGGTCGTTCCGCCTCAACACTGTTCTCCATGGCTCGGTCTACTCGGGGGGCGGCGTTCCATGGTCTGGACTGATCATGCTGGCCGTGATCCTGCTTTCATTCCAGGCATTTGTACAGCGCCTGCCCTTCGACATCTCGGAGGCAGAAACCGAGCTTATGGAAGGCCCGCTGATGGAATACTCCGGCCCCAAGCTGGCACTGTTCAAGTACGCGCAGATGGCGAAGCTCGTCATGTACAGCTCGCTCTTTGTCGGGCTGTTCCTGCCCTGGGGCTCGGCTTTTATGTTTCCGTTCGGATGGCTGTTGTTCTGGGCCAAGGTGCTGGTGTTGGTGTTGTTGGTCACGCTGGTAGCGGCGACGCACGCGCGCTATCGCATCGATCAGGCGCTCCGCTTCTTCGCCAGCCTGTTCGTGGTGGCCATGGTAGCGCTGGTTTTGGCAAGTTATGGACACTAACCGGAATCACGTAGGGACAGCCGCCCTCGGCTCTCCGGCAGAGCGAGGCTCAACCGTTTTGCACGAGGCCCCTGCATGTCTCTTCTAAGCAAACTCGGAGAAACGTTGATCTGCCTGAAGGCCGGTCGCGTTACGCTCCCTTATCCCGCGCAGGCGCAGCCGCTGCCGGAAAACTTCCGGGGCCGCCCCATCTTCGACGCCACCAAGTGCATCGGCTGCGCTGGCTGCGCGAACAATTGTCCCGCGCGTGAAATCCTGGTGTTCGACCCGTGTCAGGAAATCCGCATCCTGCAATATCTCGGCCGCCGCTGCGCTTACTGCGGCCGCTGCGCCGATGTCTGCCCCGAGAAGGCCATCACCATGAGCCTGGAGTTCGAGAACGCCACCAACCAGATCGGCGACCTCGGCCAGAAGCTGGAACTTTTCATGAGCACTTGCCAGCGCTGCGGACGCTGCTTTAAAGGCGCCGCGGTGATCGAAGATCTAAAGATGAAAGGCTACCGTTCCGACGACATTCCGAGCGAGCGCTGGATCTATCGTTCGCGGGCTTTTCTCGAAGGCGAGCCTGTCGTTGACGATATCCAGATCGAACTGGACTAGATATGCTGAAGAATCTTTGCCAAACAATGTTCGGGCGGTCGCTGTGGGTCTACCATGCGAACAGCGGAGGCTGCAACGGCTGTGACATCGAAGTGCTCAACGTCCTCACACCGTACTACGACGTCGAGCGTTTCGGCATCAAGTTGGTCGGATCGCCCCGACACGCCGATGTCATGCTCTGCCAGGGCCCGGCTATGCGTGCGACTGCACAGGCGCTGAAGCGCGCCTACGAAGCCATGCCCGCCCCCAAGCTTGTTTTCGCCATCGGCTCCTGTGCCTGCGGCGGCGGCATCTGGTTTGACAGCTATCCCGTTCTCGGCCCGGTGGAGAAAGTTGTCCCCGTGAGTTACTACATTCCCGGCTGCCCCCCGCGCCCGGAGGCCATCATCTATGGCGTTGCCAAGGCGCTCGGCATCGTCGACAAAAAGACCGCCCCGGTCCAGTTCAAGCAACTGGAATTCCCCATTCCTCGCTATCATCCGCGCGATCTGCGTTCCGATGGCGGCATGGTGGTGTACGAAAAGCTCGAGAAAGTCTAGACTAGCCGACACAAGGCATGCCGTGCTGGTTCCCCCACTTGGCTGCATCCCCGTCTATCCCGACAGGAATTTATTCAAGGCAGGTTTGTTTGAGCTTCCAGGCTTCCAGGAGGTTGTGCTGGGCGCTGGCGAGGCCCCGGTCGAGCGACAAAGTGTCCATTTGTACCCGACTTTTGCTGACGTGCAGTTGCGGCTTATCACTCGCGACGCAGTGCAGAGTTTCCTTTCTGCGAAGCTGCGTAGCGGGCTGTCTTGGAGAACCGTCAAGGGTTTAAGGACGCTATTCGGGACGCTGATGGCTGCGGCGGAAGCCGACGAGATCGTTCCAAGCAATCCAGTACGGAAGACTCGGTTTCCACGTCGCGGGCCTGCTAAGGACAGGGCGGTCATTGCTCCCGACAAAATTCAGGAGCTACTGGCTGCTCTGCCGGAGCCTTCGCGTTCGTTGGCTCATTTGCTCGTGTTCACTGGGTTAAGGATCGGCGAACTGCTGGCTTTGCGCTGGCGCGATGTTGATCTTGAACGCTGTGGACTTCGTGTGACTCAAAGCGTTTACGAAGGTCACTTCGATGAGCCGAAGAGCAAACGCAGCAAGCGGTCGGTTCCCCTGGGGGTAAAGTCTATCGAGATTCTCGCGGCTCGCAAGCCAGCTGGAGTGAATCCCGATGCTTTGGTGTTTAGTACGGATAAGGGGACACCGCTGGATCGGCACAATCTCGTCAATCGACAGCTCAAGCCAACTTGCAAAAAGCTGGGACTGACGGGAGTGAGCTGGCACTGGCTGCGGCACGCGAACGCGACTCTGCTTGACGCGGTGGGCACTCCGTTAGGTACGGTGCAAGCACTTCTTGGTCACTCGTCTTCAGAGGTGACGCGAGACGTTTACTTGCATTCGATCCCTGCGGACGCTCGCGCGGCGGTGCCAAAAGTCGAGGATTTGCTTATCAGACCCAAGTTGACTCAAGATGTGGAATTTGCAAAAACCGGAAGCTCGCTAATTCAATGACGGGATTGACGTAATTGGTCGGGGAGAGAGGATTTGAACCTCCGACCCCCTGGTCCCGAACCAGGTGCTCTACCAGGCTGAGCCACTCCCCGACTGACGACTGCATGACGGCCACCACGGGAACGACGTGGCGACTCGAACTGAGACAGTATAGCATTCTGCGGTCTCGAGACTTGCTCGCGTGGGTTGCACGGCGCTGTCGCGAACAGCCGCTAGGCTCTGCTTTGTTAATGCGGGCACTGATTTCGGGGAGTATCGCGGTTCTGACGGTAAAATACGTGCGTTCCCTGAAACGTTGACTGGTCGTGCAGAGCTTGTCTTCGCTGGCGAGCCGCCCGTAGCACCAGCCGCCGGGCATGCAAAGGCTGCTACAATCGCTGCTACAATCTTGGGAATAGCCGACTTTTTGCCGCTATTAAAACGTTTCTATGCTTGCTTTTGCTGCTGGAAGGCTGTTGACTCCGACTGACTCCATCGAGCATCCTCTTGTGCTCGTCGAGCAGGGACGCGTCCTTGAAATTTCCGCTCGCGGGCCGGTTCCCGCTGGGGTTGCTACGTCCGACTTCGGCGATCGCGTGATGGCGCCGGGTTACGTTGATCTTCACATTCACGGCAGCGCCGGATATGACGTCATGGACGATACCGCCGATGCGCTGCCGGCAATCGAACAGTTGCTCGCGAGGCATGGGGTCACGAGTTACTTCCCAACCACAGTCACCGCTCCGATGGATACGACTTTGCGAGCACTGGAGCGACTGGCGGATGCGATCGAAGCGCGCGAACAAAACAGTAAGGATGGAAAGAGTTGGGCCGTCCCGCTCGGAATCCATCTGGAGGGGCCATTCATCAGCCATGCGCGGCGCGGAGTGCATCCGCCGGGGAACTTGCTGGCTCCGACGCTGGCCTTATTCGAAAAGTTCTGGCAGGCGGCGCGCGGACGGATTCGCATGATGACGATCGCTCCCGAATTGCGGGGAGCGCCAGAGGTTATTTCCGAAGCCGCGCGGCGCGGGGTTTGCGTGAGCCTCGGACATTCCGACGCTGATTTTGAGGCGGCCGCACACGGCATCGCGGCGGGTGCGCGACACGCTACGCACACCTTCAATGCCATGCGCCCGCTGGATCATCGCAGTCCCGGCATTTTGGGTGCCGTGCTTACCGACCGTGGCCTGAGCGCGGACATCATCGCCGACGGCGTGCATCTTGATCCGGCAATCGTGAAGCTTTTTGCAAACGCCAAAGGCCCGGAGCAAACCGTGCTTATCACGGACTCTATTTCTGCGACCGGCATGCCCGATGGCCGCTATCGGCTTGGGTCCTTTGAAGTGGATGTTCGCGATGGCAAGTGCATGTCAGACGGCAAACTGGCCGGAAGTGTATTGACCATGGACCGCGCCGTGCGCAATCTGGCGCGTTTCGCGGAATGGGAATTGCCCCAGGCTGTGGCGGCCGCCAGCCAAAATCCGGCGCGGGTGGCGCAAATCGCCAACAAGGGTGTTCTCACGGTGGGAGCCGACGCCGACTTCGTGGTGCTGAACGCGGAAGGCGAAGTGTTGCGGACTTTTGTCGGCGGCGTGGAGTGCTCGCGGTAATGATTGAGAGCCAACGACTTTGAAGGAGAGTGATGGCTGAGACGCGCAAATTTCCGCATCATCTGATTCGGGAAATTTTTGAGCAGCCTGACGCCTTGCGGCGAACCATTGCACCTCGCGTCTCGCTGGCCGACGGACTAGTCCGTCTGGACGAAATCCATATCTCGCGCGAGGAACTGCGCGCACTGCGGCGAATCAACATCGTGGCTTCGGGAACCAGCCGTCATGCGGGGATGACGGGCCAGTACATGATGCAGGAACTGGCTGGCGTGCCGGTCGATGTGGACTACGCAAGCGAGTTCGAATACCGCAACCCGGTGATTGGGCGGGGCGAACTCAGCATCTTCATCACGCAGTCGGGAGAAACCGCGGACACGACCGCGTCGCAGCGCGAAGCCCGGCAGAAGGGGTCGCGCACCATCGCGATCTCGAATGTCGAAGGCTCGACGATTGCGCGCGAAGCCGACGGCTTCATCTACACCCACGCTGGCCCGGAGATCAGCATCGCTTCGACCAAGGCATTCACCGGGCAGATGGCGTGCCTGTTTCTATTCGCGCTGTACCTCGGCGAAATCAAAGAGAAGGTCTCGAAGGAGTTGGCGCAGCACTATATCGGGGAACTTCTCGCGCTACCCGAAAAAACCGAAGCGATTTTGGCGGCGTCCGATCAAGTGGAGAAGTTGGCCGAGCTCTACTATCGCGTGGACGATTTCATGTTCCTTGGGCGCGCCATCCACTACCCGATCGCGATGGATGGAGCGCTCAAGCTGAAAGAAGTTTCCTACATTCACGCCGAAGGCTATCCCACGGGAGAAGCCAAGCACGGACCGAATGCGCTGATTGATTTCCGCTTGCCGCTGGTCATGATCGCGACTTGCGATCGCAACGATGCGGGCTCCGTGGTGCGCTATGAGAAGAACGTCAGCAATATGGAAGGCTTCAAGAAACAAGGTGCGACGGTGATCGCGCTGGCGACGGAAGGAGACACAATCGTTCCGCAGTTCGCGAACCACACCATCTTTATTCCCGCGGCGCCGGAACTGCTGTCGCCGATTCTGGAGATCGTTCCTCTACAGCTGTTTGCCTATTATGTCGCCGCCAAGCGCGGCCTGGATGTGGACCATCCGCGGAATCTGGTGAAAGCGGTGACGCTGGAGTGAGGCAGCTGTCAGCTCTCAGCTCTCGGCTCTCAGCCGTCAGCTCTCAGTTAGACGGGCACCCCCCCTCCCTCCGGTCTAATGAAGTCAAAGACTTAGAGGGAGTCGGACGCCACCAGGTCTTTGGGGAATAAGGAGTTAGAGCTAAAGTCTTTATAAACCAAGGACTTACAGGGTCGATTTCACAGCGTATTCCACCGACAAACGTGTCCGGGGTTCAGACGCTTCTGATTGGGCGTGTCCCCTACCCCCCTTCCTCCCGGTCTAATGAAATCAAAGACTTAGAGGGTTCCGGACGCCAGGTCTTTGAGGAATAAGGACTTAGAGCTAAAGTCTTTATAAACCAAAGACTTACCGACAAACGTGTGCGGGAAGCCACCTTGCGAGAGCCACGAGACGGTCGTGCGCTTTCCGGCTCCGCGTTGCTTCAAGTTGTCAAAGAGCGTTGCAGATTTGACTGCTACTTCTATTTTAGCGTGGGGTGTCAAGGGAAAATACGAATCGTCGCAATACCCGCCCACAAGCCTGGGTCGCAGAGCCTCATAAGGGCTAACTTAGGGCCTGGGGCCGGGGCCCCCAATCTTCCTCCGAGCCCTTTCTGGATAGTTTCCGGTTGGCCGACAAGGACTAAGCCGCTGGCGCGGCGGACGCTACCGCGTGGAT
>OBLT010000760.1_pt1 | contig 20707 bp, 22 predicted proteins | sample 1518721 | NCBI WGS metagenome assembly OBLT01 (sample SAMEA3539307, study PRJEB22396) | soil metagenome | biome: tundra; feature: field; material: soil | place: USA | collected 2010-05 | depth 0.15 m | reverse complement strand
CCGTCGTACCCGTCGAGCTTCGGCCGCTGGTTCTGGTGCTTGACGTCCTCGATGGTGAGCTGATGAAACTTGAAGGTGTCGCTCAGCAGCCGGTAGTCGTCGTCGTCGGGCGCTTGCATGTCGAGCCAGAACACTTGGTGCGGTGCCGCCAGCAGCTGCTGCACATCGCCCACGGCAACCTCACGGTTGTGACCGTCGGCGGTGAAGAGGGTGCGCATCGCACGACGATCCTACGTGGTCATGGGCGCGACGTCTGCAAAACGTGCCTGATGGTTTCCTCGTCGCGAACGCTCAGGCGAAGGCGGTCGGGGCCGGCCGGGCGACTCATTCCCCGGCCCGGCGGCCCCTTCCGCCACTCACCAGCTTGTTGAGTTGCAAGGAAATGGAGCGGGCCGTCGACCTCAGGACTTCTTGCCGGCCATGAGTTGACGCCAGCCTCGTGCCTCGATTTCCACGCCGTGGCGCTTCGCCGCCGCGCGAATCCGTCGCCATGCCCGGTCCCGTTCAGCGTCGCTCACACCCTCGACCTGGTCGAACCTGGCGATCGCGTTGCGAACGTGCGATGCGTCGGTGAGCGGTTCCTTGCGCTCCGCGGGAAAGGCGAAACGCTCGCTGCCGAGCTGGTTGCGATCCAGCTCACGCAACTCGTTGCCGCGCTTGGGTGCGGCCCCCGCATGGCTGGCGCGCCGTGCGGACGTCACGTTGGTGCGCGCTGCCAATTTCTGCCGGTGGGTCGCCATCGAGATAACCTCTCAGAGTGATAGCAAATCTATAACTAAGGATGATGCCTTGATGTACCAGAATTGGCAAGCGGACGCTCGCCGCGCGCCGGCGCCGACCTTGCTGAGCGTGTCCACGGACGCCTTCGAGCAGGCATTCCGTTCTCCTGCTGTGGAAAGGGTGGACAGATCTGTGGAAAAGCCTATAGCGCCAGTATCAGGTTTCGTTCAGCCGGCCTAGAGCCGGCGATACCCATCGAGCCGCCCCCATGCCGTGGGTAAAAGTTATAGCGATGCTATAAGTATTGACCGTGGGAGTCAAGCCCCCTTAGGCGAGCGGCGGCCTTCGGCGCAATGGCACAGTTGTCTGCCCCATTTGCGGTGCACGCGACTAGAATCGAGAACATGAAGGTCGTGCGACTCTCAAGGCGCGCATTCGGTCCGCGCAGGACCGCACATCGAGATGAACATGCCTGTTGAGGCGCTGGCTCCGATGTCGGAACGCATGCTCGACCTCGACAAGCCGCTGTACACCATCAGCGTGGCGGCTGAGATCCTCGCCTCGCACCCGCGCACGCTGATGATGTACGAGACCATGGGTCTCGGCGTTCCCGCGCGAACGGCGACCAATCGGCGCCGCTACACGCAGCGCGACATCCTCACCTTGAGTGCGATTCAACGCATGACCAGGCAGCACGGGCTCAACATCGCCGGCGCCCGTTATGTCATCAAGTGTCTGCAACTCCTCGATGCGCACGGTATTCCGCGGCCGGCTGAGCTCGCGGATGTCGACCTGGAGCACGTCCGCCTCTAGTGTCATGACCTCGCCGGAATCCGAGACTGCGCACGGCCACAGCGCGAAGACCGGGGACGAGGCGGCGGCGCTCAAGCAGGTCGAGCCGGACCGGCTGCTGGAAGGCGAGGACGAGGACAGCCAGCATCTCGACGACGCCGTCCACTGGGTGAAGGTCTACTGGGAGTTGCTGGAGTTCAAGCGCTCAGTGCTGGCGACGACCGAGGAGCACGTCGGCATCATGGATCCAGATGCCGGCGCCGAGGTGCAGAAGACCGATCTCAAAGCCCTCCACGCGGAGGCGCTGCGCTTCGAACGACGCCTCGTGTACTGGAGAGGCCGGGTCGGCGCGCTCAGTGCAACGCAAGACGACAGCGCGCGCTGACTCGCGCGGCCTCACCCGTGTTGCAGCCCGTTCCAGCTGAGCAGCGCCGTCCAGTCGTGCTCGTATCCCAAGGTCGATGGTGACGCTGTCGCGAGTTGCAGGTGTTGCGCGGCACCAGCGGGAAACCCGAGCCAGAGCGCGGTGAGAATGCGCAACTGGTGGCCGTGGCCGAACAGCAGCACGTCCCCCTCGATCGCGCGGACGCGCGTGATCACTCGCGCTGCACGGACCGCGACATCATCGATCGTCTCGCCGCCGATGACGCCGTCTCCAAAGAGCGTCCATCCGGGTCTCTGCTCCTGGATCTCCTCACTGGTCTGTCCCTCGTACGCACCGTAATCCCACTCGATGAGATCCGGGTCGACCTCGGCGCGATCGGCGAACCCCGCGAGCTCGCAGGTCTGACGCGCGCGAGTCAGCGGGCTGACAAACACCGCGGCGAACTCGAGACCCGCAAGTTGAGCTACGAGCCCCGCCGCCTGCTCGCGGCCCTCGTCGGTGAGCGGGAGGTCGCTCCGCCCGGTGTGCCGCTTCTCGCGGCTCCACGCGGTCTCGCCATGCCGGACGATCACGATTCGCTGCGACGTTTCCGGCCGGCGACGCTCCACGGGGCGCGAGTCTACTTCGTGGGCGTGGGTGCGGCCGTGCCGGGCTCATCGTCGGGCTTGGTCTCGACGACCTCCCAGAGCCGCTCGGCGACGGCTGCGGTCATCGCGTCGGGATCCTGCTCGCGGCGGTCCACCCAGAAGTGGCAGCGGAGCAAGGGGATCTCCCGATCGAGCGTCGGCTCGAAGACGATTGCGGGTTTGGCTTCGATGCCCGGGACCTCCATGACGGCCGCCCGCGCGCGGCGCATCAGGTCGGCAAGGTCGGTCTCCGCCGGAATCCGCACGCCGGCGCTGAGCCGGCGCGTGTCGTAGTGCGTGCTGTTGATCACGATGCCGGTGAAGACGGTGAGGTTCGGGAGGATGGCGAGCTCGCCGATGCCGGTGCGCAGCGTCGTGGTGCGCAGGGTGATGTTCTGCACCGCTCCCGTCTGATCCAGCACGGTGATCGTGTCGCCGAGCCGGAAGGGCTGCTCGAGGAGGAGCCAGATGCCGGCGAGGACGTTGCGCAGGAGGTCCTGGAATGCCAGACCGATCGCGACTGTGCCGACGCCCGCTGCGGTGAGGATCACCGCGACGTTGACGCCGTAGACGACGAGCGCGCTGATCAAGGCGACGACATAGGTCGTGACCGTGATCAGGTTGCGCACCAGCGTCCGGACCTGGCGGTCCGCCCGGCCCCGGCGCATCGCCCAGAGCACGAGCAGGCGCGTCAACCTGCCGACCAGGTAGAGGACGATGAAGCTCGCGATCGCGCTGAGCAGGTGCTCGACGAGCGGCCCCACCAGCCCGCTCTGGTCGTGCGACTGGATCGAACGGCAGACAACGTCGAACCAGTTGCTCGAGTCGCAGGTCGGGGTGCTGGCGATCATCATCGCCGCCGGTCAGTGGCAGACGCCAACGCGGTCGGAGTCCGCGGCGGTGCCGCTAGGACGCCCCGGTATCGTCGTCGGCGGTCTCGGCGACCTCGGCCTCACCCTCGGCGGGGGCTGCTTCAACCTCCTCGGCCTCAGCGGCGACGCGCACCTGCGCGACCTTGAGCACGAGCTCGTCAGGATCCACGCCGGTCGCGAGCGCGACCCGCTCGGGCAGCGGTACCTCACCGAGGCGGATGCCCTGGTCGATCTCGACCAGGCCGGAGATGTCGACGTTGAGCAGCGCCGGGATGTCTCCCGGCATGCACTCGACCTTGACCGAGGTGATGATCTGCTGGAGCACGCCGAGCTTGAGCTCGGTGACTGCCGGCGATTCGCCGACGGGGATGAGCGGGATCTCGACGGTCAGCTTCTCGCGAAGGTTGACCGCGAAGAGGTCGACGTGCATGAGCTGCGTCGTGCGCGGGTTGACCTGCAGCTCGCGGATCAGGACCTTGCGCGCGCGACCCCCGTCGAGTGCGAGGTCGACGAGGTGGCTGTGGCCGGCCTGATGCCAGACCCGCTGCAGGCTGCGCGCTTCGATCGAGAGCGCCTGGGGCGTGACGTTGTGCCCATAGAGCACCGCCGGCACCTCGCCGCGACGCCTGACAGCGTGGACGTGACGCCCGGTCTCGGATCGGAGGGTTGCGCTCAGCTCGAGGGAAACTGCCATGTCTGCCTGGCTACTCTACCGGCTCTGCCGTCGCTGCCGAGTTGACGGCGGCGGCGATCGCGTCCAGGGCGGCGTCGACGCAGCCCTCACCGCGGGCCGGTTTCGCATCGGGATCCGCGGACGCGGGGGTCTCCGGCCACGCTGCGGACGCCCCCGCGATCAGGCGCCGGGCAGCCATTGGGCTCCCATCCGGGAGCACGAAATACGGCCAGGCGACGTCGGAGACCTCCTCACCGTCTCCGTCCGACGCGAGGATCGCGAGTGCCCGATCAAGCGCGGCACGGCGCACATCGCTCGCACCCGATTCCAACTCGACGTGGATCGCGTCCTGGAGCCGCTGCGCCGTCCCCGTCAGGTCGGTTTCCCGGCGCCGCGGCGGTCCCGTCTCCTCACTGCCGTGGAGCATGAAGATGCCGCCATTCCAGATGGTTCGCCAGGTTTCGTCGCCATCCCTGCGGGTGATGCGGCAGACCTCCTCCCCGCCGCTCACGTCGATCCACGCCTGCCGGGCCCCATTGCCGCCGAGGTAGGTCAGCCAGAGGTCGAGACTATCGCCGATCGGCTCGAACGCCTGCCCGTCGACCCAGACGTACGACATCTTGCGGAAGGCCGCGAACGCGGGATGAGGCGGCGCCAGCCGTGCGCTCGCGTCCGCCGGGTCATTGACGAACCGCCCCGCATGGGCGGCCGCCACGGCGAGACAGAGCAGCCCGGGGGTCAGACCGCCGCCCTCGTGCCGAACCGTTCCTTGACGTAGGAGACGGCCTCGTCGAGCGAGGTTCCGGGGGTGAACACCTTGTCGACGCCGAGCTTCTCGAGGGCGGCCACGTCGGCGTCGGGGATGATCCCGCCGCCGAAGACGACGATGTCCGCAGCGTCGCGCTCCTTGAGCAAGCGAATGATCTCGGGGAAGAGGGTCATGTGGGCACCGCTCAGCAGGCTGATCCCGATCCCGTCGACGTCCTCCTGGATGGCGGCCTCGACCACCATCGCCGGGGTCTGGTGCAGCCCCGTGTAGATCACCTCGACGCCTGCGTCACGGAGCGCCCGGGAGATCACCTTGACGCCGCGGTCGTGCCCGTCGAGGCCGACCTTGGCGGTGAGGATCCTGATCTTGCGCGCGCTCGCCGGCGCTGCGGTGGCTTCCATGACCTCCTGATGTTAGTGCCTGACCCTCCCTTAGACTGCTGCGGTGCACCCTCCGGGCAGACGCGGGCTCACGGGAGCGCGGCTGGTTCGCATCGCGTCGTCGCGCCGAGCTTGGGTGGCGGGGATCGGTGTGGCCTTGTTCCTGATCTCATTCGCAGGCGCGAATCCCGGGGGTGCCGTTTCTGACGAGCCCGATCAGTACGTCAAGGCGGTCGCCGCCGGACATCTCGATCTTCTGGGGGAGACGGTCTCCACGGCCGAGGCGCGATCGATGGACAGCTGGCTGCCCGTGCTCCATCACATCCTGACCAGCTATCCCGCCTTTGCCCAGCTGGCTCGGTCGTATTCGATCCCGTCGGCGCTGGACCCACGCTACCTCGGCTGCACGTTCGAATCAGTCGTGGCGACCTGTCTCGATCGGGCGGTGCCCCAGCTTCCAGGTCCGACGGAGACGGTGGTGAGCTCGGTCGGCAGTTATCCGCCATACATCTATCTCCCCGCTGGGCTGGCCATGCGCCTCGCAACCGGCACCGCTGGAGCGCTCCTCGTCGGGCGGCTCACGTTTGCCCTGATCGCCGCGCTGTTGCTGATCGCCGCCCTGCTCATCGCACTCCGGGCCCGCCCCGGGCCGCTGACCGTGGCGTTCATCGTCCTGTCAGTTGGACCGACCTCGGTCCTGGTCATGGCCGGGCTGAGCTCCAGCGGCCCGGAGGCGGCCGCGGCCATCGCCTGGTGGCTCGCCCTGCTCGCGGCCACCGAACCGCAGGCGTCGCGCGGCCCGTGGTGGCTCGCCCTTGCCGCAGGCCTCGTCTGCGGGATCTCCCGAAGCACCGGCCCGATCTGGCTGGTCCTCATCACGGCGATCGTGCTGGTGTTCCGGGGACCGCGGGTGTCCTGGAACGCCTTTCGCTCGGGGGGCAGCGTTGCGGTCGCCGCCGTCGTCGCGTGCGTGGTCGCCGGTGCGGCGACGCTCGGCTGGCAGGAGGCGGTGCAACCCGCCTATCAGTCGCTGGCGCCGACCTTGGGCGACGCGACCCCGGCGATGATCGGCCACATCCTCAGCCAGGCGGTCGCCGTCTTCGGATGGGGTGAAGCGGCACCGGCGCCGCTGTTGGTGCAGGTCTGGGGGCTTTTGGTGGGGGGTGTGGTCGTGATCGGTGTCCAGTCGGCGGTGAGGCGGCGGGCCTGGCGCGAGATCGCGGCGCTGCTCGTCACCTGCGCCGCGGTCGTCGCCCTGATTGCCGGGTTCCTGGCGTTCGGGAGCCACGCCGGGGTGATCCAGGGGCGATGGTTCCTGGCACCGCTCGCCGGCATCCCGATCCTCTCGGGATGGATGGCCGCCACACGGAGCGACGTTCACCCGGTCACGCGCTCCTCCCGTCAGGCGTCGGCCGTTGTGATCACCGGCGCCGCCGTGTGCCTCGGGGCGTTCTGGTGGCTCAACGAGTCCCGCTCCGCCGGTGACGCCGGATCGATCTTCTTCTTCGGGCACGCCCAGTGGCAGCCGCCGCTCGGGTGGGCGCCCTGGCTGGTCTCGGCCGTGCTGGGGCTGCTCTGCCTGCTGGTCGCGGGACTCGCCGGTGACCACGACGCGTCCGCAGCCACACCTGCGCGACCCGTTCGCTCCTCCCCGACCGTCTAGGTGGAACCGGCCACGCCGTACACGTGGGGATATTTCGCGATCCAGGCCGCAAAGGTGCGCAGCCCCTCGCGCAGTGACCGCTGAGGACTCCAACCCAGGTCGGCATGGATCGCCGTCGCGTCCGCGCGCCAGCAGCGAACGTCCCAGTCCCGATTCGGGTACGCGCCCCAAGCCGGCTGCGCGGCGATATCGAAGACATCACGAGCGAGCTCCGCCAATTGCTGGAGCGAGGTTTCGACCCCGGTTCCGACGTTGTATATGGGTCGCACGCTGGGGGCGCGCGCGGCGAGCAGATAGGCGTCGATCACATCATCGATGTGCACGAAGTCGCGGACGACCCAGGGATCGGCGAGTGGAGGGAGCGCGCCGCGAAGCCCGCGTTCGCAGAGGGTCGCCATCAGTCGCCGCGGATCCTCGAAGGGGCCGTATGCCGAGTAGAGGCGCAGGGTCACGACATCGATGCCGAGCGCCGCGGCAGTCATCGTGCACAATCCCGTCGCCGCCGCCTTGGTGACCGCGTAGACGCTGTTCGGGCGTGGCGACTCGTCCTCTGACGGCGCGTGGTCGCAGTCGCCGTACTCGGATGACGTCCCGGAATTGACGACGCGTGCACATCCGGCCGCAGCCGCAGCGAGCAGGATGTTGGTGGTACCAAGAACGTTGGTCTCCGCGATCGTGCGAAGGTCGCGCTGAAGCGAGTACGCGCCGTGCGCCGCACAGTGAAACACCACGTCTGGTTTCACGTCTCGCATCGTGGCATCGAGCCACGCGGCGTCGAGGACGGTGCCGCGATGCACTCTGGCGCCATCGAGCTCTGCGATGCGCCAGCTCGTCGACTCCGGTCGAACCACTGCGTGCACCTCGTCGCCGGATGCAAGCAACCGGTTGCCCAGCGCGCAACCGATGAAGCCGCTCGCCCCCGTGATGAACGCTCGCACTGCCTCAGCCGGCCGCGGCCCGTCGTGTGGCGCCGACGTCCGTGTACGCGAACGCATCGAGAAGCGGATGCGCCCGGCGCGCAACCTCTGCCGCCTCGTCGGGCGTCAGCTCCGCGGCAGTTCGTTCGTTCTCCTCGGTGGTGGGACGCCGGATCGTGCCCCACGGGTACACCTCGGTCAGCGGCGTGCCGTTCCAGGTCGGCGCGAGCACCAGTGCCCCGGCATCGATTCCGATGCGCTCGCACACGGGCCGCAATGCGGCGCCCGGGTCGTGGCACAGATCCTCGAATCGCAGCACGGTGATGCGATCCGCGAACCGCCGGCTCGCGGCGAGGACGAGTGTCTGCAGAACGACCCAGCCTTCGATGTAGTGCGCGAGCGACAGCGGCGCCGGGCGCCGCTTGGTTTCGGCATACGCGGACCACGGGTTGCGCACCACGTGGAGCACATGGCTCCCCGGCATCTCTTCGAGGAAGCGCTCCGCGTCAACGCCGAAGATGGGGCTGTACCCGACGGTCAAGCGCTCAAGACCGCTGCGGCGCAGATCAGTCCATGCATCGAACGTCGCCGCGAAGAATGCGGCCACGAGATCGCCCGGGGACGGCTGCGTGCCGTCGAGCATGGCGATGAAGCGACGTTTCCGGTCACCGTCGTCGAGCCCGAATGGATGATCGCGAAACTTGCTCACGAACGGCGTGCGCACGCGCACGCGGCATTCCTCATCGATGATCGACTCGAACTGCGTGGCCAGGTCGGCGCCGAGCCGGAACACCGGCCAGCGGTATTTCACCGGATAGAGCGCCGACCACCGATCCCGCACCGATGCCGTGCCCAGCTGCGACTCGAAGGGGTACACGAGCAGCTCGGGGTGGCCGTCGAGATATCGATGCGTGGTGTTGCCCCCGTTCTCGTACATCGCGGAGATCATCACCAGTGGATGTCTCGTACCCTCAGTGCTCGGCATCGTCACTCCCAGTTCGTGTCGCTGAAGAAGAGATCGCGCAGTTGCGCAGTCTGCGCCGACCGGGCGCGATTGTACGGAAGGCCGGCCGTCGATCCGGCATCGATCCACTCGATGGCAAAGATCTGGTTGCCCATCGGCCACGTGATGCTGGCGAGCATCTCTCCGGTCGTGGTGTCGATCGCATGGATACCGCAGGTGGCCGTGCGAACGCCGGGTGCGTAGTGCGCGAAAGCGGGCAGCAGCCGTGACGTGCCGACGAAGGCCACATTGCTGCGAATGCAGAGTCCCCTGGTCCACCCGGGCAGCTTGCGCACCGGCGCGTACACGCCCTCCTGGATCACACCGACCGTGCCATACCCGCTGTTGTCCACCCAGAGCGAGGACCCGTCGAGGCGAGCCGAGTGCGGCCGGGTCAATCCGGACGCCATCACGTCGCGCGTGCGTCCCGAGTAGACGACCCCCTGACGGTCCGACGCGAAGCGCAGGTGCCCGGGGGGATAGCGAAGCCGCCGGCTCGTGGACGCGGTGAAGAATGAATCCTCGAGGCTCGCGCCCGCCGCGATCGAGTTGAGCTGGAGCCAGTTCCGGCGCGTGTCCGGGCTCCCGTCGCGATCCATGATCGCCGGCCACCATGCGGGCATCAGCGAACCATCCTCGCTCAGCTCGGCGACATGGTTCTTGCCGACTGCGGTCGCGTGCAGCCGGTTGCCGATGTATGCGAGATCGTGCAGATACGTCGATCCTGGGAAGAATGTGGTGTGCGCAGGGAGCAGCACGCCGCGCGCGCCATCCTCGCCACCTGGTCGCGCCGCGAGCGTCAGGAGTTGATTCGGGTTACGTGTGAGCGCGACGGTGACGTGACCAGTGTTCCGGTCGACCGCGACGCCGGAGGGGTGCGGGAGCGGGAGCCACGAAATGTCAGGCCGGCCTGTCGCGCTGACGCCAATCGAGAGCAGGAGATGTTCGTACTCGCGCGTGACCAGCAGGCGGATGTTGAGGCTCCCGAGCAACCCCCAGAAGTCGCCGCGCACGCGGTGCGCGAGACGATCGCCGACTGCGAACGGGGCGACGCTGGGGAGCGGAATCACCTGCGCTGGATCGCGGAGGGCTCGTCCGTCGTCTTCGAACAGCGCCAGCGAGTCAGCTCGGAGCATCGGCAGTTCGCAGCTTCCGGGACGGTGACAGGCGGCGGCGCATGGCGAACGGTTCGGAGTAGAGGCGAAGCGCCGACCGCAGGTTGGTTGTGGCCTTGCCGTTGATGCGTGTGGTGTCGTACACGGGAATCTCGACGACGGGGATGTTGTGGATCTTGCAGAGCGCGCACAGCTCGAGGTCGATGAGATCACCCTGCTCCGTCAGCTTCAGCCGGTCAAGGAGGCGCCGGTGAAACACCTTCGGTGTTCCGTTCACATCCCACACGGCCAGCCCGAACAGTGAACGCGCCTCGAAGTTGTACAGCACCGAACCGGCGCGACGGATCGCCTGGTTGCGCTGCTTGCGGCTTGCCTTGACCACCGCTTCGGTGTTGACAGCGCCGTACTGCAGCGCAAGCTCGAGGTCACGCGCCTGGGTGCGCGCAGAGTTCGTGTAGCAGAGCAGCTCGCCGCGCGCCGCCTGGAGCCCTGCGATGACCGCCGCGCCCCAGCCCTTCTGTGACGTGATGAGTCGAATGGTCGGGTCGGCGGCCGCAAGTGCCGCGGCCACGGACAGGGTCTCGTCGCCGCCACCGTTGGCGACGAGGAGGATCTCACCGTCGCCGTCGACATGCGCAAGTGCGAGGTGCGCACGCTCGACGATCTCGGGAAGCTCGACCGCCTGGTGATAGACGGGCAGGATGATCGAGGTTGCAACCGCGGTCACGCCGGGTTTCTCCGCCCGCATCGCCTTAGGATGCACGGAGGTAGTGACGGGCGACCAGGCTCGCAAGGCGCGCTGCCACCGTCTCGGCATCGATACCGGCACGTCGCCGCAGGAAGGCCTCCGACCCGAGCGTCATGGAGTGCGTCTCCTCGATGCCGAGGCGTTGGAGACGGCAACCGAGACCGCGTTCGGCGATCAGCTCGGCGACCAGGCTGCCGAGACCGCCGGGAAGCACGTGGTCCTCGAGGGTGACGACGCTTCGTGCTTCGCTCAACAGCTCGACGAGATGCGCGACGGGGGCCGGAGCGATGCATGTCGCGATGGCGACGCGCACATGGACGCCGCGCGCTGCGAGCAAGGCCTCGGCGCGCACGGCTTCATCGGCGATTGTGCCGAGCGCGAGGAGCAGCACATCGCCATCTCCGATCACCTGCATCCTGGTCTGGTCGAACGTTCCGGGAAGGGCGCTGAGCACGCGCGCGTCCTTTGCGAGTCGGAAATACGTCGGTCCCGCTTCGGCATGCAGCGCGCGCACCGCAGCGGCGGCGTCGCGATCATCGGCAGGCGCGATCACGCGCATGTGCTGCAGCGTGCGCATCACGGCGACATCTTCAACCGCGTGGTGGGTGATCCCGGCGGTGCCGTAGCCGAAGCCGCCGCCGACGGCGATGACACGAACCTGCAGGTGATGCAGATGCGCGCCGTTGCGCAGCTGCTCGAAGGGACGGAGCGAGGCAAACGTGGCGATCGAGTAGCAGTAGGGCCGGAAGCCCTCCAGCGCGAGGCCCGCCGCGATACCCATCATGTTTGCCTCGGCGACACCCACGTTGATGAAGCGGGAGGGGAACGCGTCGGCGAATTCCTCGATGACCATGAAGCCGAGATCACCGGTCAGGAGGACGAGACGCTCGTCGGCGCGCGCGAGCTCGGTGAGCTCGTGGATGATCGCTTTCCTCATGCCATGGCCGCCAGCTCCCGGAGCGCCAGGTAGTACTGCTGGTCATTGAGCGGGAGGTAGTGCCAGGCAACCTGACCCTCCATGAACGACACGCCGTGACCGGCGACCGTACGAGCGATCACCATTCGTGGCGCGTCGCTGTCGTGCGGGGCGAGCGCCGCGGTGAGCGCTGCGATGTCGTGCCCGTCGACCACCAGCGAGGACCAGCCGAAACTCGTCATCTTGGCCGCGACGTCCTCGGGGGATCCGAGGTTGATGACCTGCGCTGTCCTGCCGAGTGCCTGCTGACCGTTGAGGTCGACGATGGCAGTCAGGCGTCCGAGGCGCCGGTGGCCCGCAAACATGATTGCCTCCCACACCGAGCCCTCGTTGAGCTCGGCATCGCTCAGCAGGCAGTAGGTCCGCCGCGATCCGCCTTCGATCTGTGCCGCGAGCGCGCTGCCGGCCGACAACGAGAGCCCCTGCCCGAGCGAGCCGGTCGAGACATCGATACCGCGCACGGTGTGCTCGGGGTGTACGCCAAGCTCGCTGTCGTCGGCGCAGTATCGATTGAGGTCGTCACGGGTCAGGAGGCCGCGAAGGTGCAGGGCTCCGTACAACGCAAGGGCGGCGTGGCCTTTGGAGAGCACGAATCGCGTCTTCCGCTGGTCGGACTCGTCGCTGTCGAGATACAGCGCGAAGAGCACTGCCACGATGTCGACGATCGACAGCGAGGAGGCGATGTGGCCGACACCGGCACGTTTCGACACCTCAACAACGAGGCGCCGCAGTTGGCGGGCGAAGTCGTTCGGGTCCATGGGCTGGCCGCGCAAGTGTTCATCGCCCGGATGCCCAAATTCCGCCGGGCCACATGACTGTCACCCCGCCGCGACGATCCCCGGATCGCCGTCGATCAGCCGTTCTGGACGGCGGTCTCCGGCGCCGGGAGGGTGGTCACCGCGGCCTCCGCGAGGCGACGCGCCACGCTCAGCGCGCGATCGGCATGAGGAAGGTGGTCGCGATCGACCCCCGCCACCGCAGCCAGGCCGTCGCGCGCTCCCACCAGGGCGCCGGCCAGGCTCGCCGCGACAGCGGTACCGGAAGCCGCGGCGGCGAGCACGTCCTCGAAGGGGTTCGCAGTCGCCAGTGCGCAGATCGCGCGCTGGAGCGTGAGGCCCGGGTCCGGATCGGACACGTCCATGGGCGGGCCACCGTCGACCACCCGGAGCCGGTCGAGCAGCGCCATCGGCGCGTCCTCGAGGAGCGATTGGCGAACGCGGATCAGCGCTGTGTCCAGGTCGAACCTGAGCAGATCGGCGATCAGCAGCGCAGCGGCGACTGCGGTCACCGCGGTGCCCTCATCCGCACCGGCCATGGCGACGCATCGGTAGGCGTCGCGGCGCAGCCTGGGGCGGTTGAGCGGGCTCAGCAAACCGAAGGGGAGCGCCCGGAGCAGCAGGCCGGCAGCGCCCGCGCGCGATGGACGCTCGAGGCCGCGCTGGCGCAGGTCGGCATCGTCGAACCCGCCGCAGGCTGCCGCCGACTCGGCGACCCCCACGAGGTCCGCAGTTCCCGCCGCCGCCCCGGCGGCATGTTCACCGGCAAGCGCGCCGATGAAGCTCGCGTCGATCCGGCCGGGCAGCTCCTCGATCAGCGTCACCAGCAGAACGCTATCCTTTCCCACGATGCCGACGTCGGAACGTGCTGTGGCCGTCGTCCGTGCGATCGCCAGCAGTGGCGCTCTCCGCGCGGCCCCCGGGCTCCTCGACCAGAGCCGCTGGCGTGGCCCGCGACCGGCCGCCGTCCGCATCGAGCGGAGCCGGGTTCATGGCGACGCCGGCCTGATCGCCGAGCAGACCGCCCTCACCATGTGGTTCGGCGAAGGCCCCGGCCTCTCGGGGATCTCGGTCCGCGGCCGGGCGACACGTGTCGCGGTGCGGACGCTTGCCGGCGTGGCGGCGGCGGTGGCGATCGGCGCCGCCAGCGCGTTCGCTGCCCGGCAGGAGGCGAGTCGCCTGGAGAGCGGCGCCCGGCTGCTACTCGGCGAGCCAGGGAAGAACCACCGGCGCTGACGTCCGCGATCGGCGGGACAGCGCGCGCAGCCCCCCTCCGTCGGTGATCAGCAGCTCGCGTGAGCAGGGGTTCATCGCTTCCCGCCACTCCTTGAGCACCCGGCGCTGAAATCGGTCCGCAGACGGCAGGCCTGCGGGGAGCGCGAGGACGGCGCCCCGGTCGGGCACGCCGAGCAGGACCTCGCCGCCGGCACGTTCGGCGAGAGCCGCGAGGACACGCGGCGCCATGAGCAGGCTGCCCTGGAACAGCGAATCCGACGCGACGCGCCACCCGTCGGCAGGGATGCGGTCTGTCCGGGCGATCCGTCCCACCAGCGGCTCGAAGCGTTCCACGGTGTTGGCGCTCGCCGTCCGCCGCACGTCCTCGTCGCTCATCCCCTGCGACGCCCATTCCTCACGGGGGACGCCGCGCATGATCGAGCCGGGGAGTTCCTCGGCAACAAACGCCGTCAGGTCCGCGCCGACCGGCGCGCGCAACAGGTCGCCGACGCGACCGTGGCTGCCCAGGAAGCGGTCGTTGCGCACGCACCAGAGCAACCGCGACGTCGACAGCGCCACCGCCGGCCGCGGCGTCAACTGGTGCTCGACAGAGGTGACGTACTCGCCGATCAGCACCGGCACCCTGTCGGGCTGGCGCTCGCACGCGTGGAAGAGTGGTGCGAGCGGGAGGATGAGGTCGAGCCCGGAGCCGGTCACGTGCAACGCGAAGCGCGCCTGGTCCACCTCGACATTGGCGCCGTGGTACCGCGAGATCAGCTGCAGGCGGATCCGATCCGCGAAGGCCCCCCTGGACTCCACGCGCCTACGCGGCTCCTCGCTTCGAGCTCACGTAATCGACGAGGACGTAATCACCGAGCCGGTCGGGACTGATGAAGAACGCACGTCCACGGTTGAGCCGCGTCATCTGATTCACGAACTGCACGAGGTGGTGATTCGACTCGAGCATGAATGTGTTGATGACGATGTTCTCGCGCGTGCAGCGTTTCACCTCGAGCAACGTCTTGTGAAAGGTCTCGGGCAACGGCGGATAGAAGAACACAGGCCGTCCATTCTCGATGTGCGCCGTCGGCTCGCCGTCGCTGACGATGATGATCTGCTTGTTCTCTCCCGGATCCCGCGCGAGCAACCGACGAGCCAGCATCAACCCATGCTGCATATTGGTCCCGTACACGTACTCATTCACCGAGAGATGCGGCAACGCTGCGGGCTTGATCTCCCGCGCCAGGTCACTGAACCCAATGATGTGCAACGTGTCGCGCGGATACGCACTGCGTATCAGTGAATCAAGCGCCAGCGCAACCTTCTTCGCCGCATAGAAGTACCCGCGCAACGGCATCGACCGACTCATATCGAGCATCAAAACAGTGGCCGACCGCGTCAGCGTATCCGAGCGATGCACGACAAAGTCTTCCGGCGAAAGTCGAGGAACAGAGCGACGAGGACTACGCGGAGCCAGGGCCGGAGGGGACCCCGGCGGAGGCTGAATAGTCCGGTTTGAAGCCGCAGCCGGGGTCCCCTCCGGCCGCAAGTCACTCACAACGGAATCCGCATCGCGGCGTACCGCGTTCATAAGCGTCTCGCGGACGTCGAGATCGAACACGTCTCCGAATTCGTAGGCCTTCGTGTCCTCCTCGCGCTCCCCGCCCTGGCCGTGACGGGACACCGGATGGTCTCCGAAGCGGTCGTGACGCAGCCGCGCGAACAGATCACCGAGCGCCTTCTGTCCGATGCGCCGCAGCCCGCGCGCAGTCAAGCGCATCCCTTCCTCATCGCGCTCGACGAGCCCGCGCTGTTCGAGCTGATCGGTCATGCGCTGCAGGCGCGAGAGGTCGCGCGCCGCGTTGTCACCGAGCACGTCGCGCAGCGCTTCCTCGGTTGCGCTGTCGAGCGGCTCACCGCGATACATCCCGCGCAGCCCGCGCTCCAGCTCCTCGATCGACTGCAGGCGGTCCATGACCCCCATCGCCTCGTCAAAAGGCAGCTGTTCGTTCCCGAAGAACGAGTAGCGCTGACCGAGGTGGCGGCGGTCGGAGAGCAGTTCGAGACCGCTCATCAGCTCGGCGAGCTGTGCCTGCAGGTCCGGGTCACCGAACGTCGCGGAGATCATCTCCTCGAGCTGATGACGCTGCTCCGGCGACAGCGACTGCATCAACGAGTCCATGCGCGCCATCTGCGCCGCGAGCTGGGCGAGGAACTCGTCGAACGTCGCCGGCGCGTCCGGGAACATCGAGCCCCACTTCTTGAGGAAGTCCTCGTAGTTGTGCTGCAGCTGCGCCTCGGGCACCCCTTCCAGCTTCTGCCGCACGAGCGAGTTCAGGTCGCGGGCCATCTCGCGCAGCGCACTGAGGTCCTGCTGCGACATCTGACCCATCTGCTCGGCCATCTGCTTGAAGTACGTGTTGACGACGTTCTGCTTGATCTCTTCGAGCAGCTTCTGAAATGCCTGCTCTGCGCGCTGGTCCATGAACTCGTAGCCCTGGAGTTCGCGGATCGCGCCGCCAGGTTCCGGGGGCAGGTTGTCGAGGTGCTCGCGGCGCTTCTTGGCGACACGCTCGAGGATCCGCTGGGCGCTGCCGTCGGTGGCATTCTTGAGCCGCTCGTCGATGCCCTGGCGTTCGAGACGGAGCACGTTGTCGAGCTTTTCCTCGATGTCCTTGAAGACGTTGTCGAGGCTGTAGCGCTCGAGCTGCTTCTGGCGCTGCTTGCGCAGCCGTTCCATCAACTCCTCGAGGCCGGCGAACTTGCGCCCGTCGCGGTCGCGCCAGCCCTGGCTCAGCAGACGGCGCAGCGCCGTCTCGAAGTCCCAGCCATGAAAGACGTCCTCGCTCAGCCGGTCGAAGAGCGCGTCGGCGTCATCGCCGAGCGGGTCCTGGGTGCCGTCCCAGATGCTGAATCGATGCTGGCGCGGGTTGCGTTTCGGTTCCGGCGCCGGATCCAGCCTCGATTCCGCGAGAGCCTCATCCTCCATAGACCGCGCTTCCGTCGAGTGCGGTCTTGTTGAGGCGCTTGCCGAGATGCAGGCCTTCGAGGACGAATTCGAGCACCGCGACCCGCATCGCGTCGGTGTCCGGCTCACCGAGCCGCTGGCGCGCGCGCTCCACACCGCCGAGCTCGGTGAGCGCCTGCGCGTAGTGCGCGACCGTGTGCTGGTCGCCGACCTCCACCGTGAATCCGCCGCGATCGAACCGCTGCACGAGGTCGCTGAACTCCTGGACGGTGAAGTGGCGGCGGAAGACGTTGTTGCACGCGGTGCGCATCAGCTTCTCGAGCACCGCGCCGTCGTCGCCATCCTCCCAGGTCTCGAGCTCGATCTTTCCTGCTGTTGACGACATGAGCGCGGGCAGATCGCTGATCCGTGCGACCGCGTCGCGCTCGCCGGTGCGCAGCGCGCGGCGCAGTGCTCCGGCCGCAAGGTTCTCGTAGTTCGCGGTGGTGAGCCGGACCGAGACACCACTGCGCTGATTCACCTGCGGATGGCGCCGAGCCACGTGCGAAAGCTCGGCGACGATCTCCTGCATGAACCCCGGCACGGTGACCGGGACCGGCATGTCGTCGAACGTCATCCGCTCCTGCTCGGCGATCGCGATCTCGTCGTCGAGCGTGCGCGGGTAGTGGGTGCGGACCTGCGCGCCGAAGCGGTCCTTGAGCGGGGTGATGATCCGGCCGCGGTTGGTGTAGTCCTCGGGGTTGGCGGTCGCGACCACGAACACGTCGAGCGGCAGGCGCAGGCGGTAGCCGCGGATCTGCACGTCGCGCTCTTCGATGACGTTGAGCAGCCCGACCTGGATGCGCTCGGCGAGGTCGGGGAGCTCGTTGATCGCGAAGATGCCCCGGTTGGTGCGCGGGATGAGGCCGTAGTGGATGGTGAGCTCGTCGCTGAGGTAGCGCCCTTCGGCAACGCGGATCGGGTCGACCTCGCCGATCAGGTCGGCGATCGACGTGTCCGGGGTCGCCAGCTTCTCCGAGTAGCGCTGGTCGGGGGTGAGCCACGCGAGCTCGGTCGCATCGCCATGCTCGGCGACAAGGTCGCGGCAGCGGCGGCAGATCGGCTCATAGGGATCGTCATTGATCTCGCACCCGGCGATTGCCGGGACGGCATCGTCGAGGAGCGTGATCAGCGCCCGGATGAGGCGCGACTTCGCCTGGCCGCGCTCACCGAGCAGCACCATGTCCTGCCCCGCGAGGATGGCATTCTCGATCTGCGGGATGACCGAATCGTCGTATCCGCGGATGCCGCCGAACAGCTCCTCGTGGTTGGTGAGCTTGCGAATCAGGTTGCGGCGCAGCTCGGTCCTGACGGGCAGGACGCGGTATTCCGCACGACGCAACTCACCGACGGTGGACGGGGCCTGGGACATCGCATCCCAAGACTACACCGGGGCGGCGAATCGACTGCCGCGCCCCGCCAGCGTGGCGTGCGTCCGCTGATCGATCGAGTCGCGGGCGGCGGCGACAAGACGGCCGGCAAGCTCCTGCTCCTGACCGAAGTGGAGATGGATGAACGACGCGAGCATGAGCGGGTCGGTCCATCCCTCGCACCCGAGTGGTTCGCCATCGCAGTCGTGCATCGTGTAGGCGGCGTCCAGGCAGTCGGCGCCGGAGAGGACGCGGCTGAAATGAAACTCGTGCCCGCGAAGACGCGTCCCGACAGGGCCGAGCATCGACGCTGTGGCGATGCTGAGGTCGCGGTATCCGGTGTGCAGGGTGCCGGCCTCCAGCGTGATGTCGATGGGAATGAGGCCTGCCATCTGATGGGTGGTGCCGTCGCTGGTCCGGAGCGACCGCGCCGAGTACTGCAGGCCGCAGCCCTCGGCGTAGACCGGGACACCGTGGGCGTGGGCGCGCCGGAACGACTCGAGGAACGACAGGTTGCGTGCGAGCCTCGGAACGAACGCCTCTGAGATGCCCCCGCCCAGGTAGATGAGGCCGAGGTCGCGCGGCAGCGCGGCGTCCTCGAGGGGCGAGAACGTGACGATCTCGGCGCCCGCGTCCTCGAGCAGCTCGAGGTTTTCCGAGTAGTAGAAGCAGAAGGCGTCGTCGAACGCGACACCGATGCGCACCGGTGCGTCGCTGCTCAGTGTTGCGGCTGCGCGGTGGCGCGGCGCGAGCGGCACCGGCCGCGCCACCTCCATGAGGCGCTCGAGGAGGTCGAGATCGCAGTGCCTGGCCATCGCCGCACCGAGCTCCGTGATCGCCTCGTCGACGTGCGGGTTCTGCAGCAGTGGCAGCAGCCCGGTACGCAGTTCCGGGATGCGGACGTTCTGCATGTGTGGGAGCGCGCCGAGGACCGGCATCCTGGCGAGCGACCAGATCGCATCTTCGATCACGCGACGTCGATAGTCGTTGGGGACGTTGTTGAGGATCACACCGATCACGCTGCCGGCGCTGTCCAGCTCTTTGATGCCCAGCGCCGCCGCTGCGGCTGTCTCGCCCATGGACCACGCGTCGACCACGAGCACCACCGGCGCGGAGATGAGGCGCGCGACCTCGAGCGTGCTGCCGGGGAACTCGCGAGGGTTCGACTCAGGCGTCTCCGCCGTCATGCCATGGCCGTCGAGCACGCCCATCGCCCCTTCGACGATGACGCAATCCGCACCGATCGCGCCATGCGCAAGCGAGCGCCGCACCCCATCGGGACCGAGTAGCCACGAGTCGAGGTTGCGGCATGATCGCCGGCTCGCGTGCGCGAGGTACGCGGAGTCGATGAAGTCGGCGCCCACCTTGAAGGTCTGGACGGTCCGACCACGAGCACGGAGTGCGGCGGTGAGGCCGAGGGTGATCGAGGTCTTCCCGGTACCCGAACCCAGGCCGCCAACCACGAGCCGAGGAATCCCGACCTCCTCGAGCATGAGGTGCCTCCGGATGCGCGCTGAGGACCTGACAGCGGGGCAGGTCCGTCCTTGCTCTCTCGCCGGCGGGCACGGCGACGACCGCCGGACTCGCCCACCCGACGCTAGCACCGGGTGAGGGCCGCGGCAAGTTCGAAGTTGTAACGACAGCCGGGTGCGGGTGTGCGGTGTGCGCCTTGGATCATCGATCTCATGAGCAGCAGACCGTCTCAGGCTTGCGAGGTCGAGCCGACTTGACTGTGGCTGCCTGCGGAGCGAGCCGTGTCAGCAGTCGAACGCAAACCAGCACAACTCGTTGCGCAGCCGCTGGTCGTCGAGCACAAGTTCTCGGATCTCGTGGGGGAGTTGGGCGCGCTGCCACTGGCACTCCAAACGGCCGGCCTCGACGCGGTCGTCTTCAGTCGCTGCCGCGCGCGCGGCCTTGATCGCGTAGGCCGCGGCTCCGAGTTCGTGGGCCGCCACATGGCCCACCGCCGCGGCCTGGCCGGCAGCGTACGCGGCATGCCGTGCTGCCCCACTCAGGTCTCTGGCCGCAGCGTTCGCATGGCCGGCCGCTGTTCGGGCCTCTCCCCACGTGATCTCACAACGGGCCCACGCACGCCCGAGGTCGATCGCCCAACGTGGACGGTCATCCTTCGGCCGTGCCTGCTCGAAGTGGTGCAGCACGTGCTCCGCGCAGTCGGCCGCCCAAATCGCGAGAAGGCGATGATCGTCGTCCTGGAGGATCCCGCCTCGGCGCGCCGTGATGAACCGCGGATCCCGGATCTTGGGGAGGATCACCAGTTAGCCCATCCAGCTCTTGTATCCGCCAAAGTCAGCCTAGGCCAGGGTACCTTGACATTGGTTGCTGGCTGTCATCTGCGGCCTCTCCGGCGGGCTCAAGGGCCGGCTGGAGGTTCCCCTGGAGCATGTCACCAGGGTCGACACGTCGGCTCCCGAGGCCCATCATCGGGTCTGGAAAGGCTGGACTGTCGCCGCGCTCAACCTGCCCGGCGTGGTCACCGTCGGCCGCGTGGTCCACCTCTTCGGCGACCACCGCGGCGAATGGACCTTCTGGGACATGCACGATCCCGACAAGGTGATCGCCATCCACCTCCACGACGAGTTCTACGCCAAGCTGGTGATCGAGGTTGACGATCCGGCCGGAGTGGCCGCGGAGATCACCCGGGCGGTCTCGTCGGGCGGAGCCGCGAGGGAGCTGAACCCG
>OBLT010000757.1_pt1 | contig 20744 bp, 25 predicted proteins | sample 1518721 | NCBI WGS metagenome assembly OBLT01 (sample SAMEA3539307, study PRJEB22396) | soil metagenome | biome: tundra; feature: field; material: soil | place: USA | collected 2010-05 | depth 0.15 m | reverse complement strand
CGCGGCTGAAGACCGATGGAGTCAAAGGACCCGCGGCGCGCACGCCAAACTCGCCCGAGAGCACACATCGCGCGCGGTCGTGATTGAGCATGCTCGCGCTGGGAGCGATGTCGCGCCGGTCATGCCCTGGGCCAGGCTGGCCAGTTCAGCGGCCAGCCTGTCGGGCGCGAGCTGCGGGTCCAGTTTGAGCCCGCGCAGGTAGTGATTGAAGATATCGGCGCGTCCACGCTCGTCGGGCAGACCCATCCATACGACCTGATCAAAGCGCCCTGGGCGGCGCAGGGCTGGGTCGACGTGCTCTGGGCGGTTGGTGGTGGCAAGCACGAAGATCTGGCCGCGTTCCTCGATGCCGTCGAGCAGGACCAGGAGCTGGGCGACGGTGGAAACCAGGTGCTGGGGGCGGCGTAGCGCCGGGTCGACATGCTCGGGCCTGTTGGTCCCATTATCGCATCCAGGATGCGGTGAGGATGCGAAACGGGAATCGCGTCATTGTCACGCAGGTGGACATGATGGGCGCTCCCGAGGCTAGTGAATGCCGCTGCCACTCACGCCGCCCGTTCCGCCACCGGGCGCTCCCCCCATTGCGTTTCCAGTCCCGCCAGGGACATTGCCGGTGCCCCCGGGGCCTGGAAAGATCGGCGCGGGTTTCGGTGGCACAGGGGCGGGAAAGCCGGGATTTCCGGGCGCGGGAAACGGTGCAGGTTCAAGCCCTAGTGCCGGCATGTCTACCGCACCCGCCTTCATTGCGGTAAATACCATGAGGGAAGAACCGACCACCAGGATACTGACAACACGAGCGAGTGTTTGCATGCTGTCATCACTGAGCAAGTAGCATGCCTGGTGAATTTCTGCGCAGCTACGAATCAGGACATTGCAGACATTTCATCGTGCGGTTGCAACACGCCGGGAATTGCAGAGGAAACCAAGGAGCTGGGCGTCTCTCGGATAGCCGACCATGCTCGCAATCCGCTTCACGGGGTCACCCTCGAAATGGTCGTGACCGAGTTGAACACGTGCACCGAGACTGCGCGATCTCCTTCCACGAAGATGTCAGGAGAGCATCCAAACTGATGGCGGCGAACAGTCATCTTGGTCGAATCCGCCAGAGGCAAGACGTTCCTTCGCTGCAACTCTCTGAATTTTCTTGTCGCACCTCGATGGCTCGAGACCTGCAGTAGGTTCCATGCGGACACAGGGCAACCCGCCGTCGGCGAGTCCAGAAGGGGACCGCGGTCATTGACCATCGCAGGGTTGTTCACGGACAAGCCGCCTGGATGGCAATACAAACTGCAAGCCCGCGGAGGAGTTGAATGAACGACAACCTCAAGCATGACACAAGTCTAAAAGCACACTTCCTCGATGGCGGCACCGTGGGTACCGCCTCCGCGGTGGCGGTCACTGTCTACGGCGCGACGGACGTAGGCCGGATTCGGAGTGACAACGAAGATGCGTTCGTGATCGTCGATATATCCTCAGGCTCAGCGGTTGCTCCGGGCAAGGAGAAGAGAATCCCATTCGTAGGTAACGGCGTTCTGCTGATGGTATGCGATGGAATGGGGGGAGCCGCAGCCGGAGGAGTAGCAGCGCATTTGGCAAGCGAAGTGATCGCACTTGATCTCGCTAAAACAGGTGGAACCCTCGGCAGCTCAGAAGTAGAGCCTCTCCGCGCAGCGCTAACGCTTGCCAATCAGGTCATCTTTGACGAGTCTCGCCATCGCGCTGGTGAGCGCGGCATGGGAACGACCTGCACCGCAGGCTTGCTTCTTGCGGGTCGAGTCGTGCTCGCTGAGGTCGGCGACTCCCGGGCCTATCTCTTTAGGGCTGGCGTACTCCGGCAACTCACGCGCGACCAGTCTCTTGCAGCGGCCATGGTCGACTCGGGTGCGCTGACCCCGGAGGAGGCAAAGACCTTCCCACACAAGAATGTCATCTTGCAAGCCCTCGGCATTACGAACCATGTAGAGCCCGTGACTTCCGAGATCGAGGTGGCTTCCGACGACATACTTCTGCTTTGTTCGGACGGGCTGCACGGTCCGGTGCCGGACGAGAAGATCGCAGCTATATTGCGCGACGGGCATGGTCTGGTCGCTTGCACACAAGCCCTCATCGGCGCAGCTCTTGCCGCCGGGGGACCAGACAACGTCACCGTGATTCTGGCCCGGTACGAGGGTTCTTGAAGGAGTTCACTCCTCGGATGCTGATTCTTGCGTAGGATCGCGGCCATGCGGAAGGTCTGGCATCCTGCCTCGCTATCGCGGAGATGCTGCCTGGCAGCCGCTTAAAGTACGCACGGCCACCGATCGGCATCGTTGCGGCGAACAGCCATTGGCTCAAGGAAAGGCGCCGGTGGCGACCAATAGATCGAGGCGTGCTTGTCGAGCAGCGTCCTCGGCCAGGGCCACGGCCGAAGCCGCGTCGTGGGCGCGGCGTTCGGCATCGACCACTTCGATGTTGGTGGTGGCGCCTCCGCGATAAGACTTGTCGGCCAGCGTGGCCGCGGTATTCGCAGCAGCCGCGGCCTCGCGAGCGGAGCGCAGACTCTCGTCCGCGTTGGCCACCACTCGGAAAGTCGTGCGAACCTCGACGCTCACTTGTCGCAGGGTCGCTTCGAGCTGCGCGCGTGCTTCCTCGTCCACGGCCTCACGTTCTCTGCGCACGCCGTAGCGCATTCCTCCGTCGTAGAATGGGATGGAAAGGACGACGGCGATCTGCCAACCACTCCCAGGTTGAAGCGCTGTTTCGGTCTCCTTGAACGCCTGGGCTTGTGCAAGCAGCGACGGCGCGTAGTAGACCCATTCGTCGCGCCGAAGATGCGCGCTGGCGACACGACGCGCCTCCAGCGCACGCACGTCCGCCCTCCGGCTTCGCGCGCTGTCGAGCGCTGTGGCTGGAGTGGGAGCGTTTGCCAGATCGAATGCGCCGGCCACATCCACGAGATCCTCTTCGGAGAGCAGGGTCGCGAGTGCGCTCTGGGCTCGGACCAGCGCGGTTTCGGCGTCCTTGAGCTGGGCCTCGTCGGTGCGCAGTTCCTGCTCTGCGCGCGCGTCGTCGACGCCATTGCCAAGCCCCAGTCCCAAGCGCGTGTGCGCGTAGTCGTAGTGCGAGCGCGCGGTTTCGAGGGCGCGTGCCACCACCTCAAGCTGACGGTGTTGTAGCAACACCGTCAGGTAGACACGGCCGACGGCGGTGGCGAGTTGGCGTCGCACGTCGGCGGCGCTCGCCGTGGCCAGGGCGCGGTTGTCCTGCGCATGCCAGTCATTGGCCCACGCCGATGGCGCCACCAGCGGCACCGTGAGTTGGATGTTCCCGTTCCACTGTGCGATGGGGGTCGTGACGGTGCCGGCAAACGTGCGCGCCGAATCGAGGCGGACGTACGATCCATTGCCGGTCAGGATGGGCAGCCAGCCAGCCCGGGCCTCCCGCACCAATGCGTCGGCGCGGGAGATCTCTTGCTGGGCGACGTAGGCCGACGGATTGCGCGCAGCAGCCCGATCGAGCGCCTGCTGCCAAGTCACCCAGATGGTCTTCGGGGCCTCCTGCGCATAAGCGACCGTCGAGGCCAGCGCCAAGAAGAATGCCCAAACCAGTGCCGCGCCCATCTTGAGACGGGAAAACGCCGCCACAGTTACTCGCCCCCCAAGCGACAAACCTGGCCGCTTGCGACGGCCCCGGTATCCGAAACGACATCGGGCGTGGCCATGGGGGCGACGGGGATGACGGGCGCGGTTGCGTGTTCACCATCGACATCTCGATGTCCACCGATGCGTTCGATGAAGACGAATAGGGCAGGAACAAAGAAGATGCCAAGTAAGGTTGCCGCCGACATGCCCGCAACCACGGTGGTTCCGAGCATGCGCCGGGCCGCGGCCCCCGCGCCATCCGCGATCCACAGCGGCAAACAACCGAAAATGAACGCGAAGGATGTCATAAGAATCGGTCGCAGACGCAAGCGCGCGCCCTCCAGAGCAGCGTCCACGAGCGGACGGCCGTGCTTGAGCCGCTCTTTGGCAAATTCGACGATAAGAATGGCGTTCTTCGCCGTGAGGCCGACCAACATCACGAGCCCGATCTGCGCGTAGACATTGCTGTCGAAATGGCGCGATAGCAGCCCGAGATAGGCGCCCAGCACTGCCACCGGTGTACTCAAAAGCACGCTGAACGGCAGTGTCCAGCTTTCGTAAAGCGCCGCAAGGATCAGAAAGACGAAGACCAGCGACAGGCCGAGAACCTTTGCCGTTCCGCCCTGCGATACCTTTTCTTGATAGGAAAGCGCGTTCCATGCGTAGCCCATTTCGGGCGGAAGAGTCTCCGCCGCTATCTTTTCCAGCACTGCGATGGCCTCGCCCGAGCTGTAGGCTGGGGACGCGGAACCGATGATCTCCGCCGAACGATACAGATTGAAGCGAACTGTGTATTCGGGTCCGGCCGCGGTGCGCACATTGACCAGGGTCGAGAGCGGAACCATCTCGCCCTTGGCGTTGCGCACGTAGAAGTCCTTGAGATTGTCGGGATTCCGACGCGCATCAGGCGCGGCCTGCACGAAGACCTTCCACTGGCGCGAGAAGCGAGTGAAATCGTTGACGTAGGCGCCGCCAAGGAAAGCCTGCAGGGTGGCGTAGACATCCGCAATGGGAATGCCTTGCTTCATCACCTTTTCCTTGTCTACCTCCGCGAAGATCTGCGGCACCGAGGGCGAGAAGTTAGGGATCACGTTCTGCAATTCAGGTCGTTTGCGGGCGGCCTCAACGAAACGTTTCACGTTCTGGGCCAGGAACTCCACGCTGCCTCCGCTGCGGTCTTGCAGGAACAGGCTGAATCCCCCGGCGGCGCTGATGCCTGGAATCGCCGGCGGCGCCAGGGCAAACACGCGCGCCTCGGGAATCTTGGCGAACTCTGCGTTCAGCTTGCTCAAAATGGCCTTGGCGGTCAGCTCGGGCTTGTCGCGCTTGCTCCACGGCTGAAAGCCCATGAAGCCCGTGCCCACGTAGCTTGCCGCCGAGCCTGTGAAGAAACTGTAGCCGGCCACCGTGTTGTAGGTGCGAATACCCTCGGTGTGGCCCAGGATGTCCTCGACCTTCTTGAACACGGCCTTGGTGCGCTGAAGAGACGCAGCGTCGGGCAGCTGCACGCCAATGATGGCGTAGCCGTTGTCCTCTTCAGGAACGAACCCCGAGGGCAACTTGCGGCCGATGGCCACGGACAGGCCCGACACGCAGGCAAGCAAGACCAGCGGAATGGCGATCTTGCGGATGAGGCGGACATTGATGTGCACATAGCCGTTTGTCACCCGCTCAAACATCCGATTGAAGGCGTGACCGGCTCGCCCGAACAGCCCGCGCGTCTCACTGCGCGGACGCAACAGCAACGCCGCCAGGGCCGGACTGAGGGTCAAGGCGTTGAAGGCCGAGATGAGAACGGATACGGCAATGGTGAGCGCAAACTGCTGGTACAGCCGGCCCGTGATGCCGGCCATGAAGGCGACGGGGACGAACACCGCCGCCAAGATCAGGGCGATGCCGATGACCGGGGCCGTGACCTCGGACATGGCCTTGAAGGTCGCGTCCTTGGGCGAAAGCCCCTCCTCGATGTGGCGTTCCACGGCTTCGACGACCACGATGGCGTCGTCAACCACCAAGCCAATGGCCAGCACCAAGGCGAACAGCGAGAGCGTATTGATCGAGAATCCCAGGAGCGGAAACACGGCGAACACACCCACCAGCGAGACCGGCACGGTGAGGAGCGGAATCAGCGTCGCGCGCCAGCTCTGCAGGAAGACGAACACCACCAGCACCACGAGGCCAATGGCCTCGAACAGCGTGATGAGGATTTCCTCGATACCTGCCTTCACGGGCGCGGTGGTATCGAGAGAAACCTCGTAGTCCATCCCAGGAGGGAAGCGCTTCTTGAGATCCTCCATCGAGGCGCGCACGGCGGCCGCAACATCCAGGGCGTTCGATCCGGGAAGCTGAAAGGCCGCGATGACACCCGCGGGTTTCCCGTTGAACGCACCGGCCTGGTTGTAGTTGAGCGAACCCATTTCGAGGGTCGCGACGTCGCGCACGCGCACCAGGGATCCGTCGGTGTTCTCGCGCACGATTACGTCCCCGAATTCCTCGGGCGTCACCAGGCGCCCTTGCGCGCGTACGGTGTACGTAAATTGCTGGCCCGTGGGTGCGGGCTCGGCTCCCACCTGCCCCGACGGGTTGACCACGTTCTGCGCGCGGATCGCGTTCTGCACATCGGTCACGGTCAGGGCCAGGCGGGCGAGGACATCGGGCTTGAGCCAGACCCGCATGGCGTAGTCGGACGCACCGAGGTTGCGAATGTCGCCGATCCCCTTGATGCGCAGGAGAGCGTCGTTGACGTTGATGGTCGCGTAGTTGGTCAGAAACGAGGCATCGTAGCGGCCATCGGGCGAATACAGCGAGACGACGACCAGCGGAAACGCCAGCGACTTCTTGATCGTGACGCCGAAGTTCTTGACGTCTTGGGGCAGGAAGGTTTGCGCCTGCGAGAAGCGGTTTTGCACCAGCACGTTGTCGATGTCGATGTTGGTCCCGACGTCGAAGGTCACCCGCTGGTTCATCGTCCCGTCGTTGGCGTTGGTCGACTGGATATAGAGCATGTTGTCGACGCCGTTCACCTGTTGCTCGATGGGTGTGGCAACCGACTGCTCGATGGTGACCGCGTCCGCACCGGTGAAGGTGGTGCTGAGGTTGATCTGAGGCGGGATGATCTGCGGAAACTGGGCGATGGGCAGTCCCACCAACGACACCGCGCCGATCAGCACGGTGACGATGGCGATGACCATAGCCACGATGGGGCGGCGAATGAAGAAGGCCGAGATCACGTTGATCCGTCGCTTAGTGCTGGACAGGCGGCACGGCCGTAGCACCCGCCATTTGCAGTGCCGTAAGCACCTGCGGGGTCACTGGCATTCCGTCGCTCACCTTCTGCACGCCCTCCGCCACCACCCGTTCGCCCACGCTGACCCCCGACGCGATAATGCGCGACGTCCCCGCCACTGGCCCCACCTCCACCCGACGCAACGTCACCTTGTTGTCAGGTCCGATCACCGCCAGCGAATAGCTGCCTTGGACCTGAAGCAGCGCTTTCTCGGGCACCAGCAAGGCGTTGGCACCGGCGTCGGTCCGTCGCATGCGCACGCGCCCGTACTGACCTGGTCGCAGCAGATTGTCCGGGTTGGGAAACAGGGCCTGAAGCTCAATCGTGCCCGTGGTCGTATCGACCTGCCGGTTCACCGCAACGATGAGTCCCTGGTGTGGATAAATCGTTCCATCGGATAAAATGAGATCCAGCGTGCCCTCGATTGCGTTGCCCGCCTTGCCGTCGACCATGGCCGCGAATTGCTTCTGGGCCCAGGCCAAGTCCCTTCCATTGAGGCGCTTGAGGCGTTCGGCTGCTTTGAGGTAGTCGCCCTCGCTCATGGGGAAGTTCACGCGCATGGGGTTCACCTGAGAAACCGTCGTCAAGAGCGTGGGCCCGTCCTGCCCGACAAGATTCCCAGTCCGCACTTGGGCAAGGCCCGCCAATCCTCCCACCGGCGATCGGATCTCGGTATAGGAAAGGTTGAGCTCGGTCTGCCCGAGTTGGGCCTTGGCGGCTCGCACTTGATCCTCGGCATCGCGTGCCGCGGCCTGGGCATCTTCAACCTCTTGCTGGCTAACCACCTTGGCCGCGCCCAGGTTCATTCGCCGGGCAAGCAGCGCCTTGTTATGCTCCAACGCTGATTCCGCCCGTGCCAGCGCGGCGCGGGCGGAGTCCACCGCGATCCGATACTCGGAACGATCGATGGTGAACAGCAATTGTCCCGGCTTGACCGTGGCGCCGTCCTGGTAGCGCTGCCCCGCCAAGATCCCGCGAACGCGCGCACGAATCTCGGCGTTCACGTAGCCATCGAGACTTCCGAGCGCCTCGATGTAAAGCAGCACGTCCGCTTGCACCACGGGCGCAACGACGACGGTCGGCGGCGGGAGCGCAGCCGTACTGGCTTTGCTCTCAGCGCATCCGGCGACGAGTATTGCCAACCCACCGAGAGCGGTGGCGTTACGAACGAAGTTTGTGAGAAGCATTGGTGCCTCTAGCACAACCATTGCCCTCGGACAATTGAAGCCTTGGCAAAGTTACGATTCCGTCGCGATACAAGCGACGATGGTAGGGCTTGTTGAGACGCGAACTCATTCGATGGTTGCGAATATTAGATTCCGCTGGCCGTGTTGGGATTCATGTATCCTGGCAATCTCACGCCACTCCCCGGTTCCGCGTCATCTGGGCACGTCGACTGCAAGAACCGAAGGCCGCTAGAAGCAATCGCGGGCCGATCGCGAGGATCCTGCTGCGTGACCGTGAACCAGGTCTCGCCATCGAGTTTCTCCGAGGCGAGGCATGGCCCGGGTGGCAAGAAGGTCGAAATCTGGTCTGGGGGCAAGCTGCGGTATGACCCGGCGACCTCACGCTTGTAGGCCTGGACTCGCCCGAGTAAGGCCGCGTTCGCGAGCGATCCCGCAGGCGCCATGCGGCCGGTCCCGAATGGTTGCCAGCGCGCGGGCTCGACCAGCGCACTCATGTTTTCGCTCCGGGTTTGCGCAGCTCGAATGCAGCCAGGTAAAGCACGAGGCGGAAGGATGCCGACGCTCCGCCTTTGAAATCATCGACCGTCCGGCGATGAAGGCGCTGCCGGCCACGCGCTAGCAATACGTGGAGCACAAGCAAGCCCGCGTGAATATCGATTACCACGTGGAACGTTGCCCGCTGGCACACGTAGGAGATGTTGGATCCCCCGGTGGTCTCGCCCGTCGCCTCTTGGCGAATCTCGACCCGCGCCCAGTACGTGCAAAGGTGATCAGGGGACGCTGGCGTAAGCCGGACAGCTGGCGATGCGCCGCTCGATCTCGGCGGTCAGCCGGCCGTAGCCTTCGCCGCCCACACCACCGTACCGGGTCTGAAGATCGGCTTCCTGGATGCCTTCGGGAAGATCTTTCGCCTCGGGAAAGAAATCATCGGTCTTGAAGCCTTGAGAACGACCGCAACCGTGCAGCCCGCTTCTGCCCCTTCTTCGACTCTGCCGCTGTTGCCACCACCATCGACGGTCTGCCCGATACGCTGGCCGCCGACCACACCGACTGGACGATGGTCTACGACTTCCACGGCAAGCCCGCGTGGATTTGGTCCCACGGCCAGTCCCCGCCCATGAATCTGAGCGCCACCGCCGACGGCAGCCATCACCGTGTGGGTATCCATCTCGGATTCGATCTCACTGGGGATGCGGCGACGGATACTCCTGCTGGCGAGCAGCCTGTGGACGTGATCTGGGAAGAGGATCAGGCGAGGCTTAGGGGTGACGGGGCAGCATACGACGCGTTCGAGGGCTTGCTCGGCTGGCTTGTGCGTCGCCAGAACGCCCTTGGGATGGAACTTCTCGAACGACTCGGGGCACGCCATTGAGGGGCGATGGCGATGGCCTTCTTCCAGAGGCGTCATCCAGCGAGTAGCAGGCGAGGAGCCTCCCGCCAGTTTCGCGCCGATCTTGGTGGCGTGTTCACCTTGGAAGCGGGCGCCAGCCAGTTCGTTTTCGCTCGGCATGCGTTCGCCCTTGCCGCCGGCGATGGTGCTGGCGCCGTAGGGGGACGCGCCTGGTGGCATTCTTCCCGCTGGTGATGATTGCGACCTCGCTCGAGGCGCGTTCAGGGCCGCCGCGCCTCGGTCACGATCAATAAGGGCACAGAAGACACAAAGACGAATTCGAGAGACGGCCCTACTTCGTCATCTTTTCCATGTTGGCGACCATCTTCTGAAACTCAGCGATGATCTCCTTGGAAGCCTCGAGGGTCTTCTTATGGGCCGCCATCAATTCGGGGTCAGCCTTCATCTTGGCCATGTCGTGCGGCGCCGCCGCCCACGACGCGGCCTTATTCATGTTGGCGGCTGACTTCTCCAGGCTGGCCGCTATCAGCTTGTGTTCCTTGGCCAGTTCACGCAGACCCTTGACCTCGGCCTGCGAGGCCTTGTCTTTGTTGGAAGACATGAACTTGGCGTGGGCCTCCCACATGTTGGCCACCGACGTGGCGGCGAGCTTTTCCGGAATCACGGCCATGCTCGACAACATCTGGCCGCAAGTGGGCGGGGCCCCGCCCATGGCCGTGGCCGGCTGATCGGCGGCGTGCGCAGGAGCGAACGTTACGAGAGATAGAAGTAGAGCTACAATGAGCGTTGGTTTCATCGGTCATCCTCCGTGGTTGAGTAGGGATACGGGTCTCTGGACATGGGCGGACGATTCCTTCGAAAAGAAGACACTGAGCAACACCTACACGCTCGAGGGTGCCATCCCGTTGGCCAGGGAGGCAGACGCCAGCGACTTGTTTGAGCACTCAAACGACGAGAATGAAGAAGAGCTTCTGGGCATGCGTCGAGGTGCGGTCGCTGCTACCGCCGCCATCGTGCTCAATTTTCGCGAAGGGCGTACTCAAGAAGACCTTGGATGGGCTCGCGACGTCCTACGACGTGCGAGCCTTCTGTCAGAAAAGCCCGATCTGATGTGGTCGCCTAGGTCCGCTATCCCGTGGCACCAGGCGATCTACGTGGCGCGAGGACTCGCAGCAGATCTCCTGGAAAGCACAGCGGCGGGCAGTGCGGCTCACAACCTCCTCGGACTCATTGCGCACCCACTTGAAATCGTTTCGTTGGCCGCCCTGGAAGAGGCCTGCACGCTTTGGTCAACGGACCCTAAGCTGACTTGGGCCGCGCTAATCCTGGCATTTTCGCTCTGCCACGTTCCCAGACCGCGCGATCAGTTCCGTCAACCCGGCGCAGCACTCCACTCGTCAAGTGAGGCGCAAGCGGCGGTCGACATTGCGCTTGCCTCCTATGAGAACGGGAGTGGATGGGCCTCCCTTCAGTTACCGCCACCAGCATGGGTGAGGGTCGAACTCGCGGACGGTCGGCGTGGTCATCAGCGCCATGGCGAATACGATGTGGAAGAGACGGCCGACACGCCGGCTGGGGTGTGGCGTGAACCGGATATCTTCTGGCACTCAACGCACGCCGCAGAGATCCTCAAGCGCATTCCGTTCGACGAGGTTCTGAGTAGTAGCGCGAGAGGTGCGCTCCTCGACTTCCTCGCCGGTGCTCTCGACTGGACCAACCAGAAGACTGAGCCGCCTTGGTTGGAGCCCGGACGCGAAAATCGTTCGGAACCCCACATCTTCGAATGGACAGCCGCCCTAGGGTCAGCACTCGGCCGAGTGGCTGGAATTCTTCCGCTTAGCGACTTCCGGGGCCGCTTCCTTGACCCGATTCTGGCGCTCGAGGGCGACAATTGCTGGGCGCTCCTGTCTCCATTCGCGAGCGCCTACGTCTGCGCCTACGTGTACGATGCGCCGGTCGTTCCACCGGATGCAGTCGCTACGCTTGACCTCTGTCTTGGGCGACTTCTCAGGGACTCTGCCTTCAAGCGCGACGCCTACAGGGGCGGCGAGTTCTCTGGCTCCCATCAGCCCCAGCTTGCTCGCACGTTGATGCTTGTCTCAGTCGAACGCGCAGACTTGGCCGCTCGCTACGTCAACGGCGACTGGTCCGACATCGGCCGCGTCCTACCCCTTATTGATCGGTTCGTTCGCGCCAGCGGATGGGCGGCTTCCGTAATGGACCTGTTCTTGACGCTCTGTGAGCGAGCTAAGGCAAACTACCCGGCCGACGCTTTCGCGGACCAGGTGCTCACGACAATTGGCGACGGACCCGACAACCTAAAGGGTTGGCATGGAACCGATATTCCTGCGCGCATCGCGGAACTGGTGCAGCACTTCGCGAGTCGTGATACGCCCATGAGAATGGATCTGGCCCAGAAGTTCCTGCGGATCCTCGACAGGCTGGTCGACATGGGCGATCGGCGAAGTGCAGCGCTTCAGGCTATCGCCACCTGCCGAGGCGAGCCCAGGCGCAAGGCTCCTGATTCGCGCGCGGCAGACGGCCGTGGCGGCACTTCTCAAGACGCCCAGGGCGGCCGATCAATCCATCAACCCGGCGATCTTTCCCGGCGAGGCCATCGGCGAGAAGGGCATTCTTGTCTACTTACTAGCCGGCACCAATCAGCCGCACACTGTCGTGTTTGGACAACACTTCCGAGCTCTGGTTTCGGAAGACGGTATGCGCGTGACCAAGCTGGAGCCGCTATCGAAGTCGGCCTTGGTAATGCGGGCTGACCCGCCCAGCTTGCCGAACGGGAGCAAGACCGTTGGCTTGACGGTGAGCCACCTGGTGACCGAATGGCCACTGGAAACCCATGTGTTTGCGAGCCTACTGCACAAGATGCCAGTCTACGTTGTCACCCCAAGATTCCTCTGGAAGGTTGACGGTCGGAAGATCTCCCTGCTGGAAGCGAAGGACTAGAAGAAGCGTGGCACGGTGAGACTGGGCCAGCGGTCGAGATGGAGACGCAAAATCTCAGCGAGGTGGCTCCCACGACCCAGCCCTGTTAAATGGTGCTCTCTATCCGCTAACCGCTCTCTGACGCTCTCTCCCCAGAAAAGCCACCAGAGAGCACTTTGGGCAGTGAGAATTCGGTCCCGCGCGCCGACAAGTGATCTCTGCGAAAACGCCCATGGCTGCCGCGAACGACAGAACACGCGCAATACCCTGCAGAATCAGGCCCATCAGCGCGATGCCACGATCCCTGCCCCGCCAGCCCCTGTTAAACCATCTCCCCCACCCAAGTTGGTGGGGGACGGGGGTGGCTCCCCATTCTCCCCACTAGACGAACATCCCCAAACGCCTGCTTCAATTGATCTCTGGCCCTCCAAGTGACTAGAACCACTCATGTTCTCTACAGAGATCAATTTCGTTTCAGAAAACGCTGGCCCATTATTGGTTGCTACCGACGCCGCTACACGAACGAATGCGAGTCAGCCCTTGGTTGGTGTCCATCATCACGCCGCCGGCACATGGTGGCCAGCGGGGTGATGATGTTCACGCCGGTGTAATCGGCCCGCAGGGTCGGCAAGGGTGAAGCGACGAAGGTAGAATGCATCCCTGCGCTTCGCCGCTCAGCGGGCGAGCTGCCACAGCTCGCGCCAGGGCAGCCACGTGGCTAGCTTTCCATTGGGTGCCGACCACACGACTTGTAGTTTGCCCGCGGCGACCAGGAGCGGCCGGCTGGCGTTCCGGCTGTCGACCAGGAGACCGTAGGGTCCGGAGCGCTGAAGTGCGGGCGACCATGACACAGAGGCTGGCACGAGCTCAAGCAAGCCAGCACACTTCGATTCGTCGAAGGCTCGGTGCCGCAAGCGCGGCGGAACAAGGCAGAGCGCGACGCGCGGGCCGACCATGTCATGGTCGGAAACGGACGTGATCTCGAACAGGACGCGAGTCTTCTCGTCCAGGTTCATGTCGTCTGGTTTGCAGCGCCCTGACACGTCGCACTCGGCGGCCGCGGCCGACCTGACAGGGTCGATCTCGCCGAACCGGGGATCATGCGCATCTGCCACGGCGTAGAGGCCGTCACTGAAACGCACGCGCTCGCGAATGACGTTGTGACCGCCGCAGCTAACGTCGTCGCAGTAGTCCATGAGCGGGAAGCCGATACGGGTTCCGCGCGCCGCAATTCGCTCCCACTGCCCCTGCGGCGACATTTCCCACACCAGCGCGATGGCAGTGATCTGAGCACCAAAAATGGGGTGACGCACGACCGACGGCAGCGGAGCCATGGGGTAGCGTTTTCCCTCGTACTCGACGATTCGAGGCGCTTCGTCTCCCAGCTCGTCTTCACCCACGAGCGGAAGCGAGCGCCCGGCGCGTAATCGTCCTGTCGTATGCGAGATCCACCACACAACGTCGGTCGCCGATTCCGGATCCACGTCTGCCGGAACCGTCATCGGAATGGCGACAGGTGCCCTATCGCGCGGCTGAGCCAGTTTATCCCAAGCAAGCTCCCACACGCGTCCATCGCGCTCGTAGAAGGCGCGTCGCCCGCCGCGATCCCAAAGAATCCGGCTGGGACAAGTCGGGGTTTCGATCAGTTTGCGGGTCTGCCCCTGCGCGGGATCGTAGAGCGACCAGGCGCAGCCGGTTGGAGAAGGTTGGAGCCAAGAAACGATCGGACGGTCGGGAAGCGAGGGCCCAGCGGCCTTCGGGGTTGGGAAACCCGGCGCAGCCGCATCGGCCACAGATAGAGCGGCAAGGAACAAGCCGAAACTGAGGCAAGCCTTCAGACCTGCCCGGGCTGGTCGGCTGGGGCGCCTCACGCCGTAGTTTTTCGTATTGGTTGTCCCACCTGTTGCAAGCACAGCGAGAGTCTACCTATCACGCCAGGATGGTCCGTGCGGTATGCTGCGTGCTTGTTCCTGCCTGCACATTTCACGCCGCTATGGACAAGGCCCGCGGACACGCCCTCCTCTGGCAGCTACTGGTTCGCATTTCATGCCAGCAAGCTGCTCGTGGCCAGCGGTCCCAGGGCGCCGAGATTCCCAGGCTGTGGGACGGTGATGCTTTGCCTTTCCCGACCACCGACGCTCACTGCATCGGCGCTGAGTAGAGGGCTGCATTTCGTCTAGTTGACGGGCGCTCGTCGGGATCGCTGACCCGCACTTCTTGAGGTTTGCGTCCGATCTCCTTCACCTTCGCCAAACTTGGTCTCAGAATTCTGACAAGACAACGCGACCAAGGGCAAGAACGCAACCACCCGGGATGTTGGGATGGCAACGCGCGGGAAGGAGGATGGCCTAACGCGCCGGTCGCTTGACCCGGTTGGCGCCGCCAACCTACCATCGCACTTGGTGTGCCGACAATGTGCTACTTCCGCTCTGGCTGGCCCACTTGCGTTCTTCACGCTGGTGGCGTGGATACTGTTGGGGTGCGTGCCCGTGCCCGAGTACCGACCACCCACCCACAACGAACTGCACGCGCTCGTGAAGGTGCGTCTCGTGTACCGCGCTTGGTCGGGACCGGAGCTAGAGCAGTTGGTGACCATCGATGGTCACGACATACGGGAAATCCCGCTTCCCGTACAACAGGGCGTTGGGGTCGCGACCCGATCGGTTCTGGTGCGACCCGGGTCCGCTGCATGGACGATCCAGACGACCTTCTTTCACAACGACGTCACCAGCCATGCCGAGACGTACGAAACCACGGAATCCGGATTTTGTGGCAGTACCGCCTGCGTGCAGAGCACACCCCACGCTCGATTGGTCAACCACGTTGAGCGCGAGGACGATGCGACCTGCACGCAGGGCATGAAATTGCTGGCGGTTGCCGGCGAGACCTACATCCTCGAGTACGAATTCTTCGCCAATCAACAGTGCAGCCTTCGCTGCTACCGGCAGGTCTACCAGCGCGGTGGTTCCCTGACGAATGTCCCCTGCGCGAGTCCCACGGACAACTCCCACAAGCGCTGATAGTCGGGTTGGGCTTTGATCGTTTGATGGGCTGGAGTGCATCTGAGGACCGGCAGGTCATCGACGTTCAGCGCCCGAGTGCGGGCGCTGAGGTCAAGGCGCTCATTCTCCAGATGGCCGAGACCAACGTAGGCTGGGGCGCGCCCAGGATCCACGGCGAGTTGCTCAAGCTCGGCATCGACATCGGCGAGCGCAGCGTCTCCCGCTTCATGCCGCCCAGGCCACGCAATCCACCCTCGCAAACCTGGCGATCCTTCCTCGAGAACCACGTCGGGGCGTTGGCATCGATTGACTTCTTGACCGTGCCTACCGCCACCTTCCGCGTCATCTACGTCTTCTTCGTCTTGGCCCACGACCGGCGCCGTGTTCTTCATTTCAACGTTACCGAGCATCCCAGCGCGGCTTGGACCGCCCAACAAATGATCGAGGCATTTCCCGAAGACACGGCGCCCAAGTACTTGGTCCGCGATCGTGATGGCATCTACGGAGAACAGTCTTGCCGCCGCGTGGGCGGCATCGGCATCGACGAGGTGCTCACAGCACCGCGGTCGCCCTGGCAGAATCCCTATGCTGAACGCCTTGTGGGCTCCGTACGCCGAGAGTGTCTCGATCACATGATCGTTCTCGGCGAGAAGCACTACCCAGGGTCTACGCCTAGTCACCGAGCATCCGATTTTCCGTCGGCAACCGCGAGAGGCTCCAGTAGTTTCTTCTCATCGCTGCGGTCGTCAGCTCGTAGTTGTCCTGCACGTCGGTGATTCCCCAGCGCCAATGCATCCGTGCACCGAAGGGAATGGGTGTGCTACGAAAGCTCGCTTTGCCGTAAAAGTCCCCGAGGTAGTAGGCCCTTCCAGGTAGAAAGAGGCCGTTGCGCAGGCTTCCCGGCTCCATGGGAATCCTTCTCATGGCCAAGCCATCGGCGTTCGTGTAGACAACCTGCACGAATTCGCAGCGCGACGGCCTGATTTGGATTACCTGTAGATCTGTGTCGTTGGAAAACCGAATGGTGAAGGCAGAGTGATCTTGGCACTTGAAGGCGAACTCTATCGATTCATGTGCTCCGAATGCCAAGGCCTTGTCCTGGGCATCGACGCCAAAACGCCCGTAGAGGTATGCGCTTCTTGGTTCGAGCTTGTCGTCGGGGTCGACCAAACCCGTAGAGTGAACGCAGCCGCCACTGACTATTCCCAGCGCGAGTGCTAAGCCCAACAGTCGGCGCATGCTCATGTCGCTCCTCCGTTGAAACCCTAGCCTTGACGTCTCGGATCAGCAAATTACGAGCCCGAAGACTGCTGGTACGAGGTCGCTACGGCAAGGACGCCCTGGAGCCGAGAGCCGTCCACCCGCCCAGCATGGGCGACATCGTGGCGTTGCCTGAGGCCGGTGGTCTCCATCATCGCTACGAACGACTCGCTGCTTGAAGAGGGCCGTTCCCGGCAACCCTGCGTCCTGCGCTGAGGGCGGACCTCCGTCCGAAGCCCGCCATGGCCCCCGATCCGACGCTGATCCCGGTCCGCACAGGACCTTCTGGCACCCGAGATCGTGCCGCTGAACGTCCCGTTCCACGTCGCGATCCCCGCACGTGCGCGTCGAATGACTCTCTGGCGAGGGACACGAGTCGAAGTCCCTTCTGAGACCATGCGAGGCAGGATATGATCGGGGTATGCTGCCTCCCGCTACCGCCACTTTCCACGCCTCTTGGGCGAGGACGCCCGGGTCGGGCCATGTCCGACGAACACTGCCGGCCGCAGCCTTGAGCTTCTTACTTGCGGCCTGGCAGTTGGCCGCATGTAGCAGCTCCGCAAAAAGCTTCGCCCCGACGGGCGAGATGTCCTCTCCAAGATTTCAACCATCGGTGGTCCGCCTCATGAGCGGCCTGGTGCTTGTTTTCGGAGGCATGAACGAAAACAACGACCCAGTCTCAACCAGCGAGCTGTACGACCTCAGCACCGGCCGATTCTCTCCGACCGGCCGCATTTCGGCCGCCAGGAACTGGAATTCAGCGACGCTCTTGCCGGACGGGCGCGTGTTGGTCGCTGGAGGACAGAGCCCTGGGGTTCCCGTCGCCACGGCCGAGCTCTACGATCCCGATACCGGCACGTTCAGCAGCACAGGCAGCATGACCACCGAGAGATCCAGCCAAACGGCGACGCTGTTGCCGAGTGGCAAGATTCTCATCGCGGGCGGATACAACATCGAGGGAGCCCAAGCCAGCGCCGAGCTCTACGATCCAGCGACGGGCGCCTTCGTTGCAATTGGCACGATGACCACAGCCAGAGCCACCCATACGGCAACCTTGTTGCCGAACGGCAAGGTTCTCATCGCTGGCGGAAATGATGAGAACTACGACGCAGGTGTCGCTGCCGAGCTGTACGATCCAGCGAGTGGGACCTTCTCCGCAACAGGCAGCCTGACCACCGGGAGGTGCGAAGCGACGGACATTCTGCTGAACGACGGAAGAGTTCTCATCATTGGCGGGGGCACCGGCCTTGGGGGTAACGATGCTACCCCGACCACGGATCTCTATGACCCACAAGGCGGGACATTCTCGGCGGGCGCAGCGATGAGCGTAGCCAGGGTTGAGCACGCAGCGACCTTGTTGTCCGATGGGAGGGTCCTGATCGCGGGCGGGAGTCAGGACCGGAAGAATCAATTAGCTAGCGCGGAATTGTACGACCCTGCCAGCGGGACATTCACCGTCATCGATGCGATGACTAGGCGGCGAGCAGGGCCAGCAGCGACCCTGCTTGGCGATGGGAATGTTCTGATCGTGGGCGGCTTCGACGACCCAAAGTCGAGGCACATCACAAGCAGCGCAGAGCTCTACAAGGAGTTTCGATATTGAGGATCTCCACCTTTCTGCTCGCGATGTCGATGGCGAACAGCACGTGGTAGCGAATGAGCCCGAGCCAGGTCACCGCCTCAACCGTAAAGAAGTCCATGCCGACCAGCACGCCCAAGTGTGCCTTGATGAATGTCGCCCATGACATTCGCCGCCCTCGTTCAGGTGCGGGGTCGATACCATTGTCCAGCAAGATACGTTTGATCGTGTTGCGTCCGATCTCGTGGCCAAGGTTCTTCAGGGCGCCCTTGATCCGCGTGTAGCCCCAGGTATTCTCTCTCGCCATCCTGATAACCAGTGCCGCGATCTCGGCTGCTGTCTTCGGCCGGCCCTGTTTCCTCTGCTGGCGGCCATCGTACTTCTTGGCCACCAACTCTCGGTACCAGCGCAAAATCGTCTCAGGTGATGCGATGGTAGCAACAGCCGCCAACCCCTTCCGGCCCAACGCCTTCCCCAGCGTAGCCAGCTTCCTTCGTTCGGCGTCGGTCAACACGACTCTCTTGGGCCCCACCTTCTCCCGGAGAAGGTCTCTGTCTTCAGATAATCGATTTGCTCCTGGAGAACCCTGCCAAGCCACACACCGATCCACGGTGCCAGAAGCTGCAGCGGCAACAGCAAGTTCATAGATGTCTTTCTCGTGGCCATCAGGGTGCCAAAATCAAAGGTGTCCGCGCCTAATCAGCTGTTCTCCACAGCGGGCAGCTGCTCGATATCACAGCGATTTGCACCGATCCACTTTCGGCACAGGACGGGATGCGCGAATGCGCTCGTGGTGCACACGATCTGATTCAAAGCCTAGGGCTCGGCGGCTGCGCCGCTCAGATTGAGCAATTCGAAGGCGAGGCGAGGTTCGAGCAGATCGCCAACCCCTCGGCATCGCGCGACCGCTAAAGATCCGAGACGGTCGAGTGTGACGAGTAGCCCGATCCTCCACCGAGAACGCCAATCCTGTTAAACGCGATCTCTATCCGTTAACCGCTCTCTGACGCTCTCTCCCCAGAAAAGCCACCAGAGAGCACTTTGGGGAGCGAGAATCCGGTCTCGCGTGCGGACCAGTGATCTCTGTGAAAGGGCACGCAGCCGGCGCGATCGACCGGACACACGCAAGACCCTGCAGAAACAGGCCCGCCAGCGCCACTTCGCGATCGCCTCCCAGCGGCCCCCTGTTAACCGTCCTACCCCACCCAAGTTGGTGGGGGACGTGGGGTGGCTCCCCATTATCCCCATTAGACGAACATCCCCGAACACCTGCTACAATTGATCTCTGGCTTCCAAGTGGTTGGAATAGTTCATGTTCTCGGCAGAGATCAATTCTGTCCTAGAAAACGCTGGCCCATTCTACCCCTGCCCCAGCTTCGCCGTCCTGGACCGCGTACGGACAAGGTAGCCAACAAGGCACCCGCTATTGCGTACGCTGGAGTTCGGAATGTCTGCGTTCACAGCGGCGCCCACATCATCTATACAACGCGGTGGCCAGACCACGTTCGACACCGAGGGCGATCAGGCAGCCGACGCTCGTCCAAACGGAAGCATTCGCGTAGCTAAGAGAGCCAGTCGGATTGTCGGCGAAGGCATTGTGCTCGTGAATGGACCACGCAAGGGCGCCCACGGCGCACGAGGTGAAAGCAACGTCGACACCGGTCAGTATCCAGCCGAGTCGGTCGTTGTCGCTGCGCCGGTCACGTAGGTACGGGAGCCCGGAGAGCACCAGGGCATTCCAACCGCTTGGCTTCTGAAGCTGCGCATTGCGGACATCGCGGTAATACTGACCAAGCACGCGTCCGGTGTCGTCGCCTGCATCGCCCATGAACTCGGGGGCAGCGGAAACCTGCAGACCATAGACCTGCTCCTGGCCTACCAACAGTCTGACCCTGCAATTGACCTCACCGGTTTCGAGGCGCAACTCGGGCACGTCGCCCTCTTCCACCAGCGGCCCGACGTCGGTGAGATACGACACCTTCAGCCGCGTGCGCACTCTCTGCCCGAAGGCTTCGCCACAACTTCCTGAAATCTTCAGTCCTGGTGCCTTGGCGAGCAGAACGGGTGCGCTGACGGCGGCACGCTCGGTCTGATCGATGATTCTGACTCCCTGGTGAAGCGTCGGCGCCGTCTGATCGATGGAGCGGGCATACTGTAGATACTTCAACTGTGAAAACATCGAGAAGCTTCCGGCCAGCGCTTCGATCACGCGCTGGGCCGCCCGTAGCTGGTCGTCCAGGCAAGGTTGGCTCGGGTGGCCGCTTCCTTCCGACGAAGCGTTCGAGCAGGGATGAATCATCGTTACTTCGATATGCGGATCCTGATTCGAGCTCACTCCGTGTCGACAAAGTTGCTCATCTCTCCGATAGACCTCACGATGGCATTCCCGATGGCCGTCATGGAGGCCGAGAAGTCGGGCTGGCAGATACTGAACTTCAGGCCGTTATCGCCGAACTCATCGACAAGACGGGTCCACCAGGGCAACCGAGCAGCATCCCAGCGCAGCGAGAACCTCCTGT
>OBLT010000755.1_pt1 | contig 20747 bp, 10 predicted proteins | sample 1518721 | NCBI WGS metagenome assembly OBLT01 (sample SAMEA3539307, study PRJEB22396) | soil metagenome | biome: tundra; feature: field; material: soil | place: USA | collected 2010-05 | depth 0.15 m | reverse complement strand
CTCAGATCCGTAAGTTCAATGTTTTCTTGCTGAACGGACTTTTTGGTAGGGACAGCGTGCGGAAAGCAACCGATCGAAGTTATGGCTCGCTTCATTTTTATTTGGATCTTCGAGTTTTCCGATGACGGCAGATTCACATTAAACACTCAGCGTAGCCAAGAGCCATCGCACGCGATATCGATAGAGCCACTTGAATATGCGGCATGAAGAAGCTGGCGTTGGTCAAAATTTAGAATGGACTCCAAAGTGCGGCAGGGAGGCGCCCTCGCAGTACTCATAAGCACGCAGGTGCGCGAAAAGTCTTTTGCTGAGGAAAATCATTGTATCTGCGGGAATTGAAGCGTACGATGCGCGCAACTCAGGTCCAAATCGGGAATTCCGGTTCAGACCTCTGATACTTCTTCCAAGGGGCGTGTATGAAACTTAAAAACATTTTCGCAGTTCTTTGTACTTTCCTACTCGCAGTGTTCGCGGGGGCCACACTGCGGGCGCAGGACATCAGCGGTACGATTTCCGGCACGGTGCTCGATGGAACAGGCGCGGCGGTGAGCGGAGCGACGGTGACGGTGACTAACACCGACAAGGATGAGAAGCACGTTACCCATTCGAATGACCACGGCGAATACACCGTACCCAACCTGCTGGTAGGCCACTACACGGTGACCGTGGAGGCGACCAATTTCAAGAAAAGCGAGCAAAATGAAATCATGCTCAACGTGCACGACCAGTTAGGCATCAATTTCAAACTGGAATTGGGCTCGGCGACGCAAACGGTGACGGTGAACGCCGGCGAATTACACTTGGAGACGCAGACGGCAACCCAGCAGGGCCTGGTCGCGCCAAAGGAAATTCACGAGCTTCCGTTGAATACCCGGAATTTCGTTCAATTGGTTACGCTAATGCCGGGGGTTTCGTCCTCATCGCAGCTCGACACATTTTATATTGGAAACTCGCTCCCTTCCGGGACTACCGCGACGATTCCATTTTCGTTTAATGGTGAGCGCAACAGCGCGGCTTATTGGACGCTGGACGGCGCAGACAACGTGGACCGCGGATCAAACCTAACGCTTCTGGACTTTCCGAGTGTGGACGCCATCGAAGAATTCAAAGTCTTGCGCGGGCAGTACGATCCTGAATTCGGGCGGTCGGAAGGAGCCCAAATCACGGTAGTCACGAAATCCGGTGGAAGCAGTTATCATGGCGGCGCTTATGAATTTTTCCGCAATGACGTTCTGCAGGCGAACAACCCGCTGAACAAAGCCGCAACGATTCCCATTGCACGTCCACCGCTCCGCTACAACGACTTCGGCTATACCATCGGCGGACCTATCTCCATCCCGCACTTCTACGACGGCAGGAAACACAAGACGTACTTCTTTTTCTCGCAGGAAGTGCGGCGCGTGATTACCTATGGAACAGTGACCGCACTCGTGCCAACCTCGTCGCTGCTCGCGGGGAATTTCAGCGGCACGGTCTGCACGGCCTTCAATTCCGCGGGCATTTGCACAGCGACGGGCACGCACATCGGTACGATTGATCCCGTGGCGGCCGCATATATCAAGGACATTTGGAACACAATTCCGGGACCGAACTCTGGCGCGAACGGCCTTATCGTCAATTTGCGAAACGTGTACAACGCCAACCAGCAACTAATCCGTGTGGATCACAATTTCTCGGATAGGTTCAGCGTTTTCGGAAGGTTCATCCACGACGGGATTCCCACGATTGAACCCGGCGGCTTGTTCACCGGCGCGGCGTTGCCGGGCGTTTCGACCACCGCCACGAGCGATCCCGGATACAATTTCATCATTCACGCGGTCACGACCATATCGCCGAACCTACTAAATGATGGCGGCTTTCAGTATTCTCAGGGCGCGATCCTGAGCGTTCCGATAGGACTCGATAACTCAGCACTTTCGCCGGACATCAAACCGATCCTGCCGTTTACGAACACCCTAGGCCGCATTCCGGCGTTGGCAATGACGGGGTTCAGCAGCATCACAGGTTTTGGTCCCTACAACGACTACAACCGAAACTACAATTTGTTCGACAATCAGACCTGGATTCACGGCAAGCACACGATGAAGTTCGGCATTTCGTACAATCACTACCAGAAAACGGAAAATACGGCTGGTAACAACGTCGGTAGTTTTACGATTAACACCTCCGGTCAGGTCTTGGGAACTCCCGGTTCTGACACGCTCAGCTTTGAGCAGTCGTGGGCGAACTTCTTGCTGGGTCGCGTGTCTACATTCGCGCAGGCCTCGATTGATATCACACCGAATATCTTGACAAATCAGACCGAGTTTTATGCTCAAGATTCGTGGCGCATACTGCAGAATCTGACCATCACGTATGGCTTCCGTTACTCGTTTTTTCGGCAGCCAACGGATGCGAACAACGAATCCACGAACTTCGATCCAACGCTGTTCGTCGCAGCTAACGCCCCGACGATCGATTCAAATGGCCTGATTTGCGTCGCCGCGCCCTGCGCTGGAGGCGGGGTTCCGAACCCGAACTACAATCCGCTCAACGGGATTATTACCAACGGCACCACATCTCCCTATGGCGCAAAAGTTTCGAACGAGGATAACGGTAATATTGCCCCTCGTTTCGGCTTCGCGTGGCAACCCTGGAACAACGGGAAAACTGTAATTCGTGGCGGATACGGAATGTTCTATGATTCGACGCTTTTCGGAATCATCGAACAGAACATCTTTGCGAATCCGCCGTTCGTAAACTCAGTATCAATAAGTGGCGTGACCCTGGATAACCCCGCGGGAGGGACCGCTACGATATCGGCCACGCCAAAGGCCTTGCACGCAACGATGCTGCCTAATAGCACTCCGTACGTTCAGGAGGTGAGCCTTGATATTCAGCATGAATTCAAAGGCGGTTTCTTCCTGGACGTGGCCTACGTCGGTAACCACGCCACGAATCTGCTTGGAGAAGAAGATATCAATATGCCGATGCCTGGGGCCTACGTGGCCGCAGGGCTTTCGACGGTAACGGCCCAGGGAACGACCATCGGGAGGGGTGGCGTACAGAATGAGACACTTGTCAACATCCTTCGTCCGTTCAAAGGATACGGACCAATCACAGCGATTGAGAGCGGCTTCAGTTCCAACTATAATGGCCTGCAAGTCGAAGCCAAAAAGCAGATGCGCGATTTCCTGTTCAAGGTCGATTATACCTGGTCGAAAGCCCTGACCAATAACCAGACGGACCGTAGCACCGCGCCGCAAAACCTGTACAACCCCAACGGCGATTACGGGCCACTGCAACAGGACCGCACGCAAATCTTTTCGGCGGACTTCGTCTACTCACTGCCGTGGCTGCGTTCGCAGCAGGGCGTGGTGGGGCATTTCCTGGGAGGCTGGCAGGTATCCGGTATCGTTTCCGCAGCTACCGGTCTGCCCCTTACGGTAACTACCACCGAGTCAATCGATCCAGCTGGCGACGGAGCCTGCAGTTGCTCTGCAAGCCCTGCTGGCTTGCGCCCGGATATCGTAGGAAATCCAAACGCCGGCGCGCCGCATACGCTCACTAGTTGGTTCAACGGCACAGCGTTTGCGAACGTGCCGGGCACGGCAACGCGGCCGGGAACAGAGGCTCGTGGCGCGGTCCGCGGCCCTGGATATCAGATCTGGAATATGGCGCTCGAGAAGAATATCCGTATTACCGAACGCGCCGGATTTGAATTCCGGGCTGAGGCGTTCAACTTGTTCAATCACACCAACCCGTTTGGAGTTGGCACACAGCTTAACTCGTCTACGTACAACACGATCACCAATTACCGGGATCCGCGGGTGCTGCAACTCGGATTAAAGTTCAACTTCTAAATCGAACCAGGCGTCTCGCCCCCGGAGCGTTGGGGCGAGACGTGAAAATCTGGCGGCCCATTCTTTTTCGTCTCGTACGATCCAGTACGTGGCGGCAGGAATGGGCTGCTTCGTTCTAACGGAATACATCTACTTTGGGCGGGCGTCGTCCACTCGATTACTGCGATTTTGACAACGGAGCGTACTGAATCTGATTCAGTTTTCTGCGCCAGTTGAACAAGTCAAAACCGAATTGAGCTTTCATCAGAATCTGATCTTGGCGGAGGAAGGCTCCTTTCAGCGGCCCTGACGACTTATTTTCATAGAGCAACAAGTCGAGTTCCGGACCGATCGAAAGGCTGGGGAAAATATTGAATCTGATCTGGTGTTGCTCAAGATCCCGGAAACGCGTATCCGTCGTGCTTTCCGTTCCATAATTAACGAAGCACCAATCGCCTGCATCTGTAAAAATGTAGCTGACTCTGGGATAGGGCGGAACAGTCAGATTGATCTTCCAATACATCCCGGCGTGATCTTTGCCGGATTGAAGTGTCGACACCGTTGAGGCCCCGGTAATTGTGGGAGGATTTGTTATTTTTGGATTACTGTCATTTGCTACGCACGTCGACAAACTTACGTCGGATAACGCCAAACAAGTCGCTGTAATTTTTCCGTTTGTAATAAATGAAAATCCCTCAATCGCATCCCACTGATGGCCGCCCTCCGGGCCGAATTCAATTGAACTTGTGCGACGTTGCCAACGGAATCCGCCTCTGAATAATGTCGTGAAGCTGCGGGGTTGATTGAAACTGAGCGTGGCCGGAGGAGTGGACTTGAGCGAAAATGCCGTGGCCGTTTCCTCAAGGGGCGTTTCAAAATGAGTGGTGAAAATCAGGTCTAGATGTTCGGAGCCACGCTCGGCCCACAGGCGCGCAGCTCCAAGGTCAAACATTCCCAGATTTGCGATCTGGTTGATCTGGCGCGATCCGCTCGATTGTCCTTTGTATTGAACGTTAAACGCATACGAGGGACTAGCAAATAGCTGATAGTGCTTCCAGTTGCGGGTGAGTTGCGCCTGGAAATCGCTGGCCCAATTTGTGAACCGGTGGGAATTCACACCGGGGGTCGTAATACCACCGAAATTCGCGTCAACCTGGGCATCGGAACCATTGTGACCGAGCGTCGTGACTCCAAATGTTGCTTTGACCAGTTTGAAATCCAGGAGCGGACGATACTCGACGAATTGATCCATCTTGTTCTGAAGTGTCGCGGGTCTTTCCTTCTGCTTGCCGGGAACGGCGCGCGGGTGGTGAAAAACTGTCCACGTCCAGAGCAGTTCTTTTGCCGTATAGCTGGGACCTGTATTCATTGGTTGCGCGACAATTTCGTCCAGATAGCTGTCCCGTTCAATTGGCCCGATACAATGCGCAGTCCAGAGTTCACCGGCCAAGCCACGGCAGACCGCGCCGCTAATGGTCACAAGCTGCTTATCAAAATCAGCCGGCACGGATGCTGGTCTTATCTGAGCGGCGGCGAGATCGGGAAAGCCGGTATCGCCGCCACCAATATAATCGCTGGTTGCGACGGAATAAAGCTTGGCGGGGTCAAGACGGTTTCCATCGATGAGGTACTCGCCATGTGCCGCGTCGAAAGTGATACCGACCGAAACGAGGCCGCGGTTCTTGTTTTCGCCGATGCTCAGGTTTGATTTGTCGGCGGCATCAAATGCTTTGGATTGTTTCAGAGCTTGCTGCAGCGCGCTTCCGGACACGTAAAGTAAATTCAAGAAGTCGCCTTTCCACACGATTCGATCGAGAAGTTGCTGCAGAATCTGATCGGGTTGCTGGGCATTTAGATCCGCGATGTCCCCTGAACCGTCAGGAAGATCCGCGAAGAAGTCGCGTTTCTGCAAAAGCGCGACGTCCGCGTGCGTCTCCTTTTGCATCTCACAAAGAGTCAAGGTCTGAATTTGATTCGACTGATTTTCGGAATCGAATCCCTGCTGCAGGCAACTTTCTTCAGAGCGGCGGCGACGGCTTTCCAAAAAGCAGCGGCAGTAACCGTCGCAGTTTTTTTGTCAGGTGGTTTGCTAAGCTCCATATGCTCCGAAAAAAGCGTCCATTTCGGGCTGGCATCCGCGGAAGTGCTGATATCGAGCCTGCCTATGTCGGCAACGGCTTGGGGGTTGCGGCTGCCGACGATGTAGGGTTCGGGAATTGCCATCAGCATCGGATGCCGTACTGAGCCGGCTTTTGGCGTGTTCCACTCCAACGTAACGTTATCGCCGACGGTTGCCATTTCCGGGTCGGCCGCGCTCACCACGACTTGAAACTGTTTCAGGCGCGTGCCCAATATCTGCGCCACTTCGGAATTCATTTGGGCAAGAAGAACTTTGATCAGACGTCTTTTCCCATCTGCTATTTCTTTTGTGTATCCGTTCTCGTCAAAGCGACATGTAAAAGAGTCGAGCATTTGCTTGATCGCTTCAGCAGGTTCTTGAATGGCTGTTTCCGTTTTAAAGTTTCGGCTTCCTGTATTGGACCAGGCAAAGTTCAGCAGTCCAACATTGGCGCCAATCTGAGGATCTACGACTCCAAAAATAGCGACATCTTCCGGGATACCATTCTCATCGTGTGTTTCGATCAGGGCGTAGGGGTCGGGGTCACGGTAACATTCGGGCTTCTGCAAATCCGAACATTTCTCGGCGGCGCTATCTCCGGAAGACTGAAAGAAAGGAATGTAAACAGAGAATCGCGCGCAAAACGTGAATGGCCCATCCGCGGCTTTCCCCTTCGCCTGCGCGGTGACGGCACAAAGTCCGTAATTCGCGCCGGGGCGCAAGGTGTAGAAATGTTGTGAATCCAACCACGGAAAATCCAGAATGAATTGGGTTGGCTTTTCGCCTGCCTTCTTTTCCAATATTTTGCACGGACCTTCGTTGATTGGTCTCGGAATCGCGTTCGGCTCACCCGGCGTATCGGCGTTCACTCCACGCAAATAAAAAGTAGTGGAGTTCATAACGGGCAGCAATTTGCTGGAACCGTTTCCGCCTGAGAGTTCGACGGAGACGCCCCGAAACCATGGATAGACTTTTGCACCGTCGGAAAGACCGGTCATCCTTATTTCAGTGTCGGCGCCGCCGGTATCGCCAATCAGATCTGCCGCATCCGGAAATCTGGGAATGAACCACGGAGGGTTTTCGCTATCCGGTAACGGCTGATGGGCGATGGCCCAGATGGTCTGAACCACTATATTTGCCCCAAGCATTTGAACGCCCTTACCATCATTGTGCAGCGTCGCGCTTGTGCTGGGAATCGGCTGCGTAGCCATGAATCGAGCGAGTTCACGAATCCGTTCGGGGCCGAAATAGAAATCCTGTTTTCCCGGAACCAGGGCGGCATATCCTTCCTTAATAAAGAAATTGGCGACATTGTCCGTTGGAATCATAAAAAGACCATTCGAAGGAGACGCGTTGGCCTGGGAATGCGCGTCAGACCGGATCCATTGTTTTGAATTCGCGTCCCAATCGAAAAGCTCTTTTCCGACACGCTGGTAATTTTTGCCTGCGCCGGGTTGACCGGGGGGCGGATCACAAAAATCCCGCGCCTCAATCTCGGGTGCAAAATTGTCTCCCGTCCCGACGAGGATTGCCCCTTTCGTCTTATCAATTTGGAACTCTTTCGTGAGCAGATCTTCGAATTCAGCTGCGGCGTCACTCTTAGCCCTTTGTCGAGCCAGATCTTTGCAACCGTCTCCGAGCGCTGTAGGCCCCTGCCAATCGGGGATGCGGAAATACCCAAACGTCTTGCCCGTGTACAGGATTCGTATTGCGTCCACCTTGTTATCCTGTAAAGGCGACGTCGTCGTAGATGACTGCTTTGGGGGAGTTGGATCTGGCGGCGTTTGAGAGTAGTTGGGAACGGCGAAACTCAACACAACGAGAAACGCACCTGCGACACTAGCGAGAGACGGAACACGCATGGATCAACCCCTCGATGAATTGCTAACCATCTCGAAAACACCTCAATGAATGAACAGCGCTGCAACGGCGACGCAGATGCCCGAAGCAGCCCCGAGTAAACCGAAATACCAATAGGCGCGCTTTTGCGTCAGTAGCGTAATCGAGCAGATCACAAGGCTTGCCTCGAGTAACACGTCAGCGAAATCAAACCAGTTTGAGCGCCGGTCCAGAACTGCGACGGCAGCTTCTGTGGAGTTCGCCTGCGTTTGAATGTCCTTGGTTTCTCCGTTGTAGCGGTTAATCTCGCCGTTGTACTTTGTTTTGAGTTGTTCCACATTGGATGAGCTCTGCAAGGCGAGCACACTCAATTGGTCCAAAAACATTTCATCGCTTCTTTCACGAATCACCTTGGCCTGGTATTGCGCCCACTGGTCTGCGGCCTTTGATTGGGCCAGCACTTCATTGGCGTGAACACGCTCCCCCATCAGAGAAACTGCTGCCACAAACACGGCGAGAATAGCCATGCTGACGGTAACCGGCACAAGCCGAGCGTCAGCCGCACCCTGTTCTGCGAGTTCGTGCAGATCTTCAATATCGGCCATATCGCTTTTTCCTCTCCGATATCTTGCGCCGCCTTCAATGCGTCCGTTCAAAGTCGTTCATCACCAGGCATCGGGTCTTGCAACTGCTCGCATTCACTACGCAATGCGTAAACGAGCGGCGAAAACCGTCATGCACCCTCACACAGATAAATTGCTCCGGGACAAAAATCACCAAGAATTCCAGGCAGACTGCGGCGGTGATTTGCGCCGGGCGGATGTGCATTAGATGGAAAACCTTATTGTTCGACCGCGTTTCCGCAGGCAATCACTCCGGTATAATTAATTCGATGGGCAATCTATTCGCCAGAATCGCTGAGCATGCACGGTGGACCTTGGTCTACGGCCCGGCGCTTTCGCTGGTTCCCGCGCGGTGGCGAGTGGGCAGATACGGAGATCGTTACGCGAACTGGAGCACTGGAACGATTATTTCAGGAGGAGTCGAGTGCCTTCTTGCCGTCAATTTTTTCTGTGCGTGGGGCTTTCTGCCCGGAAGCCATGAAGCTCTACTTTGGATCGGGATGTATTTTTTGACCGACGGCGCCTGGCGAACAGCCACGGCTGTATTCAATGGTGAGTCGGCTGGAACAGTCTTGCTGGAGCTTGTGGGCGAGGCAAGTGTCGTTGGGTGGCAGCGCGCCTGGAGGTGGCGGCATCCTGCTGTGTGCGATGCAGTGACGGTTGATGACGAAGGCGTGGAATGGCAGCTTAAGATTGAATCATCGAGAGCGAAAAAAGATTGGGAAATAGGGCGAATGGTGCGCTCAGGTGAACGATATTACAAAATAGATTCTCAAATTCGGATTGATGGCGCTCGTCCGTTTGTCTATCTACTTCGGAGTTTACCAGCAGGCGTGCCCAGCCTAAGAGTACTGACCTACACGACGAACGAACTGAATCACGGGCGCGTGTCGTAGGTTATTCAGAAGAAGAGTACCGCGGAGCTCCGTACACTCGCTTTGATTCTGACCTAAAATTCGAGCAGAATAGAAGTGCACGTAAGCATGGTCTCCAGGCTTTGTTTACCGTTGGACTTCTCATGAATCAACCTGCTTTTCTGCCGCCGTCTCTAGCCAGCCTCGAATGGGCTCACCCCCTCGTCAGGGAATGGTTCATAAATAAATTTGGCACGCCCACTGAACCACAGGAGCAGGGCTGGCCGCACATCCTTGCCGATAAAACGACGCTGATCTGCGCGCCAACCGGTTCCGGCAAGACGTTGGCCGCATTTCTTGCATGCATTGACCGGCTGGTACGCAAAGCAGTCTCCGGCCAACTGGAAGATAAGACTGAAGTCTTGTATGTCTCGCCGCTGAAAGCGCTGGGCAACGATATTCAAAAAAATCTCGATACGCCGCTGGGTGAAATTCTGGAACTCGCGCGCCAGCGGGGATATCTGATGCCGGAGATTCGCACGGCCGTGCGCACCGGCGACACTCTGATGCACGAACGCCGCATGATGCTGAAGCGGCCGCCGCATATTCTGGTGACCACGCCCGAATCTCTTTATATTTTACTGACCGCCGGAAAGAGCCGCGAAATTTTGCGCACGGTGAATACGATAATCGTGGATGAAATCCACGCCATCGCCGATGACAAGCGCGGTTCGCATCTCTCACTTTCCCTCGAGCGCCTTGACGCGTTGACCGGCCGGCGCTCGACGCGCATTGGACTTTCCGCCACACAAAAACCGATCGAACTGATCGCGCAATTCCTTGCCGGAAGCAATCGGCCGGAGCCTTCGATCGTTGAAGTGACGCAACGCCGCCAACTAGATCTTGCTGTAGAAGTGCCCTCGAGCGAACTTGGACCAGTAGCTTCAAATGAGATGTGGGACGAGATTTATCACCGGATTGCGGATCTTGTTCAGCAGCATCGCTCCACTTTGATTTTCGTCAACACGCGGCGATTGGCCGAACGAGTCGGGCACCATCTCGGCGCGATACTGGGGCAAGATGCCGTCGCTTCACACCACGGCAGTTTGTCACGCCTGCGGCGGTTGGCGGTCGAAGAAAAGCTTAAAGCCGGAGAAATCCGCGCGCTCGTTGCAACGGCGTCGCTCGAATTGGGAATTGATATTGGAACCGTTGATCTTGTTTGTCAGATCGGCTCGCCACGCTCGATTGCAGTTGCTTTGCAACGCGTGGGACGTGCGGGCCACTGGCGAGGTGCTGTTCCCAAAGGTCGAATCTTCGCCACGACGCGTGACGAATTGATCGAATGCGCCGCGCTGGTTCGTTCCATCCGTCACAACGAACTGGACAGCATTATCATTCCAGAACATCCGCTGGATATTCTGGCGCAGCAAATAGTCGCCTCTTGCGCTGCCGAAGATTGGCAGGAAGATGATTTATTCGCGCTGGTTCGCCGCGCTTATCCATATCGCAATCTCGCACGCCAGGATTTCGACGAAATCATCGAGATGCTCTCCAACGGAATTTCAGCACGACGTGGCCGCTACGGCGCGTATCTACATCGCGATCAGGTGAATGGCCGCGTTAGCGGACGCCGTGGCGCCCGTTTGGCTGCAATCACGAGTGGGGGCGCAATTCCAGACAATGCGCTCTATACGGTGATCGCGGAACCAGAACATATTGTTGTCGGCACAGTGGATGAAGACTTCGCAGTGGAAAGCTTGCGCGGCGATGTAATTCTTCTGGGAAATACTTCCTGGCGCATTCGCCGCGTGCAATCCGGATCAGTTTCGGTTGAAGACGCTCACGGCGCGGCGCCGAGCATTCCGTTCTGGCTGGGCGAGGCGCCGTCACGCACGAATGAACTTTCCGCTCGCGTTGCTGAGGTAAGAGAAACGATCAGCAGGCTAGCCGAAAATGTATCCCCAGTTCTTGGCCGCGGCACTTCCCCGGAAGCTGCGGCTGCCGTGAATTGGCTGAAAGAAGAATGCGGGCTTGACCAGCCTGGCGCGGAGCAAGCTGTTGAATACATCGTGGCCGGCCGCGCGGTTCTGCGCGCTGTGCCGACGCAACAAACCGTAATTGCAGAGCGGTTCTTTGACGAGAGCGGCGGCATGCAGCTCGTGATTCACGCGCCGTTCGGCGGGCGCATCAATAAGGCCTGGGGACTTGCGCTGCGAAAGCGATTCTGCCGGTCATTCAATTTTGAATTGCAGGCCGCTGCTACGGACAACGGCTTGAATATTTCCCTGAGCGACCAGCACAGTTTCCCACTCGCGGACGTCTTTCAGTTTCTTAAGTACGCCAGCGTCGAAGAGCTTCTCGAACAGGCTGTGCTCACCTCGCCGATTTTCACGACTCGCTGGCGGTGGGTGGCGGGACGCGCGCTGGCGCTATTGCGTTTTATGGGCGGAAAGAAAGTGCCTCCGCAAATTCAGCGCATGCGGTCTGACGATTTACTGGCCACCGTATTTCCGGAAGCGCTCGCATGCCAGGAAAATATTGCCGGAGAGATTGTCGTTCCCGAACATCCTCTCATCCGCGAAACCATGAAAGATGCGTTAACTGAGGCCATGGATATCGAAGGCCTAAAAGATATTTTGAGCCAGATGGCAGCAGGAAAAATACGATGCATTGCGGTGGAAACGCCGGTGCCATCTCAGTTTTCCCACGAAATTCTGAATGCGAATCCTTATGCGTATTTGGACGACGCGCCTCTCGAGGAACGCCGCGCTCGCGCCGTAGAAATGCGCCGCATGCTTCCGGAATCTGTTCTTTCGGAAGTTGGCCGGCTTGATCCGGTGGCGATCGCTGAAGTCCGCGAGGAAGCGTGGCCGGATGTCCGCGATGCCGACGAGCTTCACGATTTGCTGCAGACGTTAATTGCGTTTCCTGAAGGCCGAGATTCTGGTCTGAATTCAATTGAATCAAACGTTCCCGAGCGATTTTTTCCATTTCAGGAGAATTGGAGCAAGTCCATCTCGAATTGGGCGCCGTATTTTGCCGAGCTGGAATCCGCGCATTGCGCTACGCGCGCTTCCGTAGGAAATCAGCGGTATTGGGTGGGGGCGGAAAAAGCGTCAACATTCGCTGCGATGTTTCCGTCCGCGCATTTCGATTCTCAGCTCCCGACAATTGAGATTCAAGTTCCTTCGCGCGAAGATGCGCTGCTCGGGTGCACGACCGGCTGGATGGCCCATGTCGGACCAATTACACCCTCAATCTTGGGGGCCTTTCTTGGAATCGCCGCGCACGAGATAGAAAAAACATTTTTGCGCCTTGAGGGCGGTGGCTCCATCCTTCGCGGGCGCTTCACAAACGGCGCGGGGGAAGAAACCGAGTGGTGCGATCGCCGTTTGCTGGCGCGAATTCACCGGCTAACTTTGGGGACGTTGCGAAGTCAGATTCAGCCGGCGACCGCGGCACAATTCATGCGCTGGCTCCTGCGGTGGCAGCACGTCGCGCCAAGCACGCAAGTTCTTGGCGAACGCGGCACGCTCGAAACACTTCAGCAGCTTCAAGGGTTTGAGGCGCCCGCAAATTCGTGGGAGCGGCAAATCCTTTCAAGGCGCATCGCCAATTACGATCCGAAAGTTCTCGATCAACTCTGCCTTACTGGAGCAGTTGGATGGGGACGCCTTTCTCCGCATCCGGCCACGTTTGAAGACCAAAACAGCATTAATAGGCGTGTGGTTCCCTCCAGTGTTGCTCCGATCGCCTTTTTTGTCCGCGAAGATGCCGAATGGATGATTTCGCGGCACGCAGGCGGAAATCTTGAAGTGCCGCGAGGACTAAGCCAAGCCGCGCGCGACGCCTTGAATTATTTGCGCCAGCGCGGCGCCTCTTTTTTCGCGGATCTAGTTCGCGGGACGGGAAAACTGAAAGCCGAAATGGAAACCGCTCTTTGGGAGCTCGTTACCGCAGGAATGATTACCGCCGACGGCTTCGATAACATTCGCGCGTTGATTGATCCGAAACGCCGCGCCGGACAGGGGCGCGGCCACAATTCGCGGCCAAGGCACAGCAGTGGACGCTGGTCGCTGCTGTTTCGCGAAGAATCAATTGATCGAACGCGCGCCGTGGATGCGATTTGCTGGATGCTGCTGAAACGTTACGGTGTGGTTTTCCGAGAAGTAATCGCGCGGGAAACAATTGTTCCGCGATGGCGCGAATTGCTGATTGCACTGCGACGACTGGAAGATCGCGGTGAAGTGCGCGGCGGCCGATTTGTCAGCGGCTTCATGGGTGAGCAATTCGCGATGCCCATGGCTGTCGAATCTTTACGCGCGACGCGCGACAGTCAGCCTGCCGGCGAGATCGTAACGATCTCTGCGGCCGATCCGCTCAATCTCGTGGGTATTTTGTTGCCGGGGAGTCGAGTGGCAGCCACTTCTGGAAAACTTGTAACTCTTCGCGACGGCGTGCCGCTCGAAACAGAAGACTCCGCCACAGGATTCGCAGACTCTCTCGCCGTTTGATTGAATTGCAAATCGAGAAGCCACAATCGAGCTTGAGCCATACGAGGGAATTGGAAATACAGACTTTGGGCTGGTGACAGATTACTTTTCCAGCTTGAAAATCTGTTCCATCAACATCCATTTTTCACCGGGCTTGGCATGGGGAAGGGCCTGCTGAAACTGCCACATTAAATCCTCCCATTCACGCACCTTTGGGTTCTCGCGGTCAGCCTTACCTTTAGCCTCGAAGGAAAATTGCTCGTTCACTTCCATGACCATGAACAAGCGCGTTCCAAGCAGATAAATCTCAAGGTCCACAATGCCGGCGTTCTTGACGCTCTTCGTAATTTCGGGCCAGATTTTTTCGTGATAGCGCTTGTAATCCGCGATGAGCTTCGGATCGTTCTTCAAATCCAGCGTCAGGTAGTACCGTTTTGTCATTTGGCCTCGAGAGGCGCGGTCGCCTTGGGCGCTACTAACGAAGCATTCGGCCTGTACCCGCGCACGGCGAAATAAATCACGTAAACATAGCAGATCAAAGGCATTACGAACGCCACTTGAATATTGCTGACGTCAGAAATTTTGCCCATGGTGGCGGGAATCAGCGCGCCGCCGATGATAGACATCACCAGCAACGAAGACCCCCGCTTCGTGAGGGCGCCGAGGTTTTTCAAGCTAAGCGCAAAAATTGTTGGAAACATAATGGAATTGAAGAAGCCCACAAGTACGATTGCCAAAACCGCCGCCAGACCGGACGCGCCGATTCCGATCATCACGCAGATCAGCGCACCAATTCCAAATATGGCGAGCAGCCTGGCAGGCGGAATGCGTTTCATCATCCACGATCCAGAAAACCGACCGAGCATGAATCCAGTTTGGTGCGCCACCAAAAACAGCGCCGCCATTTTCTCGGGAGTGTTGGGCGTCAAGTGTGCGAGGAAGCTGCTCTGTGTGGCGTCGCGCCCCGCCAAAACTCGTGTTCCCCGCGCGGCCATGTTATTTAGAGTGCCCGGCATGGTGTGCTCCACGAAGCGAATCACGAAGCTTCCGATTCCGACCTGCGCTCCGACATAAAAAAACTGAGCGATGACGCCTTTGATCAAGTTCGGATGGGCCCACACGCTATTCTTTGCATGGCCAGGGTCGCGAATTGTATCCTCTCTCTCCTGAGGCTGAACTTCCGGCAAATGAGCAAAATAAATGAGCGCCGCCACCAACAGAAAGATACTGCTGATCAGAAGGTACGGCACTTTGACCGTGTTGGTTTCTGACGCGATGTACGTCTGAAGTTGTTGCGGATTCAGCGCCGCTCTCTGCGCCGGCGTGTAGTCAATCCCCGAAAGGATGAATGCCGCGCCCAGAGTGGGGACCAGCGCAGCTCCTACCGCGTTAAAAGACTGAGCGAGATTCAGCCGGCGCTCCGAACTTTCCGAGGGCCCGAGAACCGTAACATACGGATTCGCGCCAACTTCCAGGAACGATTGTCCGGACGACATCACGAACAACGCGAGCAGGAAAAATCCGTATGCTCTGGAACTTGCCGCGGGAACAAACAGCAGCGTCCCCGTAGCGCAAATCAGCAGCCCAATCAGGATTCCTTTCTTGTATCCGATCTTTTCCATCAGCCGGCCGGCAGGAAAAGCCGCCAGAAAATAGCCACCGAAAAAGGCGACCTGAATGAATGAAGACTGGAAATCGGTCAAATCGAAAGCTTTCTTGAGGTGAGGAATTAAAACATCGTTCAGGTTCACGCCAATCGACCACAGAAAGAACAAACTGGTCACTAGGACAAATGGCAGAGCGTACCTTCGTTCGGTCAAGGGAGCAGATTGGGACGCCACATTTTTTCCCTGCTGCGACTCGGCGGGTCAAGTCAACGCGCGGTCGAGATGAACGTATCCACCATCAACAAACAAATGTTGCCCTGTGATGTGGGCCGCCTGAGCTGAGCTTAGGAACAAAACCATCGAGGCAACTTCATCCGCGTGCGTCATTCTTTTCCCGAGCGGTATTTTCGCCACAATTTGCTTCAACTTTTCGTCGGGATTTGGAAATGTGCTGAGCCACTGCTTATACAGGGGTGTCATCACTTCCGCCGGGACAACTGCATTTACGCGAATCCCGTCCGGAAGCAATTCTGCCGCCCACTCGCGAGTCAAAGCCAGGATCGCGCCCTTCGCTGCCACGTACCCTGAAGTGCCACCCTGTCCGGTGACCGCAGTTTTGGACGCGATGTTGACAATGGATCCTTGCGATTTCTTCAACGAAGGCAAGCCGTAGTGCGCCATATTATAGTAATGCAGAAGATTCCGCTGCAGCGAAGTTACAAATTTCCCCGGGCTTCCCTGCGCCAGCCCGACTCTGTCGTTGATGCCTGCATTGTTGATTAGAACGTCTAGGCGGCCAAATTCCCGCAATGTTTTTTCGACCGCGATGGAACAACCTTCGGCTGTCACCAGGTCCACACAAATCAGACCGCAGGCCTTCCCGGAGGTTTGCAGTTCCAATTGCAGTTGCTTGCCTGCGTCGGCATCCACATCCACAATCACGGGAATTCCGTCTTCGTGAATGATGCCTCGAGCGATGGCTGCGCCGATACCCTTCGCGCCGCCGGTAATGAGGACGACTTTGTCTTTAAGCTGCAAGTCCATGAGCAGACGCCTTTAATCCGTAGAATCGAATCGCATTACCGCCGAAAATGTTTTCTTTCACTTCAGCGGCACACCCGTGCAAATAATCCTCAATGATTTGCCTCACTTGCCTGTAACTTGCAGCCAACAAGCATACCGGCCAATCCGAACCGAACATCAACCGATCCGCGCCAAACGCGTCAAAAACTATATCGAGGTAAGGCTTGAAATCCACCGCCTTCCAATTCCGCCAATCCGCTTCGGTGACCAGACCCGACAATTTGCAATACACATTCGGACTTTCGGCAATGCGCCGGATGTGCTCTGCCCAGAACGCACTATTCTTCGTTTTCACTCCTGGCTTGGCAAGGTGATCGATTACAAAGCGCTGATCCGGCAATTTGCAAACGAGTTCGATCGCCGCAGGCAACTGTTTCGGATAAATAAGCAAGTCGTAGGTGAAGCCATATTCCCGCAAGCCGGAAATTCCACGCACGAAATCGGGCTGCATCATGAACCGATCGTCGGGTTCTGCTTGAACGACGTGTCGAAACCCACGCAGCTTTTCGTCTCGGGAAAAGTATTGCAGCCGCTCGTCCACATTCGCGGAGGCAAGATCAACCCACCCGACAACACCAACGATCTGCTTGCTGCGCTCGGCTAGTTCAAGTAGGAATAATGTTTCGTCTTCCGACTGATCGGCCTGAACCGCTATGGACGCATCGATGCCGTTCGCTTTGCACTCTACCGCCAACTCCTCCGGTAGGAAATCGCGTTTCAAGACTGACATGGCGTCTGAGATCCAACCATCCCGCGCGGGATTGTATCTCCAGAAGTGCTGATGCGAATCAATCTTCATCATGGATGGTGGGATACCATTTGCAACAGCAAAAAACTCACTCTCGACGCAGTCCTTTTACGATTAGCCTCTTAGATGAAAGAACCCTCCATCGAGTGGGTAGTCGGTTCCGGTGATAAACCCGGCTTCGTCGGAGCAAAGAAACAATGCAAGCGCAGCAACCTCCTCGGCTTTGCCCATCCGGCCGATGGGCTGGGACGCCGAAAGTACCTTGAACATCTCCTCCTCGCGCCCCGGATAATTCTTTTTCAGGTAGCCATCCACAAATGGCGTATGCACCCGTGCCGGCGAAATGCAATTGCATCGAATGTTGTGGGCCAGATAGTCCCTGGCCACCGAGTATGTCATCGCGATCACGGCGCCCTTGCTCATCGAGTACGCGAAACGGTCGGCTAGGCCGGAGGAACCGGCGATCGAAGCCATGTTTAGGATCACGCCGCCATTCATCTTTAAGTACCCAATTGCAGCGTGCAGGCAGTTATAAATGCCTTTCACGTTCACTTGAAACACGCGGTCAAAGTCGGCCTCCGTCGTGGTTTCGACATTGCCGATGTGCGAAATGCCGGCATTGTTGACGAGGATATGAAAAGTCCCGTGTCCGGCCAGATTCCGGAACAATTCTTGTACCGACCTCTGTTTTGAAACATCGCAAGCGTACGAAGCAGCGCTGCCTTCCGCTGCGGTGATTTCTTCGACGGTGTCGCGCGCCATCTTTTCATCAATATCCACAACCCGCACGGTCGCACCTTCCGCGGCAAACCTCAGCGCGATGGCTCGACCGATGCCACTGCCTGCGCCGGTCACGACGGCCACTTTGCCAACGAGCCGGGCGCTCTTCGATGCCTTCTGCTGATCATTCAATTCGATGTACCTCGATTAGAATTAGGATCCGAGACAAACATCGGGATGCATTGCTGTGAATCGGTTCCGCAGCGAATCACCCGTCAACCTATTGGCATATAGCAGGTGCCTGAGAGCAATTCAACATCTAAACCTCACTGGCACGAATGACCCAAAACCAGGCGATGCGAGTCCAACTGGCCTTTCTAGGCATCAAAACTTTGTCGTAACCGCCGCGAGCCCGCGGACATACACAGTTTCGCCTTGAATTTGTACGCATCTATAATTTGCAATCAGGCTTCAATACTGCCTTACTAGAGTCGTAAGATCGTTCCGGCAATCGTTACGCCTGAAATGCCATCGAATTTTCTGACAATAAAATGAAGACGGCCAAATCGTCCAATGACATTTTTTTCAATCAGAGCGAGCCAATCCGCGCCGAACTTTTCAGCGTTGAGCGACTGGAGCAGCACGCCGCCAGCCTTGCCGCGGCGCAAATCGTGGCCGCGGAGCCCGGCGGTGGACGGCCGCTCATTCCGCGTGTGCGTGAAAATGGCCGTGTGCTTCGCGAATGTTACCAGTCCATTGCGAAGGCAATCCAACAAGAACACACAATCACTCCAGCCGCCGACTGGCTTGTAGATAATTTCCACATCGTTGACGAACAACTGCGCGAAATTCGCGACGATCTGCCAAAAGGTTTTTACCGCGAACTTCCAAAACTCGCCTCGGGACATCTGGAAGGGTTTCCTCGCGTTCTTGGAGTGGCTTGGGCTTTCATAGCTCACACCGATAGCCGGTTTGATCCAGAAGTCTTGCGGCGATTCCTGGCTGCATATCAGACAGTTCAACCGCTCACCATCGGAGAACTTTGGGCCGTCGCAATCACCATGCGTGTGGTGTTGGTGGAAAATCTCCGCAGATTGGCTGAAAAAATCGTGCGTAGCCGCGCCGCTCGCCAGGAAGCCGACGCTCTGGCCGACCAACTGCTGTCAGCCGACCAACATTCTAAGTTTTCTGCCGCGAACGCGTTAAAGCGTTTTGAGAGAAACCCACTTCCGGCATCGTTTGCCGTTCAACTTGTGCAGCGCTTGCGAGATTTGGATCCCAAAGTCCGACCCATTCTGGCATGGCTTGATCAGCGTCTGACGCTTGAAGGAACTACGGCTGACGACATCGTCGCCAAAGAGCACCACGAGCAAGGTACCGCGAACGTAAGCGTCCGTAACGTTGTCACCAGCATGCGGCTGATTTCGGCGTTCGACTGGCAGGACTTTGTCGAGAGCGTCAGCCTGGTTGACGCAGTTCTGCGCCGGGATGGAAGCTTCGGCGAAAAGGATTTCGTTACGCGAGATTCGTATCGCCATTCCATTGAGGATCTTTCGCGCGGTTCGACCTATTCGGAATTGGAAATTGCTGAGCGTGCCGCGCGGCACATCGCGCTGGCTCGCGCGAAACCAGACGACGGCACTGATCCCGATCGACAGCGGCGCATGGAAATCGGCTACTACCTCATTTCGAAGGGACGCTTCGAGTTTGAGCGCGAGCTCGGTTACCGCGTTAGGTGGAGACGCCGTCTGCTGCGTCTTTATGTTTGGGCCGCAGTGCCGGGATACCTTGTAACAATATTAATTGTCACCGCTCTTGTGTTGGCGTTGCCGCTTTTACATTCCAATGCAAGGGGGCTTTCTGTTACTGGATTGGTGCTGATTGGTCTGCTGGCTGCGATTCCTGCGTCGGACCTTGCTATCGCGCTCATCAATCGTGCCGTTACAGATTCTTTTGGCCCGCGGGCGCTGCCGCGTCTTGATCTTCGTAGTGGGATTCCACTTCACTTGCGGACGATGGTTGCGGTGCCGACACTACTTTCTTCCGCGAACGAGATTCAGGAGCAGGTTGAGCGCCTGGAAGTCCACTACCTCGCCAATCCCGACGGGCACATTCATTTTTCATTGTTATCGGACTGGGCCGATGCGTCATCGGAAAACCTGTCTGGTGACGACGACCTGTTGGCGGCCGCAGTTTCTGGAATTGCGGGACTGAACAAGCAGCACGGGCCCTTGCCTGATGGAAGCGTCCGGTTTTTCTTGTTCCATCGAAAGCGCACGTGGAATGAATCCGAAGGGAAGTGGATGGGTTGGGAGCGCAAGCGCGGAAAACTTCACGAACTGAATCAGCTTTTGCGCGGATCCACTGCGACTCATTTTATTCCAACCCAGGGCGTTCCGCCGGAAACGCCCGGCGGTGTTCGTTATGTGATCACGCTTGACGCCGATACGCGGCTTCCACGCGGCGGTGCTTATCGTCTGGTCGGCACGATGGCGCATCCGTTGAATCTGCCAACTTTTAACGAACAGGCCCAACGCGTTGTGCAAGGCTATGCGATTGTGCAGCCGCGCATTACTCCCTCGCTGCCCAGCGATCGCGAAGGTTCCTTTTTTCAGAAAGTTTTTTCCGGACCGGGCGGCATAGATCCCTACACCTCGGCTGTTTCGGATATTTATCAGGATCTCTTCCAGGAGGGTTCGTATACAGGCAAGGGTATTTACGATGTGGACGCGTTTGAGCTGGCCCTCACCGGAAAGGTGCCGGAAAACACGCTCCTGAGTCACGATCTGTTTGAAGGAATATTCGCACGCGTGGCGCTCGCCACGGACGTTGAACTC
>OBLT010000754.1_pt1 | contig 20758 bp, 12 predicted proteins | sample 1518721 | NCBI WGS metagenome assembly OBLT01 (sample SAMEA3539307, study PRJEB22396) | soil metagenome | biome: tundra; feature: field; material: soil | place: USA | collected 2010-05 | depth 0.15 m | reverse complement strand
GACGTTCCTGCCCGTGTGCGGGCGCGCCAGTGCCGTTAATCCAGGTAGTCCCGCAGAACCTGGGACCTGGACGGATGCCGCAGCTTGGACATGGTCTTCGACTCGATCTGCCGGATGCGCTCCCTGGTCACGCCGTAGACCTTGCCGATCTCATCCAGCGTCTTCGGCTGGCCGTCGGTCAGGCCGAACCGCATCGACACGACGCCGGCCTCGCGTTCTGACAGGGTATCGAGCACCGAGTGGAGCTGCTCCTGGAGCAGGGTGAAGCTGACGGCCTCGCCGGGCTGGATCGCCTCGGAGTCCTCGATCAGGTCACCGAACTCGCTGTCACCGTCCTCGCCGAGCGGCGTGTGCAGCGAGATCGGCTCCCGGCCGTACTTCTGCACCTCGATGACCTTTTCCGGGGTCATGTCAAGCTCGGCGGCGAGTTCCTCCGGCGTCGGCTCCCTGCCCAGGTCCTGCAGCATCTGCCGCTGCACCCTGGCCAGCTTGTTGATGACCTCGACCATGTGCACCGGAATCCGGATGGTCCTGGCCTGGTCGGCCATCGCCCTGGTGATCGCCTGCCGGATCCACCAGGTGGCATAGGTGGAGAACTTGTAGCCCTTGGTGTAGTCGAACTTCTCCACGGCCCGGATCAGGCCCAGGTTTCCCTCCTGGATGAGGTCCAGGAAGAGCATCCCCCGGCCGGTATAGCGCTTGGCCAGCGACACCACGAGGCGCAGGTTGGCCTCAAGCAAGTGGTTCTTGGCCCGGCGGCCGTCGGAGGCGATCCACTCCATGTCCACCCGGGCATCGGGGTGCAGCGTGCCGCGCCCCTCGCTCAGCTTCTCCTCGGCGAACAGGCCTGCCTCGATCCGCTTGGCGAGCTCGACCTCCTGCTCGGCGTTGAGCAGCGGCACCTTGCCGATCTGCTTGAGATAGTCCTTGACCGGGTCGGACGTCGCACCAGCAACGGCTACCTGGGCGGCTGGGAGGTCCTCATCGTCGTCGCCATAGACGAAGGCCTCGTCTTCGCCTTCTTCACCGGCGGCCTTCCCCTGGCGGCCCGGAACGTCGGGTGCCGCCGGCTTCCCGGCGCCGACGTCAGCGATCGCGACCGCAGTGCCGTCCGCGTCATCGCCGGCGTCGGGGCTGGCGGGATCGGCAACATCCGCCTCGGCCTCGCCGGACTCCAGCTCGCTGATGACGTCATCGCTATCGTCGACGAGTTCAGCCAGGTCAACCAGTTCTGCGTCGACGTCGACGTCGGCCTCGAGATCTGCTTCCACGTCCAGGTCGACCTCGATGTCCGCTCCGTCTTGTGCTGGGTTTGCGAAGCTGCCGTCGGCAGCTATGTCTGCGCCGTTATCCTCGTGCGTGGTGCCTGCCGGGCCACCATCAGCGCCTTTACGGCCTGCTGCCGCGGTCCGGCCGCTGCCGGAGGCCTTGGTGTCATCGACGGCGGTAGCCGACAGGCGCGCAGCGCCCGGCCGGTTCCGCCGGGACGACCTGGAAGACTTCGAGGCCGCCTGGCCGTCCTCCGCCCCATCCTGCTCAGCCGTCTTGGGACCGTCGGCTGGCTGCGATGAGCGCCGCTGACGTGTCCCGTCAGGGTGCCTGGCACCGGCAGCCGACCCGTTCCGCTGGCTCTCGGCCGACGCATCTTCCTCGACCAGCGCAACAGCGGCGTCGGCGCGCTTGCCGGACGAATCGCCGCCGGAGCGGCCTGCGGCCTTCCGTGCCGGGACTCTCGCGTCCTGCCTCCGCGCTGCGGAGCCTGCCGCGCTTGCCACCGCGGTCACCCCTTCCTTCGCTGGCTGGCGGGCCGTGCCACGATCCGCCCCTGGCTCACCGAACTGGCAGGCGACACAGACACCTCTCCTGCATACCTATAGCGAAAAACGGACCCTACCGCGCGGGCCATGCTCCTAGGACCTTGCCGGAAGCCCAGCCCCTGCCGCGGGACATCCATCAGGGACGAGCTCGTCTCCCGTCAACCACCTTAGGCGGAGTCCACGGGTAGGTCGTACCGCTGCGAGCCGTCGCCGCGCGATTCCCCGCATCAGCGTGGCCTCGTGCGATGGAATGGTACCCGCGACCTTCATGCCTTGCCCCTTCTTGCGGCTCCCCTGACGCCAGCCCGCCCGACGGGAACCACGCCGTCCCGCGCCGGATTGTGCAGCACCAGCACGGTCACGTCGTCATCCTGTTCGTATCCGTTCAGCATCCGCTCAACCAGGTAACTGAGCAGTCTTGCTGGATCTTCTACTACGGCCTTAGGAGCCTGAGCGGCCACTGCGACCAGCTCATCCAGGCCCACGTCGAGACCGCGTCTGCGATTCTCCACAAGTCCATCGGAATAAAGCACCGCAGTGTTGCCTGGCGGCAGCCTGAAGGCGTATTGCTGGCGCGGGCTTGCCCAGCCGAGCGGCGTGCCCGCCTCGGTCGGATCCAGCCAGGGCCGCTCCCCTGGTGATAGCAGGAGCGGCGGCAGATGACCCGCGTTGCCTGCCATGCCTTCGCCGGTCGCCGGATCAACGACCAGGTAGGCCACCGTCGTCACCTGCTCTTCGAGCTCGGTGGCGATGAACAGGCGGTCGAGGCCGGCCAGGACCGCCGCGGGCCTCGGATCAGTCAGCGCGAGCGCGCGGAGCGCATTGCGCACCCGGCCCATCCCGGCTGCCGCGGTCAGCCCCTTGCCCATGACGTCGCCCGCCGCGACCGCCAGCTTGCCGTCGGGAAGGCGGAACGCGTCGTACCAGTCGCCGCCAATCTCCATGTTCCTGGTGACCGGCAGGTAGCTGGCTTCCAGGATGATTCCCGGAACTGTCGGCAGCCGGTCAGGAAGAAGGCTCCGCTGCAGCGTCTCGGCCGTTGTGTGCTCGCGCTCGAACAGCGACGCCCGCTCCAGTGCCAGGGCACACTGGCCAGCCAGGGCCTCAAGGAAGACTCGTTCCTCCTCGGTAATCTTCCTGGGCCTGGTGAACGAGAACCGCAGCGCTCCGAGCGGCGCGCCAGAGGACAGCAGCGGCAGGCCGACCCAGGCCCGCTCGTCGCTGTTCTGCAGGAAAAGCTCGACGTCTACCTGTCCTTCAAAGGTCTCGCGCAGGCCGTCTGGACTCTCGATGAGCAACGGGCGGCGGGCCAGGATCGCGGCGGTCATGACGCTGGGCGTGTCCAGCGGAATATCACCGCTCGGAGCGCCCAGGCCGTCCGGCAGCCCGGCCGGGTTGACAATGTGCAGCCGGAGCCGCTCGGGGTCGAGCATCGCCACCGCGGACCGCTCGGCGCCGATAGCCGACCGCCCCACCTGGGTGATCACCTCGACGACCTGCTCAACGGTGAGCGCTTCGGCGAGCATCGACGTCGCCTGCTGCAGCCGCGCGGTGCGCAGCGCCGCCGCCGATAGCTGCTCGGTCAGCCTGCCGCGCATCTCCTCGGCCTCGCGCTGCCCGGTAACATCCGTGCTGGCGCCCACCCACTCGACGATCTTGCCGTCCCGCTCGATCGGCACGGCGCGCACGTCATAGTGCCGGTAGGAACCGGTCTTGGTCCGGACCCGGTACCGGCTGTCGAACACCTTGCCGGTGTTCACGCATTCCTGCCAGTCCCGTTCGACCCGCTCGCGGTCCTCTGGGTGAATCGCGTCCAGCCAGCCGTTGCCCTGGTATTCCTCGACCGTCTGCCCGGTGATCCAGCGCCATTCCGGCGAGTCTTCGGCAATCTGCCCGGTCGGCGTCGTGACCCAGACCACCTGCGCGCCGGCCTGTACCAGCGAGCGGTACCGTTCCTCGCTGCGCCGGACCGCCTCTTCTGACCTCCGGCGCTCGGTGGTGTCCACGGCGATCAGCGCTACGCCGGTGAGATCCCCGTCGCCGTCATGCGAAGGGAACCAAGAGAACGCCCAGTGCCGCAGCTGGCGGCCGCCTTGCTCCTGGCCAGCCTGCTCGCGGCCGCCGTGCTCGCGAGCGCCGTGCTCGCCGCTCTCTTGCGCGTAGCCAGCGGCCTTGCCCTGGCTAGCCCTGCCCTCGCCAGCGTTGTCCTGGCTGGCCTTGTCCTGGCTGGCCTTGTCGTGGCTGGCTGTGATCCCCTCGGCTCCGGCGCGTGGCAGCTCGGCCGCATGGACAGGCTTGGCGGCGGTCCGGGTGACGGGTACCGCAATCTGCTGATCGGCTTCGAACAGGGGCTGGTCCTCCGCCAGGACGTGCCGGATCGCCGACTCGGCTCTCGCGCCCAGATAGCCCGCCCAGATCTGGGACGGCATCCGGCCGACATGTTCGTCCGGATCGCTGCCCGCCAGCCGCGCGAGCGCCTGGTTTACCCGGTGCAGGCGCAGGTCAGAACCGAAGAAAGCAAAGCCGATGGGGGCCTCGCTGAGCAGCGTGGCGAGCAGCGCGGAGTCTGATACATCCATGCCGGACACGCGGGGCCTGGGCACCGAAGTACCGGTGTTCATGCGGAGCACCCCACACCCGTGCGAGCGTGCGCCATGGAGCGGCTCCTTCCTGCTCACCGCGGACACAAAAAGGCTAGCGGCTGAAACGTGTGCGAGAGTGCACGCGACAACAACTCAGTAACGGAAGCTTTCCGGCACCTGACATCCACACCGCTGGTGGTGACCCAGCTCAGCGTCGACAGGCCCCCCGTGGCCCCCTCCCCCGTCGCGCCTTCCCCATCGCGTCATCCGCGAAGGCTGCGCCTCGGTGAAGCTGTCACCCTGCAGCTCTCGCGGTCCCGGCACCTGCCGCGTGACTTCGCGCGCGCAGACGACGGCTCGCCGAGCCCGGCACCTCTGCCAGTTAGAGCTTATCCTCCCCGGCCGAACTGATCGGCCAGACCGCCGCAAGAAGCAGCTTCCGGCCGCGGTGCAGGCCCGGCCTGGCGACTGCTACCGCTGACATTGCCAGCGCATGCCGCTCGCCGTGGTTTCCTGGCTTAATGCGCCAATGGCTCTTTCAGCAGAGTTGCCCATCATCGTCCGGCCGGCCTGCGGTACGCGCAGAAACAACCGGCGCGCCGCGCTCAGGCATGGCATGACCTCCCGTGCATCTGAAAGGCTAGTGACGTGACCCCGCCAAGCCGACGCAGTGAGCCGCATGGCAGACCGGGTTATCCGGGCCCGCCAGCGAAGCGGCCGGCGGGAGCATCCGCGCCGCCGAACGCCCTGTTCGCCGAGATGCTGCGCGCTGCCAGGGAACTGCTCGCCATCCGCAGCCCGCTCGACGCGGAACTCATGGTCAGCGAGCTCCTCGGCACCTGGTGGGGGCAGCGCGCCAGGCGCGGCGGGCAGCGCGACGTACGCCGCCGCCGGGCCGATGTGGAGGAGCTCATCGGCGAGGGCCTCATCGCCTACGCGGCCCAGCAGGAAAGCCCGGCAGCCCTAGCGCTGCTGTCTGGCATCGCCTGCCTGGGCACACCGCGCCAGGCCACGAGGGCGGAACGGGCCGCGCTGGCGATGATGGAACGCGGCGTCGCACGGCCCGGCTGGGCCGAGCATGTCGGCGCGGTGACGGCGGCGCAGTGCTACGTGAACTCGGATGCCTTCGGCGACCGCGACGAGGTGGTCTGCGTCTTCAGCTACGCGGGGGAGGAGCAGCACGCCCTGGTGGTCATCGTCGACTACAACGCGGGCGGCATTGCGCGCGACGGCTGGGTCACCTCGCAGGTCGCAAAGCTCCTCGACTACTGCCGTCACGCTAGCGACGGAAGCTCCGATGCCGCGGCGGGCGCCGGCCTGCCCACCTTCACCGCGCTTGACCCGCCGCAGGCCCGCGGGCTCCTCGAGGCGGCTCTCGCGGCGACCGACTCGCTGGCCGACCCTCCCGTCAGCAGCTCTTTCCCCGCCTATCACGCGTTCATCAGGGCCCGGGTGCATACGCTGCCGCCGGCGCCGCGCGGCGCCTCAGGCCCGCGGCGCCAGATCTGGCGCAGGGACCGCCGGGCGATGCTGGTCGCCGAATTCCTTGCCTCGGACGAGGCCGAGGATCTGTCCGACCGGGAGGCGGCCAGCCGCTGCGCCGACCACATCGTCGAATACGGCTGCGAGCAGGACTTTGGCCGGCCGCTCCGGATGAGCCCGGGGAAGGCCGAGACGTTCCTGCTCGACTGGCTGCCGAGGAAGGTCATGCTCAAGCCCGCCGAGCAGCACGCCATGCCGCATGTGCTGGCTGCCTGGATCCGGTGGGCAGGACCCCGTTCCCGGCTCAGCGAGAAGGCCATCTCCAGCACGCTTGACGCGGTGTTCGACTCGATGGGCACCTTCACCCGCGTCTACCATGACCCGGCCTCCTTCGGCCTGGAGCCTGCCCTCGTGACCCGGCTGCTGCCCGACTCGGACCTGGAGGCGCTGCCCCGCCGCGCCTTCGCCTTCCCGGTGCTGCGCGGCAGTTACCAGGGAACTGATCTGGGCGCGCTCAACCCGGCGGAGCCCGCCGACCGGCGAATGCTGCTGGCGGCCTATCACGACGAGAACGGTGACCGCCCCGCTGACAGCCGGCACATCGACCGCCACGTGGCCCTGGCCGACCGGCTCTGGCGCGGGGATCCGCCCGAGCTGTGGGATGCCGCTCAGCGCCTGCTTGACCTGGGCGAAGACCGGCATGCGGTGCTGCACGTCCTGATCAATGTCATCCGTGCCGCTGGCGACAACGAGGACGACATCGCAGAGGCCCTGGCCGATCTGCCGCCGGAGGAGCCCGGGTGACCACCCGGCCGCCCGTCATCGACCTGAACGCCCACCTCGGCGAGAGCTTCGGTGCCTGGCGGCTCGGCGACGACGAGGCCGTGCTGTCGATAGTCGCCTGAGCGTGCCCGGGGTGATCGCCAGGCACGCTGCGGCCGAGTACACCGTGGGGCACTGGCGGCCGTCTACCCGCCGGTCTCGCCGGGCGGGTGGCGGCAGCCTCCGGCTGGCCAGCGCGCGCCCGCAGCAGGGCTGCGGACCTACCTGGTACCTGGCGGTCCGCGGCGGCATCGTTGTCCCTGAGACGCTGGCCGGCCGGGCAGCCGACCTGGTGTCAGGGCTGGGGCCGTCCCCGCTGCGAGCCGGAGACGTGCTGCCGGCAGGAAATGCGCTGCGGGCCGCAGCGCAGCGGCCGACCGGTCATGCCGTCGTCCGCCCGGCAGATATCGGCCTTGCCGCGCAGCTGCGCCCGGGCCAGAGCAGGTGCGGTTCGAGATCAGCCGCCGCTGATCTCCCGGTAGGCGGCGAGCAGGTCGGCGGCGGCCACCGTGGTGAGGTCCGCCGCGCTGGCGTCCTCGCCGAGATCCGAGACCCGAACGTCCCGTGACGCGCACGCGCGCTCATACAGCGAGCGGGCGAACCGCCCGTTGCCGAGCTCGTCGATCCGCCCGTCGGCACAGGCCCGGCCGAAGATCTGGTCCAGCACCGGCATCGCGACCGGGTCGAAAGTGTCCCCGGCCCGGCGGGCGATCATCTCGGCGATCGCTGACAGCTCGCGCGGAGTGTAGCTCGGGAAGCCAATCCGTACGCCGAACCTCGAGGCCAGCCCGGGATTGCTGCGCAGGAACCTGTCCATGTCGGCGGTGTATCCGGCGAGCACGATCACGAGCCGGTCACGGTCGTCCTCGGCCCGCTTGAGCAGCGTCGCGGTGGCCTCGGACCCGAACGCGTCGCCGCCCGAGTAGCCCTCGTTGTAGAGCGAGTAGGCCTCGTCGACGAACAGCACGGCGCCCAATGCGGAGTCGACCAGCTTGTTGGTCTTGATCGCGGTCGCGCCAAGATGCTCGCCGACCAGATCGGCGCGATGTGCCTCCACCACGCTCGGCCGGACCAGCAGGCCAAGGGCAGCGAAAATGCGGCCGAGAATCCGCGCCACGGTCGTCTTGCCGGTGCCCGGCGGCCCGGTAAAGACGAAATGCCGGGCAGGAGCCTGGCTGGCGAGGCCCTGCCGGTCCCGTAGCCGGGCTACCCGGAGCTGCGCGGCGATCTCGTGCACCTGGCGCTTGACTGGCTCGAGCCCGATCAGCGCGTCGAGCTCAGCCAGCGCGCTTTCCAAGGTCGGCGTCTCGCCGTAGCCGCGGAATCTTGTCGTCAGCTCGCTGAAAGCCCGGGTCAGGTCGGCGCCGCGCAAGGTGACCAGGTCCGCCGACGATGGCTCGGCCGCCGCGCTCATTACCCGCACGTCCCTGGCCTGGCCTGCCTTCTCCAGCAGGCTGCGGACGAACCGCGCGTTGCCGAGGTCGTCGGCCAGCTTTCGGCGGCCGATGTCCTCGAACATCCGCCAGAGCACCGGCCTGGCATCGGGGTCGAGCACCTCGCCGCGCCGCTCTATGGCCAGATCGGCCAGCGAGAGCAGCTCGGCGGGCGAGTAGCCGGGAAACTTGACCCTGGTGGCGAATCTCGACGTCAGGCCGGGATTGCTGGCGAGGAAGCCATCCATCTGCCGCTCATATCCGGCGAGGATGATCACGAGGTCGTCGCGGTCGTCCTCAGCCCGTTTGAGCAGGGCCTGGACTGCCTCGTTGCCGAACCTGTCGCCCTGCCCGTCGCCCTCATTCACCAGGCTGTACGCCTCGTCGATGAAGAGCACGCCGCCGAGGGCGGAGTCGATCAGCTCGTTGGTCTTGATCGCGGTCGCGCCCAGATACTCGCCTACCAGGTCGGCGCGGTGCGCCTCCACCACAGCGGGGGTATCGAGCAGCCCGAACGCGTAGAAGGTCTTGGCGATGATGCGGGCCACGGCGGTCTTCCCGGTGCCAGGGGGCCCCAGGAACACCAGGTGCTGCATCGGCTTGTCGGTCCCGTACCCGGCCAGCGCGCGCCGCCGCGCGGCCTCGATCGACGCGGCGATGGACCGGATCTGATCCTTGACCGCCGTCAGGCCGATCATCGCGTCCAGTTCGGCCATGGCCTCATCCACGGTGATCTCCGGCTGCCGTGGCAAGCCGTCATCGGCGATCTCGGTGCCCGGCTGGCCCCTGGTGCCATCCAGCGCGCGCGACTGGTCGGCACCGTCCGTCGCGACCGTGACCAGGCCTGCGCCCCCAGGCCGTCGCAGGCCCGTCCGGGGCGAACCCGGGCGTGCACCGCCCGGCCTGGTCGCGGTGTCCGGCGGAACCGGGCCGCGCGGCGCGCTGGCGCCGGGCGGCCGTGGGACACGTGAGGCCGGCCACGCGTAGGGAGCCGCGAGGGCGGCACCGCGGGCCTGCTGGCGGCTGAACTCGCGGGAGTCCTGCAGCGACTTGGCAAGCCGCCAGCCGAGCACCGCGCAGGCGATCAGCCAGCCAAACGCCGGGCCGACGAAGGGCTCCCGGCCCCATAGCCGCAAGGCCAGCCCGCCTACCGGCACCGACCAGGTGAGCGTCCAGGCCACCGTGCGACAGGGCACGTACCAGCGGCCGAGGGCGCCCGCGTGGGCGACGGCGACGACCGCGAACGGCAATATGACCAGCATCGTGAGCGGAAGCTGCGGATTACCGTCGCCACGGGCAACCAGGAAGATCACCAGAAGGCCCCACACCGCTACCGATAGCGAGGCGATCACATTCCGGCGGCCGGCCCATACCGCGAAAGGCGCGTACACCAGGCCGGCTGCGATCAGGACCGGCAGTAGCGCGCTGCCGAAGAAGACGATCGCCGCGATGATGAGGATCCGTAGCGGCAGCGGCGCCGTGCGGAACACACGACGGATGAAGGCAACCCCGTCCCGCACCGTCCGCCGACCCGGTAGGGACAGGGACCTGTCTTCTGCCCGCATCTCGCTCCCTCGTACTCAACATGTATAGCGCATTACCGATCGCATTCGGAGGTGCGCAATCGGATACTGGGGAGAAAATTGGCCGGGCCACGCCAATTCCGGTCGCCTTTCCGCCGGGCCGCGCCGGGCGCCGGGGTGCTGAGTGCCAGGATCGGACCAGGAGCACCGGGCTTCGTTGCGGGCCCAGGCGGCCGGCCCGGAGCCGTCGGACGAGCCACCGGAGGCATCGTGGACAGGATTACGGCTGGCCTGCTCATCCCTGGTCGCGGCGAGCCAGTCCGGGATGGCGTGGTCATCATGGACGGCGCGCGGATCTCCTACGCCGGCCCTGCGGCGGGCGCGCCAGCCACTGCAAATGCGGCCGTGCACCAGGCGGCGGCAGTCTTGCCGGGACTGTGGGACTGTCACGGGCATCTGCTCGGAACCAGGGTGCTCGACCTTGCCAGGCTGCCGCTGGAGCACGTCGCGCTCCGCGCCGCCCGCTGCGCGCGCGACCTGCGGGCGGCCCTCGATGCCGGCGTCACTTCGGTGCGCGAGGTCGGCGGCCTCGGCGTCTACCTGGCGCTGGCCGTCGCGGAGGGAGTCCTGGACGGCCCGTCGATCTACCCGGCCGGGGCGATCCTGAGCACCACCGGCGGCCACGGCGACCTGCACTCCTATCCGCTGTCCTGGATGCACGAGTTCGCCAGGACCGACGGCGTGATGAGGCTCGCCGACGGCGTCAGCGAGTGCATGCGCGCGACCCGAGAGCAGTTGCGCCGCAATGCCAAGGTGATCAAGGTCTGTGCCTCCGGCGGGGTGATGTCCGAGATAGACGATCCGGTCCGCCAGCAGTTCACCGGCCCGGAACTGGCCGCGATCGTGGAGGTCGCCACGCTGGCGGGCCGCGCGGTCGCGGCCTGCTGTCACGGCAAGCCGGGAATTATGGCGGCGCTGCAGGCGGGCGTCACCACGATCGAGCACGGCACCTACCTCGACGACGAATGCTGTGACGCGATGCGGGAGACTGGCGCGATCCTCGTGCCGACCAGGACGATCATCGAGGACATCCTGGCCAACCTGAGCGCCGTGCCCGGCTACGCGGCCGCCAAGCTGGTGGCCATCGCGGCGGACCACGCGACCGCGGTCGCCCGCGCGCTTGACCGGGGTGTCACTATCGCGATGGGGACCGACATCGCGCTGACCGGCACCGGCCTGCCCAACTCCTGGGGCACGAACGGGGCCGAGCTTGGCCATCTGGTGAAGCTCGGCATGTCACCGCTGCAAGCGCTCGAGGCGGCTACCGCCAGGGCGCCGCGGACGCTCGGGCCGCAGGCACCGCGCAGCGGAAGGCTGGAAGCCGGCTATGACGCTGACGTGATCACGCTCGATGCCGACCCGCTGGCCGACATCGCGGTCCTCGCCAGTCCCGCGCACGTGACCGGGGTGTGGACCGCAGGCCGCCAGGTCAAGATGGCGGCGTAACGCACCGTGGCACGCCGCGCAGTGACCACGGGATCACGGTGCGGAATTTCGTTACTGCCTGGTCTACCATCGAGCTGACTCGTCGGCCGCTCGGGGGCGGCGGGCGAATCACGGGGGCCAGTACACGTTGACGGGCGACAGCCATCAGGACGTGGCAGGCCCGTGGCCGTCCCGGGCAGGCAAGACCGTCAAGGGCCTGTTCGTGGCTCTCGCGCTCGTGGTGGCCCTGGAGCACGACCCTGATCCGCTGATCACGCTGCTGGCCCTGGTCGGGGCCGTGGTCGCCTTTACGGCAGGCGAGCTCTATGACGCCGCGATCGAGGCGCAGATCCTGCGCCGCCGTCAGCTGCTGGCCGGCGAGCTCCGCGCGATCACCGTTGAGCAGTCGTTCATCGGTATCGGCGGCGCCCCTACCGTCGTGATCTTTGCGCTGTCCGCCGCTGGGCTCTACAGCGCCGCGACAGCCGACACCCTCGCGGTCTGGGCCGGTGTCCTCATCCTCGGCGGCCTGGGGTTCAGCACCGGCCGGCTCGGCCGCCAGCCGTGGCCCCGGTGCCTCCAATACGGCGCCGAGAGCGCGATCATCGGGCTGCTGATCGTGGGGCTGAAGACCCTGGTCAAGAAGATCTAGGCGGCAGCTGCTGGCTGGCCGCTGCCGCGTGATCAGAATCTGCGGCGCAGGGCAACCGCCTTGGCTAGATGCGCGGTCGCCATCTCTTCGGCCGCCGCACGCGGCGTCAGCGTGCCGTGCCGGGTGCGGTCGAGCAGCTCAGCCATGGCCGCACGGATTTTCTCTTCGATTTCGGCGAATGCCTCAAGGTGCCCCGCGCCGCGGTACTCGGCCGCCGCGCAGATGACGCCGCCCGCGTTCGCGACGACGTCAGGGATGCACAGCACGCCACGGTCGGCCAGCTCGAACTCGGCCGCACGGGTAATAGGAATGTTGGCGCCTTCGAGGACCAGCCGGGCCGAGATCTTACCCACGTTCTCCGTTGTTACCACGTCGGGCTGCGCTGCGGGAATAAAGATGTCGCAGTCAAAGCCGACGATGTCATCGCGGGGCACGGACCTGCCGCCAGCGAATCCGGCGATCGGGGCGCCGCCCTTCTTGTGCGCCAGCAGAGCCTCGATATCGAGGCCCTCCAGATTCCATGTCGCACCCTGGATGTCCGAGACGGCGATGACCGTCGCGCCCCGCTGACCGAGCTCGCGGGCTGCGCTGGCACCCACCGCGCCGAAACCCTGGATGATCACGCGGGCCCCGCCAAGTCCGAGCACCTTGGCCTCACTCAGGACATCCGCGCACACCGCCACCCCGTAGCCAGTCGCACCGAGTTCGTCCAGCGGGATACCTCCGAGCACGCCGGGCAGGCCCACGGCCCGGCCGATCTCGTCATGCACGTACGCCATCGACGTCTCGGTCGTGCCCATGTCCGGCCCGGGGATGTAGTCGGTGAGCTGCTCAATGGCCCGGGCGAAGGCGCGGATCACGCGCTCGTGATCAGCTGGCGCCATGCCGGGCTCCGCCACGATCCCGGACTTGCCGCCACCGTGCGGCAGCCCGACCACCGCGCTCTTCACGGTCATGGCACGGGCCAGGCGGGCCACCTCACTGGCGGTCACATCCGACCTCATCCGCACGCCACCGATCGCCGGCCCGAGGGCCACATTGTCGATGACGACGACTGCCTCAACACCGTCGCAGGGACGCAGAAAGACAACCTTTGCCGGACCTAGTCCATCGACCGCCCAGCTTGCAGACGTCTCAGCCATTACCGCCACCCGCCTTACCACCCTGGCACGCCAGACCGGCCCGCCATATACCTCCAGGCTGCGCAGCCGCGCAGCTGCCCCCAAGGGTCGTAGGTCACCGGACAGGTCCCTGGATCCGCAGGCTACGGCCGGACAATCAGCCAGCCGGAAAATGGCGCGCGAAACGGTCGCTGGCGCGATCAGGGCCTGCGCCGGATGTGGTTGTCAGCGGCGTCCAGTCAGCCCGGCGGGCGCCCGGGAAGCAGCACTATCTTTCCCCGGGTGTGTCGCTGCTCCAGCTCGGCGTACGCGTCCTGCACCTGCTCCAGGGGATAGCTCCGGGCGATCGGCACGGTCAGCTCGCCGGCCGCGATCAGGGAGGCCAGCTCGGACAGGACAGCGGCAGGATCCTGGACCGCGGCGAGCCCGTCCATCTTGGTGCCGGCCCGCTGCGCCGCCTGCCAGTCGATGATCGTCTCGATCCGGTCGGCGGGCACGCCCAGCTCTAGTGCCAGATCCACGTATCCGCCGCCGACGCAGTCGATGAAGGCATCGATGCCTGGGCCCGCGATGGCCCGCAGCCGGTCAGCCAGGCCCTCGCCATAGGCCACCGGCGTGACCCCGACGGAAGCGAGCCAGCCGGCGCTGGCCGGCCCGGCGATGCCGATCACCGTGGCGCCGGCGCGCCGCGCCAGCTGAACGGCTATGGATCCGACGCCGCCCGCGGCAGCCGAGACCGCCACCGTGTCGCCCGGCTTGACCCCGGCAGCCTGGATCGTCGCCCACGCGGTGACACCGGCGACGAACAGCGAGCCGGCCGCCTCCCAGGAAACTCCGGCAGGCTTCGGGACCAGCTGGAGGGCCGGAACACTGACAGCCTCGGCGTGGCTGGCACGCTCATCTGTCCACCCGATCACCTCGGCGCCGGCGCTTACCGAGGTCACCCCCGGACCCACCGCCGTCACGACGCCGGCAAAGTCGCTGCCCTCGCCTTCGGGGAAGTGCGCCGGCCACCTCTCATGCAGGAAGCCCGCCCTGACCGCCGCCTCGCCCGGGTTGATGGCGGCGGCCACCACCTGCACGACCGCCCGGCCGGGGGCGGCCTCAGGCCGGGCAACCTCGACCACCTCCAGCTCACCGGTTCCGCCGTAGCGCCCGAATCACACTGCCCGCATCGTCTCGTTGGCCATGGAACCTGTAACCAGCCGCCCAGCCAGATCATTTCCGCGCCGGATGCCCGCTGCAGCCCTCCCCGGTAGAACAAGCGATCGTCGCCAGCCTCGCGCCAGCCCGCGGCACCACTGCCTGAACGATCGCCGCACCCAGCTACGCCGGGCCCGCCTCCAGCGCTCACCTGAGCCAGCCCCGGGCCGTCCTGGCGGGCGGCAGGCTGCCAGCGGCGTTAGAGCGGTGCGGTTCGGTCATCGCGGCGCGCTGGGCGTCGCGGAGCCAGCGCAGCAGTTCGCGGCGCTGGGCGTCGACGATGGCCAGCGGGTCGGCCAGCTTGCCGAGCACCTGGCCCTGGCGCTGCTCGCGGCGGCAGCCGGGCTGGCGGTCGGATGGCTGGCCGCTCCCCTGCTCACCAATCCCGGCGCCGGCCTGGTCGGCACCCCAGGCGCGCCGTCGCTCACCCTCCCCACCGTTGAGCTGGTGACAGCTGTCTCGCTGGCGGTGGCGGTCGCCGCGACGCTCGTTCCCGCCATCCGCGCCGCCCGCACCAGTACTGTCAGCGCGCTGGCCGCCGCGGCCCGCCCGGTGCGGCGCCGGGCCGCTCTGATCGCGGCCAGTATCGCGGTCACCGTCACCGGGCTAGTCACCGTACTGGCCTTTCACGCCACCACCGAGCAGCCGCGGTTCGGCGGGTCTTCCGGGCTGAGCAATCCGGTAGCCGACCGGGACGGCCGGGTCCTGCTCGTCGTCCTGGTCGTCCTGGCGGCCGTCAACGCCATCTTCACGGCCTGGGCGACAGTGCTGGACGCCAGGCGCCCATCGGCGGTGGCACGCGCACTCGGCGTGACCCCGGAAAGGCCGTGGGTGATGGGCTGGCCGGACTTGGCCAGTCGGCCGAGCAAGTGCGCCGGCCTGCTTTCCAGTTCGTCGTGAGCGGACTACCTGGATCAGGTTCTCGGAGGTGATGAGGCGACAGACCTCATCACCTCCGTTGACCTGCAGTTATTCAGTTATTCGCATCAGCGCAGATGTTGTATCTGCCGCAACTTTGCCCGGAACTAACTGCAGCCGCTGGTGGAGCCGCAGCCTTCGCAGACGTAACAGCTGCCGGCCGGCCGCATCTTCGTGCCACAGGTCAGGCAGAGCGGAGCGTCGGCACTGCGGCGCTGATGGGATTCGATCAGCTCCGTCGAGCTATGCGGTGGTGCTGGGGGGTCAGCACGGGAGTCCCGTTCTGGGCTGCGGCTTTCCTGGTGCGGCCGCTGGCTGGCCTTGTGCACCGGCACCGACTGCGCCATCTCCACCGGGTCAGGCTGGTCGGCGAGGGCCGCCGGCTCCTCCCCTGCGAGCTGGGCGGCGCGCTCGCTCGCGGACAGGATGCCGATCTCCGCGCGCTGGTCGTAGGGCAGGTGATCGAGCGCGAGACGGCGGAAGATGTAGTCCATCACCGAGCTGGCGATCCTGATGTCCGGGTCATCGGTGATCCCGGCGGGCTCGAACCGCATGTTGGTGAACTTGGCGACGTAGGACTCCAGCGGGATGCCGTACTGCAGGCCCACCGAGATGGCGATGGAGAACGCGTCCATGACCCCGGCCAGGGTGGAGCCCTGCTTGCCGAGCTTGAGGAAGACCTCGCCGACGCCATCATCGGGGTAGCTGGAGGCCGTCATGTAGCCGTCCGCGCCCGACACCGCGAACCTCGTGACCGTCGCGGACCGCTGCCTGGGCAGGCGCCGCCGCACCGGCCGGACCTCATGCGGCGCGGCCGGCTCGGTCGACTGCCCGGCTTGTGCTGGTGTCCGCTTGGAGACGGACAGCGGCTGGCCGACCTTGCAGTTGTCCCGGTAGATCGCCAGCGCCTTCAGGCCGAGCTTCCAGCCCTCGAAGTAGATCTTCTCTATGTCTGCAATTGTGGCGGTCTCTGGTACATTGACGGTTTTGCTGATGGCGCCGCTCAGCGCAGGCTGGATGGCGGCCATCATCCGGACGTGTCCCATCGGGCTGATCGACCGCTCGCCCATCGCGCAGTCGAACACCTCGTAGTGTTCCGGCCGCAGGCCGGGGGCATCAATCACGTGCCCGTGCTCGGCGATGTATTCGATGATCGCCTCGGCCTGCTCGGGCTGGTAGCCGAGGTTCTTCAGAGCGCGCGGCACGGTCTGGTTGACGATCTGCATCGAGCCGCCGCCAACCAGCTTCTTGAACTTGACCAGCGCCAGGTCCGGTTCGACACCGGTGGTGTCGCAGTCCATCATAAGTCCGATTGTTCCGGTTGGTGCGAGTAGACTGGCTTGTGCATTTCTATACCCGTTTGTCGCACCTAGCTGGAGGCAGTCTGCCCAGGCGTCGTTGGCGGCGGCCACGATCGGCTCGTCCATGCCGCCGAGCGCCTTGATCTCCTTGCTCGCCGCGGCGTGCTTGGCCATTACGCGCTGGTGCGCGACGGCATTGCGCGCGTAGCCGTCGTAGGGGCCGACCACCGCGGCCAGCTCGGCGGAGCGCCGGTAGGCGGTCCCCGTCATCAGCGACGTGATGCCTGCGGCGATCGCCCGGCCGCCATCGGAGTCGTAGGCGCGGCCGGTCGCCATCAGCAGCGCGCCGAGGTTGGCGTAGCCGATGCCGAGTTGCCGGTAGGCGCGGGTCGTGGCGGTGATCTTCTCCGTCGGGAAGTCGGCGAAGCAGATCGAGATGTCCATCGCCGTGATGATCAGCTCGCTGATCCGCTGGAAGCGCTGCACATCGAAGCTGTCATCGTCGCGCAGGAACTTGAGCAGGTTGATGCTCGCCAGGTTGCAGGATGAGTTATCGAGGTGGACGTACTCGGAGCAATTGGCGACGACCGTCCCGCTGACGATGTAGGAGTGGTTGCGCGGCTCGGTCAGGTTGTAAGTCGTCTCGAACCCGCGGGACTTGGCGGAAACCAGCCGGACCGTCTCGTCGGTCTCGGACCATGCGGCCGAGGCGATGATGGTGCGCAGCGTCCGCTCCTTGGCGGGCAGGCTGAACCCGATCCTGGCTCCGAATTCACGCAGCGACCGTCCGGTGATCCGCAGGTCGAAGCTCGGGCCATGGCCGCCGTAGCTGGCGATGGATCCGTCCGCGCGCGTGTAGGTGAAGCTGTTCTTCTTAGTACCGGCCTGGTAGAACCGGCTGGCGACGCCCAGTGAGCCAAGCAGCTCCTGGACACCGAGGAGGAGCTGCTCGGAGTGGCTGCCGAGACCGACGTAGCGGGTGCCGTCCGGCATGCTCACGGCGCAGCCGTCGGAGTCGAACAGGCCCTGGAGGAAGCCGATCAGGGCTTCCTCAGGCGCTTCGAACACAGCATCAGGTACCCGCGTGGCCGGTGACCGGCCCGAGGACACGCCAAGAGCCCGGACGAACGCGATGAACGCATCCCTGGTGACCCGGAGCTGGGCTGTGCCATTCGCCTGGATACTCGGCCTGGCGTCGAATCCGGTGATCTCTGCCATCAGCTCGCGATGCCGCGGCAAGACCTCACCGCGGTCATCATCGCTGCCGTAGACGGTGACGGCGTTCTGATCGGTCACGCAGCCATTGCCGACAAGCCAGCCGAGGTAGTGGCCGAACTCCTCGTCCCACTTCGCCGGCAGGTCCAGCGGCTCGCATGGCCGAACCGACCGGGCGGCCGCCAGCGCGCCGGCCGGGATACGCGCGTCGGCGGCGGCGCGCGGGGCGTACTGAAGGGAGCGCACGACGCGGTCCTCGGCGGTCAGGTCCTCGGCGTTGACCCAGCCCCGGCTGGCCGTCCAGACGCGGTGGGACGGCGTGCAGCGCAGCCGCGATCCGTCGGAGAACCGCAGCTCGGCGATCTCGTTGGTACCGGTGACCAGGTACCGGGTCGGGCTCGTGGCCACGACACGGTTAGCCGGCGCAGCCGCCGAGGTGACGTCACTGGTGTACACGGCGAAACTCTCGCCCGCGGCGGCGCGCGCCACCATGTCACCGATGCGGATCAGGCCCTGATCGGTCACGACTCGCTGGTCGGCGGGGAAGCACGGATTACTTGCCGTTATCCGGCCTGATTCCGGGCAGGTATGCCAGTCATTAATCGTGCTGTCGTACTGAATTCCCGGATCGGCGCATTCCCAGGCCGCCTTCGCCATCTTGCCGAACAGGGTCCGGGCGTCGACCCGCGCCAGCGGCTCGCCGGTCCGGCGGGCTGCGAGGTCGAAGGCGCCCCCCTCCTCGACGGCGCGCATGAACTCGTCGGACACCCGCACCGAGTTGTTGGCGTTCTGGTACTGGACGCTCGCGATGTCCTTGCCGCCCAGGTCCATGTCGAAGCCGCCATCGCGCAGGACCCGTATCTTCTCCTCCTCGCGGGCCTTGGTCTCGATGAACTCCTCGACGTCCGGGTGATCGACGTCGAGCACGACCATCTTGGCGGCCCGCCGGGTGGCTCCGCCTGACTTGATCGTCCCCGCCGAGGCATCGGCACCGCGCATGAACGACACCGGGCCGCTGGCCGTGCCGCCTGAGGAGAGCAGTTCCTTGCTGGAGCGGATCCGTGACAGGTTGACCCCCGCGCCGGACCCGCCCTTGAAGATCAGTCCCTCTTCCCGGTACCACTCCAGGATCGAGTCAATGGTGTCGTCGACGGCGAGGATGAAACAGTTATGCACGCGCAAGCTGCCGGAGAGGTACTCGCCGCTCTCGGTCTGGATGTCGTAGACCTCCATCGGGCCGAGGCGCTCGACCCGGCTGACCTCGACCAGGGTCCGGTCCGACCCGCCCACGTCGGGGACCACGTGCAGCAGCGAATCGCCGGGCCGGACGAAGCCGGCCACCGTGAACTCACCGACAACCACGTCGGCGGCCCGCCAGACCAGATGATCCGCCGTGACATCGAGCGTGATGCCCGCCGCGGTGTGCAGCCGGAGCACGTCCTTGACGCCGTTGGCCTTGGTGGCCACGATCCTAGTCAGGCCGTGCGCGTCGTAGACCTTGGTGCCGACCGCGTCGGCGGCCACCAGATCGCCGATGGGGACGGCTCCGGCCGGCGTGGCGACCAGCGCGTCGTATGGCTGGCAGGCGGAGACCTGCTGCGGCGATGACGTCCCCACGTTGAACCAGACCGGGGAATTGAAACTGAAGATCTGGTGCATGAGCGCGTAGGTCAGCTCATGGTCGAAGATCTCGGCATCGGTGTCGCTACGGAAGTAGCCGTTCTCGCGGCCGGCCGCCCCGTAGGTCTCCACCACGCGGTCGATCAGCTGCTTGAGGCTCCACTCCCGCTGCGGGGTGCCCACGGCCCCGCGGAAGTACTTGGTGGTCACGATGTTGGCGGCATTGACCGACCAGAAGTCGGGGAACTCCACGCCACGCTGCTCGAAGTTGACCGAGCCGTCCCGCCAGTTGGTCATGACGACGTCCCGGCGCTCCCAGGTCACCTCATCATAAGGATGGACGCCCTCGCGAGTGTGGATGCGGCGCATCGTGATGCCCTTGGCTGCCCCCTTGACACCCCGCGCGCCGTCGGCCGCAGCCGGTCCGCTCGCCGTCTCGGTCATGTTCTCCCCCTCCAGGATCTGCTTGGACCCATCGCGGGCCCAAAACCGGGCCCTCTCCTCGATGTTTGCCGCCCGGTGCTTACCGGGCCGATATGCGCTGCTCATGCTCGACGCCCGGTGGCTTCGCGGCCGCCGGCGGCGCCACGTCCTGGCCATCCTGATAGCCGGGGCGCCAGGGGCCCAGGTGGTCCGAGCGCAGGGTGGCTATCTCTTCCTCGAAGTCCGCGAGCGATTCGAAACCCCGGTACACCGACGCGAACCTCAGGTAGGCGACCTCATCGAGGTCGCGCAGCGGCCCGAGGATTGCCAGCCCGACCTCATGGGAGGGAACCTCGCCTGAGCCACGGCCCCTGATCGTGTCCTCGACCCGCTGGGCCAGGATCGCCAGCTGGTCCTCGGTGACGGGCCTGCCCTGGCAAGCCCGGCGTACGCCACGGACGATCTTGTCCCGGTTGAACGGCTCGGTGACCCCGCTGCGCTTGGCCACCATCAGGATGATCGTCTCCTGCGTGGTGAACCGGCGCCCGCATGCCTGGCACGACCGGCGGCGGCGGATCGCGGCGCCGTCCTCCGCAGTCCTGCTGTCGATTACCCGGCTGCCAGAATGCCTGCAATACGGACAGTACACGCGACCACACCTCCCCTCGCGAGCCCCTGATGCCTTCCGACAAGCACAACCTGTGGAAAAACTACAGCGGTGTAACTACTAGATATTGTGGTTCAGTCCGCGCCGGGACGCAAGTCCTGCCGGCAAGTTCGCTGCAGCCGCTGGTGGCGGGGGGCCCGCCGGCGAGTCGCTGCGGCGGTCAGCCCCTGGGCACCCACAGCAGCTGGCCGGCCTGAATCGTGGCACCGCTCAGCGCGTTCGCCGCAACGATTTGCTGGATGATGACCCGCGGATCCGCACCGGGCTCCGCCGCCGATGCGATCGACCACAAAGTCTGGCCGGGCCGGACCACGACCTGCGTCATCCCGCGGTAGACCGCTCCAGGCGGGAGGCCGCGACCCGAGGCCTGTGCCCCCCCTGCCGTGCTCAGCAGGACCAGCGCCAGCGCCAGCAGGGCCAGCAGCATCGCGGCCCCGGCAACGACCGCCCTCCCCCGGCGGGTAAGCCGCACCCCGCCAGGCCGGGCGCCAGCT
>OBLT010000752.1_pt1 | contig 20764 bp, 21 predicted proteins | sample 1518721 | NCBI WGS metagenome assembly OBLT01 (sample SAMEA3539307, study PRJEB22396) | soil metagenome | biome: tundra; feature: field; material: soil | place: USA | collected 2010-05 | depth 0.15 m | reverse complement strand
CACCAGAAGCAGCGGAGGCACCAGAAGCAGCGGAGGCAGCGGGGGTAACGGAGGCACCAGAAGCAGCGGAGGCAGCGGGGGTAACGGAGGCAGCGGGGGCGGCTTCCGCCAGCCCCGCCCGGCCTGGCCGGCCAGTGGCTGGCCCGCTGCGGCCAGGCCGCGGTCAGGCGCCGCGCCGAAGCCCAACCCGGTGCCAGCCGAGCCCCGAGGCGAGCCGGGCCAGCCGGGCCAGCACGGCCAGCAGGGCCAGCACAGCCAAGGCGGCCAAGGCGGCCAAAGCGATAAGGACGGCCAGCCTGCTGTGCCGTTCTGGCTGCGCCCGATACGCCGGGATAAGTAGCGGACGGTCACCGTGGATCTCAACCCGGCCCAGCAGAAGGCCGTCTTCGTCCTGGTCGTCGTCGTGCTCGCCGCGCTCGGCTACTGGCTCCTCTTGCCGAAGCTGACCCACTCGGGCAGCCACCCCCAGGCCGCCGCCTCGCCCCCGTCGGCCCAGACCTCGGCACCGACCGGGCCCACTGCGGCCGGCAGCTCCGGCCCCGCGCAGAACCCGGCCCCCCCGGCGTCCACGGTGTCGCCCGCCGCGGCCGGGAACGTGAATATCTACTCCTGGCTGCCGTTCACCCGGCAGGACCTGGCCGACGCCGCCGCGGTGACGGTGCGGGTCGGCGTCGACTACAACACCTTCACCTACACCGAGAGCCCGCACGCTTACGTGGCCACGATGAACGGGCTGATCACCGGGCAGCTGGCCGCGACGTTGCAGGCCTCCTACAGCACGCCGGGAGTGGCCAGGCTCAGGACGAGCCAGCAGCAGGTCTCCACCGGAACCGCGACGATCACCTCGCTGCGGGCCTTCGGCGCGTCCAGCCTGACGTTCATCGTCACGGCCGGGCAGCACCTGGTCAGCTCGCGCGGCACCAGCAACGGCAGCACCCAGTATGCGGTCACCGTCACCGGCTCAGGCAGCAGCTGGCAGGTTAGCGACATCGAGCTGCAGTCTGCGGGCAACTTTTGACCAGGCTCCTGGTCCGGACCGAGACCAAGCAGGCTAGCAGCAGGGACCAGCGCGCCCCCCGGGTGCTCATCTTCGGCATCGTCGGGCTGGTGGGCATCATGGGCCTCGGCCTGCTGGCCGTGCCCATCCTGATCGGCAGCAACGCCTTTTTCGCGGCCAGTGCGAACTGCTCGGGTCAGCAGACCGGGACGGCCGGGCAGCCGGCCGGCAGCGCGAAGGCCAAGGCGATCCCGGCTAACTACCTGTTCTGGTACAAGAAGGTCGGACAGCAGTACGGCGTGCCGTGGACGATTCTGGCCGGCATCGGCACGGTGGAAAGCGGCAACGGGCAGACCACCTTGCCCGGCGTGCACAGCGGGTCGAACGCCTTCGGCGCGGCGGGCCCGATGCAGATCGGGATCGGCGGCGCGGCCGGGAATGCGTGGGGCGGCGCGCCGGTCCACCCGGGCAGCGAGGCGGTCAACGGCGTCGCCACCGACGAGGACGGCGGCCCGAACGCGGACGTCTACAACCCCGCCGACGCGATCGCGGGCGCGGCTAAGTACCTGCTCGAATTCGGGGTCCAGACCAACCCCTCGGCGGCCATCTTCGCCTACAACCACCTGCAGTCCTACGTGCAGAGCGTGCTGTTCTACGCGGGCGCCTACGCCGGCGGCAACTTCTCTGTGGTGTCCGCGACCATGCCGTCGAGCAGCACGGTGGCCGGCTGCGCGACCACGGCCGGGGCCGTGACGGCTATCACTCCGCCGACCCAGGCGGTAGCCGCGGCCATCGCTTACGCGCAGGACCAGATAGGCAAGCCGTACCAGTGGGGCGGCACAGGCCCGGACGCGTTCGACTGCTCCGGCCTGGTCATGATGGCCTACCGGACCGCCGGGATCAACATCGAGCGGACCTCGGAGGCGCAGTGGGCCTCCGAGCCGCGGGTCCCGGCCTCCCAGGTGGAGCCGGGGGACCTGGTGTTCTTCGCCGGCGCGGACGGCACGCCCACCTCGCCGGGCCACGTCGGCCTGGTGATCGGGCACGGGCAGATGATCGAGGCGTACGCGACCGGCTTCCCGATCCGCGTCGCCAGCTATACCAACCAGACCGTGGTCGGCTTCACCCGCCCCTGGGCCAAGCCCGGTGCCGTGCTGAGCAGCACCGCCCGGCCCGCGGGCTGAACCGCTACCGCACCGACAGGTAGATGGCGCTGCCGAGGCCCGCGACCAGGCAGTAGATCGCGAACGGGGTCAGCGTGCGCGAGGCGTCGCTGAGGTAGCGGACGAGGAACTTCAGCGCGAGGTAAGCGCCGATCCCGGCCAGGATGCTGCCGAAAATGACCTGCCCGCGGATCCCGTTGCCGAGCGGCCCGGTCAGGTCGCTGATCTTCAGCAGGCCGGCCGCGAAGATGACCGGCGCGGACAGCAGGAACGAGAACCGGGCCGCGTCCTGCCGGGTCAGTCCCCGGAACATGCCGCTGACCATGACGGTGCCGTCCCGGCTGATACCGGGCAGCAGGGCCAGGATCTGCATCGCGCCGAGGATGAAGGCGCCCTTGAACCCCTGGCCGACCAGTCGCTGGTCCGATTCCACCGCGAGGTGAGCCTGCTGCTGCTTCAGCGCCCGCTGCCCGGAGCCGTGCCGCCCCCCAGCGCCGGCGCCCGCGCCCACGGGACCGCGCACCCCGGCGGCCACGGTGGCCCGCTGCCGGGTCTCGGCCATCTCCAGGTCGGCGGCCAGCTGCTGAGACTCGGCGTCGGCGCCGCGCCGTCGCAGCCGCTCGCCGCCCAGCAGGATCAGCCCGTTGACGCACAGGAACAGCGCGGTGAGGATCGGCTTGCTGAACACGGTTCGGAACAGGTGCTCGAGCGCCAGCCCGGCGATCCCGACCGGGATCGTGGCCAAGATGATCATCCAGGCGAGCTTCTGGTCCGTGTTCTGCGGTTCCCAGCGCCTGGTGCCGGGCTCGGGCCGGGCCGCATGCCCGATCGAGGCGAAGAAGCCCGCGATGATCCGCACCCAGTCCCGCCAGAAAAATGCGATCATGGCGATCGCCGTCGCGACGTGCAACCCGACAATGTACGCCAAATACGGTGACTCGGATTTGGACACGTTCAGGTCCTTGGCCCACTGCCCGCCGACTAGCGCCGGGATGAGCACGCTATGGCCCAGGCTGGACAGCGGGAACAGCTCGGTAATTCCCTGGATCAGCCCGACGATCCCGGCCTCTGCGTACGTCAAAGTCGACATGGGTGTCCTTCGCTCCCGGAGGCATAAACCATAATTTCCGAACGGCCGGTGGTATCACTATCTGGACCACGTCTGCCCGACGGGCGAAACGAGTCCAGCCGCAACGGCCAGGTCATCTGCCATGGTAGCCGGGCGACCACGCCGCTAGCGGCGGTTTCATGCTGTCTTAATGCGGTTCTAGCCCGGGGGGCGACCCCCCGGAACCCCCCGATCATGGGGGGAAACCTTTCCCCCCATACCCCCTCGGCCCCCCCGATGGGGGGAACCTTGGCTAGCCCGGAACCCCCCTTGGGACCCCCGCGGCGGGGGTGTCCTTGGCGGTCCGGCGGCCGATCTTGGCGCCGAGCCAGACCAGCGGGTCGTACTTGCGGCCGGCCACCCGTTCCTTCATCGGGATGAGCGCATTGTCGGTGATCTTGATGTGCTCCGGGCACACCTCGGTGCAGCACTTGGTGATGTTGCAGTAGCCAAGGCCGAAGTCGTCCTGGGCGATCGAGCGGCGGTCGGCGGTGTCGGCCGGGTGCATCTCGAGCTCGGCGATCCGCATCAGGAACCTGGGGCCCGCGAACGCGGCCTCGTTCTCGTCGTGGTCCCGGATCACGTGGCAGGTGTTCTGGCACAGGAAGCACTCGATGCACTTGCGGAACTCCTGGGACCGGTTGACGTCCACCTGCTGCATCCGGAACTCGCCCGGCTTGACCTCCGGCGGCGGGGTGAACGACGGGATCTCCCGCGCCTTGCCGTAGTTGAAGGACACGTCGGTGACCAGGTCCCTGATCACCGGGAAGGTCCGCATCGGGGTGATCGTCAGCGTCTCGTCCGGCTCGAATACCGACATCCGGGTCATGCAGGAAAGCCGCGGTCGCCCGTTGATCTCCATCGAGCAGGACCCGCACTTGCCCGCCTTGCAGTTCCACCGGATGGCCAGGTCGCCGGCCTGGGTCGCCTGCAGCCGGTGCAGGATGTCCAGCACGACTTCGCCCTCGTTGACCTCGACCTGGTAGTCGGCGAGCGCCCCGGCGCCCGCGTCCCCGCGCCATACCCGCAGTGCAGCCTTGTAACTCATCAGTGCGTCTCCTCCGCGGCGGTGTCAGCCGCACTCTGCTCATGGGCAGCGCCTGCGGCGGCGGGCAGGCCGGCCAGCTCGTCCTCGGTCATGTACTTCTTCAGCTCGGCCACGTCGAAAAGCTCGAGCAGGTCCGTCCGCATGGGCTCCATCGGCTGCCGCCGCAGTGACACGCCGCCGCCGGCGCCGAGCGTGCAGATCAGGTTCACCTTCCGCCATTCCGGCGACATGCCCGGGTAGTCGTCGCGGGTGTGCCCGCCGCGCGACTCCTGGCGTTCCAGCGCGGCGTGTGCCACGCACTCCGCGATCAGCAAGATGTTGCGCAGGTCGAGAGCCAGGTGCCACCCCGGGTTGTAGGCGCTGCCGCCCGGTGCGCTGACCTTCTCGGCCCGCTCACGCAGTTTCTCCAGTTCCGCGATGGCGGTCTTGATCTCCTCCTCACGGCGGATGATGCCGACCAGGTCGCTCATCGTCTGCTGGACCTCGGCGTGGACCGTGTACGGGTTCTCGCCGCCGACTCGCTGGAGCGGGGCGAGCGCCTCGGCCTGCGCCTCGGCCACCGCCGCCGCCGAGACCGTCGGCCGCGTCTGGCTGGCGTCGAGGTAATCCGCGGCCCCGGCACCTGCCCGCCGGCCGAACACGAGCAGGTCCGACAGCGAGTTGCCGCCCAGCCGGTTGGAGCCGTGCATGCCGCCGGACACCTCGCCGGCCGCGAACAGGCCGGGCACGCAGGACGCCCCGGTGTCCGGGTCCACCTCCACCCCGCCCATCACGTAGTGCTGGGCCGGGCCGACCTCCATCGGCTCCTTGGTGATGTCGACGTCGGCCAGTTCCTTGAACTGGTGGTACATGGACGGCAGCTTGCGCAGGATCTCCTCGGCCGGCCGCCGGGAGGCGATGTCGAGGAAGACGCCGCCGTGCGGTGACCCGCGGCCCGCCTTGACCTCGGCCCTGATCGACCGGGCCACCTCGTCCCGGGGCAGCAGTTCGGGCGGGCGCCGGTTATTGGCCTGGTCGTTGTACCAGCGGTCGGCCTCTTCCTCGGTCTCCGCGTACATCGGCCGGAACACGTCAGGCACGTAGCCGAACATGAACCGCTTGCCCTCGGAGTTGCGCAGCACGCCGCCGTCGCCGCGCACCGACTCGGTGACCAGCAAGCCGGCCACCGACAGCGGCCAGACCATATGCGTCGGGTGGAACTGCACGAACTCCATGTTCAGCAGGGTCGCCCCGGCCAGCAGGGCGAGCGCGTGGCCGTCTCCGGTGTACTCCCAGGAGTTGGAGGAGACCTTGAACGTCTTCCCGATGCCGCCGGTGGCGAGCACGACCGCCGGCGCCTCGAACAGGACGAATCGTCCCGTGTCGCGGAAATATCCGAAAGCCCCGGCGATACGGTCGCCGTCCTTCATCAGGCGGGTGATGGTGGTCTCGGCGTAGACCTTGATCATCGCCTCCGGGTCGCCCAGGTTGACCGCGTCTTCCTGCTGCATCGCGACGACCTGCTGCTGCAGCGTGCGGATGATCTCCAGCCCGGTCCGGTCCCCGACGTGCGCCAGCCGCGGGTACTCGTGCCCGCCGAAGTTCCGCTGGCTGATCTTGCCGTCCTTGGTCCGGTCGAACAGCGCGCCCCACGCCTCGAGCTCCCAGACCCGGTCCGGGGCCTCCTTGGCGTGCAGCTCGGCCATCCGCCAGTTGTTCAGGAACTTGCCGCCGCGCATCGTGTCGCGGAAGTGGACCTGCCAGTTGTCCTTCGGGTTCACGTTGCCCATCGAGGCGGCGCAGCCGCCCTCGGCCATCACCGTGTGCGCCTTGCCGAACAAGGACTTGGAAATGATCGCGGTCTTTTTCCCCTGCCGCCTGGCCTCGATCGCTGCGCGCAGTCCGGAGCCGCCCGCGCCGACGACCACCACGTCGTAGCAGAGACGATCGATCTCGCGGGCCTGCCCTGTGCTGGCTGGCCCCGCCTCGCTGGTAGGTACTGCGTCGTCGGTCATACCACTGCCCGTTCGGTTAATTGAAGATTCTTAGGTCTGAGATAGCGCCGCTGGCCACCAGCATGATGTACAGGTCGCTCAGCATCAGCGTGCCCAGCGTGATCCAGGCGAACTGCATGTGCCTGGCGTTCAGCCAGGAGAACTTCGTCCAGACCCAGTACCGGACCGGGTGCTTGGAGAAGTTCTTCAGCCGGCCGGCGGTGATGTGCCGGCACGAGTGGCAGCCCAGCGTGTAGCCCCACAGCAGGATCGCGTTGGCCAGCAGGATCAGCGACCCGATGCCGAACCCGAAGTTCCCGTCCGGGCCGCGGAACGCCTGCGTCACGTCGTAGCTGAGCAGGATCGCGATGAGCACGGCCATGTAGAAGAAGTAGCGATGCAGGTTCTGCCCGATCAGCGGGAACCTGGTCTCGCCGGTGTACTTGGCGTGCGGCTCGCGCACCGCGCAAGCCGACGGGGAGCGCCAGAACGCCTTGTAGTAGGCCCGCCGGTAGTAGTAGCACGTGGTCCGGAAGCCGAGCACGAACACCAGCGCCACGAACGCGTAGGGGATGATCGGCGGCACCGCCGGGATCCAGTGGCCCAGGCTGCTTGATCCCGGCACGCATTCGCCGCTGACGCACGGCGAGTAGAACGGGGTCAGGTAGTGGTCCTTGGGTACGAAATACCAGTGACCGGTGAAGACCCGTACCGTAGCGTAGGAGACCCAGATCGTGAGCAGGGTGGCCGTGATGCGCGGCGCCTGCCACCAGTGGTCCTTGCGGAACGTGCGTTCGGAGATCTGCGCCCGGGTTCTGCCCGGCGCTTCCGGTGCCTGTGTCATCCTCAGCGTCCTCGCTGCTTTCGATGGTAAGCGTAACGCCACGCGCCACCCGCCGGTACTAGCCGGCCTTTCGCGTGTGTCCGATGCCATGAACTTATTCCAGTCGGTGCACCAGTGCAGTGACCGAGACCTCATCGTGCCTGTGACCCTTGCTACACTCCGCCGCCCGCGGGGCGGGATACTCGCCAGGTGACGTTCATCTACCACATCGCGACCGCCGTCGCCTGGGCGCAGGCGCAGCGGGACGGCCAGTACACGATATCTACCCGCGACCGGACCCTGGCCGAGGAGGGCTTCATCCACGCCTCGACGGCCCCGCAGGTCGCCCGGGTCGCCAATGCGTTCTACCAGGGCGCGCCGGACCTGCTGCTGCTGGTCATCGACCCTGACCGGGTGGACTCCGAAGTCCGCTACGAGCCCGTGCCCGGCCACGACCTCCCGTACCCGCACATCTACGGCCCGCTGAACCTCAGCGCGGTCGTCCAGACCCGCCCGTTCGCCCCCGCCCCCGACGGCCATTTCTCTTTCGATCCGTCCGCCGGGTAACCGCTTCCTCCCCAGCCGCGGGGCCGACGGGCGTACCGATGGAACATAGGGCCGGTTACAACCGGCCCTATGTTCCATCGGTCTGGTTGTAACGGGCGGGTGGCTAGCGGGTCGCGCTGTCCGGAACGGCCACGCCGAGGGCGCGGCGCAGGAAGTCGAGCTGCAGCAGGAGCAGGTTCTCCGCGACCGTTTCCTCCGTCGGCATGTGGGTGACGCCGGTGAGCGGCAGCACCGTGTGCGGGTAGCCGGCCGCCAGCAGCGCGGCGGACAGCCGCAGGGTGTGGGCCGCCGCCACGTTGTCGTCGGCCAGCCCGTGGATCAGCATCAGCGGCCGCGCGGACATCCCCTCGGTTACCTCAGAAATCAGCGATGATCGCTGGTAGGGTTCGGGGTCGGTGTCCGGGAGCCCGAGGTAGCGCTCGGTGTAGTGGGTGTCGTACAGGCGCCAGTCGGTGACCGGAGCGCCCGCGATCGCCGCGTGGAACACGTCAGGCCGGCGCAGGACCGCCAGCGCGGCCAGGTAACCGCCGAACGACCAGCCCCGGATCGCGACCCGGCTGGTGTCCAGGTCGGCGAACCGGCCGGCCGCGGCGTGCAGCGCGTCCACCTGGTCCGCCAGGACCGGGGTGGCCAGATCGCCGGCGATCGCGCGCTCCCACCGCGGGCCGCGGCCCGGCGTGCCGCGGCCGTCCGCGATCACCACCGCGAAGCCCTGCTCGGCGAACCACTGCGGGACGAGGTACGCCCCGCGGGCCTTGACCACGCGCTGGGCGTGCGGTCCGCCGTACGGGTCGAGCAGCACCGGCAGCGGCCCCTGGCCGGGCTGGTGCCAGGACGGGAACAGCACCGCGGTGCGGACATCCCGCGGGCCGGCGTTCAGCAGCACCGGACGTGGGGCGGGCAGCACCGGGCGTTCGGCCACGCTGCGCAGGCTGGCGGCCGGCTGGCCTTCGCGGTAGACCAGGACCGTGACCCCGTCCTGGTCGAGCCCGCGGCTGGTGACCACCGTCGTGCCGCCCGCGCGGACGCCTGCGGCGACGCCGTGACCCTCGCTGACCTGGCTCAGCCCGTCCGGCCCGTAGGTCCACAGGCCGATCTCGGTCGACTCGGCCGACGCCTGGAACAGGACGGTGTCGCCGTCGACGCCGCTGACGCCGCGTACCTGCAGGCCCGGCGGGGTGACCGGGACCGCCTCCTCGACAGCGCCGCGGGTGATGAGCAGCAGGCGGCGGGTGTCACCGTCGTCGCCGGTCCAGACGATCTGGCCGTGCTGGGTCCAGGCGGGCACGCCGGGGACGATATCCAGCCACTGCGGGTCGGTGTCCTCGCGCAGCACGCTGGCCTGCCCGGTGCTGGTGTCGACGGTGAGCATCCGCATCGTCCGCTGGTCCCGGCTCTGCACCACGACCAGCGGGTCGTGACCGCCCTGCCAGCAGACGGTGACCAGGTAGGGGAACGCGGCGCGATCGGTGTCGACCGGCACGCTGGTGCCGTCCAGCCGGGCCAGCAGCAGGGACACCTCGGCGTTCGGCGTGCCCGCGGCGGGATAAGCCACCTCGGCGGGCGGCCGTTCCGGGTGCGCGGGATCGGCGATGTGCCACCGGTTGACCGGCGTCTCGTCCACCCGCGCGACGAGCAGCGCCGTACCGTCCGGGGACCACCAGTAGCCACCGAAGCGGTCTATCTCCTCGGCCGCGATGAACTCGGCCAGCCCGAACGTCACCTGCGGGGCCCCCTGCGGGTCCGCGATGACCTGGTCCGGCGTGGACCCGTCCAGCCCGGTGACCCGGAGCGCGCCGGCCTGGACATACGCCAGCCGCCGTCCGGTGGGGTCGGGCCGGGGTTCCAGCGCCGGGCCCCGCGCCGGAACCTCCCGCGTGGGAACCTCCCGCGCCGGGGCCTCCGGGCTGGTCAGGTCCACCGCCCAGACGCGCCAGGACCAGGCGAACACGGCCACCGTGAGGTCCGCGTCTGTGGTGTAGGCCACGATGCCGCCCGCCTGCTCCCTGGCGCGTTCCCGGCGGGCCCGTTCGGCCGGCGGCAGGTTCTCCTCATCGCCGCTCAGCGTCCTCGGATCGACCGCCAGCCGTTCGGTCCCGCTGCCGACGTCGAGCACCCACAGGCAGGTCACCGGGTCGGTGCCGCTCTGGGTGCGCAGGTAGACGACCCGGCCGCCGTCGGGTGAGATGCGGAAAGCCCGTGGCACGCCGAGCGCGAACCGCCGGGTCCTGGCCTCCTGCCGCGGAAAACTGTCGGTCATGAGGAGAATCTTGCCAGTTCTGGCGATCTTGGGTCCCCGATAGGCTCGCAGGTATGAGTTCGCCTGATGACCGCGAGCCCGGGCGGCGGTTGCTGCTGGTGCACGCGCACCCGGACGACGAGTCCATCGGCACCGGCGCCACGATGGCGAAGTACGCCGCCGAGGGCGTGCAGGTCACGCTGGTCACCTGCACGCTGGGCGAGCTCGGCGAGATCATCCCGCCGTCGCTGGCGCAGCTGGCCGCGGAGAAAGAAGACCGGCTGGGGGAGTACCGGATCGGCGAGCTCGCCGCCGCCTGTGACGTGCTCGGCGTGACCGACCACAGGTTCCTCGGCGGCCCGGGCCGGTGGCGCGACTCGGGCATGATGGGCACCCAGGCCAACGGCGATCCGCGCTGCTTCTGGCAGGCCGACGTGGATGAGGCCGCGGCCGCGCTGCTCGGCATTATCCGCGAGGTCCAGCCGCAGGTCCTGGTGACCTACGACGCCAACGGCTGCTACGGGCACCCCGATCACATCCAGGCGCACCGGGTCGCCTGGCGCGCCTTCGAGCTCGCGGGCGCCGACGGCCCAGGCAGGCCCGCCAGGTTCTACGCGACGGCGGCGCCCGATTCCGCTCAGCTGACCACCGAGATCGACGCCACCGGCTACTTCGAGGTCAAGCTCGCGGCCATCCGCGCACACGCGACGCAGATCACCGTGTCGGAGCCGTTTTTCGCGCTGTCCAACCAGGTCAGGCAGCGCGCCCTCGGGGTCGAGTACTACACCTTGCTGGCCGGCCCGGCGGGCCAGGCGGCCGCCCCCGGGGGCCGGGAGACGGGTCTGTTCTGAGCGGGGACAGTAGCCTGCTGCCATGAACGACCCTGCTGCCATGAACGTCACGACAGGTAAGCGCGGAACGCAGCCGGTTCTCACCGGTGGTGTCTACCTCGTGCTGTTCGTGCTCGGCGCGGTGGAGGGCTTGATCGGCAGCTTCCAGTACAGCCGGATGGCCGGGTCGGTGCCGCTGGCCGCGATCGCGTTCTGCCTCGCGCTGCTGGTGACCTGCCTGCTGGCGGGGTGGGGAATGCGTTCGGTCAGCGGCGCGCTTGTGCCCGCCATCGGCTGGCTCATCGCGTCCTTCGTGCTGTCCATGCCGGTCGCGAACGGCAGCGTCATCATCACCGCGTCGACCCCGGGCGAGTGGTACCTGTACGGCGGCACGCTCAGCGCCGCGATCGCGGTGGCCGCCTCGTTCGGCCGCTGGATCCGGGCGACCAGGACCCCGCCGGCCGGGTCGCGGCCGGCCGGATCGCAGCCCACGTGAGCGACGTCGACCCGGCCTCGTTCCGCCAGGCCGCCGGCCAGTTTCCCGGTGGCATCGTCGTGGTCGTGACCAGCGCCGGCCACGCGATGACGGTCAGCGCGTTCACGTCCGTGTCGCTGCAGCCGCCGCTCGTGCTGTTCTGCGCGGAGAAGATCGCCCGCTTCCACGACCCTGTCGTCGCGGCCGGGTCGTGGGGGGTCTCCATCCTGGCCGAGGACGCGGAGAAAACCGCGCGCTGGCTAGCCACCCGGGGCCGTCCGCTGGACGGGCAGCTGGACGGGGTGGCTCACCACCCGGGCCCGGTCACCGGTGCGCCGCTGCTCGACGGCGCGCTGGCCACGCTGGAGTGCCGGACCACCGCCGTGCACGACGGCGGCGATCACAGCATCATCGTCGGCCAGGTTGTCGCGGTGAGCGGCCCGGGCGGGCCGCCGCCCCGCGGCCCGCTCGTCCACTACGCCGGCGCCTACCGCCGCCTGCAACCAGGCGGCTAGCCCACCAGCCGGCTAGCCCACCAGCCGGCTAACGCACCGCTTCTTCGATCCGGTCGAGCCCCCAGTCGAGGTCTTCCTCGCTGATGACCAGCGGTGGCGCCAGCCGGATCACCTTCCCGTGCGTTTCCTTGGCCAGCACGCCGTGCGCGGCGAGCCGTTCGCAGACCTCACGGCCCGGCCGCGAGGTGAACTCGATGCCGGCCCACAGGCCCCGGCCGCTCACGCTGCGCACCACGGCGGGCGGCAGCGCGCCGAGCCGCGCGTGCATCCGCATCCCGAGCACCGCCGCCCGGGCCTGGTACTCCCCAGTGCGCAGCATCGCGATGACCTCCCGGGCCACGGCGCAGGCGAGCGGGTTGCCGGCGAACGTGGACCCGTGCTGCCCGGGCTGCAGCACGCCGAGCACCGGCCACGTGGACACCATCGCGGAGACCGGCACGATGCCGCCGCCGAGGGCCTTGCCGAGCAGGTAGGCGTCGGGCACGACGTTCTCCGCCGTGCAGGCGAACGTGAAGCCGGTGCGGCCGAGCCCGGACTGGATCTCGTCCGCGATCATCAAGATGCCGTTCGCGGTGCACAGCTCCCTGATCCCGGCCAGGAAGCCGGCCGGCGGTACCACGACCCCGGCCTCACCCTGGATCGGCTCGACGAGCACGGCGACAACACGCTCGCCGAGCTCGCCGACGGCCGCGGTCAGCGCGTCCAGGTCACCGTAGGGGACGATGCGGAACCCCGGCGTGTACGGCCCGAAGTCAGCCCGTGAGTCCTCGTCGGTGGAGAAGCTGATGATCGTGGTGGTCCGCCCGTGGAAGTTCCCGCTGAACACGATGAACACCGCCTGGTCGGCGGGGACGCCCTTGACCGTGTAGCCCCACTTGCGCGCGACCTTGATCGCGGTCTCGACCGCTTCCGCGCCGGTGTTCATCGGCAGCACGACGTCCATGCCGGCCAGCTCAGCCAGCTCGGCGCAGAACGGGCCGAACTGGTCGTGGTCGAACGCGCGGCTCACCAGCGTGAGGTGCTCGAGCTGGCGCCGCGCCGCGGCGATCAGCCGCGGGTGCCGGTGACCGAAATTCAGCGCCGAGTAAGCGGCGAGCATGTCCAGGTAGCGGCGGCCGTCTACGTCGGTGACCCAGGCGCCCTCGGCCTCGGCGGCGACGATCGGTAGCGGATGGTAGTTATGCGCGCCGTATTCGCTGGTCAAGTCCAGGAAGCTGGTCATCGTTCCGGTCATGGTGTCCCTTCGGGGCGCCGGACCTAAAAGGTTCAGCGCCGTAGCTCCAGAGTGCAGCACTTGGGTCCGCCGCCGCCTTTGAGCAGTTCGGACAGGTCGACACCGACCGGGATGAACCCGTGCTCGCTGAGTTGGGCGGCCAGGCCTCGCGCCTGGACCGGCAGGACGACGTGCAGGCCGTCGCTGACCGCGTTCAGGCCGAGTACCTCGGCGTCTTCGTCCTTCGCCTCGATCAGCTCGGCGAACTGCTCGGCAATGGCCGCCCGCCCGGCGTCGTCGAACGCCGCCGGGTAGTACATGGCAGTATCAGAATCCAGTACGCACAACGCGGTGTCCAGATGGTAAAAGCGCGGGTCAACCAGGCGAAGGCTTACCACAGGCAACCCGAAGACCTGGCCGAGTTCGGCCGCGGCGGCCTGGTCGGAGCGGAAACCGTACCCGGCCATCACCGCGCGGCCGGTGAACAGGATGTCTCCCTCACCCTCGTTGACATGATCTGGTACCCGCACATCGGGGTAGCCGCTGCCGCGGAACCAGTCCAGGTAGGCATCGGCCTCCCGGGCGCGCTGCGGGTACAGGAACCGCGCGCCCAGCACCGTCCCGCCGATCACGGTGCCGCCGTTGGCGGCGAACACCATGTCGGGGAGCCCGGCCACCGGCTCGATCGTCCGCACCTCGTGGCCGAGGTCGAGGTAGGCCTGGTGAAGCTCAGACCACTGCCGCATGGCTTTGGCGGCGTCGGTCGGCTTCTCCGGTTCCATCCAAGGGTTAATGGCGTACGCGACGGCGAAATGTTCCGGTGGGCACATCAAGTATCCGCGCGCTGTTGCTTGTCGCTGACGCGGGCCGTCTGGGGTGCGGTCCGTTGTGATCATGAGCCAAGGGTAGGGGTTGGACGGTCAGGAAAACATGCGCCGGTCATGCGTGTCAGCGGAGAATCATTGCGTCGTAAGGCACCCGCGCGGTGGTTTATTGCGCGTTTGCGCTCCCTCGCCATCCAGGGCGGTCGTCCTCCGTGCAGGCCGCCGCCTTCCCGCCGACGGCGTCGACCGCCCGGGCGAGCAGCCGGTACAGCGTCGCCCGCTCGTCCAGGCTCAGCGCGCCGAGCAGGTCGTCCTCGACCCGGCTCAGCCGGGCCTGGGCCAGGCACAGCTCGTCCTGACCACCCGCCGACAGCTCGACGATATGGCGGCGGCGGTCGGCGGGATCGCGGCGGCGGGTGATCAGCCCCCGCTCCTCGAGCTCGTTGAGCAGCCCGACGACGTTGCTCGGGTCCAGGCTCAGCGCCTCCGCGAGCCCCTGCTGGCTGGCCGCCCCGTGCTCGCTGAGCAGCTTCAGCGCGATGAGGTGCCGGGGGCGAAGGCCGCCCGGCGACATCGAGGTCTCGGCGGCGCGCCGCCCGACGCGGGCGAGGTGGTCGAGCAGGGGCAGCGACTGCTGCTCAACCCCCTGTTCCGCCTTCGCCATAGCAAAAGACTACACCTGATGTCAATTATTTGCGTATCACTAATGATTTGTGCTATACCTTCCATCCATGAGCCACCTCCTGCATATCGACTCGTCCCTGCGCACCGAGGGATCACGCAGCCGCCGGCTGTCCGCCTACTACGCCGAGCGCTGGCGGGCCCAGCACCCGGACGGAGTCGTCACCTACCGGGACCTGGCCGCGGACCCGGTGCCGCACCTGGATCACGCCGCCTTCTCGGCCCGGTTCGTCCTTGCCGCCGACCACACTCCGGAGCAGGCCGCGGCCAGCGCGGTGACCGAGAAGCTGGTCGATGAGGTCCTCGCGGCCGACACCATCCTGATCGGGATGCCGCTGTACAACTTCGGCCCGCCGAGCACGTTCAAGGCCTGGTTCGACCGGATCGTCTCCGAGCGGACCAGCGGGAAGCTCGGCGGTAAGGAGTTCGTGGTGGTCACGGCCCGCGGCGGCGGCTACCAGCCGGGCACCCCGCGCCATGGCTGGGATCACCGCGAGCCGTGGCTGCGGCACGCGCTCAGCACGCTCGGCGTCAGCGATGCGGTGTTCATCGACACGGAGCTGACCCTGGCCCGGGAGTCCCCGGCGATGATCCCGCTGGACCTCGGCGGCGCCGAGGACCAGAGCCTGGCCGACGCCCTGGCCGCCGTCGACGCCCTGTTCGAGCGCAGCGCGGCGCCAGCCGCCGTGTAGTCACGGCGAGCTGGATCAGGCCAGCTGGATCAGGCCAGCTGGATCAGGGCAGCTAGATCAGGGCAGCTAGATCAGGGCAGGGACCACTGCTGGTTCTTCCCGCCGTCCTGCGGGTAGGCGATGACCGGGGTCCCGTTGACGGTGCTCGAGGCGCTCAGGTCCATGGCGTCGCCGGTGGCGGTGAAGATGTAGTACGCCCCCTCCTTCTTGACCACCTGCCCGCCCGTACCCGTGCAGGCCTGGATGGACAGCTGGGCGGTGGGGACGGACGCGGTGACGCACCACGGGGCATCGGAGACCCCGGTCGGGGCGACCGATTGGAGCACCTCAGCGCCGTTGTAGAGGGCGAGCCTGAAGTTCTGGTCCTCACCCCCGGCGGCACCGCATGTCCAGATCTGCTCGTAGTTGCCGTTAGCCCAGGTGTAATTGCTGTTGTCCAGGCATGACGCGCTGTGGTTCACGAAGGTGGAGATCTCGCCGGTTGAGGTCAGGCACCGGTTCACGCCGGTGATGTCGCCGTCGGCGGGTTGTGCTCCGCTGCCGTTGCTGATCGAGTCGACCCAGTTCTCGCAGGTCGCCGGGTTACTGTACGCCCAGCTCCAGTTGGTGAGGTTGGGCCCGGCCCCGAACGTGGTGCCGGCCGGGAAGAACTGCTCGACCCAGTCGGTGGTGCTGACCGGGCCGGCTCCGGTGATGGCCGTCGGCACCCCGCTCGCGCTCGCGCTGGCGGAGCTGGCGTAGAACGTCACGTTCGAGCCCCCCTTGAAGGGGCCGGACGGCGATCCGGTCTCGGTGACGCCTGCCTGCGGCGACTGCGCCCCGCTGATGGCGTAGAAGGTGCCGGTGTCGCTGATCGTGCCCGACCACTTGAAACATGCGGTGGCCGTGCTGCCGCAGTCCGTCAGGGTCGGGTCCACGCTCACGTAGGTGACGCTGGCCACCCGGGTGAAGTCGTCGTCGGCCCAGTCGCCGTGGTTACCGGAGTCAGGGTGGGCGTGGAAGGTGGTCGTCACGGTGACGTTGGTGGCCGCGCTCGCCGGGCCCGGCAGGGCCAGGCCCATCAGGGATGCGCCCAGGATCGCGATCCCGGCTACTCCGGCCCTGGTCCGCGCGGACAGCCGCGGCAACGTGGTGGTCGAGCCGCGCCCAGGCGTATACCGCATGTGTGTTCTCCTCCGTACGACCGTAGGCGCCCCCCCGCAACCTGCTTTGACTCCGACCCTACTACCGGCTCGACGGGGAGGGTCAAGATTTGTAACCGAATCATGACCCGGAATAGCCGCGGATTCAGGGTCGCCGCGCGGTCAGCCGCTTGGCGGCGGCGGCGATCCGCTCGTCGGTGGCGGTCAGCGCCACCCGCACGTGCCGTGCCCCGGCGGGCCCGTAGAGTTCGCCGGGCGCGACCAGGATGCCGCCCTGGGCGGCCAGCAGCTCGGCCGCCGACCAGCAGTCGTGCGCCGGATGGGTGACCCACAGGTACAGTCCCGCCTCGGAGTGATCCACCTGCCACCCAGCCGAGACGAAAGCCTCCCGCAACGCCGAACGCCGCTCGCCGTACCGCGCCCGCTGCGCCCGTGCGTGCTCGTCGTCGTCGAGCGCGGCCGCCATCGCCGCCTGCACCGGCCCGGGCATGATCATCCCGGCTTGCTTCCTGATCGCCAGCAGGTCCGCGATCAGGGCCGGATCACCGGTCACGAAGCCGGCCCGGTAACCGGCCAGGTTGGAACGCTTGGACAGCGAGTGGACGGCGAGCACGCCGTCGCGCGACGGGCCGCACACGTCCGGGTGCAGCACCGAGACGGGGCAGGCATCCCAGCCCAGCGGGAGGTAGCACTCGTCGGAGGCCAGCACCGCCCCGTGCGCCCGCGCCCACGCCACCGCCGCGCGCATCTCGGCGGCGCTGAGCACCCGCCCGGTCGGATTGGACGGCGAGTTCAGCCATACCAGCCCGACCCGCCCACCGGAAGCCAGCTCCCCACCGGAAGCCAGCTCCCCACCCGAAGCCAGTGGCGCGCCCGAAGCCAGCGCGGTCGCCCCGGCCAGCCGCGCCCCGATGTCATAGGTGGGGTAGGCCAGCTCGGGGTGCACCACCACGTCACCGGCGCCCAGGCCCAGCATGACCGGAAGCCAGGCGACGAACTCCTTGGTCCCGACGACCGGCAGCACGTCGTCCGGAGAGACGGAAACGCCGTGGGCCCGCGCCAGCCAGCCAGCGGCCGCGCTGCGCAACCGCGGTGTCCCCCAGGTCGCCGGATACCCCGGCGCGTCCGACGCCGCGGCCAGGGCCGCGCGGATCACGTCGGGCACCGGATCGACCGGCGTGCCCATGGACAGGTCCACCGGGCCGTCCGGATGCAGGCCGGCCTTGTCCCGCAGCGGCGCGATCCGGTCCCAGGTGAAAGCGGGAAGCCGGCCCGCGAGCGTCACTCCTCGACGGCTTGCGGCGGCAGCGCCGCTACCAGCGGGTGATCCTTGCCGATCTTTCCGGTCTTGGAGGCGCCGCCGGGGGAGCCGAGGTCTTCGAAGAAGTCCACGTTGACCTTGTAGTACTCCTTCCACTGCTCCGGTACGTCGTCTTCGTAGTAGATCGCCTCGACCGGGCAGACGGGCTCGCAAGCCCCGCAGTCCACGCACTCGTCCGGGTGGATGTAAAGCATCCGTTCGCCCTCGTAGATGCAGTCAACGGGGCATTCCTCGATGCATGCCTTGTCAAGCACATCAACGCAGGTCTGCGCGATGATGTAGGTCACGGGTGGGCTCCTGTCGTCGTTCTGGTCCCTGCTGCTATCACAGTATGGCGGCTCCGTGGCCGGTGCCGCCTCAGCCTGCGACAATACTGCCGCGCGGTGGATCCTTCTTGGTAGTGTCTCGCTGCCAGCCCATATTGCCATCCGCCGCTCGCCAGTCATAACCGGCATACCGCACTTCGCTGACCCCGTAACCCTGGGCGTGCGCGACCAGCCAGCCGGCCACCGTCCAGGCGCCGGCCCGCTGGACCTGCACGACCGCGACGCTTCCATCCCCATTATGGCCCGAACGGTCCGTGGTGATCCTGACCAGGACCGCCTTTCCCCCCAGCGGCCCGAACGTCTGGGTCAGGCCCCGCTCCGCGCCCGCCAGGTTCGCCTTCAGGTTCGCCGTCGGCGCCGGGGCGTACCAGCAGGACACTCCGTGCGGTGAGGAGCCGGTGAAGTAGCCGGCCAGTTGCGCCGCCACCGTCGTCCACTGCCCGTAGGCGGATCCGTCCGCGCTGTGCTGCACGGCCTGGGCCGCCGCCTGGACCGGCATCGTGGTGTAGTCGTGCACCCGGACGAGGGCGCCGAAGAACCTGGTGGTGGCGTAGATCGGGTTCTTCAGGTCGCGGGCGGGACCCCAGCCTTGCGAGGGACGCTGCTGGAAGACGCCGACGGAGTCGCGGTCGCCGTAGGCCAGGTTGTGCAGGTCCGACTCCTGCAGCGCGGCCGCGTAGGCGATGATGACCGCCTGCCGCGGCAGCTTGTGCCGGGCCGCGACCCCGGCGATCGTGGCCGCGATGGCCGCCTGGTCGGGTTCAAGGGCGATGGCCTGCCCGCCGTTGCCCGCCTGGCAGCCGGGCGCCGCGACGACCGGGCTGACCTGCTGGAAGCTGTGGTAGATGAGGTAGCCGGCTGCGGCGAGCAGCAGCAGGAAAGCGGTGCCGATGACGGCGGCTCGTCGCGGCCGGTTCCGGTTGGGCGGCACATCATCTGACCGTACCGCCCGGACCTTACCGCCCCAGCCCTGGCGCTATGCTCGCCCACCATGAGAGGTGTTAGCCCCGGGGGGACGACCCCCCCTGTCCCCCCCGCTCACGAGAGGGCTGCCCGCCCCCCCGTGCCCCCCTGGGACGTGATCGACAAGCTGTGGGAACGGCGGGCCGAGCTGACGCCGGCTGATACCCAGGCGCGCGCGGCCGTGGTCGCCGCAGTGGACGCGATCGACGCCGGCCAGGCCCGGGTGGCGTTTATCGACCCCGTGACCGATCAGGTGGTGGTGGACGAGCGGGCCAAGCGGGCCATCCTGCTGGCGTTCCGGGTGCTGCCGATGGCCAGGTCTCAGGTGGGCGACTTCCGGTACGAGGACCGGGTGCCGCTGAAGACCCGGCTGGATGGCGTGCGGGTGCTGCCGGGGGCGATCGCGCGCTGGGGCTCCTACATCGCGCCGGGTACGGTGCTGATGCCGTCGTTCGTCAACATCGGGGCCTACGTGGACGAGGGCACGATGGTGGACACCTGGGCCACGGTGGGGTCGGGCGCGCAGATCGGCAAGAACGTGCACCTGTCCGGCGGGGTGGGGATCGGCGGCGTGCTCGAGCCGCCGAGCGCGGTCCCGGTGGTGGTCGAAGACGAGGCCATGGTCGGGTCGCGCTGCATGGTCGTCGGGGGAGCGCGGGTGCGGCGCGGTGCCACGCTTGGCGCCGGGGCCATCCTCACGCCGACCACGCACGTCATCGACGTCGAGACCGGAGCCGAACTGCCCCGCGGTGAGGCGCCGCCCTGGTCGGTCTGCGTGGGCGGCACCCGTCCGCGGACCTTCCCCGGCGGGGAGTTCGGCATGCCGTGCCTGCTGGTGCTCAAGCGCCTGCCCGAAGGCTCCAGGCACGATAAGTCGGCCCTGAACGCCATCCTCCGCGACCACGGCGTCGACGCTTAACTTGCCTCGGGGGGACGACCCCCCCCAGACCCGCGGGGAACCCTTCCCCCGGCCCCCGCAGCGTGGCGGCATTTGAGCAGCCGGCTGGGATGGTTACCTTAGGTAGACGATGAACGGAAATTCAGAGCTGCACCGGCGGGTCCGACGCCAGGGCCCCGCCACGCTGCGCGGCGACCAGATACCGGCGACCACTACTGATCAGCGACTGCTGGACCGGCGCGGGCCCGCCGACTGGGTGCACACCGACCCTTGGCGGGTGATGCGGATCCAGGCCGAGTTCGTGGAGGGGTTCGGCCTGCTGGCCGAGCTCGGGCCCGCAGTGTCGATCTTCGGCTCGGCCCGGACCGCCCGGGACAGCCAGGAGTACGAGACCGCCGAACGCATCGCCTCAGGCCTGGTCACAGCTGGCTACGCGGTCATCACCGGGGGCGGCCCCGGGGTCATGGAGGCCGCGAACCGGGGCGCGGTCAAGGCCGGCGGGGTCTCGGTGGGCCTGGGCATTGAGCTGCCGGCCGAAATGGGCCTGAACGACTACGTCGAGGTCGGGCTCGAGTTCCGCTACTTCTTCGTCAGGAAGACGGTCTTCATCAAGTACTCGCAGGCGTTCGTGGTGCTGCCCGGCGGCTTCGGCACGATGGACGAGCTGTTCGAGGCGCTGACCCTGGTCGCCACCGGCAAGATCACCAAGTTCCCGATCGTGCTCGTCGGCCACGCCTACTGGTCCGGCCTGCTGACCTGGATCCAGGACACGATGCTCGCCCGGGCCAACATTGGTCCCGCCGAGTTCTCGCTGATCAGCGTCATCGACGATCCCGGCGAAGTGGTCGCGATCATCCGCGAGGCCCACAACGGCTCCGGCTCAGGCGCCTAACCCAGCCCCGCTGCCCCCAGCCCAGTCCCGCACCCACCTGCCCCGAGGGACCCGCGCCGTGGTCGAGCGACTCC
>OBLT010000750.1_pt1 | contig 20822 bp, 16 predicted proteins | sample 1518721 | NCBI WGS metagenome assembly OBLT01 (sample SAMEA3539307, study PRJEB22396) | soil metagenome | biome: tundra; feature: field; material: soil | place: USA | collected 2010-05 | depth 0.15 m | reverse complement strand
GCTCACCATCTGGCGCTACCGCGCCGTGTTCACCGACTCCCCGTTCGCGACCCTCCAGGCCGAACAGCACCACCGTGACCACGCCCAGGCCGAGCAGGTGTTCGCGGACCTGGCCGACGGGCCCCTGGCCCACCTGCCATCAGGGTCGTTCCCCGCGAACGCGGCCTGGCTGGCCTGCGCCACAACCTGCTGCGCGCCGCCGGGTCCCTGGCCAGCCTCGCCTTCGCCAAAGCCAGAGGCGCCACGCTGCGCCGCGACCTCATCAGCGTCGCCGCCAGGATCGCCCGCCACGGCCGCGCCCAGATCACCCTGCACCTGCCCGAAGACTGGCACCACGAGACCGGATGGATGAGCCTGTTCGACGCCGCCTGCGGCCCGCCCGCCGCCACGGCCTGACCAGCCCAGACCCGGTCACCGCATCCCTCAGCTCACATCGGCCGCTGGCAGGCCATCCCACGATCCCCGGCACAGACCCCCCGGACAAGCCGCAGAAAAGCGAGCGGCAGATAAGCCACGCCCGCCGTTACCCTCAAGATCAGCCCGCCTGGCCCGGCCGCCGCAGAAACGATCACCTGAATTCACGCGGTGGATCGAGGCTAAGGCCGACCGCCCCGCCGGGCTTCTCCATTGCCCACCGCAGCGCTGCGAGCGACCTCTCGGGATGATGGCGAGAACAGCCAAGGCCAAGCCATTCCGCTACCCCAGCGGCTGCCGTCACCTCGGCAGGGGTTACCGTGGGGGGCGCTCCAACCTTGCGGAGGTCACAGTCTGGCCACGCCGGGGCGAGCCGGTTCACCTACTCACTGCTGCGGCTATACACCGGCGGGTACATGGTGAGCTACTACACGAACCGGACGCCACTGGCCCGGGCCTGGGCCCAGCACCCGCCACGAGTACTACAGCCTCTGCCCGCACTACATGCGCGATCGCCGATCGCAGCCACAGCGTCAGCGTCGACCTCTCCGGCTTGCACCCGCTCCCCTGAGTGCCTGAATGCGGACCGACCGCCACCCGCCAGGTCAAGACATCTCGACCGCCAGGCCGACCTTCTCGAGGATGGACTTCCCCGCCACTACCGGCTGCATCCGGCCTCCACCGCCCGCCGGCGGCTGAAGCGGGGCGACCACTGCGTCGGGGTCGGCTTCGAAGAAGAACACGAGCGAGACGAGTTCTTCGTCCGGCGCCTGCGCGCTTGGCGCGAGGACGCGGTGGCGGAGCGCCCTCCACCTGCCATCCGTCCACAGATTCATAAGGTCGCCCAGCACCACCGTGAGCGAGTCGGGGTCATACGGCGCGGCGGCCCATCCGGTCCGTTCGCTCCACACTTCCAGTCCGCCGACACCTGGCTGACGGTCCAGCAGGCTGAGCGTGCCGAAGTCCGAGTGAGGACCGACCCGCATCTGGCCTTCCTGGATGGCGCCCACCGTATTTAGCGATGGATACCAATTTATGTTCTGGGTCCAGGTCGCACGTCCGCATCGCGAAGTAAAGAAATCGTCTGGTATCTCGAGGATCGTGGCCAGAGTGATGAGTATTTCAAGCGCGAGCCGGCTCATGTGATCGGTGTAGGACGTAGCTATAGCCTTCAGTTCGGGGACTTCCGACGGCCATTGATTGGTTGGATAGTAAAGCGCGTCGAAATTTGCATCTCCGCTGCGGTGAGTCGGTCCCATATGCAAGGCCTCATGCAGGTCTGGTGCGCCTTCGACGCCTTCTACAGATTCGACCTGGTGGCGGCCGAGGCCTCGCCATCCGTTGTCATAGGGCCGTCTGACCGCGTACCTGGCCTTCTGTTCGGGTAGCAGCATGAAGAACTCTCGGCCACGCGAACGCAGCGCCCCAGCGAGGTCAGCGGGAACGCCATGGTTGCGTAGCAAGAACATGCCCGTCGTCCGCAGGCATTCATCAATGGCCGCAGCCATCTGGACGCGCCGCGCTGGACCCGCGCACCGCCATTCACTAAGATCGAGAGTTGGTATCGAATTCACTATGATCTCCCGTGTTTTTACCCTAAATAATTCCGGATCCACCGATATGCCATTAGCTGCTGGCGAATTCTCTGCTTACCACGTCCGGCCCTCACCTCCGCTAGTCGGCAAGAGGCTGCGAAGCACGTTCAGCGTCTGCTCGATGCCCTGCTGTCTCGGCAGGAGTACGTCCTCGTGCTCGGCGTACAGAACGCCAGAGAAGCCTTCGTCGATCAACATGCTCACGATCGCCGGCCAGTCAAGGGTGCCAAGACCGAGGGCGCGAAACCGGATGGGCGGCTGTGGGCCATAGCGGCTCCAGCCTTTTCCAGGCGGTTGGCCCGGGCCGGACCAGCGCTGCAGATCCTTGGCGTGCACGGCAGCCAAGCGCGTGCGCCAACCGGCTACGGACGCTACCGGATCATGGCCGGTGGCGGCGAGGTTGGCCGGGTCGATGCACAACGCGAGTACCTCCGCCCACTCTGCCGCGGCCGCGAACAGGAGATCCACGCTTGACCGGTCATAGACGATCTGCTTTGGGTGCGGCTCGAGCAGGACGGTGACACCTGCCTCGCGCGCGGCACGCAGCACAGGCTCAGCGCGGGTGAAGAACTCGGCCACGTTGTCCGCCCAGCTAACGTCGCTTCCCCACCAGGACAGCCAGCGCGCGAAGTCCGGGCAGCCGACGAGCAACCGCACCATCGGGGCCCCGAGCCGCTGGGCGATCCTGATCGAGCCCACCGCGCACCGCAGCGCATGAGCGCGCTTGTCCTCCGCGGTCCCCCTTAACACCCGGTCGGTGTGCGGACCATGCGGGCCAAGCAGGAGCTGAGCATCGCGGCTGTTGCTCACGCAGGTGACTGGCCAGTCTGTCGCGACATCGGCGAGCACTCCGGCTACCTCGTCGCGGTAATCGGTGTCGTCCAAGCAACGGTCGGCGTCCACCAGACCGAGCGTGGTATCCGTCGGCAGGTCAAGGCACAGCGGGCCGTGGCCGACGGCCTCGGCTAGCGCGCCGCGCAATCCCGTGCTCCCGTAGGCGGCGAGACACAGCCCGAGCCGGATGGGCGTTCCTTCTTTCATGCTGCCGCCCTCCTCCCGGCTGTCTCGTGCGGGCTGGCGCCGGTCATGTGTCCTCCATGGGGGCGGCGCGACGTTCGTCAAGCATCACCCGCAGGCCGTCCTGCGGAGTCATTGGCCGCCAGTCGGCCAGGCCAGGTACGTCGGCGAAGTCTCCGCAGGCGAGCGACGAGAACTTGGGCCGCGAAGCCCATTCGGTGTCGCGTCGGCGACACCGGTGCACTAGCCCAATATCTGCCCCGGCAAGCCGGTAAGCCGTCTTGGCGAACTCGTAGCGGCTCAGCTCCAGCGGCCCGGCGAGATGCCGGACGCCGGTAAACACGCGGCCAGATGTGCACATCGCGGCGATCACGGAACTCACGTCGCGGGTATGTACGGGAGTAAATATCTGGTCGGAGGGCGCGAGCAGTGGCCGGTTCTCGAAGGCGGCGGTCAGGCAGCGTTCGGCGAACGTGTTCCGCTGCCCCGATTTCGCCCACGCGTAGATCAGGCTGACCCGTAACGCAAGGCCATTCGCGGTCGCCAGGATCAGCTGCTCAGCTCGCGCCTTCACCCGCCCATAGGCGTTGCCCGGCTTGGGCTGGTCAGCCGGAGCGTAGCGGCCGCGCTCGCCGGAGAAGACGTTGTCAGTCGACACCAGAATGGCAGGGACATTGGACGCGGCCACGATGCGCGCGACTTCACAGTGCACGCGAGTCGCTTGCTCTTCGTGCTGCTCGATCCAGGTAACGTCGCTCGGGCCGTGTGCGAGCACCACGCACCGCGGCCGCAGATCGTGCAGCAGGCCGCGTAGCGCCGACCGCCCGTTCTCGTCGGCCAGGTCGTGCGTCCGGTGGCCGGGCAGCCGGATCGGCCGTCTGGTCACGCATACGACCGGGCATCCGCTCGCGAACAGGCGAGAGTGCAAGGAACTGCCGATCACGCCATGTCCGACGACCAGCACCGGATCGGACGAGCGCTCGTGATTCACGGCCATCGGCCAGATCCCCCCTCGATGCAAATTAACAGCAGCGGTCAGAAGACCGCGGCAATGACAGCCTTCATTCGGCTCAGCTCTGAAGAAATGGCAATCAAACTTTCCCTGAGCCAGTGAAGTCTGTTGCCCCCCACGCTCCCGTGCTTGGATCGGGGAAATTCGGCCCTCTCTATATTTACGTGTTATACCGCCGGGCGGTTCACGCAAATACTCACATGATGGCTACCGAGCGCCGCACGTTATGATCTCGGCCTCAGCGCCTGCGACCCGGTTGGTGATTCCTGGCCGTCGGTCAGGAACCGCGGGAACGCAGTGCCCGCGTACCGATGGATTCCATCGTGCGGGGGACAGGTGTCGACTCCTACCGCGACCCGCCGGTTCGAGGCCGCACACGTCGCCGCCTATTTAGCAGGCGAGCGATCGGGACCTGAATTTTACTCTAACGCCCGAGAATCGCGTCGATCTGCGTCAGCTGGGCCGGATCGAGCGGCCCGAACTCCAGAGCCGCGGCGTTTTCCTCGACCTGAGCCACTGTCCGGCATCCCGGGATTGGAATGGTGCGCGGACTGCGGGCCAGGTTCCACGCCAGTGCGCCCTGGACCGGTGAGCGGCCGCCGCTGACCAGGATCTCCCGAACCGCGTCCCGCCGGGAGAGCCACTCCGGAGCCGGCCGCCCGTCCTTGAAATAACGCATCCACTCGGGCTCATGACTGCGGACGTCGTCGTCGGCAAGCCGGCTGTGAACCGTGTACTTGTCGCTGATCAGGCCCATGGCCAGCGGGCCCCGGTTGATGCTCGCCCAGTTCAGACGCTCGACCAGAGCGAGCATTTCGGGGGCGTCGTTCAGAACGTTGAGCTCATGCTGGACCACTGCCGCGTGCGGGGCGGCCGACCAGGACGCGGCGCGCTCTGGGTCGTCGGTACTCCATCCGTACGTCCGAATCTGCCCGGCTGTGACCATGTCCTCGAGCACATCGAGCAGGGGGGCGGCATCGGCCGGACCGACGTCGGCCAGATGGAACTGATAGATGTCCACATAATCGGTACCGAGCCGCCGCAGCGAGGCCTCAAGCGCCCGGCGCGCGTAACTACCGGAGATATCTGGATCGAGCAGCGCACGGCGCCCTTCGTCGTAGGTGTTTCCCCATTTGGTGGCGATGATCACCTCGTCACGATGGCCCGCGAGCGCCTGCGCCAGAATGCGCTCGCTATGGCCAGTACCGTAGACATCAGCGGTGTCGAACAACCTGATGCCGAGATCGAAGGCACGCCGCAGTGCTCGCAGCGACTCGCGATCATCCACTTCGCCCCAGCCCAGCGGCTGGTCGTCGGCCCAGAATTGCCCGCCGATCGCCCAGCAGCCAACTCCGATCGGTGGAACTAAAATGCCAGAAGGGCCGATGGAGCGTTCTTGAGACATGACCCAACTATCGCAAAGAGGTGCCGCGTCGACAACCCCGACGGTACGACAGTGAACGTCGAGGCCGTTCCAGAACCGTCCGGACAGGCCGGTACGGTCCGATGCCCGTTTGGCAACCCCCGGGAGGCCGTCATGTCCGTCACCCTGATGCACCAGGTCTTCGCGGCCGTTGATGCCGGAGACGCGGCGGGTTTCGCCGGATTCTTCGCCCCCGACGGTCATCTTGTCTTTGGCAATGACGAGCCTCTGATCGGCCGGGATGCGATTGCAGGTGGCCTGACCAGTTTCCTCAGCACCATTGGCAGCCTGCGGCACGCAGTTGTCCGGGAATGGGACATCGAGGACACCTGCATCGTGGAGCTTAAGGTCACCTACCACCGGCTAGATGGAAGCAGCGTCACGATCCCGGTCGTGTCCATCGTGCGGACGGGTCAGCGAGGCCTGATCGAGGACTATCGGGTTTACTACGATCTGGCTCCGCTGTACGCCGACTGATCTGGCAGGACCGAGGCCAGGCCTCTCCGGCGCTCGCGGTCCCTCCTCCTTCGGCAGCGGCGAAGCGGTCCAGCCGCCCGATCGGCTCCGTCGGTTGCCAGCTAAGGCTCGGGATATGCGCGTTGACCTGGTGACCTTCGGAGGTCAGCCGGGACGAGGCGGGGTGGTGCATGTGCAGCAACCAGTCGTCATAGGTATCCAGCGGAGCGGCCAGGTCGAGCCGGTGCGCGAAGTCGTAGTCCTCTCCGCCCCAGCCTTCATACCGCTCATCCATACCGCTGATGCGATGAAACGCCGCGGTCCGGGTCCAGACGCAGCAGCCAGGAGGGCGCCGGAGCAGAAATCCTCGCAGATGGTCAGGATCTGCCTGGGGAAGGCACCGCAATAGCCGCTGACCGATCGCCCACGAACTGGCGGCCGGGTCAAGGCAGAACATGTCGCGGTAGGTCAGGTGGCCCCCGGTACCCGGGCTCCGGAAGCGGCCGGCATTGCGCGCGACAAAGTCCCGGTCGGCCAGGACGTCAGCATCCAGGATGCAGATCACTTCAGCGTGGCCCGGGCTGTGCACGGCGCCGACGTTGACCGCCCACGACTTGTTGAAGTCGCCGGAATTGGCTGCGAACAGGTAATGGTCCGCGTAGGGGGCGATGACATCGCGCCAGCGGGCCACCCCGTCCGTCTCCACGACCGTGACCCGGTAACCGTCCCGCGGGTACGACTGGTCGCGCAGCGCGAGCAGGCAGGCCAGCAGGTTGCGCAGCCGATTCCCGCCAGCACGGTCCCGGAACGGGACGATGACCAGGACCTCGGCGTCCTGTTCAGCGGCCAGCGGAATCCCGGGCGGCAGCGACCGGAGGTCATCCAGGCTAACGTCGGCGACGTCCGCCGCGTAACGCGGTCCCAGGTGGTAGCCCAGGCGCGAATTGCACTCCGCTGCCCAGGCCAGCTCGAAGATCGCCGCCGCGGGAGGTTCATCTGGATCCCGTTCGAGCAGCAACGAAACCAGTGCGGCGTGCCGCCGTGAGTCCGCCGGATCGTCGAGCAGCCGCTCACCCAGCGACCGGATCTGCTGGTCCCCGGTCGTCCGGACCGCATGAGCTACCGCCTGGGTCCAAGGACGGCCGTCTTTCCAGAAGACCACACTCGCCCCGCGGGCAGCCGGATCCGCCGCGATCACCAGGTTGTCGGCGACAGCGCGGGCCAGTCCGGCACGATCAGACTTCAGAACAGACACCCTAGGCTCCTTACCAATCGGTCCGACATCAGATCAGCGCCGCGATTCCTGATCGCGACCCCGCGATGGTCTCCCCTTCGAGGACCACGGTGTCGCGGACTTCGGCTCCCGCTCTCACCCGGGCTCCAGGCAGGACGACGGAACGTTCGATCCGTGCGCCCGCTTCAACCACGCAGCCGGGGTACAGAACTGCCTCCCGGATGTGAGCATTCGCCGGAACCGGACCGCTCGTGATCACTCGGTCCGGCTCCATCCGCATTGGGCACGGTCCCGGCAGCGTCTGCGGTACATCCGTGAGCCCAAGCGCCGTTGGCGACCGGAGGAGTTCCATGTGGCCGAGTAGGTACCGCTCGACCGTGCCAATGTCCGCCCAGTAGCCCGTCACTGGATGGGCGTGGACAGGCTGCCCGCCCGCGATCATGAAGGGCAGCACGTCACGGCTGATGTCGTGCTGCCAGTCACCAGAAGGCAGCCGGCTGAGCGCCGTCAGAGCATCTCGCAGGGCATCGATACGAAACAGGCAGAACGCGGTGAAGACCAGGTCAGACGTCGGGTCGGCGGGTTTTTCCACCAGCCGCCGTACCCGGTTCGTGCCGTCCACCTCGACCATGCCGAACAGTTGGACGAAACGCCGTTCGATGCGCTGGACTCCGATCGTGGCCGCCGCGCCTGATGCGCGATGCTCGTCCAGCATTGATTGGTAGTCGAAGGAGTAGACGTGGTCAGCGTGCAGGATCAGCACGTCCGTCGCGCCGGGAGCGAACAGCCACTCTGCGTTGGCCAGCAGCGCATCTGCGATGCCCTGGTCCGCGGGCCGGGCGGGCAGTTGCAGGCCATCTGGCAGGCCACCGCGGCGGCTGGACCCCTGGGGTAGCAGATGGTCTTGCGGGCCACAATGGATGCGTAGGCCCCGGTCATCGCCGGCGCCCGCAGCCTCGCCTTCCCAGTGCCTCAGGAGGTGATCGATAAGTTCACGTTCGATGTAATGAGACAGCACCACCATTTCCGTCACGCCTGAGCGGACGGCGTTGGCCATGCTGAAGTCGACCAGTCGGCAGCTAGCCGCGTAGGGCACCATCGGCTTGCACGTGTGCTGGGTGAGCCGGCCCATCCGGACGCCCTGGCCGCCGGCCAGCAGGGCAGCGCGCACGTCACGCATCTGCGATCCCACCTCCGTCGCTGACCGTCACGTCAGTCCAGGCGGTCTGCCCATCGGGAAATGTGACCAGCAGCGCGACATGGTCGATGCCCGGTGCGGGTACCCGGCCACGGAACCATCCATCGAGGCCTTGATGGAGGGAGGTGACCTGAGCCGGACGCGACGGAACGACGGCGTCGGCCCCCGCTGCCGCCGCCCAATCCAAGCGGACGCAGATGGCGTCGCCGACTCTACGGGCCTGTGCGGCGCCGCGCAGCGCCGCTGACAGCCCGGCAGACGAACCGCGATCCCAATCGGCGGGGGTGACATGGCCGGCCAGGCGAGCACAATCCGGTACCGGGCAGGAACCTGACGCGCAGGCCGAGAAGATCGCAAGGAACCGGCCGGCAGCCTTTTCCCAGGTAAATGTTCGCGCGAGAGCCGTAGCCCTGGTCCGCAGGATCTCGATCTGATCCGGCCGCGAGCGCACGAGCTGCAGCATGTGGCGGAGCCCGACGGTGATCGCCTCGGTCAGCGCCGGATCGCCGACACGGAATGAGCGCGGCAGCGCCAGGCCGGTTGCTGTCGGATCGTCGAGGCTGAAGGCGTGGGCGAAGTGCCGCATGCCTTGCTGCGCCGTGGCAATGGGCACGGCACCGCTGGCCATCGCCTCACCCATGGCTATCAAGAACGTATCCATCTCGAACTTGGACGGGAACAGGCACAGATCGCTCGCACCCGCCCAGGCGGCCAGCTCGGGCTGGGTCATCGCGTCCGTCCGCACCCGCACGAGATGGGGATAGCCACGGGCCAGCGCATCGAGATCTGGATCTCTGGGCGGGTGCGGAGCCAGGCAGTGCAGCAGGACGTTGCAGCGTTCTCCGTCGTCAAGCAGACGGCGCAGGGCGCGGAACATGTCCTGCTGGCCCTTGTGCTGTGGCGAGTAGCGCGCATTGTGGTAGACCGTGGGGAGCGTTTCGTCCAAGCCGAGCCCGTTCAGCGTCTGCTTGCGGCACTCGTCACTCCGAGCTAGGTCAAGCCATTCATCGCCGATCGCGCAGCCCCCCACGACCAAGCTGTGCGACCTGGAACGAAGTTCCCGGCGTACGGGAAGCCGCTCAAACAACTGCTCGAACGGGGTGCCGGCCTGTGTCATCGCGTGATCGAGCTGGCCGGCCGACAGGAAATCCAGGGCGTGCACGGAGCGCACGACCATGCCGAGCATGCTGATGTAGTCATGACCTGGCCGCTCTGGGTACTCGCGGTACAGCCACGTGCTGGGGAGGTAGCAGCGCATGGCCTCCTCCAGCGGTGAATTCAGTGGCGGGTCGGCCAGCCCATCGGTCACCGACGGGTCGGCGCCGAGATGACGCAGCAGCGTGCGCACCTCAGGGCCGTAGACCTTCGTGTTGGCCGGCAGGTTCGTCTGGACCGTCGAGATCGTGACCAGCCCATATCGCTGCACGGCCGCGGGGACCAGGTAGTGGTAGCAGGGTTCGTGCAGGTGCACGATGGTCCCGCCGGGGGCCATATCGGCGAGAAAACGCGCGGCCATCACCTGGAACACGAGCGGCTTGAGGAAAGACAGATCGCGTCCCTCCAGCTCGTGGGGTGGGTAGAAGGTGTCGGTGTGCTCGTCGAGCATGCCGCCAGCAAGGAGAACGACATCCACACCGTCGATGCTCACGTGATGTGCTGTCACGTCCGCCGGGATGACAACCTGCTCGGGGAAGCCTGGCCAGCCTTCGGGATCGAGCCGGACGGGGATCGCCTCGCTTGCGTGCCAGTCCAGATCCGTCACCGGGTACCGGTCACGCAGCCAGGGAAGCAGGCCGTGGGCGGCGGTAAGCCCGGTCACCTGGTGCCCAGCAGCGCGGAACTGCCGGCACAGGTTCCACAGATAGACCGACACGCCCGCCTTCACCAGGTGGTCGTCGAAACCGCCGAACTCAAAGTGGCATTCGATGATGTTCACTGGACTCCTTGATGGCGACGAGATCGATGTGCCAGACATCGGCGCTCGCCCGGTCGTCCGTGAGCTCAACGGCGCTGGGCGAGGTGAACTGGGTCAAGGCGTCGAGGACGCTCATGGCTGGGTCAGTGACAAGCCGCACGGACTCCGCGCCGAGGCGTGCGGCGGCCGCCGCGAATTCGCGGAAGAATTCGGGGCTGCCCGTTACCACACCGCCGGTTACCGAGAGGCACCAGCCAGGTGAGAGCGCCGCCGCGTCGCGTGCGGCCCGCACGCCGAGGATCAACTCATCGATCGCTTCCGCGACCAAGAGGGCCGCCACCCGGTCATCCTCCAGCCATGCGCGTACGACAACGGGTGCGAGGGCGGCCACGGCTGGCTTCGGAAACGGCGTCTGGGCGAGCGTGCGGGCCAGCACAGGAACGTCGGCGCTGGCCTCTTTGGCCAGCAGGACGGTGAGCGCGGTGGCCGGGGCGCGGCCATCGAGGGCGCGCACCGCTGCGCGCAGTCCACGCAGGCCAAGGTCAAACGCACTGCCCTCGTCGCTGGCCAGGTATTCGCAGCTGCCGACGCGGCGCACGGGAGATCGTCCGTCCGTAGCCGCGAACCCGGAGCCGGTGCCGCAGACCGCGACGACGTGGCCCTGCCCGGCCGGCGCATCGAGCACGAGCGGTGTGATGTCGTTGGAGATGACGAGTTCGCCCCGCAGCCCGGCCGAGCGCGCGGCGGCGGCCAGCCGGGCCACCTCGCGGCCGGGGGAAGCCGGGTCAAGCGATGCCGATGCCAGCCAGACGGCGGGCCAGTCTCCCGGGCTCCCGGCGTGGCGGCGGATCCGCTCGAAGATGGCGCGGACGGATCGCACCGACACGGACTTGCTCACGGAACTCGGATTGACCGACGGGGCTTCCCAATGCTCGCCGTTGGATGTGCGGATCGACGTGGTGCTGCCGCCGGAGTCGACGCCGTACCGCGGCCGCCCTGTCCCGATCACGCTCGCACCCCGGTCATCGCGCTATCGTGCAGGGCCGCGGATATCTCGCCCGCGGTTACGTCATCGGCGATAAGGGCGCTCCCGAGCCCGGTGGGAAGCACGAAGCGCAGGCTGCCCGCCCGTATCTGGCGGATCTTCGCCAGGCCGCCGATGACATCGTCCGCCGACGGTTCGACCGCGAGCTGTCGTAGTGACAGCGGCAGCCCGGCGGTCGCGAGGAGCTTGAATATGCGTGCCGCAGTCGATTCCCGCAGCAGCCCGCGGGTGAGCGCTATCCGTACCGCAACGGCCATGCCGAAAGCGACCGCCTCGCCGTGCAGTACGGGTCCGTGTCCGGTTGCGGTCTCGACGGCGTGGCCGACGGTATGGCCGAAATTCAGCGTGCGCCGCAGGTCGTTCTCATAGGGATCCCGCGCGACGAGAACGCACTTGATCGCGGATGCGGCATGGACGAGCGATTGCAAGCAGCTCGGGTCAAGGGCAAGCAGGGATCCCAGATTGTGCTCGATGAAGGAGAACAACTGTGGCGAGGCGATGATCGCCTTTTTTATTACCTCGGCCAGTCCGGCGCGAACCTGCCGGGCATCAAGAGTGGCGAGATAGCTGACGCACGACACGACGGCCTGAGGCTCATAGAACGATCCGATGAGGTTCTTCGCTACCTGGTGATCGACGGCCACTTTGCCGCCGATCGCCGCGTCCACCTGGGCGAGCAGCGTCGTGGGCACATTGATGTAAGGGATGCCGCGCATGTAGGCGCTCGCGACCCATCCGGTCGTGTCGATGACGACACCCCCGCCAACCGCGAGCATGACGTCGCGGCGCCCCGTGTCGCTTCGCGCCAGCCAGTCAACGAGGTGGTAGGCGGTCTGCACGCTCTTGCTCTGCTCACCGGCCGGGATCTCGATGCTCTGGACAGGTACACCGTGGCTGACGAGCGACGTCAGGAGGCGCCCGCCATGCAGGCGACCGACCGTTTGATCCGTAACGATTCGCACCTGCCGGTCGCCGATCTCAGCGGCCAGCGTCTCGAGCGCTCTCGCCTCGTCGAGCGTCACGTGAACGGAGTAGCTGCGCTCGCGGCGCGATGACGTGCTGATCACCTCGCCGGGCGCTGGCAGCGGTTGATCGTCGCGCACCAAGAATTTCGTAGCCATTGTCTCTTTCTTCTTTCGGTCAGTCCGGTATTCACTACGTGGATCGATTCCTGAAAGCTAGTTACAGTGCCTGGCGCCCGCTCGCTGTGGCATTAGCCACGCCGATCGCCGCACCGACGTCCCGGGAACCCTCGCCGAATTGAGCGATGATGTGCTGATACTTCTCGAGGGCTGTCATGCTGCCGTAATCTGAGGACTGTCCTGGATGGCGCGCATACCACTCGAGATAGACGATGATCCAGCCCAGCCACAGACAGTTAACCCCGCTCCACACGATGGCTATGATCACGAGAGCAGAATGGTTGCCAGACGCGAAGAGGAAAGTGCCGTATGCGATTGATCCCAGGCAGATGAGCCCGAGCGACCAAAGTGCCGCCTTCGCCATCGTGCGCTCGGCGTTCACCATGTTCTTCGGTGCCGAGTTGAATTGCTGTTCGCGTCGCACGATCGCCGTCAGGGCGCCAAGCTGGGCCGGTATGTTGGCCAGGCAGTATGCGTCGCTGTTAATCACGTGGTACGTGCCCCGGCCATAAATGTATGCCAAGCTGAGCGATATCATGAAATAGACGACAAAGACGATACCGTAGTAGCTTATCGGGACGATGACCGGCCCGCGCAAGGTGATCAGAGTCAGCAAAGGCAGCAGGAGGTAGAACAGTCGCTGGACCCCAACGGTATGGAGCAGCGTCGCCTGCAGATAGCTGAGCCGCTGGCTGGTCGTCAGGCCGCGCTTGAACAGCGGCGAGTCGGTGGTGCGGAAGAGCAGGGTCAGCGAGCCGGCCGCCCAGCGCCGCCGCTGGGAGTAATACTGCTTGAGGTTCTGCGCCTCCAGCCCGAAAGCCAGCCGGTCCGGAATGTAGAGCGAGCGCCAGCCCTTGGCGTGCATCCGGAGGGAGGTATGAATATCCTCGGTCAGCGTGCTGGTCGCGAAACCGCCGACATCGTCGATGGCGGTGCGACGCATAATGGCGCTTGAGCCGCAGAAGAAGCTTGCGTTCCAGCGGTTCTTGGCTAGCTGCGTGCAGTGGTAGAAATTCATCAGCTCCCACCATCCGGCGACGCGTCCCCGGGCCCGGCGGAACAGGAATGAGTTAGTGTTGTAGAAGGACTGAGGAGTCTGCACGTAGGCTACTTTCGGGTCATCGAAATAGCCGAGCGTACGCTCCACGAACTGGGGCAGCACCATATGGTCAGCATCGAGGATGATGACGAATTCTGCGTCGGTGTGCTTGAGGCCCGCGTTCAGGTTGCCAGCTTTAGCGAACTCGCTGGATCCGCGGGCGTAATAGAGTGCGCCGAGCCGCGTCGCCAGGGCCCGGACGTCAGGCCGCTCATGATTACCCAGCAGCAGTACGTTGCGCACGCCGCGCACGCGCAGCGCCGCGATGACACTGGGCTCGATGACCGACACCGGCTCGGTGTGTGTCGCGATAATGCAGTCGACGACCCGCGCCGACAAATCAGCTGGCCGGTGGACGGGCAGATAGATGTATCTCGAAAAGCCGAGGAACATCACCATCAGCATCGCGCCGAACAGGTCGGCCGCCAGCCCCACGGGGCCGAACCAGAGGTGCCAGTTCACGACGGAGACCCGCCATGCCACGAAGGCCAGGGTCACGGCCAGGTACGGATAGAAGAGCGCCGATATATGGGCGGACTCACGGATACGTTCCAGCCGCACTCCGTGCGCTGCCGCACTGGTGCCTGGAGCGCCACTGGACGGGATGGTTATCTTGGCCGCACGCCGCCCGCGGGCGTGGCCGGCGCGGATTGGCGCTTCTTCGAGGAGGACGTTCCGGTCATTATCCGCGGCCAGGGCTGCGCCATTCACGGGGCCCGGCGCCGTCCGTTGACTGGTGATGTCCATCACTTCTCTTGTTTCGGCCCTATCAGAACTTGCCATCGACAGGCTCAGCCCCATTCGAGTCAGCTAACGTGGGTTTCGTTGCAGAGAATCAGGCGCGTGCCGAGCTGAAGCCTGCTTATCTCTGCGGAACAACAGATACAAAGTCGTTGCGATCCCTGGGCGATCCGGTACGCCGACGACCTCACGGCACCTGAAAGACACTCAACCAGCACGCCTTATTGATCGGAAGTAAATTTAGAAAGAGCGATCAATTGGCGAACAATTATCATCTTATTTGTCATACAAGCGCATTGCTGAGCAGCATGGGGGCAGGGCCGCGCCCGGTAAGGTCCCGGTAAGGTGCGGCTGTGGTAATAACACCAAAGGCCATGCCGTGCCGGATGGCCGCCAATAATACGGCGGAAGAAAAGTGCGCGGCACTGCTCGTTTAGTGGCGTGCTCTAATGATCATCCAGGCGAGGCGCCCGCGAACTCAGGGCGCCTGGGCATCTTGTCCGGCTCCCTGGCGCGCAGCACTTCCTCGGCGAATGCGGTGAAGAGGGCCGGCATGTGGTACCCGGCCGAGGATTGTGACGTCTGCAGCAGCCCGCCGTCGACGAGTCGCTCAAGCAGCCGTTCCGCCTCGGCGGGAGAGATGCGCAACACGCCCGCCAGGTAGGCGGGGTCGACGTCATCCTGGGCGCAGCCCAGCCGGCGGAACGCCCTGCGCGAGGCGGCGTCCAGCGCGTGGTAGGCCGATCGCAGGTTGCTCCGCACACTGGTGTCCCCAGCGCTCAGCCAGTCGAGCAGGCTGGCCTCGCCACGCAGTCGCTTGACCGCATGCCGGGCCGTCCATCCCCGGTGAGCGGCCAGCCGCGTGGCGGCGATCCATACCGCGAGCGGCAGGTGGTCGCACAGTTCGCTGAGTGTCGCCGTCGCATCTGCCTGCGTCCTCGCGCGCTCCCCTGCGATGGCATTGACCAGCGCCTGCGAGTCTTCAGGGGAGAGCACATCGAGGGTGACGCGGCGGATCGTGTCCAGGCCGGCGAGCCGCCGACGGCTGGTCACCAGGACCAGACAGGAGGGTCCTGCCGCCAGCAGCGGCCGGACCTCGGCCTCGGAGTCAGCGTCGTCGAGCACGACCAACAGCCGCCGGGCAGCCAGCACTGAACGGTACAGCGCCGCGCGCTGATGCGGCTCCGCTGGGATTTCCCCGGGCGCCAGGCCGAGCGCGCGAAGAACACGGCCGAGCAGATCCCCAGGCGACTCCCCCGCGACCCGGCAACCGGACAGGTCCGCATAGAGCTGGCCATCGGGGTAGCGCGTGGCCGCTCTGTGCGCGAACGCTAGCGCAAACGCGCTCTTACCCACCCCAACAGGGCCGGTAATGACAACGGACGCCGCCCGCGCGGCGCCATTTGGATCGGTGAGCTTCAGCAACCACTCCATCTCATGCGTGCGGCCGGTGAAATGCGGACAGCACGGAGGAAGCTGGGCAGGCACAGGCAACCACTGGGCGTCAGCCGATCGTGATCCCGACGCGGATGGCAGCGTCGCCACACTCAGGACAGTCTCGTTTGAGCCACTCCATGAACCCGGGCCCAGGTTGGATGATTCGGTTGAACCAGCCAGTTCGGCGGCGACAGCTTCCCATCGCAGCCGCCATTCCGTCGGATCGCCGTCGCACGCACGCACAAAGGCGAGCGTGACCTTTAGCGACGGGAATGCATAGCCACTCGCGGCCGACGACAGAACGGATGGCGCGAATAACGCCCGCCCGGCCATCTCGCGATAGGACGGGCTCCCTTTCCCCTTGCGCAGCCGCCGGAGCGAATCCGCGAATCGCGCCGCTGGTCCGGCGTTCGGGTCGATCGGGCGTTCCGGGCGACCTGCCTGACGCGCGCGGCCGGTGTCCCGCACGCGGCCTGCGTCCCTCTGGCGGTGACCGCCTTGGTCGTCTTCCCCCTCGATCACCGCTCGTCTCCTCCCCCAGAGATGAACTTATTTCGTCCCACCGTCTGACACGTCAGACATCTGTTATTGGTTCATCCCCCTGCGTGGGCGGGTGATCTTAAAGACGCCATAACTACCCTTTCACCAGTACACCAATGGTCAGACCACCGCTGTACCCAGCCCGCCGGGTACATGCCAGGTTCGCCGCTGACCACGGTGAGCGGCGCCCAGCGCAGAAGCTGTCGCCGCTGCCCATGTAGTTCCGGCCGTCACGACACCATCCAGGGCTGTCAGCACGCCTCCGGGGTGGCGGCGGGGCTGGACTGCTGCCACCCCGGAGGCGATCAGCGCGCCGGATCGGCCGGCCGGCCACGGATTCCAGTCACTCCAGTCCTAGTACGGCAGCAGCCATTGAGGTGAGATGACCTGGCACCTGCGGCAAGAACACCAGCGAACCCACCAAGCCCGCCACCGCGACCACCTCACCCTGGCCGCACGAGCAGCTCACTCCAAAGGAGCCGCACCCAAACGCGACTGCCCTGGTCAGCCAGCGAATGGCTGCTGCCGTACTAGGTACATGCGGCACGCGCGCGGCTCACCCTCGCGTCACCGCAGGGCCGTGGACGCATGCTTTTCGCCATGATTTTCGTGTGCTTCCGTCGGCCTGCCCTCGGGTGAGCGCGGTGGTAGCCATGGCGGGGGGAGTGCACTGGCGTCGCGGAGCCGGTCATGAGACCAAGGCCTGCAGGCCCTCGTCGGTGAGCAGCCGGGCGAACGCCTCGTCGGCGGCGCCGAGGAGGGGCCCGTCCGTGCCCAGCCGGGCCGGCAGGACTGGCGGGGGCGGCGTCGCGCGGAAGGCCATGAGCCCGTCGTGGTAGGCGGCGGTGACCTCATCGGCTGCGATGTGCAGGAGGTCAGCGCCGAGGCCGCCGACGACCACGAGGTGCGGGTCGAGGCCGTTCACCAGGCCGGCGATGCCTCGGCCGATGGAGCTGCCGACGGTCCGGATTGCCGAGAGCGCGCCCGGTTGCCCCGCCCGGGCCGAGGCGAGCACACGGCGGGAGTAGCTCACGTCGTCGGCGGGGACCCGCTGGTGCAGCAAGCGGGCGAGGGCCCGGCCGTCGACGCTGGTGTTCCAGCAGCCGCTGGCGCCGCACCGGCAGCGCCGGGCAGGTTCGCCGAATGGCATGTGGCCGAACTCGCCGGCGGTACCGGTCGCGCCCCGTACCGCACGGTCGGCCTCGATGAGGGTGCCGCCGAGGCCAGCATCGAGGTGCAGGTAAACCATCGCGCCCGCGCCCGCGCCGGCGCCATGGCGCGACTCGGCGACGCCGGCGAGGGACGCGTCGTTACCCGCCACGAACTCCCCGCCGGGCTCGTAGTGGGGCCACAGCGCTGACAGGTCGATGCTGTGCCAGGCCAGCCCCGGGGCGTGCACTAGCTCGCTGCCCGCGACCGTGCCTGGCACGGCGACCGCCGCAGCCCGCACCCGGGTGCCGAAGCTCCTGCTTACCTGGCTCAGTTCCGCAGTGACCGCGTCGAGGACGCGGGCCTGGTTGCGGTGGTGCGGGCGTTGCGTTGCCGCCACCTTCGTTCCGCCGAGTTCGACCGCGGCGACCTGCCAGGTGTCATGGGTGATGGCGGCGACGGCCACGAGCGGGCCGTCGGGGTGGGCATGCAATGACGTCGTCGGCCTCCCGCGTCGGCCCGTGGCCAGGGCGGGCCGCTCGGAGACGAGCCGGCTGGCGACCAGGCGGGCAACAGTCTCGGCCGCGAACCCGCTCGGAATCCCGATCTGGACGGCCACCTCGGCGCGGGTCACCCCCGGGTGGTCGTGCACCGCGCGCGTGATCGCGGTCTGTGCCGATGTCCGCAGCCCGCCCCTCATCTCACCGCCCTGGTCATCTCGCCGCCCATTTTATGCTCGTTCAACGACGATATACTTGCGGGCCGTGAGGAGCGTGCACGCTGCTGGCCTGCCAGCCGGCCCGGGCAGCGGCGGGAAACGGAGGTGGCCATGATCGCGCTGCTCGCATTCGTAACGGTGGCCGCCTTGGGTACCTGGATTCCGCTTGCCCAGCTGATGCCCAGCGTGCCGCAGCGCTCCCGGACCTTTTACGTGACCGTCGGCAATGTCGTCTTCGCCGGGACCGCCCTGCTGGCTGGCGGCGGTCACCTGGTGCTCGGCTGGCGGGGCTTCTGGCTGCCGCTGGCCGGCGGTGTGGTGTGGACCGCCGGCAGCTACTCCGCCTTCAGGGCCTCGGAGACGATCGGGATCGCCCGCGCCGCCGGGACCTGGACGCCGCTCAACATCATCGTCGCGTTCGCCTGGGGAGCCCTGCTCTTCGGCGAGCTGGATCACTTTCCCGGGATCCGCTTCGTCCTGCTGGCCGTCGCCCTCGCGGCCGTCCTGGCCGGGGTTCTCCTGATCGTCGGCTCCCAGGGCAGCTCCGGCGCCCGGGTTGTCCCGGCCGTTCCGCCATCCCCGCAGGCAATCGAGGCGGAACCCGGCCGGCCGGCACCCAGGGCGCTCGGCGGCCTGCTGTGGGCAGGCGCTGCGGGGCTTCTGTGGGGGAGTTACTTCGTGCCCGCGCAGTGGGCAGCGGAACCGGCGCAGGTAAGCGACTTCCCGCTCGCCCTCGGGATTCTCGGCGCCGGCCTGGCCCTAGCCCTCCCGGCCGGCGAGCCAGCCCGGCTGGGTCTGCGAGCCCTGACCGCGCAGCTCGGCGCCGGCGTCCTATTCGGGATCGGCAACTTCACCCTGCTCGGCCTGGTCGCACGGGTGGGCACCGGCACCGGCTTCACCATCGCTCAGCTCAGCTTGCTGGTCAACGCCAGCATCGGCATCTGGGCCTTCCACTCTCCCGAGCCGGGCACGCCGGCGGCGAGGAAGGTCATCGCCGGCATCGTGATCGCCGGGGTCGGCGGCTGCCTCATCGGCGCGATGCGATAGGCGTGCGCACCACCGAGCCCCGACGTCGAAGCCATAGCAGACCACGGCGCCCGGCCGGTCGCACAGGTGATGTACGTCCGCGGAAGCCGGGGCTGGTGGTGGCCGCGAAGCTCTCATTCATCCGCGCATCATAACGGCCAGACGCCCGAATCCGCCACGATGGCGAACACCTGCTCGCCGCGCACAGAACTGGTCCATCTGCGCATGGATAGCATCTTTGCCAAGCCGACCCTGAGGCGGTCCGAATCGCCGTTCTGCGCCGAGCGCAGCACGCTCGCGATTGCAGGTCGTCGATGACCAGGACGAAGCGATCACAGGACTCCTCAAGCTCGGACAGCACCTTGTCCACCAGGGCGCTGCCGCTTGCGCCGGGTGTCACAGGCGGCAGCTGCGCACAGCCGTCGCCGGTACCTTCCGCGGCCCGGATCGCGCCCAGCACGGTGAGCCAGAAAAGCTGCATATCATGCTGGGCCGGCCGTACGGTCAGGAAAGCGACACGGCAATCCTGACCCGGCCGGCCCGCCCACGCTCGCAACAGCGACGTCTTCCCGGTGCCGGCAGGCGCCGAGATAATCGTGACCTGCTTCTGGGCTGCCCGGCTCAAGGCGGCAACCAGATCATGCCGGAGAATCAGCCCAGGCTCTGCCCTGCCCGGCGCGCGGCCTGAGCCCGCCGCGGCGGGCATGTCGGTCATCGCGCCCTCTCCTCATAGTCAGTCCGGGCTGATAGAGCCGCGTTCGAGAGAGAAGTTCAGGCAATAGATTACCGGCCTGCGGAACATTAGCGGGATGCCATTAAACCTCACCTACGAGATCGACGACGACACGATCGCCATCGGCGACCTCATCCGAGTACCCCCGGCAGCGGCTCAGGCTTCATCAAGGACGGCGAGACCGAAGAGGCGCAGTGTGAAACCAAAGGTTTCGTCCTCGGAGCCCGCGGCGGGCTGGCGAGAATCCTGATGCCCTCAGCGGTGAACACGGCGTCGAAGGACCTGGTGAACTTGCGCTGGGACCAGGATTCTGCGCCGCACTGTCCAGGTGCCGCGGTTGAACCCGATCTGCGAACGCCTCGCCGGCACCCAGCGCCGCGAGATGCTGGACCGCGTGCTAATCCTCGGCGAGGCACAATTGCGCTCCGTCCTGGTCGGGTACCAGGCGCACTACAACACCGCCCGGCCGCACCAGGGCATCGCCCAGCGCGTTTCCGCCGGCGAACGTGACCCCCCACCGCACGACTTTGACCGACGCCGGCACAGGGCAAATCCGCCGAAAACCCGTCCTGGGCGGCCTGATCAACGAGTACACGCACGCCGCCTGACGCCCGGAAGACCTGCAGGCCACCTACCGAGTCCTATTTTCCAGCGGGACAGGAGTGCCGACCCAGCCAGGGAAACTCACGACTGAAATGGCCTGCCGCCGGCCTCTCGTCATCAGGGCGGAGTCAGTCGGCTGGCAGCAGGGTGAGCCGTTCTCCTTTGCGCAGGTGCCGGGGTGCGACAACGAGGAAGTCGCGGCGGTCGAGGGCTGCGACCTCGCGGACGTCGAGCCGTTCGGCGAGGGCGATCACGCAGGCGTCCACCACCTGCAATCGCAGTGAAGCGTAGGTGGTCAGCAACTCAGCCATGCGGCCGTAGTCAT
>OBLT010000749.1_pt1 | contig 20841 bp, 16 predicted proteins | sample 1518721 | NCBI WGS metagenome assembly OBLT01 (sample SAMEA3539307, study PRJEB22396) | soil metagenome | biome: tundra; feature: field; material: soil | place: USA | collected 2010-05 | depth 0.15 m | reverse complement strand
GCGCTTCGTGGCGTTCGGTGCCGAAGATGTGCAGCCCGCCCGCCGCAATGACATCCTTGTGTTCCTGGTCGGTGTCGGCTTTGTAGCGCGTAAAAATCTCGTTCCACTGATCGGTCGGGACCGCGTACTCGTTGCCGGCGTAGTACCAAACCGTGCGATTCGGATCGTCGACTTCGGCTTCGATCTTGCCCTGCGCGGCGCGGATGGGCTGCGCGATTCCCTTCTTCACGCATTCCTGCTTGGCCATGAATTCGGGGTTGCCGCCGAGCAGAATGTCGGTACCACGGCCCGCCATGTTGGTGGCGATGGTGACCATGCTTTTGCGGCCGGCCTGCGCCACAATTTCCGCTTCGCGCTCGTGGTACTTGGCGTTCAGGACGACGTGCTTGATTCCCTTCTTCTTCAGCAACTCGGAAAGGCGTTCCGATTTTTCAATCGACGTGGTACCGACCAGCACCGGCTGGCCGCTCTCGTGCAGCCTTTGGATTTCGTCGGACGCCGCAAAATATTTTTCTTTCTCCGTGCGATAGACGATGTCCGGATTCTCTTTGCGCAGCAGTTCGCGATTGGTCGGAATGACGATGACTTCGAGTCGGTAGATCTTGTCGAATTCCGGCGCTTCGGTTTCCGCCGTACCCGTCATGCCCGCCAGCTTTTTATACATGCGGAAATAGTTCTGGAACGTGATGGTGGCAAGCGTCTGGTTCTCGCGCTCGATCTTTACATTCTCCTTGGCTTCGATCGCCTGGTGCAGCCCGTCGGACCAGCGGCGGCCCGGCATCAGGCGCCCGGTGAACTCGTCCACGATCAGCACTTCACCGTCTTTGACCACGTATTCGACGTCTTTCTTGTAAAGCGCGTGCGCTTTGACGGCGGTTTCAACGTGATGTTTCAACGCCCAGTTTTCCGGGTCGGCGATGTTGCCGATGCCAAGTAATTTTTCAACTTTTTCCCAGCCTTCGTCGCTGACGGTGACGTTGCGATGCTTTTCGTCGACCACGTAGTCTCCGGTCATGATCTTGGGCTCGCCCGGCTGCGTGTCAATTTCTTCGCCCTTTTCGAGCTTGGGGATGATGCGATTCACCTTGTAATACTTGTCGGTGGACTCTTCGCTGGCGCCCGAAATGATGAGCGGCGTGCGGGCTTCGTCAATCAGGATGGAATCGACTTCGTCGACGATGGCGAAGTTGTGCACGCGTTGCACGCAATCACGCAAGTCGAACTTCATGTTGTCGCGCAGATAGTCGAATCCGAATTCGTTGTTGGTGCCGTAGGTCACGTCGGCAGCATAGGCTGCGCGGCGCTCCTCGTCGTCAAGGTCGTGAACGATCACGCCAACACTAAGACCGAGAAAGCCGTAGAGCTTGCCCATCCATTCCGAGTCGCGCTTGGCCAGATAATCATTGACCGTGACCACGTGCACGCCGCGTCCACTGAGCGCGTTCAGATATACCGGGAGCGTCGCCACCAGCGTCTTGCCCTCGCCGGTCTTCATTTCGGCGATGGTGCCTTCGTGCAGAACCATGCCGCCAATCAACTGCACGTCGAAGTGCCGCATGTTGAGCACGCGCCGTCCCGCCTCGCGAACCACGGCAAATGCCTCATTGAGCAGTTCGTCAAGAACCGCCTTGAGCACCACGCTGCGCTCCTTTTCGATTTCCTTCCGGCGGTCGGGATCCGCGTCTGGCTCGTCGGCAATCGAGCTGAGACGCTCCTGAATACGGGCGCGAAACTCCGCCGTCTTGGCGCGGAGCTGGTCGTCGGAGAGCTTCTGCATCTCCGGTTCGAACGCGTTGATCGCCCCCACACGAGGCTGCAGGCGCTTGACCTCGCGCTCGTTCTTCGTCCCGAAAACCTTGCCCAACAGTGTGTTAATCAAAAGGGAAACCCTTCAGAGGACACGTGTCCTGATCTATGAGTAAAAGCCTAGCACATTAGATGCGGGAGGGATGGCGAAGGACGGACCATCAGAGTCGCCGGTTCGTAGATGCCGAAAGAAACGGGTTCTGAATTACCAAATCTCCAAAGCGACGGCCATGTTGCATGTCCTCGCTGTAGAGGATCTCGCAACGCCCCTGAATTGCGCCCGCAACAATGAGCGAGTCATACCATGCAATCTGGTTCAGCTTCTGCAGCCGGAGCGCTTCCAGAAACAGCTCGGTTGACGACGGAATTCGCATCATCGGCAGCAGGACTTTGAAAAAATATAGCTCCAGTTCGGTCACCGTCATCGTAGCCCTGAACTGCCGCAGACTGACGTTCAGAAATTCCTGCACGACCTGGTAACTGATCACGCCCTGCCCGGAGGTCACCCCGCGCGTGACCAACTGCTCAGCTACACGTGCCTTTGGTGGATCGACCGGATCGAGAGAATAGACGAAAATGTTGGTGTCGAGGAAGTATCTATCGCTCATTCATCTCGTCGCGCGTGAACTTGCGGCCCGCGTTCACATGACGAAGGCTGTTGTAAAGCTCCTTGACCTCCGCGACGGTAACGCGGCGGGACCCGTACTGGATGAGCCATTCCCGGAAAGCATCATTGAGAGCCCTGTGCTCGCTGCGGGCAACCTCTCGGGCGCGTTCAATGTCAGTCTCTGCGGCACTAAAGGTAATGTTCTTCATATGGATCTATCTATCGCTCATTCATCTCGTCGCGCGTGCACTTTCGACCCGCATCTGCGTAGCGGAGTTTATTCATTAACGCCCGATATTTCGGCGCTCGAATCCGGCCTACAATCACTTTCAGCCAGTTGCGAAAGAGTTCATGCAGCGTAGTGTTCTGAGCCCGAGCTTCCTCTTGGGCAGGGCTCGTTGCCGGACTTGTCGGGTAATGTTGTCTCACACGATAACAGTGTACACGAGACTCGTGTCGCCTGCAAGGCAGCGGTTGCCCCCTGAGAGAAACAGCCAGGCCTTTAAAGCGCGGCATTCAGACCTCGCTTACCAGTTTCAGTTGTGGCATAGTGGGTTCAGCGAGGTGCCGCGTGATAGATCAGGAAAAATTCCAAAAGGCAAGGGGCTGGGCTTATCTGGTTGGGACAGTCATTTTTGTCGTCGCCCTAGCCTGGAGATTTGTGATCCGCTGAGTTCTAACCCGCCTGGGAATCCGCATACTTGCATGCCCCTCGGTCGGGCGGGGACGCGAGGCGGGCGGGATTGGCTTCGCTTGTCCTTCCCTGTAAGATTTCCTCCGAACCCATGCCCACCTTCTACCAGCGGTTCCAGGAATCGGCCCGGAAGTTCCCCAACAACATTGCGCTTGAGATTCAGCGGCAACAGACGGTTGAGCGTGTCACCTTCGCGGAACTGACGCGGATGTCGGAGAGCGTCGCGAACTGGCTCTCGACGCGGGTTCCACGGGACGCACGCGTAGCGATTCTGGCGGCGAACCATCCGCGGTGGGTGGCGGCATATTTAGGGATCATCGCCGCCGGCAGAACGGCGGTTCCGCTCGACACGGCTTTCCACGCCGACCAGGTGAAGAAATTGCTGATCGACAGCGGGACTTCTCTGCTGTTCTGCGATGGGAAGAACCTGCCGGTGGCGATGGAAGCGGTCGCGGGACTCAGCGTACTTCTGGTGATGACGTCGGCGGCGACTGAACAAAATCTGACGCCAACCAAAGCAAGCGCACCGAGCGTTGTTCCCCAGTTTGCAACCGATCTGGATTCCATCTTCGCCGCCGGCCCCGCTGGCTTTCAACCCGTTGTCCCTGCCGAAAGCGACCTCGCCGCGCTGCTCTACACCTCGGGCACTACCGCCGATCCCAAGGGCGTCATGCTCACCCACGCCAACCTTGTCGGTGAGGCGAATTCGGTGCTCGCGGTCGTCAAAGTTGGCCCGGAGGATGCGCTGCTCGGCATCCTTCCGATGTTTCACGTGCTGGCGCAAATGGCGAATCTTTTCCTGCCTCTGTTCAACGGTGCGCGCGTCGTCTACCTGGAAACGCTGAACACCACCGAACTGCTGCGCGCTTTGCAGGAACGTAACATCACGGTGTTTTGCGTGGTGCCGCAGTTTTACTACCTGATCCACGAGCGCATTTTTAAAGAACTCAACAAGCGCGGCAAGTTGACGCTGCGACTGGTGCGCACGCTGATGGCGGTCAACCGGGCGCTGCGCCGAGTCGGACTCAACGCCGGCAAGATTTTCTTCGGAAAGATTCACGCGACCTTGGGCACCCGCATGAGGTATCTCGTCACCGGGGGGTCGCGATTCGATCTCGCCATCGTCCGCGATTTTTACTCGTTTGGCATCGACATACACAACGCCTACGGCCTGACCGAAACCACTGGCGGCGCCTTCATGAATCCTCCGGGGCACATCGTACTCGGATCGGTCGGACGGCCTTTTCCGGGCGTTGAAGCCAAGATCGTGGATCCGCAACCGGTGGAAGAGGGCGCGCCACCGGCGGGGGAAATTGCGATCCGCGGCGCAATCGTGATGAAGGGATACTGGAAACGTCCCGAGGCCACGGCCGAGGTGCTCCGCGACGGCTGGTTCTACACCGGCGATCTCGGCTACTTCGATTCCGGCGGCAATCTCTTCATTACCGGGCGGCGCAAGGAGGTCATCGTGCTCGCCAACGGAAAGAATGTCTATCCCGAGGAGATCGAAGCGCACTACCTTCAGGCGCCGTACGTGAAAGAAATTTGCGTGATGGCGCTGGAAGCGCGCCCCGGAGATCCCACGTCCGAGCGGCTGCACGCCGTGGTCGTGCCCAACTTCGAACTGCTGCGCGAGTGCAAGATTGTCAATTCCAAAGAAGTGATTCGCTTTGACATTGAAGCGCTCTCGCACAAGACCGCTTCCACCAAACGTCTGGGAAGTTATGACATCTGGCAGGAAGACCTGCCGCGCACGACGACGCGCAAATTGAAGCGCTTCCAAATCGAAAAGAAGGTTCGGGAGCTGCAACAAAAAGGTGGCGGCGATGCGGACATCGGCGCAGAGAAGGCGCTCACCGCGGACGAGCAATCGTGGCTGGAGCGGGAGGATGTGAAGCGCGCCCTCGCCATCGTACGGGAGTCTTCCCGCAATCCGCTCGACGCGATTCGCCCTACCCACAATCTGGAGCTCGACCTGGGACTCGACTCCATGCAGCGCGTCGAATTGCTGACCGCGCTCGAACAGCAACTGGGCGGCGATGTGCCCGAGTCGCAACTGGCGGAAGTTTATTCGGTGCGCGACCTGGTCGATGCGATACTGGCCAGCGCAGGCCGCGGTGAGGGCCAAGCCAGCGCGGCCGCACCGCCCTGGTCGACGATTTTGAGCGAACCAGTAACCGATCCCGAGGTTCTCGAATTAGCACGCCACAATAAGGTCGCTGAGGTCTCCTTCTTCCTGTTAGGGCGCCTGATTTATCTTTTCGCGCTCGACCGCTTTCACCTCAAAACGCGCGGCCTCGAAAATCTTCCGGAAAAAGGCCCGTACTTGCTCTGTTCAAATCACCAGAGCTATTTCGATCCACTGGTGATGGCGGCGGCTCTGCCATGGCGACTGTTTCGCGATACCTTTGCGCTGGGCACGAGCGACATTTTCGGCAAGGGATTCATGCGGCGACTGGCGCGATGGGCTCGCGTCGTGGTCCTCGATCCGGACGCGAATCTGGTTCCGGCCATGCGCGCTGGAGCTTTCGGCCTCAGCCAGGGACACATTCTCGTCCTGTATCCCGAAGGTGAGCGCACCAACGACGGCAACCTCACCGTATTCCGCAAGGGTGCCGCGATTCTCTCGATCCACGCGCAAGCCCCGATTGTTCCGATCGCGATCGAGGGCTTCTACGAAGCCTGGCCGCGCCACACGAAGTTTCCGAAGTTCACCGATCTGCAACTGGTATTCGGCAAGCCCATTCAACCCCCACCGCTGAGTGCGGCGAGCGAAGCCGCCTATGAACGGATGACGGCGGAGTTGAAATCCAGAGTGACTGCGATGTGGCAGGAATTGAAAGGAAGAGACTCGCGCGGACTGGAAGAGAGTTCTGAATCCGATTCGAAGAGGCCGGCACTAGCGGAAACCGCGCCCCTTTAACTTCAATTCGCCTGCGATGGTTACGCCCCCGCGCCCTTGGCTTGCACGCCCATGGCTTTCGCGAAGGCGTCGACGACGCCGGTATGGAACTTCTGGCCCGCCCCAGCCATAATCGCCTGCTCGGCCTGATCAGGCGACAGAGCTTTACCGTTAGCGCCGCTAATTAGTTTCTGATACGCATCCGCCACGGCCAGAATGTGAGCCTCGATCGGAACGTTCACCGAACGCGCTCCCTGATCTTGCACAATCTGCTGCGCAACGATGATCGGAATCACACGCCGCAGCGAATTTCCGACGGCCTGGGTGCGCGGATCGGCCTTGCGGGGCTTGCGGAAACTCGCCACCACTTCATCGCGGCTCATATCGGCCGCCTTGTAGAGAATGTCGTTGGTGATGCCGAGCTTGCTCAGATCCCGCAGCAACACGGCCGACCGCAGCAACTCGATGCGATCCGAACCCAGACCCATCGCCTCTGCCATTCTTGTCGACGCCTCCACCACCCGCAGGTTTTCACCTACGCCGAGCTTCTCGTTGGTCATGAAGTGTTGCAGTACCAGCAGCAGCCCGCTGAAACTTTCGCGGATGTCGGTGGTCATCGCCTGCTTGCGCTCGTAAAGCGTACCCATCACGTAGCCGACAACCACCAAAATGCCCGCCCAGATGGCAAAGTTGAACAGCCGCTCCCCGGGCAACGACAGCACCCGGTGCGTGGGCATCAGGTTGTTGAGGAAGTCCAGCAGAACCACCAGGAATACGCAGGCGAAGGCGGTGAGAGTCGCATGCCGGCGTCCGAAGTAGTACGCCGAATACAAAGTCGGCAGAAAGTAAAAGCAGAGCGCCATGGGCAGCGACTGCGCGAAAAATTGCAGCGCCGCTGCAATCAGGAACAGCGACAGCAGCAGGACACTTTCCTTGGCGATCTTACTCGTCTGCATGATTATTGTTCCGATCGTCCAGCCTCGTTTGTGCGCGTGCGAGGAAACGCCCTGCCGCCATGTTGAGGCAATGGCACGCCCGTGCAAAGTTACCGGGGTAATGAGCTTGGGCGCTGCGCTTTCCGGGCGAACGCCATGAGGGCAACCAGATGGGGCAACCCGCGGTTTCGACAGTCAGGCTTTCTCCAGACTCGGTGAACTGTTACTCTATCTCGTCCAACTCTAGCCGGAATGCAAAGCCAGCCCTCAGTTCGGGGGCCCAGGAGTTCGTTCCGCAGAAGAGGCTCCCGTGAATTGTTTTCGCAAGCATTGTTCTGGCAAGCAAGGCCTTCGCAAACTGCGTGGTCTTTTCCTGCTGTTGATCGTTCCCCTCGTGCTGTGCGCGCAGCAAACGCCATCGGATCCATTGCTGACTGGAATGCAGCAGGAATTAAACCGTTCTTTGCAGAATTTCAAGAAGACACCGGTTCCGCCGTACTTCCTCTCCTATCAGCTAACCGATAACCGGGCCATCCAGATCTCGGCGTCGTTTGGCGCGCTGACTAACAGTACGGATCGCAACACGCGCCTGCTCGATCTCGACCTGCGGGTAGGAGACTACGCGTTGGACAGCACCCACCCGATTCGCGAAGCCGGTCCTCTTGCCGACCTGTCGGATCAGTTTGAGCGGCAAAAAATTCCGCTGGATAACGATCCCGACGCACTTCGGGTGGCGCTCTGGCGTGAAACCGAGCATAAGTACCGCAGCGCCGTGCAACGCCTTCAGCAGGTGAAGGCCAACGTGCAAGTAAAGGTCGAAGCCGAAGACCGTTCCGGCGACTTCTCTCACGAAGCAGCCGAGAACTACTTCGAACCGCCCGCTCCTTTTTCGTTCGACACGGCCAGTTGGGAAAAGAAGATGCGCAAGTTCACCGCGCCTTTTGATCAGCACAAGGAAATCATCGAAAACAGCGCCGAAGTGATTGCCGAAATCGAAACCCGCCGCTACGTCAACAGCGACGGCAGCCGCATTCAAATCTCCTCACCCTTTTACCGCATCATTATCTCCGCTACCGCCAAAGCCGACGACGGCATGGAACTCCCGCTGCACCAGACCTACATGTCCTTCCACCCGGATGGCTTGCCCGACGACGCCAACATCCTGAAGGATGTGCACCACATGGTCGAGACGCTCCTCGCGCTCGTAAAGGCTCCGGTCGCCGATCCCTATACCGGACCCGCGATTCTTTCCGGACGCTCCAGCGCAGTTTTTTTCCACGAGATTTTCGGCCATCGCATCGAAGGCCAGCGCCAAAAGAATGAAGACGAAGCGCAGACCTTCAAGAAGAGAGTGAATCAATCGGTGCTGCCCGACTTCCTCTCCGTGTACTCCGACCCTACTCTCAAAACCTTCGCCGGCACGGACCTAGTGGGCTTCTACCCTTACGACGACGAAGGCGTGAAGGCGCGCCGCGTGACCGTCGTCGACAAGGGGATCCTCAAGAACTTCCTGATGTCACGCGCTCCCATCGAGGGCTTCGATCACTCCAACGGACACGGACGCCGCCAGCAAGGATACAAAGTTGTCGCCCGGCAATCGAATCTGGTGGTCGAATCTGCCAAGCAGGTGTCCCGCTCCGAATTGAAGAAGTTGCTGATCGAGCAGATCAAAGCCGTCAACAAGCCTTACGGACTCTTCTTCGACGACATCGAGGGCGGTTTCACCTTTACGCAACGCATCTTGCCGAATGCGTTTAATGTGCGTCCCACAGTCGTCTACCGCATTTATCCGGACGGGAAGGAAGAACTGGTGCGGGGCGTGGACCTGATCGGTACACCGCTGATCGCTTTCAGCAAGATCGTCGCCGCCGATGACCAGATCGCGGTTTTCAACGGAGTCTGCGGCGCCGAGTCAGGGTGGGTGCCGGTTTCCGCCGCTTCTCCGGGCCTGTTGGTCTCGCAGATCGAAGTGCAGCGCAAGGAAAAATCGCAGGAACGCGCCCCCATTCTGCCGCCTCCCGCGATCCAATCGAAATGATAATGAAGAGAACGAAGCACCAGCCGTACTGGAATGGTTTCACGCACCCATGAGGTTTCTTATGCGTTCAAGAGTTGCTGCCGCATCGCTGGTCCTTCTGATCGCGACCTTCGCACATGCGCAGGACGACGTTGCCCTGCGCGCGATGAAAGATGAGCTGGGCCGATCCATCTCCCAGATCCAGTTGCAGAAGATGGACAAGCCTTACTTCCTCGCCTACCGCATGGACGAGATCAACCAGACCTCCATCTCCGCCATGCTCGGCAGCCTCACTCAGGAACAGCCTTCGCGCATGCGCCTGATCGGAGTCGAAGTTCGGGTCGGCGACTATGCCCTCGATAACAGTAATTACTTTTCCATGCGCAGTTTCAGCGGCGGGATGTCAGGCATGTTCAGCGGCATCAGCTATGCCCCGCTCGACGATGACTACCAGCAGATCCGCCGCAGTTTCTGGCTCGCCACCGACAGTCAGTACAAGAAAGCGCTGGAGGATCTCTTCGCCAAGCGTTCCGCCCTGGAGATGCGCAAGCATGCCGACGATGTCCCCGATTTCAGCAAGGAACCTCCGGCTACAGACAAGGAGCCGCCAGAAAAAAGCAAGGCGGGCGATGAGGTGAAAACTCTGGCTCGCGATCTTTCCGCGGTCTTTAAGAACACTCCGGAAATCTATAACTCGTCCGTCGATCTCGAGTACCGGAATTACTACACCCGGTACATCAACAGCGAAGGGTCTACCTTCACCCGTGCGCAGCCGCATTTCAAGTTGCAGATCAACGCGCAGACCCAAGCGCCGGACGGTCTGCCGATTTCCGACTCGATTGAACTCTACGGCCGCACCCTGGCCGACCTCCCCGCCAAAGATGTCCTCATCGCCCGCACCCGCGCGATGGCGGATCGCATCCTGAAGCTGCGTGCCGCCGCTTCCCTGGAGCGCTACAACGGCCCGGTACTGTTTGAGGGCGATGCCGCGGGCGAGGTCTTCGCGCAGCAGTTCGCCACTGGCTTGATGGCCGTGCGCACTCCGCTCAGCGACGACCAGCGCTTCGAAATGTTCTTTAACCAGATGATGTCGCAGTTAGGCGGCGGATCTCTCGTTGATAAAATCGGCGGCCGCGTTCTGCCCGAGTTCCTGAGTGTTTCCGACAATCCACTCCTGTCAAACTACAAAGGGGCTCAGTTACTGGGCGCGAACAAAATCGACGACGACGCGGTCGAGACCCGCGAAACCAAGCTGGTAGAACGCGGCGTCCTGAAAACTTTGCTCGCCACTCGCACGCCCGTGCGTGCCGTCCCGCACAGTACCGGAAGCCGTCGCGGATGGGGTCCCGCCCCCAGCAATTTGTTCGTGACCTCGGAAAAGTCGTCATCGAATGACGAGCTCCGCAAAGATTTGCTGCGCCGGGCAAAAGATCGCGGCCTCGACTACGGCATCGTGGTGCGCCGTGTGGGTGGAGGCGCGGCCGCCTCATTCATGAAGATGGCCTCCAAGATGGCGCAGCAGGATGGCCAAGGCGCGGGCTCGCTCGCCGAGGTCTACAAGCTTTACGCGGACGGCCATGAGGAGCTTATTCGCGGCGTCGAAATCGCCGAGATGGCACCTTCAACATTTAAGGACATCGTGGCCGTGGGCGACTCTCCAGTGGTCTTCACCGATGAATTCATCCCTCGCCTCGGCGCTCTTTTCTCGCTGGGCGTTTCGGCGTCGTCCGATGTCCCCATCGTTTCCTGCGTGGTGCCTTCGATGCTGTTCGAGGAAGTGTCGCTGGTGAAGAGCCAGGGGCCATTCCCGAATCCACCAGTTTCACCGTCACCGCTGGCAAAGCAATAAGGCCGTCACTTTGCCCGGGGGTGAGTCTGATCGTAAACGTTCATCACGTGCTTGACCGATAGCTGCGTGTAGCGCTGCGTAGTCGCGAGGCGCTCGTGCCCAAGCAGTTCCTGGATGGCGCGCAAGTCCGCGCCCTCTTCCAGCATGTGCGTTCCAAAGGCATGGCGCAAAGTATGCGGATGAACGTCTGGCGACATCCCCTTAGCAACCGCGATGCGCTTGACGATGCGCCCTACGCTACGCGTCGTAAGCCGTCCGCCGCGCTGATTGACGAGCAGCGCGGGCATGCCCTTCTCGGGTTTCTTCTTCAGAGTAGCAAGCAGTTGCAGCCGCCACGGCAGATAGATCGCAAGCGCCGCCAAGGCCGACCCTCCGAAGGGGACGTAGCGTTCCTTCTTCCCTTTGCCGCGGATCAGAATGGCTTCGTTGCTTAAGCTGATGTCATCGAGATTAATTCCGACGAGTTCCGAGTTGCGGATGCCGCAACCGTACAGCAATTCAAACATCAAGCGATCGCGCTCCGGAAACGATGCCACCTCCGGCATTTTTCCATCGAGCACAAAATTCATTTCTTCAATCGTTGGAACGCGAGGAAGTTTTTTCGGCAGCCGCGGCGTTGAAACCAGCTTCGCCGGATTCTGCTCGACCACGCCTTCCTGCGCCAGCCAGCGATACAGCGACCGCACCGCAGCCAGCGCGCGGGCGACCGAAGTCTTGCTCAACCCTTTGTCATACAGATGCGACAGAAACCCGCGAATCGCGATGTGATCGATCGTCTTCCAATCGCGCGACCCAATATAAGCGGCAAAACAGTCGAGATCTCCGGTGTAAGCCCTGATCGTGTGCGCCGATGAGTTGCGCTCCCGCAGGTGGCGGAGGAAGTCGTCGGTGGCGCGCTCGACGATAGTGCGAGGCTGTTTCACAGTGTGAACCCGGCGACGAAGAACAACTGACCACGGAGACACGGAGGAAAATCTCTTCATGAACTCATTCTGGGGTCGCAGTTCCATTTAGATACAACACTCGCACTCGCTTTTCTCCGTGTCTCCGTAGTGAATTCAGACCTTCGCCTTCGCCCGCGGATGATGTTTCGCATAAACACTCTTCAGCCGGTCGAGCGCAACGTGCGTATAAATCTGCGTGGTCGAAATATCGGAGTGGCCGAGGATGGTCTGCACGGTACGCAGGTCCGCTCCATTCTCCACCATGTGCGTCGCGCACGAATGCCGCAGCATGTGCGGACTGGCGTGGCGCCCCGAAGGAAGACTCGCTTTCCCGACCAACTGCCAAAGCCGCTGCCGGGTCAGTCGCCGGCCTCCGGCGCCTAGAAACAGCAGCGGAGAATTTCTTTTATTAGCCATCACTTCCCTGCCATTCCTTAAGTATTGCTGCAAGGCTGTCTGGGCCGGCACTCCCAGCGGCACCATGCGCTCTTTGTCGCCCTTGCCGCGCACCAGGATGTATCCCATTTCCAGCTTCAGGTCTTCCAGACGCGCGTCGGCGACTTCGGACACACGCACGCCTCCGGCATAGAGAAGCTCGATCATCGCGCGATCGCGCAGCGCCAGCGCGTGTCCCCGTATCGTTTCTTTTCCTGGCTGCTTCTCGGCCAGCATTGCTCCCACTTCATCGCGGCTGAGGGCCTTCGGCAACACTTTCCACTGCTTCGGCAAGTCGATGTTGAGCGCAGGATCCTTGTCGATTTTTGCATCCAGCAACAAATGCCGGTAAAGCTGCCGGATAGCGGAAAGCTTCCTACCCACCGAGCGCCCATCGAGTGCATACGAAAACAATTCCTGGATGTATTCGCGTACGTCCTCGCGCCGTGCTCCACTCAGGACCTGATGACGCTTCTCCAGAAACTGCGCGAACTGTGCCAGGTCGCTCGTGTACGCCGCAATGGTCAACTTCGCCGACCCGCGCTCGACGCGAAGGTAGTCGAGGAAGGCAGAGAGCGTTCGCGCGTTGGCATCTGAGGCCATGGAATCAAGTATGCGATGTGAAGTTGAGTCCGCAAAGTACCGCCCCGGATGCGCAATTTTTTTCTCTTTCACCGCATTGCGCCTGCCTCCCCTCAATTCTCGTTGACTCTCCCCTCAGAAGCCAATAAACTCTTGGTCAAATTCGTGCTTCCCCGAATTCGTAAACAACGATCGAAGATTTGAATATCACCGCGATGCCGTCCTATGGCAGCGCCCGGTCACTAAGTGGGGTTCAGAAAAAAATCTAGGAGGATCAGAATGAAGAGAATCGTATTGTGCCTGCTGCTCTTACCGCTCTGCCAGGCGCTCAGCCCGGCCGCATGGGCCAGTTGGGGAAGCTTCATCTCAACCGGAACTGGCACTGGACTTGGCACGCCGTCGTGCGCCCAGGTGTCGTCCAGCCACGTCGTCTGTGCGGTGCGGAGCGGCAAAGCCGCCATCATGGTCAATGAGTTCAACGGGACAGCTTGGGGAGCAAAGTGGGCGAACCTGGCTGGGGCCGTCAGTTCCGACCCCAGTTGTACCAGCGACGGCACCGGCAACGTGATCTGCGCCGCGACCGCAACCAATGGCAATTTGCAGTGGTCAATTTTCAACGGCACGACATGGAGCGCTTCGGCCAAGGTTAGCGCGGCCCTGTATTCGGCTCCAAGCTGTGCGGAGTACACCGCCGGTCAGGTGCTGTGCGCGGCCAGAAATGTTTCAGGAGGCCTGGCGTGGTCCCTCTACAACGGCACCGCCTGGAGTGCCTTTGCGAACGTCGCGACTTCCGCCGTCTCGAAACCGAGTTGCAGCACCGACAACAATAGTGGCGTGGTTTGCGCCATTTTCACCACTGGAAGCGCCACCCTGGTGAATCGTTTCGCCTCTGGCGCCTGGCAGGGTTTCCTGAACATCGGCGGATTGGCTGGCGGCAATCCCGATTGCGTATCACTGAACTCGGGCGGGAAAGTGGCCTGTTTCGCGAAGGCCTATAACACGGGAGTCTACGGGAGCCTGTTCAACGGAGGAGCATGGGTCGCGGGCGACTGGGCCGCCTACGGCGCGCTCGGTGGCAGCGTGAACGATAACGCCGGTTGCGCCAACCAAGCCACCGGCCAACTGGTTTGTGGCGTAGTTGCCATCGACAACGCCTTCTATGGAGACGTCTACACCGGAAGTTGGACGGGCTGGGCCAAAATCGGCGGTACCGGGGTTGGAACGCCGCCTGCCTGCGCCCCCCTCGGCACCGGTCAAGCGGTCTGCATTATTGTCGGCGTCGACAACAAGCTGACCAGCATTGTTGGACCCTAGCCGCGAAGCGCTCACTGTTTTTGAACGGCAGCCTTCCCTAATCGGAAGGCTGTTTTTTTCACGCCAACTTCCGGCTGCCTTCAATGGGACGGTAAGGCGGTGGCAGGAGCCGGCCCAACCGGTTTCAGTTGTATCTTCATACGGCGAACTTCACGTGGTTGGAACGTGCCCAAAGAAAACCGCCTCGAAGTTCGATAGCCTTCCGCGCGCACTTCCAGAGTGCAGGGCTTGCCGGGTGGAACCAAGGCTTCGTTGGTGATGGAATTTACCTCCCACCCTTTTGCCGGGGTGGTGGACAGCACACGATACTTGAAATTCGCCACGGGCCGCTGAGTGACTGCGTCAACGACCTGGACCTTCAACCTGGCTTGCGGAGGTGTTAGGCCTACTTTTATCTCGGCGCAGGATGTGGACGGTAGCACGTTGGCCTGCGGGTAGTGAGCGTAAGTCTTCATGGTAGAAAAGCCGTCGTAGCCTTTATCTTGGCCATTCACAAATATGTCATAGACTCCGGGATGCAGGTCGCTCATCTCGAACCTGCCGCGTTCGTCCGTCTGAGTATGAAGCGGAATCTTGGCGTTGAGGTCATCGTTTTGCAGGAGGGGCTGCACCGTGATTCCAGCGACGGGCTTGCCAGCGGCGTCCATCACGACCCCGGAGAGACATCCGACGCCCACCGGTCGCAGGCTCAGCACCAGCGTTCGTTCTTCTCCGGGCTGTAACGGGGTCACCTGAACAATGTCCGCGGGCTGGTAGCCTTTGGCTCCGAGATGCACTTCGAGCGAACGGGAAGTCGGCACTAGAAGGATGTCGTGGAAAAGGGAAATTCCGTCCCAGCCTTCGTGGCCAGCCCACCGGAAGTTCGCTTGCGGCTCGAGGATCGTTTGCCCGGTCGATGGGTCGATCAACTTGATGCGGAGTTTTCCGGCGCGCGTGCGGTGGATGGTCAGCGGAGCCCACTGTTCGGAGGCCTTGACCGGCACAAGCAGACGATCCAAAGTGCCTGTGAAAAGAACGTCACCACTGTCCGGATATCCGAGATCCGGGTTGCGCGTGGTGATGTCATAGGTGCCGGGGATAAGGTCGGCGAACGTGAAGTGGCCGCTTTCATCCGTGGTGGTTACGCGGAAGAAAGCGCGAGTCGTTTCGCTGGCCAAGACATGCATTTGGGCGATTGGAGGACCGTCGCTATCGAGAATTGTGCCCGCCAAGCATGCGGTCTGAGAAGCGGCAGGAACAGCGGCAGCGACGAGAGACACGGCGAGAAACAAGACAGCAGACTTTTCGGTCATCATCGATCTGCGCCTCCGTCGGCAATCTTGCTGCGGACATTGTGAGAACGTGTCAGTTTGAGATCCTTGCGGATTTTTCACGCGTCCGGTTTCACATTGCGGTTGGCGTTCAGCAAATCCACCGCATATAGCACGCCTTCCGGCGTCTCCTCATGCTTGAAGTAGGCGAAGACATCGCGCCCCGCTGCAAGGTGTTCACGATTGCGCGCGACCATGGTTTGGCGTTCTTCTGCCGTGTAGTTGGGTTTGCGGTAGCGGTAGTAAGCAAAGTCGGCGGTGACCACGCCGGGAGTGTCACGCTCTTCGGTCTCAGCTACGCAGAGCGCGATGTTGCGCTCGCGCAGCGTGCCCCACGTTGCGTCGGTGAACCAGGATTCGTGGCGGAACTCAAACGCAACGCGCACGCTTCGCGGCAAGATTTTCAAGAACTCGGAAAGGACGGCTTGATCCGCTTTGAAATTTGGGGGTAACTGAAACAGCAGCGGGCCCAATCGCTGGGTGCGTTCCAAACCTTCGAGCGTGCCGAGAAAGCGCGTCAGAAATTCTTCCGCGCTCTTCAAGCGCTTGATGTGCGTGAGCACCTGATGCGCCTTGATGGTGAAGCGAAAATGCTCGGGCGTTTCGGCAATCCAATTCTGGACCGTCGTCTCTTTTACCAACTGGCGGAAGGTGTAGTTGACTTCGACGGCGTTCAGTTTCGACGCGTAGAAGTTCAGGAATTTCTTCTGCGCAAGCTTCTCCGGATAGAAAGCGGGCTTCCATGTTGGATAAGCCCATCCGGAGGTGCCAACGTAGAGACGCGACATAAGGTTTGACTGCTGTGCGCTGTCAAGCGCGATTCGGGATTATATCTCGCGACGCTTGCTGGCGGCTGACTTCCCTTTCGTCTTCGCCTTCTTCTCCGCGCGCGGTCGCGCGTGGGCCTGGGCGGTGATGCTGATGCTTTCGTCTTCGTTCTCCGGTGTGGCAGCCAGTCCCGCCAACTGCGGCAGGGCTTGTTTCAGTTTCTGCACGGGCGCGAACAGGTCGCCCATCTTCTCCACCCGCGCGAGCACGTCTTTCGCTTCGAACACCAGGCGCGATGCATTTTTTTTCTTCAGTGCCTGGTCGACTTCGTCCCAGGTGACTGGCGTTGAGACCGTGGGATGCTCGCGTGCGCGCAGAGAATAAATCGAGATCGTCGTCTTGTGCTGGTCGTTCTGGCTCCAGTCTACGAACACCTTATTCGTGCGCACCGCCTTTTTCATATCCGAGACAACCAGGTCGGGATGCTCCTGCTCGAGCAGACGCGCGACTGCGTAGGCAAACGACTTCGTTTGCTCGTAGCTGGTCTTCGTATTCAACGGGACATAAATCTGCAACCCTTTCGATCCGGAGGTTTTGGGGAAACTCTGCATCCCGAAGTGATCGAAGATCTCGCGCACCCATAAGCCGACCTGCGCGCACTGCACAATGTTCGCAGGAGGTCCGGGGTCGAGATCAAAAACAATCATGGTCGGCGTAGCAATATCGGCGGCCAAGGAGAGTGATGGGTGTAGTTCGATCGACGCGAGATTCGCGATCCACACCAGCGTGGGCAAATCGTTGCCGAGAATGAAGTGGATAGTGCGGTGGTTGCTCTCGCTCCAGACGGGCGCTGTATTCACCCAGTCGGGCCGATGCATGGGGGCATTCTTTTCGAAGAAATATTCCTGGTCCACGCCTTCTGGATAGCGCTTCATGGTGAGCGGCCGTCCCGCAAGATGCGGCACCAGCACGGGTGCAACGCGGACGTAGAAATCCACCACCTGCCCTTTGGTGAACCCGGCGGCTGGATAGAGAACTTTTTCAAGATTCGTGAGCTTCAGCTTGCGGCCCTGCACTTCGACGATAGTGGGAGTGGACATGAGCGGCGAGCTATGACTTCAAACGGCTTCCAGTATAGTCGGCCCTGGCAAGAGTCGACCCGCCGCAGACGCGGCAAGCCGCGTCTCTACGGGGCATATTGACGTTGGCTCCGTATTTCTAGTATTATCGAATCATGGTTAGCGCCGCCAGTAAGGTTCAACAGAATAGCGAACGCGTCGCCCGCTATGCGGACATGTTTTCGGCCATGGGAACCGAGCCGCGGCTGCGCATTATGCAATTGCTGCTCTCCGCGCACCCCGAGGGGTTGGTGGTCAGCGAGATCCAGGACGAGCTTGAGATTCCCGGCTCCACGCTTTCTCACCATCTCGACAAACTCAAGAATGAAGACCTGGTGCGGGTCGAACGCAAGGGGACGTTTTTGCGTTACACCGCCAACACGGAAGCGCTGCGCGAAATTCTGCAGTTTCTCTATGCCGAGTGCTGCACCCGGAACAAGGCGTTGAAGCCACAAGACCTCATCCAATTCTGCAAATAGGAGAAGCCATCATGCCCGATACAAATGTCGATGTGGATATCAAGGAAGTCGTAAAAGAGAAATACGGACAAGCCGCGTTGCGAGTTACAAGCGGCGGCAGCAGTTGCTGTGGAGCAACGACGGCCAGGGAATTCTGCGATCCAATCACCTCGAATCTTTATGACGCATCGCAGGCCGGGCAGATCCCCGAAAAGGCGATGCTGGCTTCGCTCGGGTGTGGCAACCCAACGGCGCTGGCGCAACTGACCCCCGGCGAAACCGTGCTCGATCTGGGGTCGGGCGGCGGCATTGACGTGTTGCTGTCTGCTAAGCGTGTGGGGCCCGCCGGCAAAGCTTATGGCCTCGATATGACGGACGAAATGTTGGCGCTGGCGAATGAGAACAAGCGCAAGGCGGGTGCGGAGAACGTCGAATTTCTGAAGGGCGAGATTGAAAGCATTCCGCTGCCCGACAACACGGTCGATGTCATCATTTCCAACTGTGTGATCAATCTTTCCGCTGACAAAGACCGCGTGCTGCGTGAGGCCTTCCGCGTGCTGAAGCCGGGCGGACGGTTTGCGGTTTCCGACGTGGTCACGCGCGGCGAAATCGCGCCCGAGGTCCGTCAGAGTGTGCTGTTGTGGGTCGGTTGCATCGCCGGCGCTCTGGAGGAAAACGAATATCGCGGCAAACTCTCGGCTGCCGGTTTTGAGCAAATCGAGATTGAACCGACGCGCATCTATCGGGTTGCTGAGGCCCGCGAATTTCTTTCCTCGTCTGGGATTGACGTGGATGCGATCGCGGCGCAGGTCGATGAGAAGTTCATGAGCGCCTTCGTGCGCGCGGTGAAACCGAAAGCGTCGGCCGCGTGCTGCGGCCCCACGTGCTGCAGCTGATCCGCGGGAGACGCGGCAAGCCGCGTCTCTACGGAGGATGAATTGGAGATTGGGCATGGAAGGTCACTACAACGTTCTGTTCTTGTGCACTGGGAACTCGGCGCGGTCCATCATGGCGGAAGCGATTCTCAACCACAAGGGAAAGCCTGCCTTCACCGCTTTCAGCGCTGGGAGTCATCCTTCGGGGACAGTGCGTCCTGAAGCTCTGAAGCAATTGGGGACGGCTCGCATGTCCATGACGGGCCTGCGGAGTAAGAACTGGGACGAATTCGGACATCCGGGCGCTCCCGAGCTGCATTTCGTGTTCACGGTCTGCGACAACGCCGCCAAAGAAACCTGTCCGCTGTGGCCGGGACAGCCGATGACGGCGCATTGGGGAGTTCCAGATCCTGCCGCCGTGCACGGAGACGCGGCGGAAATCGAGCGGGCGTTCCGCGACGCGTTTTTTATTCTCGACCGGCGCATCAGTCTTTTTCTCGCTCTTCCTCTGGCGGCGCTGGATCGGTTGGCGCTGAAGAAAGAAGTGGATCGCATTGGGCGGCAATGACGGGCACGCCCGACGCAAGATCATTCACCACTAAGGACACAAAGTACCACCAAGGAAGACTTTGAAAACCGTGCGGGTGCGCACGGGAGACGGGCAAGCCCCGTCTCTACGGAATTTGGAGTTTCTCTCGCCTAATGAAGACATCGCGCCGACTCAGTTTTTTCGACCGTTACCTCACCGCGTGGATTTTTGCCGCCATGGTCATCGGCGTCGCACTGGGATGGCGAGTGCCGGGAATCGTGTCGTTCCTGAATCGCTTCAGCGTCGGTACGACTTCGATTCCGATTGCGGTGGGACTCATCGTGATGATGTACCCGCCCTTCACCAAGGTGCGGTACGAGGAACTGCACGAGGTCTTTCGCAACACACGGGTGCTGGGCCTGTCTCTCATTCAGAACTGGGTGGTCGGTCCGATCCTGATGTTTGCGTTGGCCGTCGTGTTTTTGCGCGGCTATCCCGAATATATGGCTGGACTCATCATGATCGGGCTGGCTCGCTGTATTGCGATGGTCATCGTGTGGAACGAACTGGCCAGCGGCGATACCCAATATGCTGCGGGCCTGGTGGCCTTCAATTCCCTGTTTCAGGTATTTTTCTTCTCGCCTTATGCCTGGCTCTTCATCACGGTTCTTCCCGCCAGACTCGGGCTCCAGGGCGCGATCGTCCATGTTTCAATCGCGGAAATCGCGAAGAGTGTCTTTATTTATCTTGGCATTCCTTTTCTGGCTGGGTTCGTAACTCGGACGCTGCTGCTGCGGATTCGCGGACGCGAGTGGTATGAGCGGATTTTCGTTCCTCGCGTCAGCCCGCTCACGCTGATCGCTTTGCTGTTCACGATTGTGGTGATGTTCTCGCTTAAGGGCGCTTATATTGTTCGGCTCCCGCTCGACGTTCTGCGGATCGCGGCGCCACTGCTGATCTACTTCGTGGTGATGTTCCTGGTGTCGTTTTATATGGGGAAGAAACTCGGCGCGGACTATTCGAAGACGGCCACGCTCTCGTTGACCGCGGCGTCGAACAACTTTGAACTGGCGATTGCCGTGGCCGTTTCTGTTTTCGGCATTAACTCCGGGGCGGCATTCGCTGCCGTGATCGGGCCGCTGGTCGAAGTACCGGTGATGATTATGCTGGTCAACGTCGCGCTTTACTTTCAGCGGCGGTATTTTCCGGATGCCGCTCGTTTGACAACCTTCCCTGCCTCCACGTAACTTCGAATTCTTGGAACGGGTCTCGTAAATGATTCTCGAGCGTGATCTCCGGCCCTCAGGGGCTAAAGCCCACATCTACAGTGGCGCTGAGCGGCACGGCTGAAGCCGTGCCCTACACGGAACCATTTTCCCGAACCACTTATGAGAAAAGCTCTAGCGTTCCGTTGTGGAGGCAGGATGAAATTCCGCATCACTTCTATACAAACAATGGTTGTGTGTTTCGTGCTCTGCGCGCTGGCACAGGGGCAGGATGTGGCTTCGTTTGAGAAGCGGACCACGGTGAAGAAGCTCGCCAACGGCCTCACGATCATTATCTGCGAGCGGCCAGAGGCTCCGGTGTTTTCGTTCTTCACGCATGTGGATGCGGGCTCGGTGCAGGATCCGATGGGCAAGACAGGCCTGGCGCACATGTTCGAGCACATGGCGTTCAAGGGAACGAACACGATTGGGA